>Ga0179593_1651931_pt1 | contig 13615 bp, 21 predicted proteins | sample CZODoug2_1_08_16_FD_185931 | JGI IMG/M metagenome (GOLD analysis project Ga0179593, IMG submission 185931) | Vadose zone soil fungal communities from Angelo Coast Range Reserve, California, USA - CZODoug2_1_08_16fungal (PacBio error correction) | ecosystem: Environmental > Terrestrial > Soil >... | reverse complement strand
CTTGGGGAGGATTTTCTGAACTCGAATTCCCCCCCCCCTCCGAATCCCCTCTTCGTATCCAGCGCGATTTTTATCTCCTTTGTTGAGCAAGGCCGTTCCGATTTTAATGAATGGATCCCCTTTTTCTTTTCTTTTTAATGCCTTTAGGATAGAAGTTGTGGTTCCCCTCTCCCTTCCGAAGCCGGCTCGATTGACAGATTGCCATTCTCCGCCTTTTTCGTTCCCAATTACTCTCCGCTTCTCCTCTTCGTGACGGGACCCTGTGGGATTTTCAAGTTCCTTTCCCCCCCCATCCCTCTGGTCGGCGCCTCCCCCCCCCGATCGTCAGATAGCCGGCGCCCTCCTTCTACCCTCCATTGGCTTTTTAACGTTAGCTCTTTTATAATGCATTTTCCTTTAGCCCCGGAGATTTGATTCTCCCCTACGCCATAGGTCTTAGTTTCTCATGTGGTATTTACGGGGTGAAACCCTCCTTCTTCTCGTTTGCCATTAAGACAACCCCCATTGTGAGGGCATTCCTCAGTTACTCCTCCCATAGGGTCCCCTTCGGCCTATGTTGATATTTCCTTTCTCTTCTGGAAGAGACTCTAGGTTTTTCTATCATCGACGATCCTTTTCTTCCCTCTTTGGTAAATTTGGTCTTTTTTCCGATGACCCCGGGCTTTCAAGTAATCGCTTTTTCGGCCTGACTTCGTCTTCTCTCTCCCCCCCAATACCACTTTTTCCGTTGGAAAGGTTTTCTTTCCTGTAAACGATACTTTTCCTTTTTGACCCCCCCCCCCGCTCTCGCTCGCCTCGAACGAAGCGCCCCCTAGACCACCGCCGAAGGACTTTTTTCCCTCCATAAGAAGAGGACTTTTTTTTCGGCAGCTCCTCCCCTCCTTAAGTTCCCCTCCGTAGCAGCTCCGACTTTTTTTTTCGCGCCAAGAACGAACGCCGCTTCCTTCTCCGCCTCATTATGTCTTTTTTTGTCTCATTCGTTTTCTGGACCCGAAATTCTTTTCTTTTTCTTGGGAGTAAGAAGCTCCTTCTGTGGTGTTACCCCCCGTCCCGCCTGTTTGACACGCTGTCGGTTTGCCCCTTTATCCATGATGTCCTCCCAGAGAATCGAGTCTCTCCTCCCCTTCCTTACAGGAGGTCCTTTTCCCTTTATTTTGTGTACGGCCCTTTTCCAGCGCATCCATATCCACTTCTCCCCCCCCCCCCCTAGCAGAGGCCGGCCCTTTCCAGGATCGGAAGGAAGGGTCCTTCTTTCTCTTTCCTTTCATAAAGGAGGCTGATTCTTCCATTCGTCCTTCTTGAGCAAGATAGCCGCTCCTGCATGCCATCCCACCGTCTCTTGGTAATGGTATTGGAAGACTCGCCCCTTCTCTTCCCCCCCCTTATTCATAGCCTCTCTCTTTCCTGATCCTGCGGCCTCATTTCCCCGAGATTCGTTTCCGAACTAGGAGAGGACTTCTCATCTTTTCCCTCCCCCCTTGTGGGTGTTCTTCCTCTTTCAGTCTTTCCTTTTCCCCCCCCCCCTCAAGAGATACAGGCCCCGGAGAAGGTTGGAACTATTCCTCCCCCTTCTCGAAATAGTTCCCCCCCTCCCGTCTTGTGGGGTTTTGATACGGTCGAGGGTCCCCTTCCCCTGACCACCGACGCCCGAGAAGGTGGATTCTTTTTCTTTTCCTCTTTATTATTATCCTCCTTTTGAGTTTCCTTCATGATAGCCCCTACATCAGATCAGCAACATTCAGTTACTCTTCCTTTCTGCCCGATACGAGGCGGGCCTTTGAAGGAGAGGAGTGGCCACTTTTTTTTCCACAAGGAGGAGCTTCCCCGAAGCCCCCTTGCTTCTGCGTACTTCATTTCCCCGAAGACATATCGATCTTTTTTCCGGCACTTCAATCATGGCCTTCCAAATAGAAAGCGTCCTCTTCTTCCCTGGGCACCTCCCCCCCTTTGATTTAATTTCCAAGTCACTCGGCGGAAACTCCCACTGACCTCCTTGCATCCAGCAGCTTCTCCTTTTACCACATAAGAATATGAACTCCTCTTATTCTCCGTTGCCTTTTGGCCCCCCCAGTGGGTTCCCGCCCTTTTTTTTTTTTTTTTTTTTTTTTTTTTTTCCCGAAAGCAGTGTAGAGGACTCTCTCCCCCCTGGCCCTTTCTGTTTTTTGGCGTTAGCTCTTGTTGCTGACAGCTTTCCTTTTGAGGGAGTCTTTTTTTCAAAATTGGAAGAACGGAGCCTTTCCTTCGCCTTTTTGACGCAAAGATTCCCCCACTCCGCAATTCCCTGTGAGAAGCCAACTCACAATCCACGGAGGGACACCAAAAACCCCCCCCCAATCCACCCCACCCAACCAAACCCCCCCCCCCCAGGCTTCCCTTTTTTCCTTAGGCCCCCTACCAAAGGGACCCTAACGTCTCTGACAGTTTTTCTATGATTGCATTACTCCCCTCCTGTCTTTCTCCCCGCTTCCCAGCACAGAGCCTCTTCTCCCCCTCGGTACCTTTTTTTCCAACGGAGGGAACCTCCCCCCTTTTCCAACATTGAGTAAGGTTCCTATCCCTAAGGCCAAGGCTAGCAACCAGACAGCCCCTCCCCTCCCCCTCCCCGTGGATTTCGTTTCGGTTTGAACTAGAAAGTAACCTCTTCTCCCCCTCGCCGGATTTTTTTTTTTGGTCTTCCTTGGAAATGTTTCCGGCGATCTGGCGCAGCTGCGACGTCTTTCACTTCTTGCGCGACCTATGGAAGGGAGCTGCCCCCCTCCCCCCCCTTAAGCCCTTCTCCTTCAGTTCTCCGGTGATGACATCCTTATTGAAACCTTCGATTTTCTTGCAGCGGCCAACTGCGGAGAGCGCCTCATGGTGATGGAAAACTTTCCTCTTTCTCCTCACCAAGATCTCCTTCCTCGCCTTCTTAATTCATATGCTCCGGCCGTTCTTCCACGCGTTCCTTCGCGATGTGAGATATCGGCATGGCGCTCTGGAGGGTCAGTAGCAGTTTCGTTTGCTTCCTTCCTTCTTGTCAAGCCCCCCCCTGTTTTTTCCCCAATCTCTTTTTTTTTGTTGAGAGAGTATTCTGGCCAACAGATAGAACTAGCTTACATAATGATAAGAAGACAAACCCGTCCCTTCTCCTCCCTTCAAGTATACGTCCTGATCCCCTCTTTCAAGCATAGTTAATCGACAAGCCGACTATGCCGTTTCCTCCCTCTTGTATTCTGGGCGATCTTTCTTTTTGCTGGGCAAGTGAGAATCTTGTTCCTCTTCCTCATTTGTCAGGAAGCCCCCTTTCCTGTAGTGTTGCTTTGAAAGATGAACTCTCTCACGGTTTCCCCCCTCCTTCCCTTATCCCAGTTGAATATGGTAGTGGAAGGGATACTTCCCTTTGTGGAAGGTGGCAAGCGCCTTCCAGTCTTCGATCGATTCGAACCCCCCCTTGCCAGATCGACCTTTAAAGAACATTTTCTCTTTCTTCTCCAACGCCCCCCACTTCCCCGGCCGCTTTGAAAGATTTTCCTTTCCGAGTGTCAAACTTTTGATCATAAATCCGTGCCCCTCCTCTTTGTCTTGGTTTTCAGGGGAAAAATGTTCTTTTCCCTTACGCAATTTTGTTCCCTCCAGGTTCAAGGACGTTCCCCTTCCCCCCTATAGGACCCCTCTTTTTTACTTTCGGCTTAGAGTTATCATCGCTTCGGTCTTCCTTAGGACGCGAATCGAAGTTTTGTTTGGGAAAATTCTTTTTTCCTTTGTCGATAGCTCCCTTCACTTTCGTAATATCCGTTGAAGCCGGATTGGCGTCCCCTTCTTGCTGGTATCACCCCCATGAGAATTAGGGACCGGACCATTTTGGAGCAACGGTGCTCCGCCTCCTCGTCGACACCCCTTTTTCTAGTAGAAATCCTCCCCTTTTTCCGCTCTCTCTCCACCCCTCTCAATTAATACCCCAAATATAACTTCACTCGATTTCTCCCCCTTTTTGCGTGAAGAGACTTGCCAGGGATTTATTTTCCTTTCCTTTCGTTTCTTGGTCTCATTTTTTATTTCCAATGCCTCACTCCTGAAACTTCCAGCTTTTTTTTCTTTGGTATATAGATGATTGATGCGTTCTCTTTTTTTTTTAGTTAAGAGCCCCTCCCTCGTTCATGTCCCAAGATGGGTTTCCAGGTCCTTCAGATTGAACTCTTGTAGAGTTTTCACCCAGTATTTCCTCTCCCCTATCTGTTTCTTAGAGTTACCCTCAGACAGGAGGGATTTAAGGCGCAGGGTTTTCGTTCCGCGCCAGATTTCTCCCCTGCCTAGCATTAAAATAAGAGTCACCCCTCTCTTCCCCTGCCAGAACGTTCTTCCTTTTTTTTATCTAGCAGGTTCTATTATTTCATAAGTTTCTTTCTTTTTAGGGATACTCCCCCCTTTGGATAGGGTTCCCCTACATTCTTCTCCAGAGTAGATCCTCTCCTCTTTTTTTCCCCCAGCTGAGTTGGTCATGGTCTTGGAACCTTCTTTTCTCCCAACGTATTTTCTACTCCTCTGTTTTCCTCTTGTTTCTTTAGTCCCCCACTCCGAGGCTCGTTCGTTCCGCTTTTCTTGAACCCCCTTCTAAGAGAGAGGGCGGGTCCTCGCTTTCTTTTTTTCTCTCTGATGAGAGGTCTTCCCTTTTCTCCGGTCCCCTTTCCTTTCCCACTGTTCTTTCTGCAGGTTGGGACTATCTCCTCCCCCCTCCTCCTGCGGCAAGATTGAAGAAGGTGGCCACTCCCCCTTTTAGATTTTCCCCCTCCCACTTCTTCTCGTCGTCAATTCGCTCTTCTTTCCCCTTTCTCCCATTTCGTGACCCCTCCTTGAGTGAGTAAGTGAGTCTCCCCCTCCTTCCTTTATGAACTCCTTTTAACTTTTTTTCTGGAAGACTGTTTTTCTTGCCGAGGAAGTGGATTCTCTTTTTTTGGCCACCCTGGGGTCACAACAAACTGAGACGTAAAAGCCCTGGCTCCTCCGCCGTAAGGCTTTCCCTGATGGCGTGCCCCCCTCATGGAAGCTCTTATTTCCAACTAGACTGGAAAAGCCAAGAGGGTGATTTTTCCCTCCTGCCAACCCTTGCTTTCCCCAGTTTTTCAAGCCGCTCTTTCTGACCGATTGTCGACCACCTCAGCCCCTCCAGTTGAAAGGAGCGTTCCTCCTTTGCGGGTGGCGACTCCCTTTCCCTTCTTCTTGACAGTATCCTTTACGCGCGCACGCCACCCTGTTTTGGTGTATTGTTACAGTTTTTCGTTTTCTGTTTTCTTATTCCTGACTCTGGAGGGCGACTCGCAGTTTTTTTCCACAGTGTTACGCCGCGCTGGCCTTTAAAAATTAAGAACCTCCTTTTTAGTGGAGAGGTTTTCCCCTCCTCCCCCCCCCGGCTTTCCACGCCTCCGAGTACGAGGACCTTGTCCCGCCCGGGTTTCCCCCCCAAGTGACACCTCCTTCTTCTGCCTCTCTGATCTCTGTACTACTCTGCTCGTATTCCAGCCTTCTTTTCCTCAAACATCGCCCGCTCGGGAAGAGACATTTTTCCTTTCTGTCAAAGTCTTTTCCCCCCTTTATGTGCACCTAGACGAGCGCTTCCCCCTTCCAAGGCCCAGAAAGAAGTCAGTCTCCCCCCTATTTTCTCGGCTTTTTGTTTTTTCTATCCCAGCACCCCTGCAGTAAGACCCTCCTCCGTCTTTTGCTCCCCTTTGAGGGCGATTCCCTTTGTCGAAAAGTATTTTCCTTTTCTCCGCTGCGATCCTTCGCTTTTCTGCACTGGTCCCCCAAATTAAGTCAGGAGCTTTCCCCTCCCTCTTTTCTCACGCGGCGTCCAAAGATGTCTCCCCCTTTCGGATTGGGATCTTTTGAGTTTCACTTGCTTCTTCCTTCAACTCATAGAAGCTCGCCCTTTGCACAGCGGCCCAGCAAGGAATTAAATCGGAGCTCCCCCGGTCCTGGCTCCCCTTCTTTTTTTCTTCCATCGCGCCTTCCCCCCGCCTTCGGGTATTAGCCTTTTCCCCCTTCTTCTTCTTCTCATTATGTAAAGTAGATGTGGGAAATAACAATCTTTCTTTTTTTTTTTTTTTTTTTTTTTATTCTCTCCTGTACCCCTTGCGTTGACATCTGTATCCCACCCTTCCCGGATAAGGACCCCCCTTTTCATAGAATGAGCGTATTCTCATTCTCTTCCTTCTGACGAGTGGTCCTCCCCCTTCTCTTCGATTTTTCCCCCTTCTACTCTCTGGGTTTTTGGGGCAGTGACCTCCTCTCTCTCTCGACTCTCGCCCGAAATCTTTCCTGTCCAGAGGTGAACCATGAAGATCTCTTCCCCCCGGTCCGCCCGGTGAGAATCTCTGTGTCGTGGCCTGGATAATGACTCCCCTTTTCCGAGACCTTCTCTCCCCCCGCTGGTCTTCTCCCATTCCCCCCGGCGCCAGATCCGCTTTAGGCACTTAATAAAATTTCCCTTTCCCCCCCCCCCCCCCCCCCTGGAGCCCCGACTCCCGATTTTCCTTTCTGACGCTTGATCTCCATTCTCCCTCCCCCCACGGGGGCTTATATTAAATTCCGGCCTTTCCTGGAGTCCCTTTGCCCTCCCCATACGAGTAAAATTGTGGGGCAGTTTTCCTCTTTCCGAAATTGCCCCCCCCCTCTTGATGAGGACTCACTCCTTCTTTGCAGGAAGTCCTCCTTTGACTCTTCTTTCCGTATAAGCATCTCCGAGATAGCCTCCAGGAAGTTCGTTTTCCCTTTTTGGATAGCTTCCCACTTCAATTTAGTTCGCTTCGTTAGTTGAAGCCACTCTTTCGTAATTATGGTCAACTACCCCTCTTCCCTTTTTGTCGGCTTCTTGCAACGGACTTCCTCTCCTTCTTCCCGTACAATGTTCCTTTTTAGAACTCCCTGCTTTTAACTTCTCCTTGTTCAACAGAGCACACCCTCCCCCCCAAACCTCCCCCCTTTTTCTTTGCACCGGACTAGACAAGGTCCCCTCCCCATATATGGTCGCCTCTTCCTTTTTTATCGCCAAGACGCCTCTCTACTGATCTCCGGTAATATATGATTTTTTTCGGGAGGAACGACTTCTTAATTAAGATGGTATTGGATCCTTTGATGGTTTTTCCCCTTTGCACGGCCCCCACCTCTCCTTGTCCCAGTTCTTTCCCCCCCGATGTCCTTGCCGAAGTAATCTCTGTTTTAATTAAGGAGGTCTCCTTCTTTTTCTTTTTTACGGCGAATGCCCTCGCGTGGCCTTCCATCGCTCGCCTTCCAATTCCTTTCCCATTTTTCACCAGAAGCGGCCCTCCTTCGAGATAGATAAAGGATCTTCCTTCCTCATGTTTTCTCTTTTTCTCCTTTTCTTTTTTTCTCCCATGGCCCCACCCTTCCATCAATAGGGAGAAAGATAGCCGCTATCCCTTTCATGCCATTCCACCTCGGGGGTAATGGTCTTTTTTCCTTTCCCTCTCCTTTTTCTCAACAACGTCTTCCCCCCCCTTCCCCCGATTCTCGTTTACCAAACCTGCGCAATTCCTTTCCTTCCGGATAGCTTATTTGAACTTCCCTCCCACTGAAGTCTAAGAGAGCTCCTTTTCCCTTTTTTTTGGTGGCTTCCCTTTTTCTCTTCCGATCCCCTTCCTGTATGTGCGCCACCCCGTAGATATAGGGCTCCCCCTTTTTTTCTCCTTTTGTTACTATCTTCGCCCCCCCCTCCAAATAGGACAACCTTCCCCCCCTCCCCCTTGTGCGCCTTTGGCGTGTTTTCCCCGGCTTTTTTCTTTCCCACGAGATCCGACGGTGGCTCTGCATGAATAGACTTTGATAAATATTAGTGACCTCCTTTCTTTTCCCTCCTTTTAGGAGGACCACCCCCTTCCTCCTTTCATGAGTTACCATTATCTCGCGGGCGGGCAGGGCCCGCTCTCTTTCTTTCGAGAGATGGCCAACATGGTGCGTCAATTTTTTCCCCTCCCACAACTGCGTCCCCTTTTCTTTCCGTTTTTTTCATCCTACCCTCGACATCTCGATTCTGGGACTGGCTTCCCTTCCCCCCCCCATCCTGGAATAAATCGGGACAGCTCTCTTTCTGACCTTGCACATCCCACTTTTTCCTGAAATCCCCTTCGGCGGGAAATCCCCCCCCCTCGAAGGTCAGAATCCCTTGAGGAGAACAACTCCTCTCCCTCTCTAAGGTTCCTTCCCCTTGTTTTGAATACCACCATCCTCTCTTTCAGGAAAAGAAAGCCCGTGTCTTTCTTCTCCCGCCACAAGGGCTGGTAGAGGACCTTTCCCTTTCCTGCGGTCTTTCGTTTCGTCCGCGCTCTCCTCTGGAGGCGACGAGCATCTTTTCCCATTGTAAGCCCTAATGTGAGCACTTTTTCCCCCCCTTTTTTCCGACCCCTTCACCCTTGTACTCCGGAAGCCAATAACGGCCCACTCCCGCAACTCGAGGAATGTTTCCCCTCCTTGGTCCTTTTCTCTTCCCCTACACTGCCCTTGATCTGGCGCCTCGATTTTTTTCTCGTACGAACCTTTTTATCGGAGAGATTCCATCCCCTCCTTCTCTTTTTTCAACATCCCTTTTTCTCAATGTGATACTTTCCTTAACGTCGGCCTCCCCCATTGTTAGTCCTGGAAACTAGACTCTCCCCCGTCAAAGAGGCATTGACGTCCCCCACCTTAATTTTCCTTGAAGGGAGATCCCAATCTTCCTTTTGACTCGAAGTATTCCCTCTTCAGGAAGAAAATAGTCTTTCCCCCTTCTTTGCCTCTCTTCTTCTCCTTTTTCCCATGATTTCCGGAGATATGGCGCCTCTTCTCCTCCTTTTTTCTTTTATTGAGATGAATGGCTTTTCTTTCCCAAAAGCCCTCCTTCCTTTTCGACTGACCCTCGGTCTGGATGAGTCCCCCAGTATGCTCAAAGGGAGATTTTTTTTCTTTGTCAGCGTCAGGCCCTTTCTTCCCCCGGTTCTGAATGGCTGTTCCTTCTAACTCGATTAGAAAGGAAAAGCTTTCCCCCTTCCCCTGAGAGTAGAGCTACCAGTCCCCCTCGGGCTTCCAAGAGTCTATGTCTTTTTTCGCCCTATAGAGAATTTTTTTAGAGAAGGAGGGTATTCCTTTTCTTTTGAGGATTCTCCTCTTCCCTATATGAGATCTTTTATATATTTTAATCTACTCCGTTTTTTTTCTATCATATGGTATATATAGAATAGATTGGGACTCTTCCTCATAATCGAAACCCTGGCCTTCTCCTGAAACGTCAATCTCCATCCCCCTATAGTGACCCCTTGTTAATGAAGCGTGTCCCCCCCCGGCCTCCTTTTCTGCATATTTTAATTCATGGCTTATTAATATATGCTGGCCTCCCTCGGGCCTCTGCCCGCTCTCTTCTAATTTTGTCTTCAGAAGAAGCTCTTCTTTTCCCCAGATTTTGACCTTCCTCAGAATTTTTTTTTCCCCTGGACAGATGAAAGCTGAGAATCTGAAGGGAAAGGACATTTGTGGCGTGTAAGAGAAAATTTCCCCTCTCCATCTGGTTTTTCCCCGACCGCCTTCCTTTTTGCAGAAAATCCATTCTTTTCTCGACCCCGGGGCACCCCCTGCTATGGTTTTTCCCCCGATTTCCGTCTTATCTAAATTCCGCCTCCATCTTTTGCGGAGATTCTTAAATTAAGAATTGGGACGGTACTTTCTTTTCTCTGGTGAACTCCTCCCCCCCCATTTTGGCCGTCCCCTCCCCCCAACATGCTCTTCCCCTCTGCTGAGGCTCTTTTCTATGGGGAGAGGAAGTCTCTTTTCCTTCTCCGATCATTCCCTTTTCCCTGCTTACGTCATTATTCATTCTGGCCATCCGTTTGTTGTCATTTTGAAAAGGATTTTAAAATCTTTCCCTCCGGTTTTCCCCCCCTTTTCCTTCTTTTGCTCCCCCCCCTCTCAACTCCCCCTGCCTCCCTTCCGTTTCCGGACCTGTGTCTTCATTGGATTTTTTCCAGTACAATGGTGCCCCAAAAATGCTTTTCCCTTCGGAGCGCGCTTTTTTTTCAACGATCCCCCTCCCCCCTCCTCACAATTTCCATTTTTTTTTCATCGCTAATCGACCTTTTTTTTTATAGGTAGAAGAGAACGCCTTCCTCCCTCCCGCCCAGTTTCCCCCCCCATTGGTTGATTTCTTCCTCGGTCTGGACCCGACGTTTTCTCCTTCCCTTTCGATGTTTTTCTATGTACGACGACCGTCCCTTTTTTCCTATTCCTAACCTTTGTGACCAGTTTCCCCTTTCTCCCCCTTTCTTTTTTTTTCAACAGTTCTTCCTTTTTTTTTTCCCTCCAGTCAGACCCCCCTTTCCTTCCTCGCCTTAAGCCCGGTGTTTGTTCCTGCGCAGCTTGTTGTCCCTTCTAGCCTAGACTTAAAAATTCACTCGGTCCCCCTCCCTCTTCCCCTGCCGCCCGAGATCTTTCTTTCTTTTCATTTTTCCTTTTTTTTTCTAACGTTGGTTTCTTTCCGCACTCCCAGGCGCTCTTTCCCTTTTTCCCGAAATAGTTTTCCTCCCCCTTTAAGTGGGCATGAAATCCCTTTTCCTAGCTCGTTTTTTTTCCTTTTTCGTTATCACACCTCTTTGCCTTCTGCGATGTGTTGCCGATTGTCTCTCTCCCCCAGTGTTTACTCTCCCCTAAATAAGGTAGACGTCTCCCCCCCTTTTCTAGCTTATTGCCCTCCTCCCCTTTTCCCTCTAATATCTATATTTTCTCAGTTGTTGTTGTTGATCTCTCTTTCCTCTTAGGAGAGCGTAAAGAATCCCCTCCCCCCCCTTTCTTTCTGTGGCGCCCTCCCTTCTATCCGCCTTCCCTACAATACGGAAACATAATCGCTCTTTCCTTCTTTTTTGGCCAAGAAGGCTCTTCATCCCTTCCCCCCCCTAGCTCGAACGGGAGCCTGCCCTCCTTTCTCACTATTTAGTGACCGACTTGCCTTTCGTCGTAATTTCCTTCTAAATAATAAGTGATGGACCTCCTCTCCCCCCCTCCCCCTTCAGGGAAAATGCTTTCCGTGATCCTTCTTTGGTTTCTTGATGGTGCATCGTTTGGAAAAACATGGTGGTCCCCCCCCCTTTTTCTCGGTCTTCATAAAAGGGGATAGGCGCTCCTCCCCCTTTCCCCGCAGAAATTTCCTCCTCTTCCCTTATCCTGGAAGTTACCCCGACAAGCGTCAAGTTTCTTTTCCTCCAAGCGTTTTCCTTTGTGAAACCCCCCCTAGAAGGAGGCCTTTCCCCTCCCTTTTTTCATCTTAACGTCCCCCAAAAAACAACCCCCCCCCTTCTTCCTGAGTTCGCCCTTTCGCGAGAAGTTGCAGGCTTGTTTTTCGACTCTGGCGGGCAGGCTTTTTTCAAAGGTAGGCGCTGCGTTTCCCTTCTGCAGGAATCCTTCGAGTCGTAGCCCCATTTCGAGGAAGGTATTTTTCTTTCGTTGATCTGTCCCTGGTAGAGATGAATCCTTCCTTTTTAGGGAGCTCTCCTTTTCCCTTTCGATATCCCTTTCCACAATTCGACCACTCTCCCCTTCGCAGTGGTTTTAGAAATAAGGAAGCCTTCCCGAACGCCCCTTCCCGCGGCCTGTCGGGGTCATCGATCGCCCCCCCCCCAGTGTCCCTGATAGGAAAGTACTTTCCCCCCCCCCTCTTTCGAGTCTTTTTGCTTTTCGATCTGATCTATTTAGCAACAGAGCCGCTTTCCCTTCAATCTTTCCTTGGCAGGGTCGGGAAGTCCCCTTCTCCCCAAAAAGGGTTTTCCTCTTTTCCCCTTGGCAATCTCCCCACCGTAAAAGGGCCTACTCCCTCGGCAAACTCTTGAGAAAGAAACTTTCCCCTTCGGAATGTCTTCCCTAATGGTCGAAAAATCCCGCTTTTTAAGAAAATCGCCTCTTTTTGTGATACCCCCTTTTCCTTGAACTGTATTGGTACGCGGCTCTTTTTTCCGCTGAATGCTTTCCCCTTCCTCCCGGCAGAAAAGAGGGCTCTTTTCCTTTTTTGCCGGGCGTCCTTTCCCCACCCTCACCCTGTCAGATCACCCAGATTCTAACGCCGTTTTCCCTCCCAACATTTGGGAAACCTGTTCTCCTTCTTATTGAAGAGTTTCCCCCATCCTTTGATCCCCTGCTTTCTTAACCCCTTCTACCTAAATAGAAGATCCCGCACGGCCCTCGGCCCTGAAAAGAGGATTCTCTCCCCTTAATAGAATTGCTTTTTCTTCCGTTCTTAACGTCTCCCCCACCTTTTGACCCTGGCGGATTTAGGAGTTTAGTTGAGGGCTTCTCTTTTATTCACTCCCTAAAGATAGGCCTTTTCCTCTCTATGTAATAATAATCAGGTGTTGTTCCTTTTTTTCTTTCCCCACAGCTCGCTAGCTTCTTTGTCCAGGTCCTGCCCCCCCCCGGCTAAGAACATCCGTTCGTCCCCCCACTTTCCATCTCAATTCTCCTCTCCTCGAGATGTAATAGGAAGTCTTCCTCTTGCCCGAAGGGCTTTTTCTCTTTTCATCTACCCTCTAAGTGCAGAATCTTTCTTAGGTCTTTTCGAAGAAGGAAGTGATATTCTTTTTTTCTCCCCGCGGCACTTTCCCCTATCCTTCTTTGTCATCCCGCCTGAGAATTTTTCGGAAGAAGGGGGGGGGCTTTTCTCTCTTTGGTTGTCCCCGATCGCAGCTGCTTCTCGCCTTCCAAGCCAATTCCCCCCTTTTTCCGGCAAATTTTTTTTCTCCCCCTTGTTGTCCTACTTTAGATCCCCAAAGTTAGAATAAGAAATCTTCCGGGGGGGCTGTTTCCTTTTATGGTTCTTTTTCAATTTTAAGAGCTCGCTCTTTTCCATCTCATTATCAGGTAAAGATTTTCCCCTTACATGCCCCCTTTTTTGAGGCCTTGGATAGGACCAGCTAGAGAGATATCTCTCTCCGAGCAGAGCCTCCCCCTTTCCCTTGCCTTTGCAGAGCCTCTTTCCAATTTGGTTTGAAAAGGATGTAAACCCCTTAATAGAACGTTGCCGCCACTACTTGGAGTAATATGGTTCTCCCCTCCCCCCTGAGAATTAGGTGAGGAATTTCCCCCTCTTTCCCAAGGGATTCCTATTTTTTACCTATTTACGGCCCTTCTGAAAGCGCCCCTCCTCGCGAAACTTTTCAAGCCGGGCCCCCTCCTCTCAGAACCCTTTTCCCTTTCCCCTCCCTGATTTTTCCCCCGGTCTCGGTCGCCGCGCCCTTTTCATTCTCCACGAAGCCCCCTCCCCTTTTTTTCCCCTCTAATGAAAATTATAGCTTCTTGAGGTTCTTCGTTCGGCTTGCTCTCAGAAGCCGTCGATGATTCTGGTGGTTTTTCCTGCTTGGATGGGAACAGGCCTCCATTCTTTTTTCTGTCGAGTGTGATCCCCTTTTCGGAGTGTCCCCTCTTTATTCGAGAATTGCCTTACGGCCCCCTCTCCTCCCTTGGCTTTAAGGTTCTTCTTCCCTCTTGGTGAAAAAAATGGTGTCCCTTCCCCCCTTCCTAGGTCTTTTTTCAGCCCATTCAGAGTCAGTCATGTTGCTGATCTTTTCTTTTTCTTCGGGCTAATTCCTTTCCGTTAGGTACTATTCCCCTCCCG
>Ga0179593_1546847_pt1 | contig 13615 bp, 21 predicted proteins | sample CZODoug2_1_08_16_FD_185931 | JGI IMG/M metagenome (GOLD analysis project Ga0179593, IMG submission 185931) | Vadose zone soil fungal communities from Angelo Coast Range Reserve, California, USA - CZODoug2_1_08_16fungal (PacBio error correction) | ecosystem: Environmental > Terrestrial > Soil >... | reverse complement strand
AAGGAGGAAAAACCCCCTCTAAGACGGCCCCCTTTCAGGGAAATTCTGCGGGCGGGCCCTCGTTTGTCCTTTTTCTCGATCAGGTCGTTCCTTGCGTAGCAATTGCAACCCTCCGAGCTATTTGTCTACACGTAGTCTTCTATCTTCTATCCTTCTATGTGATGTCTAGCCGGTTAGTACCAGTTCCGACTGAGCGGAGAGCCCCTTTCCTCTACTTATTTCCCCTTCCCCTTCACGGTAACTCGTCGTCTGGAGAACAAAATACTTTTTCTCAGGCCTTTTTATCTCCCTTCGCGAGGATCGTCATAGTTAATTTCCTATACTGTCATGTCTCTTTGGCTTCTCCATTTCCGTTTTTATGCATCACCCGCCTCCGGCATGGTACGAAGATGTTTTTCTGCTAATACTCCCTAGTTGAAACCTTCTCTCATATACTTTTCCTCGTTGTTGTTGTATTGTTTTTTTCTTTATGTTTTTTTTATTTCAGTTAAGGTACCTCCTCGGAACCCTTGGAGTATAGAGTTAGAGGATACGTTCACTCCCCCGCCCCCCCTGCCTAGACGATTTTATCCGCCTCGGGCTAGCGCGGAGCGGTGGCTCAGTCTGCGACCCCCATCCCCGATGAGAAAGCTATTCCTTTAGTTCCCGGTTCGTTAGAGGCTCGTCAAGCCTTTGTTTGTTGAGTCTTCAGATAAGCTAAGTCCGTTCCTTGCAACTCTCCTATAGACTCCTTTTCTCATAGGGTCAGTTCAGATTTCTTTCAATCCCTCTGAGTTTCTTCTTTCTTTTTCAGAAAGGACCCCGCCTCGAAGTTCTTCCTCCTCACGATTTTTGCAGACTTCCCCACTTCCGTTGTTTCTGAATATTGATTTCCCTTTTCCCAGCCTATGGCAACCCTGGAAATAGGTCGGCCCCGCCACCGTTCTCCCCCTCATTCTTCTTCTTTCCCAATCCTCGGACCCCTTTGACCCTTTGTTTTCCGCGGTTTTTCGGATCCCCGATGGCAAAAACCTGCTTGTGGCGACCTCCATTCCTCGTAGGTCAGCAGCGCCTTCAGGGCGAGGTCCCTTCTTAGAGCGCACTCCCTTCAGTCCCCCATGTGTACTGACTTTTTCTAGTCTCCTTGTGCTTTTTTAGTTTTCTTAGGGATTTGTTCCCCCTCGCATGGGTTCTAGTTGCTGTTCAGACGCACCTATTTGAATCCCTCTAGTGATTTTCTAGGATTGGCTTTCTGCTATACTCTCTCCCTTTCTTCGAGCTCTTTCCTCATATGAGTTCGAAATCCAAGCGCCCCCTTAACCGGCGCTTCCTTTTCACGTTTCCTCTTTTTTTACGACCCCCTCTCTGACGTATTATGTCGTTCGTGTTTTGCCCAGGCGGTTTCTCCCCATTCCTAGTTTCTCCAGCAACCAGCAGGGCGCAGTAGTGTATTTTCGCCGGCCCCTCGATTGCGTTCCCAACGACTTCGATTGGTCTAGTCGACTTTCCATCCCCCCAGTTGCCTTTTTTCACCCCCCTTTCTTTCCCATCCGGCGGATTGGAAAAGACCCTTTCTCTTCCCCCAACTTCCCGAGAACTCTACCGATTTCTGCCTTCCCTTTCACTCGGGTGTGCTTCAGACCGTTTTTTTTATTTCCCCCCCAATGCATGGTGATTTTGACTCATTCCTTTCTTGTTTTTTTTTTTGATGATCTCCCGCTAGTTCACTTCGTCGTTTTGGCCGGAGTGACCTATTTTGTAAGTTTGAGTATCTTTCCTCGTTCCCTTCCAAGGTATGGGAAGCCGGGTTATCACTACTCACCCCCTTTTTTGTACGCTCCCCCTTTCTGGTGTATCCTTCTCACTAGTCATTAACAAGCAAAGTCCCTTTCTAGATGTGGCCCTCTAACTTTCCCTCCCCCTCAGCGGTTTTTAACCAAGCCCCCCTCTCCCCGAATTTTTTTCTTTTCTTGTCTCTCAAAGTCTCTCTATTCGGATGGTTGCAAGCATGTTCCCCTTACTCCAGTTCGCTCAAAATCCTCCTTTTTTTTTGTTGTCATAGAGATTGCTTCTAGTCCGGAGATTATCTATCTTTCCATACCCTCCCGGCCTTTTTTAAATTAAATTGAGTACGCCAAGCCCCCACTCCGACCTTATCCCGCCTATGAGCACCCTCTAGATGTAATCGGCGTCTCCCGTCCCCTTCCAGTTTAGCGGCTTTTGCTTTTTGAGGCACCCCTGTAATTTTCTTGAACACTTCTTTCTCCTTGGCGGAGTCTATACACACCTTGGGCCTTCCCTTATTCACCGTCTTTTGAAACCTCATCCTTTCCTTCTCCAGATCGGTTTCACTCTCTTTTTTTCACTCCTTTCCACGACGAACCGTGGAAGAACTTTCTCTTTCCCTAATTCAGCCCCCCCCATTCCTTTTGGTGGACTAATGGGAGCTTGTAATGTCAACAGAGCTTTTTTTCCTAAGGCACTCGGGCATTCCGTGAAGCTTCTTTTCGTGTTTCTCTTCTCTTTTTCTTCAGGCTCTCTCCATTCCTAATTCTCGCTTTTTTTGGACCTTTCCCTTATATACCCCCTTCTCAATGCTGGACCATTCGGCAGAAGATTTCTGGTCGGGCCTTTGTCTTTATTCCAGGTAAGTTTCCGCTACCACTATGCAGCCAAGAGAACTGGTTTTTTACTCACCCTGGTGGGTTTTTTTCCCCTCTCCCCAGCGCCCCCCACGACACGACCCTCATTTTTCCTCCTTTGCTTGATCGTGGCTGAACGTTCATTGCTACATGAGTCTTGCACTGCTCGCTTTTTTTCCGGAAATCCCCTAAGTTCTCTATATGTTTACTTTTCCTCCTATCTTTGACTCTCCAACCTTATCTTATTTCCCCTTTTCTTCCGCGAAGTTATGTGTTCGTTTTCTAAAGCTCCCTGCTTCTTTTTCCCTTTCCCACATCACGGATGGTCAAGCCTCACTCAAACTTTCAACTCCGGGCTGCTCTCCCCTTTTTTTATTCAGTTTTCCCTGACTTGAATTTGCGCGCTTTTACGAAGGACGGACATTCCTGCGTTAGGTTCTTGGCCGGACGGGTTGGGTTTGACTACGAGATCGGACCTCGTTTGGCCCTCCTTAATGCCCGAAACCCCCCTCTTTCGGTCGGTCGCGCTGGAAGTTCTCTTCGGTCGGAATTTTTTTTTTTTCTTTTTTTTTCAATCCCCTTTTTTCCGGGTTGCCTACTTTCCCGGTTCTTGTCCGGTATGTCCCCGTCACTATCTCCGCTGTAAAACTTCTTAAATTCCTGGCGGACTCGTGTCTTTTGGCTACAGGGTCGTCGTTTTAGACGCACCCCTCCGCTCTTTGTTTTTTCCTCAACCCCTATTTCCTTCCTTCCTCTTCCTATCTTTCGGCCGGTTCTTCCATTTTCCCCGGTTGTTGCGTGACCCTCCCTTCCCCTTTCTACGTGCAACGTAACTCCGCCCGCGCTGCTTTTCCCCTGAAACCCCCCCCCTCGTGTAATCCTCTTTTTCTCCACATCAGCGCTTAGGCCCGCGGGATCATTATATTTAGACGTTTTTTTTTTGCTTTTTTTCTTTGAAAGGTTCCCCGGACCCTAATAAGGCCCTTTCCTATCTGTCCCTTCTTGATACTTTCCCCTGCGTCCTTCGGGATCTATCTTTCCCTCCTCCCCCCGTTGTTGTTGAGCTCACTATGTTTTCACCTGTTCTTCCTGGTTTATCACGGTACTCCCCCCTGGCCTGTCTCTGTAGAGACCAAGCGGCGCCCTTTTCTCTTACCGACCGATGTCTCCCTCCTTTTCCCGAAGCTTCTGAAGCGGGGGAGTCCCTGCTGTTTCATAAGATCTTGTTCTCGGACATTGAATCAGCGTAGTTAACGGTTAATTTCCTTCTTATCCTTATGGCCTCCCCCCCCATACTCTCCCTTTTAAATGGAACTTCGACTCGACACTCTAGCCGATAGTATCTTCTGCTCCGTTTTCGTCCCCCCCCCATCCCCCCCTCGCTCTGATCTTTTCGCTCTCTTCGCGCCTCCGAGCCACGACTCAGAATTTTCCCTTCACGGTTTTTTGCTTATGAATATTGATTCATTTTTTTTCCCGCAGCCTTTTCACCCGGGAACTTGTCTGTCCTATGACGAAGCTCCCCCCCTTTCCACATTGCTTTGGCCCCTATAGATCTTCCTACCTCTCTACATATTTTTTTTGGTTTGGACCATTTTATCCGGCTGCTCTTCCAAAAACGCTTGGTCTTCGTATTCCACCCCCCCCCCCTTTCTTCCCCTCTCTCCCCTGCCGCTAGGCCGAGATTTCCCTCCAACTTTCTGTAAGGTCTCCGCTGATGCACCTGCTGTTTTTTTTTTTTTGGTTGTTTGGTTTTTGTGGTTGTTTGGGTGTTGTTTGGTTTGTGGTTGGTGGTGTGTTTTTTCTTGTTTTTTTTTTTTATGGTTGGTTTTGGTGGTTGTTTTGGGTTTTTTTTTTTGTTTTTTGTTGTTTTTTTTTTTTTTTTTTTTTTTTTTCATTTCTCCTTTTGATTTTTGAATGCAGGGATTTTGTGGCGGCCAACACTGGGTGTACGTTTTTCTTTCTCCCCACGATTCTTTCCAGATCTATAGTGATTGTATAGCGATTGGCCTTCTGTCTCTCTTCAAAAATTTTTTTTAACTGAAAGCAATACTTGATCCGCCCATCTACCGCTTCCCCCTGCGTCCCTCCCACTCCTACCCTCGTATCCCCCATTACGGCAATTATGTCGGTGGTGGCGCTTTTCGCTTCCAGTTTTGACGCCAGATTCTCTCGAATTCAACACCGGCGAGGGCGCGAGAGTGGTCTGCTCTAAGTGCCTCTACACGGACATGAACGACTCTTCTTCGTCGACTTTGTTCCCCTTCTCTATATTTTCTTATTTGTCGGTTCACAAAGTCCTCTGCTGGCTTTGTCCTTGGTCCCCCTTTCCTTTTTTTTTCTTTTTCCCATCGCAGTACAACTATTCTCTCGTCTATTTTTTTATGAGTCCCTCGGGCTCGCATTTCGGCTTTCCCTCTTCTATGACCAAATCTCCACAGTCCCCATGCTGGTTGTTCGACTGATGCGGCCCGTTCTTTAGTCACGGCTCCTAGTTTTGGCCGGTGGTTGAATTGCTTCTCTTGATTCCCCTCTGGCTCGGACGTTCCCTTATGTTCTTTAGCTGTTTTAATGACCCCTTTTGATTCATTTTCCCTTTAAGTCCTGTCTTTCCTTGGGTTCGATCCCCTCTTCCCCCCCAGTCACCCCGAAGCTCCCGAACATCCTTTGGAGCCCCCGCAGGAGTTTTCACCCCTCAGATAGAAGCGTCTTCTTCAACGAGGTGTCCTTCCAGTTGACTTCAGATTATCCGGATGGTGTCCCTATTCGATCCGCAAGATTTTCCCCCTCTCTCCCTTTTTGTTGTCGAGATTTGATCTCGAGCCCCCTTTGCTGTCTTTCCACGACTTCCCCCCATTCTTGCAAATAGGAGAAGATGAACTTTCCCACCGCCCAGCCTCTTTTCTCCTCCGCTTAAATTCTCGTGTTTTCCCCCCTTTCTTTCCGTTCACCCTGCCTTCCAAATCTAGATGTGGGGTCTTTTTTTTCGAGTTGGTCCTCACCAAGGACACTGAACAGGGAGGCGTTTCTTTAATACACCCCCATTTTTCCTTTCTTTTCCTTTGGATTTTTTTCCCCCCCATAACGTTGAGAACCCCACTTAATTCTTCTTGATCGGCTCAACTTCGTCCGGCAATCTTTCAATTTTACAACCGCCCTTTCTTGACGCTCCTTTTTTCACCCCCTTTTTCCCCTCAGTCTTTTAGCACGAAAACATGATGGTGGCTCTTCTGAGCGAGAGATTCCGATTGGAGGCTTAGGCATTCTCTTAACGGGTTCGACGTCTACGTGTTTACTCTCTTTTTTCCAGGTATTGCCCTTCCTTCTAGAAAGTAGGAATCTCTCCTTGGATCCCCCCGAGCAGACGACGCGCCAAACCCTTCACCCCTTCGTAAGAATTTAAATATTTTTTGTCTATTGTTTATAGCGTATGGCTTCAGCTCCATCCGGCGCTCCTCTCCCTCCCTCAGGTCCTTCCCTTTCTCCGATCACCTCGGGGCTTGGGGTGCTGCTCCATAACTTTTTTTTTTGCACATTTTTCATTCCTGTGTTAATCAGTCTGGCTTCGGTATGTTCATTAGCGCTTTGGTTCTCGAATTTCTTCCCCTATTCTTTAATCTAGTTTATTTTCCTCTCTCCTTCCTAGCAAAGCATCTCTTCCCCCCCCCATCCCCCTCTCTTCCCCTCCTCCCTTACTTCTTTTTATTGAACAGCCACCCATTTTCCTTTTTTACCCCGGCAAACCAATCCCTGTCACCCCCATAACTTTCCCCCCCTAGCCCGAAGGAGGACTAGCCCTGAAATTGCGTCCGCTTTACTGATTGTCCTGCGCTTTACTCCTTTCCTTCTATTCATGAATTCCTTTCCGGGACCTTCTTTGTTGGAATACGACTTGGGTCGTTTGGGCCCTGCTTTACCATTCAAACTGCGGTTCTTTCTTTTCTTTCTTTCGATGATTTTGAATTCTCCCAATTATTTGAGGGTGCTTCTTGAATTCTTGCACCCTATTTCCTTCCGTGTTCTTGATCCGTGCTGCCCAATACCCCTTTCAACTGAAGGTGTGAAATTTCTTTTTGCCCACCTCGTGGCTCTCTCTTTGTTCTAGCTTAAGGGTCCTGCACTCGAACCCTCCTCGACTTTTCCTTCCTGCCCGCTCCCGCTTCTATCGTCTTTTTTCTTTCCTAGACGTGTTCCCATTTACCCCTATCGCTTTCACTTCTTGATCTGCCTTCCTAACGGAATTTGCCTTGCGTCCTCCTTTCCTCCTCCTTGGAGTGTACGCAGTTCTTTTCCCTCCCCCCCCCCGCTTCTTTTCGGCCCGGGGATCGTCTCCCCTTCTTCTATCGGGCGCTCGTTTTTTTTTTGAACGTCTCGACCTCGATCCGGCCCTGGTTCCGCTATTCCTGAGGACACACCGTTGTGCTTACTCTCTCGTTCCCCCTTCCCTTAGTTGTTGGGTTTCTCTTCCTTTTTTTTTTTCCGACTTCTCTCCCAAGTGCCGGATCGCGGTTTCTTTCATCGCGCCCTCCGACCCGATATATCTTAGAGACTGACTTTCCCGCGGTCCGCCGCCCCGTTTTAGTCCCCCCCTCCCCTGTGACCAGTAACACGATCCATGATTTGAAAGATACTCTCCCTTTTTGTTCTCTGTCTCGATCCATCATATGGAAATAAATAGAGTTCTCCCCTGAATTAATGGGACTCCCCCTTCCCTTCCCTTTTTAAAAGATCTCTCTAGAAGATTAGCCGACTTTCTCAGCCCCAGTAAGTCTCCTGAGTCCATACCCATCGTCGTCTTGTGAGCCCATTCCTCCTACCAGTCACTCCCCTATCGCTCGTTACTCTTTTTCTTTTTTTCAGATACAACTTCACGGGTTTCCGTATTTGACGGTTCCATACGTTCCCTCCCCCAGCTTTCCCCAGGGAAATTTTGGTTCTATTACTCCCCGTACCCATTCCTTTTTCCCCAACACTAGACTCAAGACGCCCCTGCAAGTTCTTTTTTTATTGTCCCCTTCTCCTTCCCCCCCCCCCCCACAAAAGATTTCCCGATCTAGTCCCACGGCTTTCCCTTCCTTAGGTCGAGAGTCCCTCGAACTCCTACTCCCCGCCTCTGATAAAACGCATTTCGACGAAGTAAGGCTAGTACTTCTTTCGAGTTTTGAGTGATTTCGTCAGCTCCGTTTTTTGCTTGGCCACCAGAAGCCTTCTTTGGGTTTCATACCCATTCCGTCGATTTCCCTGTTCCCAAGATCCAGATAGTGGTGCCGGTTTTGCGCCTTATTTACCAATAAACTCGGTAGAATTTTTCTACGTACCGCCCGAAATCGACTTACGACCTTCCATTCCACTAACGTTATCAGACGACGAGAAAGAGGCCAGTTATTTCGTTTTTTGGCAGTCTTTCTCTCATTTGACGTCCCAAGACCATAGTGATCGCCTCAACCGATTCGCGTGAGTGGGAACGTCGACTTTACTGAAGTTCCGTCACCCCCTGAACCCAGAAGATTGTCTCGCTTGGGCCCTTATTGCTATTTCGTGGTAACCCCCAAAGGGAGGATTCTTCCTGTCGCGTGCTTGTTTCGTGTGCTCTGACCGACGAAACATATTCGCGCAACGTTTTCCCTCCCCGCATCACATTTTCTCCTAGCATGATCCCAGATAATTTTTTATTATACCCCACTTTCTTTTCCCTCCCCGTCCCATTTTCAGGCCCCCCCTTTTCTTTCCGAGGTTTGTCGTATTAAGTCGTAGGAGTGAAGCTTGTTTACGTGTCTCTTATAGGACGTAGTGTTTCCGGTGGTTACCGATTTTTCACTCCCCACCCGCTAGACGCCTCTTTCAGGCGCCTTGTTCTCTATGCACTCGCTCCACCTCTTCCGAACCCCGACGTTGGAACTTTCGAGCCGTGCTCCCCTCCTTTATTTTTAACCTTTTCATTCGAAGCTCTTATCGTGGCACCTTCTCGACTTTGGATTCCCCCCTGATTGCTCCGGCTTTTGTAAAGAAGTTGACGTGTTATCCGCCGCCTCTCAGCTCACTTTTTTAATACTTTGTTCGAGAGATGATCTCGAGCCGGTGGCGACGGCCATGCTTTTCCCCTCCGGTCAAATCCACTGGAGTACGCCCAGCCCACCGGCTATCCTAGCAAGACTTTACGAGCGGTTAAACCGGGCATTCTCAGAGCAATCTATCGAGTTCGGGCGCGGCTTTCTTTCATCTTTTTTGGACTCCCGAAGAACACCAGTCTTTTCCTGACTCTTCTACTTGGGACTGTTCATAAGGAGGACAGCTTCCCAATTTTAGATTTCTGCCAAGTTTTTTTGCTTCAAACTTCAGAAGGCCGGATCATCACTTCTTCCCCCCCCCCCCTGGAAATCCGGTCCTCCTCTCACCTCTAAATCTTCTTCCCGCCTCTTCAGGGGTTTCTCTGGTGTAGAGTGTCTTCATGGAGTCACTCTCTTGGGGTGCGTATGAATCTTTTCCGGTAAGACCTCTCCCCTGTGTCCTATTCAACATTCTTGCCGGCTCTCGCCAAGTACATTGATCCTTTTTTCCCCCCTTATAGCCCGATAGCATTTCTCCATTTTCCCTTCCTTCGCTCCCGCCGTGAGGAAATGACATGACAGATTTGTTCCACACACAGTAGATGAAGGAAACTCTCTTCCTCAGAGGGTGGCTTATCCCTTGATATTGACCCCCCCTCCTCGCCCCCTCAGAATCCTTCTTCTTGTTTGCTGGCTCTCTACTTTCTCGGACATGCGCCCCCCACGATTGCCGTCATATTGGATCGGAGTCTGGGTAACGTTCGGGTCTCCCGCTTGTGAACTTCTTTTTTCGTATTCTGGCCATATTTCCTATTCTCCCCCTTTTTGTAATTGTCAGCTCCTTCTAGTCCTAAATCTCCGTGACACTCTTTTTTTATCCCTTCCTTTGACTCTCTCCTTGCAGATATGTGTTTTCGTCTTTCTCTTCCTCACCTTGTCCAAGCCCCCAACCTTAACGGCTTGTAACGCCATTCAAACCACTAGCACTTTTTTCCCTAAAGTTTCCTCCGCGTTTCTCCAGTAAGAACGATTCCGAAGCTGCCTTCCCTGCGGGAGGGCCCCCTTCACTGTTTTTTTCCCATTCGAGATATTCCCTTCTTTTCGGAGCTTCCGAACAATTCCCTTCGTCTGTGCTGTGACGTCTCCTTTCGCTGCGAGCAAGTTGGGGTCAGCGTTTTCGTCATCGTCAACCCTACATTTTTTTTTGGACTTTTTTTTCTTGATCCGGATTGAAAACACGATCACTCCTCGACCCAATTCCTCCCATCGGGCCTCTTGTTTTTCTATTCCTCTTTTTACTTTTTCGTTTTCCGGGCGTCGCACGCCCTCCGAGGCTTCCTCGACTGCGATTAACGGAATATAGTCCTTTTATGTCGAGCCGGTTCTTCCTCCCGTTTCCTTTTTTTTGAGTTCCCCTTATCCCCTGACATTCTTGACGAGCTGTCTATCAATAAGGTTATGCTTACACAAACCATGGGATATTGGACTGGTCAGCCGTACCTCTCTCTTTTTATTTCCTGGATTAGGATAAATCGTATAGATACTCTTACGATTGGGGACCTCCCCTCGGTATCGGCCCCTTGGTTCCTATCTTTTTCTCGCCCCCTTTACAGTGTTTCAAAACAGGAGTATTTTTTAAGAATCGTTTTTCTCGCGATTTTTCACTGTTTCTATCAGGTTGCTTATCAGAATAGTACTTCTCACTGTTTTCGAGTCCCCGCAACGTTCCCCGCCGCCCCCGATCGTCGACCCTAGTATTTCTCCTGCTGCTCGAAGGAGTCAGACTGATTCCCCCCCCTTCCCACGACAAAGTTTGCTCGGCCAGCATACGCAGGCTTCTCCCCCGGTCGTTTAGAACGATCAAGACTTATGGCGATAACCTTCTTTTTGCTTCTCGGGGTTTCCCTTCCTTCTGACCTAAAATCAGCCGAGGGGCTTTTCGCATTCAGATAGTGGTCTCCCCCTCTCGGATTTTTTTTTTGCTACGACGGGAAACTGAACGTCTGCAGTTCTTCTTCATCTAGTAAACGCCTTCCTCCCCATTTCCACTCCGCTTAGGAATAGTGTTGGTTAAATAATGGATCATTTACCGAAGCAAATGGCAACCCTTTTGACCGGTTCTACTCCCCTTTTTCGTACCCCCTCCTTCAATTCTTGGTCTGCTCCCCCCTCCCCCTCGTCTCCTGACCCCCTCTCCCTCTTACGGTTTGGGCCCGATCCCAACCCAGCTGTATCTGTTATTCCACCCCCGTTCTTCCCTGCTTTTCCCGACTCTTTGCTGGAGTCCCCTTAGTAAACACGCTCCTCTTCCTTTCTTCTCAACCTGCACTGAGACCCGGCTTTCGATATTGCTTTTTTTGAGTGATTTCGTGACCTCCCGTTTTTTCCTTTTATTTCCACATCTTCCTTTGTCCGTGGTGTTCAGACGAATTCCGCTTGAGCCTTGTCCCTCCCTTCCGTCTTGTTTCCTTTGCTAGCTAGATATTTTACCAATCCCACCCTTAGAGAGCGGACCTGGACACTCCACCTTGCGATCTTCCCCGCGCTAATGTTTTCTAACCCTCCTTCTCCCTCAAGCACCCTGAAGGCCATTATTCGTTTTTGGCGGCTTGTCGAACCCTTTTTTGTTTCCTCAAAACCCCCCTTGATCTCCTTGACTTTCCCCTGGCGAGGGCGCGTGCCTAGCCGACTTCTTCCTCTCGCTATTTCCTGACCAGAAGATATTCTCTTCGTCAAGGGGTCCAGCGTTGGCCTTTTTTGGTTTCTTTCGAGAACTTACTGGCGAAGCCTGGCCGTGACATTTGTTCTTTCTTCCCCTAGAAACACCGTACCGAATGCAGATGCCTTACCTGCACCGCGCACGGCAAGGTTTCTTTTTTTTCCCTCCCCAATTTTTTTCCACCCACTGCATGGTTGCGTGCTGATTATTTGTTTGGATTCGTCCGGTTCTTTTGAAAGACCTTGCAGGACTTGAAGTTGTCTCGATTCGAGATTCTCCCCGTTTTCTTTTTTTTTGAACGGTTCCTCACTTAAAAGTGGAGCCCCCTCCATTCAGCTCTTTTTTTTAGTTGGGAGGCATCCATTTCTTTTTCTTCCCAAGATACGCTAGTGTCCCCCTGGCGAGTATTACGTCCTAGCTTTAACAGTTGATATTCGAGAGGAGGATCGGAAACGGGCTTTAGCCGAGGTTTTTTTTTTTTATTTCAGCTATCCGGATTTGGATGCACGGGTTCCGCTATCGAGATCAACCTTTTAAATAAGTTGTTGGTGTTATTGCCTCTCCTATTTTTTTTTCTGGACCGACGGCCCATGATTTGACATACTCCCCTTTCACCTCAATTTCGCCCAACTCCCCAACTCGTTAAAGCCCTGCCACGTCTCTTTGTCTTTCTTTTTTTGTTGTGCCCCAACTCGGCGATGGTCCGATAGAAGCCAAACTCGTTCCTGGAGCGGCTTTCTTTGGGTTTTTCCCGCCGAGCTCCTGGAAGAACACCAAGTACTCCGAAGGTACAACTTCAGTTTTCCTTAATTTTCCCCAGGAGTCACCCCCACCGTGGAGAAGAAACGTTTCCCCCCTTTTCTTTTATTTGATCCCTTAAGAGCCGGCCTTCTTCTCCCACCTTTGAACCCCCTCTACGGGACGAGAATCCCACCCCCCTCTAACTCAGTCTTTCATTTTTTCCTCTTTGTTGGACTTTTGAGTATGTCTTAATTCGAGTGAGACTTCGTGATTTCTTGAACTTTAGTCCTAGGAGCAGTCCGGTAGACGTCATATTTTTTCCTTTTCTCCCCGTTCTGGCCAACCCTTTTGTCCTCTCGCCCGTTTCTCAATTATTTTTTTGAAACTCCGAAACCCGGGGGGGGCCCGCCTTTTCCTCCCCTTTTTTACATATGTCCCCTTCGACGAGTTTTCTCTTTATGTTACCTGTTCGGAGCGAGGAGAGCTACCCCGGCTCATACAACTCTCGCCGCCTTCATGGTTTTCCCCCCTCCCTCCCCTAGGTCTCTTCACAATTTTTTTGACAGAGCCCGGTGAAGAACTACTTCCTTTGCCTGAGTTAAAGTTCGGTATGCCAAGCTAGGGTTTTCCCTCGACTTTCCTGGTCGGACCCTCATTCAGGTTTTGAGGTGGTCCTTATATTTGGAATACTCCTAAATCCCCTCTGACAATTTTTGGACTCGATCAGGAGCTTTTCGTCGGAACCCTACCTTTCCCCCCCCCCCGTTTTGTGGCAAACACTCCGGCTGCTTGTTCAGCATCCCCTCAAAAATTCGCAACGTCCTTTTTCTCCCCATTGTCCGCGTTAACATGCCACGGGCGACCCCCCGCTTTACGTTCATTTTTGCCGGTCTCTGCAACTCGGGTTGGTTTGGAATACGAGATAGCCCAATTTTCGTTATTGGAATTCTCCAACCATGTTTTGACTGCTCCCCCTTTCCCCTGATTTTGCTTTGAAGCGGCACCCCAAGTTAATTGACTTATTTTTTCAGCTTTCGTCAGCCTCTTTTCGTTTATTTCTTTTGTTTGACACCGATCACTATTCATAATCTAAACTTTTTTCCCCCCGTCCCCATCGTTTATCGATTACCCTGCGAGAAGTTTGTCCTTTTTCACAGCACGTCCCCCCCCCCCTAATGGGTATGGCCTCCCGCCACTCTTCTCGCTTATCTGCTCTTCCATCTTTTTCTTCTTACTTTCCACATTCGACTGAGCGGAGCGGACCCTGCTGCTTCCCTTCGTATTTTTTTCTACGTAACCGGTTAACTCTTTTTCGTCCCCTTCTTCCAAAAATCCCCTTGGATTTACTTTCTCAGTTTTTTCAAGTTCGGCCTGGGATAGGTCTACCCCCGCCATCTTATGGACTCTCTTCTCGGTCCAGGACGAAGTACCTCTCCTTCAATTGTTTCCGTGACTCTTGTACCTTTGATAAGCGTAAAAACTTACTT
>Ga0179593_1519798_pt1 | contig 13615 bp, 14 predicted proteins | sample CZODoug2_1_08_16_FD_185931 | JGI IMG/M metagenome (GOLD analysis project Ga0179593, IMG submission 185931) | Vadose zone soil fungal communities from Angelo Coast Range Reserve, California, USA - CZODoug2_1_08_16fungal (PacBio error correction) | ecosystem: Environmental > Terrestrial > Soil >... | reverse complement strand
TTCCTTTCAAACGGGACGTTTTTTCCTTGTCTTCTTTGGGTCCGAAATCCCGAGTTCCACCCGAGAGTCTTTCGCCTTCTATTGATATCGCATTGCTTCTCGCCCTGCCCCCCCCCTTAATCTTACCTTCTCGATACTTGTGTATTTTTAGCCTAACTGATCCCCGCCTCCCCCCTCCCCGTTCAATTTCGAGCCGACATCGATCGCCATTAGCCTCCTCGCTAGACCTATCTAGATCGATTCCGCTCGTCTTTCTTGGAGAGTTTACTTAGTCCTGTGTCTGGCTGATCCTAAGGTCGGAAGTTACCCAAGTCCCCACCGGCCGCGCGACTTTGCAGGGCGTAGGCTTCTGTTTTCCCCCCAGAGGTTTTGGCATTTTCCGTGGACGATAGCCCCTTCGTGCCCCTTCATCGGCTGTCTTACACTTTTGAACAACCGTAGGCCTTTTTCGCAACTGAGAAGGGGGCACTACCAAATCCTTTCTTTCCCGCTTTTGGACTCGCACCCCTCGAGTCTGAGAGTCCCCTTACACACTGTTTCCCCTTCACACCCGGTGCCCCTCACATCCCCTCTTCAGACGTCCACTTTCGGGTCTTCGCCGGATCCAAACAGGACGTTTTGACTACTATTTTCTCATCTTCTAAAGCGCTCGTTCCGCCGTAACAAGATATTCCTCTCTTCTCATCGCAGGCCCCCCCCCCCCAAACTCGGATGCCCCTTCTCGCGCTTCTCTTTCCTTTTTGGCAATGACTTTGTAGATTCTAGGCCAGAACGATTCCCCCCTACACCCTGCTTTGCGCCTTATCCCTTCCCTGGTCGCCGTCCCAGCATCCTGTCGAGCACTTTTGAGAGAGATCAATCTTCCAGGCTTCAGAGTACCCCTCCTCTTCTTTCTCAGACTTCCTTCCCGAGGATATCGAGCCCCGATCGGATCGTTAATCTCCCTTTCCTGCTCGCGGACTCTTCCCCCGGCCTGCTGTCTCCCCTGTTCTTCTTCTGTCGGCGTCATCGATCCTCTATTGACGGTGCCTTCCCCTCGATGCTTACTGCCTCTCCCCAGTCAATCTAATAGGACGTCATAACGCTTTTCCTTTCCCGGCAATTTCCCCCATTCTCCGCACGCGTTGTTATGTGACTCGAGTGCAGGTATTAGTAGACTTTTTACCCGTCATGCTATGACACTTCTCCCCTGTGAAGGCGTCTTGAACGGTTTTTTTTACCGTTCAGCTTCTAGAACGCTCTTTTGGTGCCCTCCTTCAGTAGAGTCGGTTTGCACCCCTGAGGATGCCTCTGCTCCCCCGATGTCGTCCTTTTCCAATCCTCTTTTTCCTCTTCTGACGTTTGTTCTTCCCGCATGATATACCCCGAAAACAACGACCTCGGTTCTTTCTCTCGTGAGACGCTCGGATGTCGAGCTTCCTTCATGTCCCGAGTCCCCAGACATTTTCCTCCCTCCGGCTTCCTTGCAGATGTCGAGCAGTTGTTCCTTGGGATAGACGCCTTTCTGTTGCAAATGACCGCCCCCGCTCCCCCCGTCGCTTCTTTCTTGGTTGCCCTTTCAAAGATGGTCTCTCGGTCGGAGCTCAGTTTCAGGTAGGGCCTCGAGGGTCGTACAACATCTCCTTCCTTCTTTCAACGTGGCTTTTTCCAGGGCATTTGCATACCCTTTTTTCCCTACTCCTCCTATGTCAGGTAACTCGGAAGTCGATGTGGTACCTCAACTCTGTTCGTTCTAGTAATTCCCCCCCCCAGTAGCCTCTTCGGTTTTAAGCTTCCCCCCTCCGGGCGAGGTTTCTTTCAGATAATTTTTTTCTCTTTTTTCCGGCATCCAACGAAGACCGGGAGCTTAAGCTACTGCCCCAGAGATCTCAGCCTCATCCCAGACCCGATTGAAGTAGTGGACTATTGTGAAGATGACGTTCGAGTTAACGATCACGTTCCCGCCCGTTCCTTTTCCAACTCCCCTTTCCAGTCGCTTCCCCTCCCTTGCGAAAGGATCTTTCCCCTGTTTGTTCGAGTATCCCTCCGTTTTGCGTTCTTTTTCCACGGCAGTATAGAGTGGAGATTCCCCTCTGCCCGCCCTTGCTTCCCCCTATTCGATATCTTTGTACTTTTGAATGCTGGGGCATCCGCGATTGAAAACTCCCCTTTCTGGCCACTGGCTTGTTCTCTTTCACCCCCTCTTGCTCCTTGCACGCAACCTTTTTTCTAGATGATTCGACAGGAATATCGGTTCTTCCCGGGGTTCCCCCGGCAGCACTCTCGTGTTTTCCTCTCGACGATCTTTCCCCCTCTGTCAATAAGCTTCGACGAGGACGTTGACGTCGTTCTCGTTTTTTTTTCAGGCCTGCGGCCCAAACCCCCCCTTTTGCGGGCGACCCTCCGTTTTCTCCATCTTCCGCTCAGCGTTTTTGATTTTAAAGGTCTCTTCTCCGATGCCGCCTTTTCCACTCGCTGCCTTTGGCAGGGCTAGTTGCCTTTCGTGCGCATGCCTCGAGACCGTTCGACCGCCTTTTTCCCTCCTGTCCGGCCGCCAGCCCCTCTTTTTGTCCGATTCCCTTCCGTTGCCGGCAGGATTTGAGAATATACCACTACGCTAGGCATATTCCAAGCGTTCCCCTTTTCTTCGGGTCGTAAGACTCCTTTCGGAGATCCTTTGCACATTTCGACCATCGAACCCCTCCGGGGCTTCTTCCTCTTTTTTCCCCCCTTAAATTTCTGCAAAAGATGGTCTCAGAGCACGATCGCAAGTATTTTTGCTCCCCCCATTTTTTGAGTATCGTTTTTCTTTTTAAAGACTTCATCCGCTTATCTCATCCTCCCCCCTTTGTTTGTTTGTTGCCCCCTCTGGGACTACTCCTTGCCAGGGCGATACGCACCTTTCGGTAATGGCCCCTCTTCGTCTTCTTTTCCTGTCCCGACCCTTTGCAAGAAATGGAATTTCTGGCTGAGACCCCCCCTCTTCACTTTCCCTATGTTCGATTGTCCACGGGTTGCCTTTTCCTATGAACCCGGCTGACGACCTCATAAGGGCCCTGGAGGTTTTCCTCTTCCTTAGGGAGCTTTTTTCATATTTCTAGGCCGCTTCCGGCCTAAATTTCCTCGTAACGTTTTTCACAAGCTTCTGTTTTTTTTTTCGGTACGTCTTGACGACCCGGACCGCTCAGTATCCCTTTCTGGTCACGTCACGCGTTGAACTTTCACCCCTCTCCGGCCAACGTCCAACCCCGGTCTCCTTCCTCTCTCCCCCAGGTCGGACGATGAGCCTTCAAGAAAGTGTGTCGCCCGCCCCTTTTTTCCCTTTTCTTCGGGAAGCACCGAACGGCGCTCCTACCTCTTTTTTCTGTCGAAGCTGTTTTCAGTCGCCTTTTTTTCAAGGAGTGCGGCATGAACCGTCCCGCAAGCAACTTTCTTTTTCCCTTTCTTGTCGACCCTTCAAAGGTTCGTTCCTCTCTTGCAAGAGCCTTATCTCGACGAAGCTGGCCGCACGGCTCTAGAGAATCCCCCGGCATCCAGTATCCTTCACGACTGCCTTCTTACGATCCTTTTTTTTTTTGCCGGCGACGTCGGCAAGCTCATATAGCCCTTCCTACTGACCCCCACGCTGATTTTGGTTACCCGAACCATTTCTATGTTCCTCCTTTTTTGATGAGGGGTTCGAGTGAGCCCCCATGGAGTTCAAGGAGCCCTTCCTTCTCTACTTTATATCACCTTCCGTAGATTTGGCTTACCTCCTCCCCCAATAGGTAGATCTTCTCGGTTTTTCCTACTTTTCTCGCAAGGTGACGGCGGATTGATATATTGAGGGAGACAACGACAATTCTCTATTATAGAACCTCCCCCCTGACGAGGTACGTTTCTCGTGGGGACCCTCTCATTCCTGGCCCTTTTTCAACCCGTCCCCCATAGAATGAAGAGGTAGGCTTCCCCCGGCCAACGGGTAAGATAGATATTTCTTCCCATGACCCGGCAGAATTCTTTTTCCTGTGGTTAAGCATCCATAGATTCTCCAGGGAAGGACTTTTTACTTGGAAGCCACGGCAATTAAGTTTACCATCTTTGCAGATTAGATAGATTTTCTCTTCCATCCCTTATCTTCCACCCCGAAGCTCTTGGTTTTACGGCTCCACGCGGTTTGCGCAGGAAGTCCCTTCCTGCCCATTCGAAATATGCTTCCGAGTCCCTTTCCCTAAACCCTTTGCAGTTTAAATTTAGCTCCATCTCTCAGCAGCTCCTTCCGAGGCGTTTTTTGGTGGCGATCAGCGCGGCGAGATCTTCCTCTCTTTCCCCCCCCGTCTCGACTGGATTTCTTCCGACGACATTCCTTTATCATGTATCCTTTTTCAGCCCGGCTTTTTGAAGAAACCCGGTTCAACTTCAAGCGATTTCTACGAGAAGGGCTACCCCCCTTTCTTTTCCCCCCCCAGAAGCTCTCCTCAAGGCAGGACTTTTTTTCTCTTTATTCTTCACCCCTTATTCCCCCCCCTCCCAACACTTGCGATTTTTCTAATGGCCTAGCAACGGCCGCATGATGGCACTTACTCCAGCTTGATCTTTCGGGCCTCCCAGATGTCTTTCCGCAGCGATCTTCGTTCCATCTTTCGATCGATTTTTCCGTGAAATCAAGCGTCTTTTCCAGGTAGCCCGTCGGGAACGCCTTCTTTCTTTATCCATTGTTCCCTTCTCCCTTCTTAGACATCGACGTTGATATCATCTCCCTAGAAGGGTTTTTCTCCTCATCGCATTACTGACTTTCTTGAAGCTGGTTTTTTTTCTCTCTCTCCTCCCCATCGCAAGGAGCTTGTCGAATCTGGCATCGGGACCAGGAACCTTTCCTCCTTGTTTTACTTCTTTTTAGTTGATTAAAGCTTCGACAAACGCTGACAGTCTCCATCAACCACGCCCTCCCCCATCAAGATGCAACGCAGGGCCGCAGAGTGTTGATGTTCCCCTTTACCCTCCCTTCTCTATCTGAGCTTACTTGGTACTTTCCGATTCTTCTTTCCCCATCGCCTTCGACAGGCGGCATGGATCGTTCGCAGACACCGACTCTCTTCTTTCCTCTTTGCAGTTGTTTTTTTGCTTTGGTTTGTTGGGGTTTTTTTGGAACAGGGTTTTTAAAGTTTTTTTTTTTTGGACTCTCACTTTTCCTTACCTCTGAGGTAGAGTAGACCCCCCTCTTTTCTACGGAGTTTTTCGAAACTCTTTTTCAGAAGAATGCTCACCCACTTTCTTTCCCTCTTTTTTGGTAGCGGTTAAGACAGCCGAATGCCCCCATTTTATCTTCCCACCCTCCTCCCTGAGGTCCCACCCTATCAGAGACCGACGCCTACTGCCACTTCGCGGCCTTTCTGGAACAGGTTTTTTTTTTCGTCTGTTCCCCTGCGCGGTCGTCCGAATCTTCTTCTCCCCCCCAGACCCGTGTACCGCTCAATCTCTTTCGATATAGATAGGTTCTCTCGATTCGCTCGCGATGTGCGCCCCTTTCTTGACAATTGAAACGTTGGTGATGCTTTTGTCTGCAGTCCCCCCACATTGTTTATCGACATGTGATTTTTCCTCGGCGACTCCCTCGAGATCAGTAGCTCCTTTTGTTCTTTTGGGCACTACGCTTTTGACACACCTTCTTTCTTCAGATATGAATCGTCTCCCCTATACTCGTTGTTGTTGTTGAGATTCATTTAAACTTATGCTGTGGGCCACTCAGGCGAATGCTCAGCTATACTCGCGCATCTCGAGAAGTTGATATTTTCTGACCAATTTCCCCCCCCTCCCCCCTCCAGCGATTTCTTCCAGACTGTGTTATCCTCCCCTCCTGCTTTATTCCGAAGTTTCCTCGAAGCCTTCTCCTCCCAAACTATCTAATCGCGAGGAATCAAGCTCTATATTGGAGAGTTCCCCACTGGGTTTCCACGGTCTTGTCCTTTTCGGACCGCTCTGCTACCCCACCCTCAATCCCGAACCGTGTTCCAAAGGGTTCTTTTCGAGGGCCCCCTTTCTCGGTTCCTTCGTCCGTGGTCTTTCTCGAGTTTTTCCTCTTGGCGGAGTCGGCTTACACTCAGCCTCCCCTTCCCAACTTCCTTGAGCTGTTCACTTTTCTTCTTACTCCCCATCTCCCCCGGCGACACGCTTTTTGATAGACCCTCAGGAGGCACTGAAAAGTTTTTTCCCACTGGCTCCAATTAAATTTTTACTTCCCCACCCGTGTTAAAAGAGCAACCAAGGCGGCCATTGCGTATGAGACCTGACTAAGGTGCCGGGTATCCTTTTTTCGGCGTAAGCGATCGTCTTTTACACCATATACCCATCGCCGATCAGCCTCATGTTCAGTTAGAGACCCCCCCAAACTCTGATGAGCGCAGCCTTCCGGGTCGGTGTGGCTGCAAGTTGTCGCTTTAAGACTATTCCCTCAACAGCTTTCTCTCGCAACTTCTTTTCTCCGCGATGCTGTATTGAACACCCCTTCATAATGGGAGCCACTTGACCCAAGCTTATCTAGATTACCTCTTCGTTGGATGCGGTTCCCTTTCTCTTAAGAGTTCCCTTCTCTTTCTAGTACCTTTCTTTGGACCTCCTAGATGAGCGGGACCTCGAGGCCTGTTGGAGACCTTGACCCCCCCCCCGCTGGATGTAGGCTCTTCCCCCTCTCTCCTAAACTTTTCTAGTCCTCCTATTTCTGGACGTCATCTCTAGTACCTTTTTTTTTTTCCTCTTCCAGTGCCCATTCTGCGGCCATTGTTGCGATTTCTCTCCACCGTTGTTGCATTTGTTTGTCTTGTTAGTGCATAGAGAAGCGGGAAAGCCCCTCTTTTTTCCCGAAAGTTTTTTTTTGCATCGTGATTTTGCTTTCTTGAACGAGATTACTTGTTTTTTTCCCTTTCAAAGAATTCGAGTCCGGCCCATGCGAGTTAAACCTAGTTTCCTTTCTCTCAATCCCTTTTACCGCGTTCTTCCCCCAAAGAATTTACCTCCCAGAACACCTCTGAGTTGCTCAAAGTCTATGTTTTTGGACTTGCCCCTCTTTCCCTTAGTACCAAGAATTTTCCTGGATTTCCGCGGCGTGCGCTTCTTCAGATCCTCTGTTAATTGGCTCCTCCTCCTCCTGAGTCCAACCGCGGTTGTCCCAACGTGTCGGTCTGGGTCCCTCAAGAGAGCAAGATTTTCCCTTGACGGCGGAGCCTTCTTCCCCCTGGATTCCTCGTTTCCAACCCATCGCCCCCCAGAAGATTTCTAGCAGGTCACTTCCTTGGAATAACAGATCTCGAACCTTTCCCCCCCCCCCTTCTGGTAGGGTTCATGTTCCCTTCTATAACTCGTAGTCTTTGGGACATTTGACCCCGTAGACAGGAATGGTTTTGTCACGCAAGTCATCCTTTTCCTCTTTTACCGATCGCTTTGGCGAAAGAAGAGTCTTCCGTCAACGCTTGCCCGTTCGCTTCCTCGCGATCTCGTTTTTCGATTGGGAACGTAGTTTCGCCACCTCGCCGGAAGATTTCCTTTTTTTTTTGCGATTACTCGCTCCGGTGTAACCCAATTGTCCCCTCTACCCCCTAAGAACTCCTTGACATTTTTTCTCGCGGAAAGTTGTGGTCGAGTATCTCCTTTCCCCTGCGTCCTAAGTCTCTTGTAAGTTCTCTTCCGCACAGGCCCCCCCCCCCTCGTTCCTCCTAGGATAGTGCAGTGATCTCTTATCAAGTACGTGAAGGCTTTTCTCTTCCTCTGCTGTTTCGGCCGCTTTTATTGTCGGTTTCCCCCAAGAGGTTCCCTTTAACGCAAAGACCCCTCCCCCCCAACGATTCCTTTGATTCGACCAGCTTCATACCTCCATTTCTTGGGGTCAGGCCGCACCTTCTTTTTCAAGATAGAAGATATAGCATTCAAGAACTTTCCCCCTTCCCACATTCATCATTCCTTTCCTTTTTCGTGTGAGCTCCTTTTCTACGACGGGATTCCAGGCGAGTTCCCTCAAAAATTGATTGCGACAAAAAGTTATTTTCCTCCCCTTATCCTTCGAAATACGGCACTCTATTTAGGTTTTCTTAAATTTCTTGGTCAGCGGGGAATCAAATTCCCTGAGTGCCTTCTTCTCCGATGCCCCCCCTTTTCTATGGGCCCACCTAGCCTCTTTGTTGACAGAGGCCCGCACGTGCAGGAAGTCTATGGTCTCCCTACCAATTCTTCTTTACGGCCTTCCCTTCCTCCCGGGCTGGTATGTCTTATTTTTGAAACAATTGCACCCCTTTTACATCGACCATAGGACCCTTTTGATTCTTCTTTTTTCCCCTCCTCTTGCACGATGGCGGTCCCCAGAGCACTCCCCTTAGGTTTCAATTGCGATCTTACGTGGCATGTTTTTCCTATACATCAGAGCTGTGATCCTTTCCTCCTCCTCGTTGTTGTGGTTGTCCTCCTTTTTCCCAAACGTGTTTCAAGCATTCCCAACGCCGACGCATTTTTTGCCTGGCCCTTGGCTCCTCCATAGGTGAAAGCCTGGAAGGCTGAGCTGGAAGTCTTCTTTTCTTCAAATTTTTTCGATGTCGTCAAGGGTCTCTTCTTTCCGACATGACCCCTGGCGTCTTTGTCTTCGGGGAGCGGAGGTTGTATTTTCTCAGTCCGCAGAACACGTTCTTCCCTGCCGGCATTCCTTCCTCTCGGTTCTTTTTCTGGTCCGGAATCCCGGACCCTTCTCCCCCTCTCGCGATCGGACTTCCCGTGACGGACGTCAAGAACGAAGCCTTCAGCCGCTTGCTTCGCGTCTTTGATCCTGAGCCCGTTTTTCCGACAAAGTGGGTCTGTCCACATGCGGGAAGACCGTCGTCCCCCCGCACTCACGTCCCTGGGTTCCCACTTTTTTTCTTCCTGTTCGGCAATCTCGCTAGCTCTCTTGACCGCAAGTGCTTGCCTGGATCGTCGCGCTTTTTTCCCAACTTTTTTGTGTTCAATCGGCTTCTCCCACTGCAATTTCTGCACTTCTCCCCCGCTGTGCATCCACCGACAAGACGACTTCCCCCTCCGGCTATCGCGCTAGAGTCCCTTCTTTCACGTCTTTCCGATCTCCCTTTTTCTCTAAGAGGCGAACTGTCCTTCCAGGCGACCGATTCATATTCTTCTTCATGACATTGCCCTTGCGTCTAGCGTCCCCCCCTTTTTCCCCCCCTCTCTGTTAGTGCATTAGGGGTTCGCTTTTGTCTGAAATGAGTTAACCAGCGGTACGGACGGATGCTCTGTCACATGATTGGCTCTTCAATTCCATAGGCGCGCTTTTCCCGAAGAGGAGCTCCCCCCGTTGGACAGTGCCCTTCTTTCTCGCGTTCCTTCTCCCTTGGACATGGCTTTCCTCTGCTACGGGAGTTTTTCCTCAGCCTTTACTATTCGATGAAAAAACGTACAAAAAATTTTCCGCTTTTCGATTTTTTCCCCAGGGTATTTAATTCCCCCTTGTCGTCTTCCGGAAACTGTCCGTCAAGCGGGGAAGCATGAATGCTGGTGTGCGATGTGGTACCTTTCTCTCTTCCTGAACGGCTCCCTACGACCGTTGCAAGGTACTCCCTTCTTTTCTCTCAGGGTAATTTTGACGGGCACCAAGTGACCTTCCCTGCTGGAAGGCGCCTTCATTTGTCCTCCCGGAAGCTTCCCCTTGACCCTTTGGGTTGTTGCGGGGCCCGGGGGGGGGGGGTGTCCCCTTGGGTTTTTGTTGGCTCGACTCTTCCCCTTCTGTCCAGGGGCACACTTCTACTGCTTCAATAGGCCATAATCCTTTCAAGCACTTTCCCGATTCTTTGTCTTTTTTCGATAATGCAAGGTAGCTCCTCTGTCAAATTTTGAACGTCCCTTCGTTCCCTCCCTATCTTTCGTTGTTGCATCTCTCGACTTTCTTTGGAATACCAGGGCAGCCACAAATTCAACGCCTAGTTGCTACAATCTTTTCCTCTTCCCCGTGCCTGCGGATTCTGACGTTCCCCTTTACCTGCACTACCCCGGGCGATGAGGCGCCTACTTTCCAAAATGAGGCAGAAAGATGGCACTGTCCTTGGTAGAGGTTTCCGATGTACCCGTCCTTGCATCTCTTGCCTTTCAGTCTGCCTTTTTTAGGAAGAAATAAAGAACTGGTTCAAGGTCGGCCCTCTTCATCGACCTGGGACGAGCTACCTCCAGGACCCCTCGCCGCCTTTCCTCTCCTTCGTTTTTGTCTTTTTCTCTTTGGTCTATTTACGCCTCTGCGAATTTTCCCTCTTGGCGCTCTCTTCCCGTTGTTTTTTTTTGTTTTTTGGAAAGGATTGGAAATAATGTGCGCCCTCTTTGGAGTGGTCCTGCTCTCAAAAACGTCACTCTCCCTCCTCACGACCTTTTTCTTCCAAGCAGGCAAGCGTTGTTTTTTCCCCGCAACCGGCAAGGAGGCGATGAGCTTATTGGGTTACTGTCCCTAGTCGCCCCCTACATTTTCATGTTTGTATTCCTTTCTCCCCTCCCCCCGATTTTTTTTTCCCCTCTGCCTCTTGGGGAAACCGGGTTGATTGCTTTTTTGAGCCCTTTCTCGGTTCCCCCTTCCCTTGATGGTCTGTCCCCCAAATTTTCTCTTCTTCGAAAGAAGTTCTTCCCCCTTTCCTAGTAATTGCTAAACTTGCTTCTTTTTTTTGGTCGAGATGAGTAATCCCTGCCCTCGACAAATCCCCTCCCTTCCCCTTTTTTTCCCCATTTTCGAAAATCACCAATTGTCTTACTTTTTGGCTTTTCTTAAAGCCCCTTACATACACTTTTAACCCGCTTGGGAAACTCTTCCAGGAGAGCGGGATAGAGAATTTTTTCCGCGATTCTTCTTGTGCGTCCCTTTTTCTCCTGCCCGCGGTCCGGTGTTCTACCCAGGGATCTCTCCCCCAAGACGCAGGTCTCTTCAATTGATTGGTTTTGCGCGAATTCCCTCTCGTCTTCTTCGGTTCCTTTTTTCAGTAAGCGCTTTTTCCTCACGATTCCCCGCCCGCTATGAAATCTATATTTCTTCCTTTTTTTTTTTTATATGAGATTCTAGCCTTTTCACTAGTTCTCTTTAATTTTGCCCACCTCTCTCCCTTCCTCACTTCGCGTACTTTCTCGCCGATGCATCCCGAGGACCTTCGTCCTCTGGTTCCCCCCCTCCTAGCGACCCGCCTTCCCCTTCGAAGCAGACATCTCTACACATCTCGAATCGCTTTTCTCCCCCCCCCTATTATCTAGCTTTTGAGTTCCCCTCTTTTCCGGAGTCTTGGATGATCAAGTCGGACCCCTCTCTCCCCCCTTCCCACCCCTTTTCCGCCTTTTTCCGAAATTTAAGGGGTAGGTTCTCCGGTGCGGTTTTTTTTCCTGTTTTTTTGTTTTCCCCTCTTCACTCTATCTTTCGCTACACCCCCCTCTTCGTTTCAACGTCGGCCCGCAAGGAGACAGTTCCCTTTTCTTTTCGACCCCCTCTTACACGCGTTTTTTCTCGTATTGAAAGTGTAGCTCAAAGGAAAATGCTCCAATTCCCTCAGTTGGCCTCCCCCGCCCCCTCTCAAGTCAGTTCACTTTTTCTTTTTGTGTATCTCCCCTCTTAAAATCCAGTCCTCTTGTGTCTTCGGCTCTGATAGAGGAGGTACTTCTTCCGCTTTTACCTCCTCACCCCCTCGGCCTACTGTCCCCTTTAGAGAAACATCCCCTCTGTCCTTGCAACCTGCCTCTTCGATTTTTTTTTTTTCTATCTTCGATTATATCTTTTAATCCGCCAATCAAAGAAGAGATTCTTCCCCCCATTTTATTTAAGTTTTGATTCTCTTTTCTTCCCCTCCTGGAGCTCCCTTATCCCTAGTCCCAGATTAATAATGAGTCTTTCCCCTTATGAGCGATCAGATGCTTCTTTCTATTATATCTAGGATTTCTCAGGATAGTCCTCTATCCTTAGCCCTGCTGACCTCGTAACGAAGTCCTATTCCAAGTTGCCCAGTGGCAGAATACTCACAATGCTGAAAGCCAGAGTTTCCCCTGGACCCCCCAGCCGTTCCTACTCTCCTCGGAAGTTACCTTTACTGAGGCCATTTGAGAGACACCGCGAAAAATAGTCTCCTTCTTCATCTGGTCGAGGTTTTCTTTCGTTTCCTTCCGAGCTTCCGCCAGGCCATTCCTCTTTTCTAAGGAATTTTAGCCCGCCCCCCCCGGGTCTCTCACTTATCTCGTTGACTTGGATCCCTTCAGAATACTAGCGAACAAATGCTTCTCTCTTCGGATGTCGTTCTTTCTTGCCTTCCCCAATCCAGTAGAGATCCCTCCTTCCTCTTGAACTCTAACCCTCCCTATTTTAGCGCTGTCTTTTTGCCGGCATCTTTTTTGACAAAGAACATGGTTGAAGGATCCCCTCTGGCGGTTTTCTCTGCGACTTTTTTTTAGCGTTTCATCTCTTTGGGTGTTTTATCAAAGACTTCCTTGATGTAGGTTTTCCCTCTTCCAGTAACAGCTCCCATTGAATTTTTCTGTCCTCTCCCCTTGGCGGTGACCGATCGGTCCCCATTTCCAGATTTCAGATGCCACGTAGGTCAGGAAGGTGAATAATCTTCCGCCCCCTCCTTTTTTGTCTCTCTCCTTTACTGTTCACTCGGTCCCTTTCTCTTTTTGTACGGTGAGGTCATCTCTTCCCTATGAGGGGGAACACCCCTCCCTCCCCCCAGTAGAATATTCCCCCCCCAGGTTCTTTCTTCCCTCTTTTCTTACTTCAAACTATTTTCCTTCTTAAGCTCGGCTCCTCAAGAGATCTCCTTTCCTCCCGCATCGTCCCCTTTCGTTACCTCGCATTTTTTTTAAGTCCTATTCGATACTTCCCCCCCCTCCGTGAACGAAAGGTCTTTTCCTCGAACCCATCACCTAAAGTCCTCCCCCGTCCATTAGGAAATTCTTTTTTCTTTATCCTCCCCTGTTCATTATGTCCAGATGAGTCTTCCTCCCTCTTCAAGACAGGAGTCGTTTCTCTTGCCGATAGTAGCTTCCCCGTGAATTTTTTATGACCCCCTCCCCTTCTTCCCCCCGTTTTTGAACTGCCCACCTTTTGCCGCACGAAATCCCTGACGTTTTGATGATTCGAAAAGAAGGATCTTTTCCCACCTTTTTTCTGGGAGGCCCCTTTTTTTTAATACTTCGGTCCCTCGCGTCCCATTTCATAAGCTTCTACTATCCCCTAAGTTGAACGTCTTCATTTTAGCCTTCTCGACGGGATTAAAGTCTCATTGAGGTCGACCCCAATTTTATAAAGTTAAATACTCCCGTTTCGCGATGTGTAGCTAATGAGGCTTCGCCGCGTTGGCCGTTTCGTGATTGAAGTAAGTCCCCCCTTCCAGGGTTTGACCTGGACACACGCGTCTTCATCCCGAATACCCCGACCGCTTGGGCCGTTATGCTCTGTGAAGGCAGGAACCTTCCTCGTGGTAGAGGAACCCCCACTACGCTCCCTCTCCGCCTGGCACTTCATGCGGTCTCCTTCATTTCTCTTATCTAGTTCTACATCGACCCTTCCTGTACGCCGGGATCGTTTCCTAGAATTACCATTTATGGCCTTTTTTCGGGATCTCCCGGTTAGTTGCCATTGCCTAACCCCGCGATTTCTTATTCATAAGCGTTT
>Ga0179593_1488542_pt1 | contig 13616 bp, 20 predicted proteins | sample CZODoug2_1_08_16_FD_185931 | JGI IMG/M metagenome (GOLD analysis project Ga0179593, IMG submission 185931) | Vadose zone soil fungal communities from Angelo Coast Range Reserve, California, USA - CZODoug2_1_08_16fungal (PacBio error correction) | ecosystem: Environmental > Terrestrial > Soil >... | reverse complement strand
TTCGAATAATTGTCCTCCCCTCTATTTATTACACCTTACCCGTGCTATTATACTCTTAGAGCGCATCCTGACAATCTCTCTCTGTCTTTTTCTTTTTCTTGAGTTTTTGCGTCCCCTGAGCGCGTCCTCAAGGGAAACTTTGCCGAGCCCCCCCCCACCCCCTTCTCGTATTACAGTGTCTCAAATTGGTTCTGATTTTTTCCACCAGGTTTATGTATTTTTCTGGTGCTGCTGCTAAACGGCGTTTTGTCTTCTTCGAAAATTGTCGCTTTCCTATGGCCCCCCCTCCCCACGCATCACGAAAGCGCCTCTCCCTTGTGCTTTTGCTTGATGTCTCTGTTTTGTTCTCCCTACCCGAAGAGAAGATCTTATACTTTTTCATTTTTGCCTCCAAGATTGTGTCGTCTTTGATAGTGAGAGCAATTAGTCTACCCAGCTTCCCCGTTTAGGAAAGATTTTCTCAAGCAGTTTCAAACCTCCTTGCCGAAGCCGTCAAGACTTTCCTTCTCCCCCCTTTTTGTCAACTAATCGGCTCTTCCCAGATTTCGGATAATATGCTTATTTCTAGAACTTTTTATTCCCCCCCTTTTTTTCTCCATTTCCCCCCCGTCCGTATTTTTCGTTTTAAAAGGACGAGGGGTTACCCCGCCTTGTTCCTTTTTTTCTAGATAGGCTGGAGTAGGTTTTCCGTTCCTGCCCATCGCAAGAATCCTATTCTTCCCTTTTCTTCTCCCCAACTTCCCCCCTCCCCAATTTTCCTCCTTTTCCCATCCCCCTTCGCTCCCATGTGCTAGGGGATGCATTCGCCTCCTCTGGCGCTGGCCGCTTCCCCCAAGAGTTTCCCGTTTTGTTCGTTCTGGCCATAGTCAGGCCGAATGAATTACCTCCCGTCCTGTGGGGTCAAATCAATCCCCTTACTCGGCGACGTCTTTCAGGTATACCAGCCTGCCCTTTCCATTACCCCTCCCCCTTTTTTACTTTGCCCCCCATTGGTCCCCGAATAGTGTTGTGACCCCAGCCCTATACTCCTTTCTTTGGTCCCTCACCTTACAGGCTGCCGGGGCAATTGGCTATGCTCGCACCGCTCCCCCTTCCCTTCACAATAGGTTTACTCCCGGGATCGACCTCTCCCAAACCTTCTTCCCCTTTTTCTTCCAGGAGGACGAAGGTACCCCCTGCTTTTTTTTGCACCGGGGAGGTGAGACACCTTACCTTTTTTCCGTCCCTTTTTAGGTCCTTTTTCCCTTTGTGTTTCAACACAGCCGCGGGGGCCGTTCCTTCAGCCAGAACGCTAGTATCTTTTCAATTCCGGTATTTCTTGGGTTGCTATAATCCTTTTCCCTGATTTCTTACCTTTATGCAGACGTCCCCTTCACTTCTTTCTGATACCGGTATGTCCATGCCTTGGCAACTGACTCGCATACGGTTTTTGGTTCTTTTCCAGTTCCGCCTGCTTTCTCGTCGCGAAGTCTTCCTTCTCCCGCCCGGTCTGCTCCCAATCCGGTTGTGCTTCTCCCAGGGACAATGAAGGCGTCAGTCCATCTGTTAGTTTAGAGTCTTCCCCCAAAGAGTGACTTTTGTCAGTCCCTACATGACCTGTCTCGGCACCATTCCTTTTTTTGACTTTTTTTTCATACGGAACGGCGGGTTAGTACGGGAAGAAGAGAGAAATTTTTAATTTGTTTGTTGCCTTTTCTTCCCCCCCCCCGTGATTCCCCCTCCCCCACCGAATGGAGTCAGTTGGAGTTTCATTCTTTTCGTACGTTGGTCCCCTTTCTCCAAAGAGACTAGGCCCCCCACTTACTCCTGATCTGATCCTGTTCTTTCTGTTCAGCTCCTCCTGATGATCCTGTATTATAGGCCGCTTCCGTGACGTGAAGAGAAACAGTGATCCAGCCTTTTTTCCTTCCTACGAATTTCCCTCTTCCGTGGCCGTAGGCTTCACCCCATCTCCATGGAGAGCTTGACGAAGACCCGAACCCCCTGACCATTGGCACCTCCCCTTCTGCTTCTTTACCCCGCTCTTTTTCGGTCGTCTCCCTTTTCCGGTTCTTTTTTCTCAGTTAGTCGAGGCGTCCCGTATTCCTGTAGGCATGAGTACGGGTGATTTTTGCGTCCCCCCCCCCTTGCCTGGCTTTTTTTTCCCCCAAAGATTCCTCTCCCCCCCTGCCCCAGTTTCCTTTTCCCTTCGGCTTTTCACGGGAAACTCCCCCCTCCACTCTTACCCAACCGAGATGCCCTCCCTTCCCCTTGAGGATTAATTCCCCTTTTCTTTCCCACAGCGAGAAGGATGGTCCTCATACGCCGATGTCGGAGAGACTTTTTTTTTTCCCTCCTAGTATGAATGCTTAGTAGGTCCCTCCGGTCTTTTCTCCGTTCCGGAACCGCTGCCCTCATCTGGTGTAAAACAGATCCTTTTGCCTTTGCGCCTTGTTTCGCTCTCTCCCTCCGATCGTACCTTGTTTTTTCCAACACCAGTTGCACCCCAGCCACTCCTCTTTGCCCTTCTTCCGGGATCACCACATTCCGTATTGCATTTTCTTCTTGGAGCTTTTCCCTGATTAAAGGGTGTTTTTTTGTGTGGACCCCTTATCTGTCAGCGCGGTGAGTTTCCTGTTACTTTGGTGTTAGCTCTTACCGCCCAGATCGCTTTTTTTCGTTCTCGGTGCGTCTCTTTCGTTCTCCTCCCCCCCATCGGTTTTTAGCCTCATTCTTCTTGTCCCGGCGGACGCCCGGAGAAGTTTTTAAAGCTTTTTCTCCGACACATCAGGAGTGTATTTTTCTTGTTCCAGCTTTTTGGATCCTCCCCTTTCCGTGGGCACCTTTCTTCTTTCAAGTTATTGAGAAGCAGTTCGCCTTTGGTTTCATTTTCTCCGGCTTTTTTCTGTTCCCCTCGACTACGTTTTTCCCTTATTTTTTGCCTTTTTCCTTTCAGACATTTCGACTCTGGGCGAGAGTTTGCATTCCCCCCTACAAAAAAGAGTTTCGCGGTCCTTTCCTTCCCGTTGTCGCGTTGTTCCCCTTGCTTGAGTTCTTTAGACGGAGACTTTTTCGCTGTTCTTCGGCATGGTGTTTTCCCCGGGTCTAAAGGACCGATTCTTATGAGAGCCACAGAGGAGCTTTAACCTTTGCGCATTCATCCGGAACCTCAGCTTTCGTTTTTTTCTGCGACAACTTACGTTCTTTTAGGACCTTGTCGCGGATCAGGCACCCTCCACCTATAGCTTTGCTCTTTCCCCTCCACGATCTGGGAAACACTGCTGACCCCCACATTCCCTTCCTGCTTTTGTGGGGCCAATTTACTTTTGACTCTTCTTTAATAATACTTTTTATGTTTGAGAGATTCCCAACTTTCACGGTTGTCCCCCCCCCCCCCATCAGTGGTCCCCTTTTACGCAGTTTTTATCTCGATGCGGGCTTTTCCGTTTGCCTTTTTCCCAAGGGATGTGCCTGACTCCAGAGCTTCAATCGTATTTGTCCTTCCTTTCCTTTTCCCTCGTTTCGCTCAAGGAGACTTGGAACTCATTCTTTTCCATTTTAAACTCCTTCTTGACCCTTTTTCTGGACCTTTCCCCCCCGATTAACTTCTCCCTCACACCTGGACTTTCTCCTTTAAAGTTCATTGACGTTAAACAAGCTTTCTAAGTCGCTAACTATTCTGTGGTTTTACCATCCTTTTCCCCCCCCCTTCGCAGTTTTTCTTTTCTTATCGTCTTGCAAAAAGGTCAGTCCCGAGACCGTCGTTCCCCCCTGGTAGGAGATTAGGAGACAATTCTTTACCCAGCACTCCCTTTCGGCCCTCCTTTTGCTCAAATAGGACCCTGGTTCCACGGGGCCGTAAGTTCCCCCCGCGTTCTAGAATAAAAATACCCCTTGATTCAGGCTACTTCCCCCATTCTTCCCCTTTTTTCCCGACCTTTCCCTTGCGCTCCCCGGATCTGGAGTAGCCACCTTTTTCTACCGGAAAAAGAGAAGTACCCACGTCCCCTGGAATCAAGCGTGATGTCCCCTGTAAGAGCTAAGTTTCCCTTTCGTTCTTCCCCCCTCATTGCTTTCACCGAGGTCGGCTTCACCTCATACTCCTCTAAAGAGGAAAAGTCACTCCTCGGCTTTGGCATTTTTCCCTTCTGTTACGCATGTTTTTTTTTTTTTTAAACGCCCGGTGGTGGACTGCTCAAATAAGGCGACTATACCCCTTCCCAGAAAGTAGGGTGTCCCCTCATTTTCTTCAAAGCCAGACTTCCCCCCCCCCCCAGTTTTTCCTTTTCCACTCCTCTCGGTGATTCCTTTCCCTCATACTTCGGAAAACTTACTCGACTTCGTCTAGGGGTTTCCTTCCCCCCCCCTTTGCTTGTGTTTTTCCCTTATAGAGGGCTCTCTTCCCTTTTCCCACGTTGTATTAAGTTTTTTTCCTGAGTGTAGGGTCGGGTGCAAAAGTCGTCCTACGGTCCCTTTTTTCCTGCCCCTTACGGAGTGAAGAGAGGATCGTTTTTCCCCCATTTCCAGAACGCCCCTTTTGACTCGTCCCTCCCCTGTATTGCATGCTAGACGCCCCTACATTTCGAAGAAGATTTACCCTTCCATTAGCTCGTTTTTGACCCCCTTTTTCCCTACGTTGCCTCTATTGACTCCTTTCCTTTAGTTTGTTCGTCGTCCGTCCCCCCTCCGTCTTCAATTATATCCTTCAGGTCGCCGACGGGTCCCCCCATCGTTTTCCCTTTACCGAAAAGTCTTTTTCCTTCCGTCGCCTCGACTCTTTCTGCTACTCCCCCTTATCACTTATCGGGGCTGGAAGATCGCCTCCCCACTGATATTCTCTTTTTTGAAGACCCCCCCCCCCTTCTTTTTTTTGCACCTCTTTTTCCAACCTTCTCTCCCTTCCAAGCAACAATGACCACCCAAGGTTGATTTTTTTTCTCCCGTACGAACACGGAAAAAAACACGTGCATAACCCCCCCCTCTTATCTCACCTTTTCCTTTTTTCCCGCGTTCGGACACCCCTATTCGGACGTGAAGTTGACAGGTCTCACCTGGTGCACCCCCTGCCAATTTACCTACCTTGCTATCTTAACCGCCCCCTTCTTTCCCGGCATACTTACCCTCACAAACCTGTTTCAGAACCCTGGCGTGGAGAGACTTTCCCTCGAGCCCTCTCTTTTTCATATTTCATCTACTGGCAACTAACCCCAACCCCCCCGTTATGAGTCTTCATGTTGCCCTTCCTGTCCCCAGTACCTTTCCCACTGTTTCCGGGACTTGCTCACCTGTTCCAGAGAGTAATGATCCCTCACTTCTTTTCGCAACCTCATCACCTTTTACCTCCCTTTTTACTACTTTCTTTACTCGAGTATTAGTTTTTCCCCTTGAGGAAACCCCCCCTCCCCTATCTTTTAAAACGAGTTTTCCCTTGAACTTGTCCCCTCTTCTGTTCTAACACTCCCCGAATTCTTCCCAGAATCGGCGTCCAGGAGCAAATTCCGCTGAGTGTTTTTCTCCCCCCCCTGATTTCCCTATTTCTATCTTTACAGGAGGATGCGACCTCCTGACCCCCCCCATGGCTGGCATCCGCCCTCCCATGGTCCACTCAAGTAGTATAATTCCTTTTCATCAATTCTCTCCCCCCAAAGTGTCCTTTCATTCTCTAAAAGCCTTTCCCGTATGGGCAAACAGTCCCCCTGTTTTCCTATTCCCTCTTTGATGAGGGTTCCGGGTCAAAACCCAGCTTCTTCTTCCCCTGCTATTAGGTCTTTTCGGATTCACCCAACTGAGGGGACCCTTTCTTTCCCTCCCCCTTAAAAAGATTCAGTCGCTCAGTACTTTTTCTAAACATTATTTACCTCTCTCGGTTTCCCCCCCGAGAAGCCCTCTCCGCGTGAATCGCTTCAGAGATTTTCTTCAGTTTTCCAGCCCACCACCCCCCCCCCACTTAAACCAAGAAGAAGAATCCTATATTTTTCCCTCCGCCTAATGCCCCTTTCACCCCCCCCCGAGCCAAGATTCCCCTTTTCTCCCCCCGTCACGGGTGAGATGCGTCTCAGGTGATGCGACTCAAAGAGCCGAACCTGGCGGCCCCTCTCTTCATTTTGGACAAAAAAGAAGTCTCTATCTTCTTTCTTTCCCTTTGCTAGGACCGTCGACTCCAAGCTTGCGAGCGACCTTCCTTCCCCGGCCGGAGGCTTTTTTGTCCCGTGTAGACGAGTCTTGCGCCCCCCCTCTGGCCCGCGTCCTTCTGGGACACAATCATCGTCGATATTTTTCCGGATCACCCCCCCCCCCCTCTCCCCTCGACGAACCAGCAGGCGCTGTGCATCGTCTGTTTCTCCTTCCACGGGTTCTCCTATTCCTTTACCAAAATAAACATGTCCCTCTTCCTCCTGCCCACGCCCCCGGTGGATGCTTCCCTTCTTTTGAAATAGGCGAGAGCCCTTTCTTCACCTTTTCGTTTTTTTCTTTTCTTTCCCAAAAGTCCGTTCGTCTCGCGCCTATCGCTCTCCTTCCGAAGAAATGACTGTTCGTTGCGGGACCCGTTATGTTATGACCCCGGATTTTTTTGGCAATCGGAGTCCTTTCTAACCCCGGGTGTCCCCGGTGACCTCCAGTTCTCGTCGGGGGTCCCAGTCTTGTTTTTATTTCATCTCAGGCAAAAACTTTTCCCCCGGAACCACTTTTCTAACACTTTTTCCCCTCCTGGACTTCCCGACTCCGCAGTTGTTCCCCCGATGACAGAGTTCACGAATCTGACTCGCCCCCCCTCTAGAAGAATTACAACGGAGGGGTTCCCCTGGCTCCCTCCTTTTACTCTCCCTTTGTTGTTGTTTAGTTGCCCCCCCCTCAGGGCTGAAAGCTTTGCAGTCGGGATTTTTTTCTTTCTCCGCTCTATACACGCTTTCTCCGTCTCCCCTTAAGACGTTTCTTCACCCCGATCAGCTTTTTTCGTCCAAGAAGCCTCCCCTTTTCCCTTTTCTCTCAGATGAGACCCCTCAGAATGTACATATTCCCCTCCGATCGCACGACTTTTTTTTTCAACCCTTGTTAGGCTCTTGGATAAGCTTTGGCCCGAAAAAGCCTTTTTTTTTTTCCTTCCTGCGATGATCTGCCCCTAAAAGGAACCCTTTCGGAGGAAGGCTTTGCGTGCTGCTTCCTTCAGAGTGGGAGCGAGGAATTTTGTTCCCCCCCTCTTGGAACCCCGCTCACAGTTTCTCCCCACAACTTGTCCTCTCCTACTCCCCGGTGTCCCTTCCCCTCCGGTCTTTTAAACGGGAAGGTTGATTTTGGTCTTCATTTTTTCTCTGTTCTGACCCCCTTTCTTAGTCTCCCTCCGTTGACCCCCCAACCCCCCCCCCCCCTTCGGTTGTTATGGTGTTTTGATTCTTGGTATCTTTTTGACCTTCCCCCCCGTCATTTTTTTTCTTCTGATCCATTCCTCCAGCCCATATGTTTCTGCCGCTTTTCGAGCAAATTATAGCACTTGCTTTCCGTCACGTTCCTCTTGATTTTTCTCAAGCAGGTGCAACATCGAATTTTCGCCAAGGTCCCCGCCCTTCCCTCTTCCCTTTAGGCCACTAGTCCTAGCTTCCCCCCCTAGCGGCTTCCTTTTTTTTCTTTCTCCATCTTCCCTCTGATGAAACTGCGTGGTCTCCTGCTCGTCTGCAAGGAAGATGGGGGAAGCAATGATTCCTGCCTTTTGGCTCGCCTTTAGGATGTGTTCAAGGTTCTGTCAAAATCATCGAACCCCTTTTCCTTTTTAGTAAGAATCCCCCCCTCGATAACCTTTTCCCTTTCGTTGGGTGCCCATCCGGCTGCTTTTCATAAGTTGGTCCCTTTTATGATCGTCGGCTTTTTCGCTAGACTCCGCCGTTTCCCCCCTGTGTTTGAAGGCGCCGCGGGGGGTTTCAGTCTCCCCTTCGGTTGGGGACTAAGTGTGGGTTCCCTCCCTCCATCACCCAGAGTACTCCTTGGATTGCCCTTTCCCCTTACTAACGACTGGCTTTTCACCTCATCCCCCGCGTCACTTATGACACCTTGGGCATTTTTAGTGATTTTTTTCCCCCAGTTCCCTGATTAATATGTTCAAGTCCTTTGTGCCTTTGTTTTTTTTCAGTCGGAGAATACGCGCCGGCATTCCCCCCCCCTAGGGACTCCCTGGTATAGCTGCCCCCCCCACGTATTTCCCCAGGAGCGCAGTCAGGTGAGCGACCGATCCTTTAGAATTAGGGGAGTTTCACCCTCCTCGTGGAATGCCTTTTCCCCCCCTTTTCAGGAATCCCTTTCTTAACCACCGTTCCTCCCCCCATGGCTACTCACCCATCTCGATTAATTACCCCTTCCAGTCTCCATTTTTTTGTTCTCATACGTGGGCATAAGCTTCCCTCTCAAGAATAAACGCCCCTTTTCATTTTCAGACAGGTTCCCCTTCTTCCGCAACTGACCCGCAGAAGAACGTTGGTTTGCCTCGATTCTTTTCTCTTTCCGTCGCGAATTCCTCTACTCTTCTCGTACCTCTTTTTTCTTCTCCTGGACAAGTGCGTCTCAGGTTTTTTGTTCTCCCTATGATTACCTTCTTCTTTTTCCCCTTTTTGCCGCCGGCTTGCCACCCCTTATTAATATTGCGGGAAGGTGCCCTGGTTTTTTCTCTCTCTTGTGGATTCCCTTTTGGATGTTTTTCTTTCCCGGCCCCCCAGGCCCCACCCTTCTGCTTCGGTTGTTGAGAGGGTCTTTTAGACGGTGTTGAAACTCGTCCTCAAAGTGTCAGCTCAGAGTACCCCGATCTCTGTTTGTGTTGGCGGATCCTTTTTCCTCGGCCCGCCGATGTTTCTTCACGTAGCTATATTTTTCTTTTTTTTTCCCTCTCGACGTCCTCGAAACAGAGCGGCCCCCCCCCCCCGACGGTTACGTCACTCGACTTCCCCCCTCTGAGGTGGACTTAATATAACATACATGATTTTCTTTGTTACTCCGTACTCAAATTTTCAATCTTTCGGCCACCCCGCTACCCCTCTTCTCCCGCCCCCAGTTCAACGCGCTCCCGGCCGATGGAGATGTATGCCTCCCTCTGAGTAGGAATGCATTACCTGTCTTTTTTTCTCTCCCAATGAGCGTTCTTTTCTTCGTCCCCCACCAGCTACCGATAGTAGGAGAACTCCCCCAGTCTATTTTACGTAGGCCGGCGCTAAGGGGCACGCCTTCCCCCTCTTTTCTCCCCACCGGAACTCCCGCTCCGTGGAAAAGGGTATCTTATTAAGGCACTACTCTCCCATCCCTCCTTTTTTACGACATTACCACGACCTTTCTTGATACGTGCGAATTGCTTGTCTTCCCCTTAGTCCTCATAGCTTTAGGACACTCAAGAATTTTTTAGGGCATCTCCTTCACCGCCAAGACCTTTCTGACTTTTTCTCAAGATAGATTCTCTTTTGCCAGCCAAACCGTTTCCCCGTAACTCCACAGGGTTTTTTTTGTACTTATTCTTTCTCCCCACATGCCCCAGGTTGGGGCGTTGAGGACCTCCCTTTCTTTAGATAAAGGCGTTCAATCTTTCCCTCCATCCCTCGTGCTGAGTTTCATGATGACGGTCTTCCTCTCTGTTGTTGTCAAGTTGCAGTTTCAATCTCTTTTGGTCTCATCCCTCCTTTTCGAGCCGCTAAGGATTTTCCCTGTCCTTGCCACCGCTTTCTTTAAGAATCACTTTACGAATGCAGTCCCATCCTCTCTTTGTTAGGCAGCTCCCTCTTTTGGAACCTTCTCCCCAGTATGTGGTGAAAAAACATTCATGTGCAGTGATTAACCTTTCTTTCCCCCCTCTCCTGGGTAAGGGTTTTCCATTCCTCCCCTCCCCTCTCTCAGTGTCCAGAACATTTGCTGCCGTTGACCTTGTGAGAGAGATTTTCCCTCTGCTATGGGAATTTTTTGACTTCCTTGTTCCCCCCCCCGAAGGGGTAGCGACTTCCTTCCCTTTTTGTTTTTTTTTTTTTTCTCTTCCATGACTGGGTACCTTTCTTACGCCTTTTGAGAAGTTTTCCCTTGTGGGTTGTCAATTTTTTTCACTTACCTACGTCTTTCCCCTTTTTATTAAAGCTGCCTCCCCTGGTCCCCGGTTCCCCCCGTTCAAACAGTACATAGAGTTATCCTACGATCCCCCTCTTGGTAAAGTTCCCTGGTCGCTTTTTTTTTCCCATCAAACTTGTGACTTTTTTTTCATAGACCTTTCCATCGAGATGCTTTCACGGCCCCCCCCCCGGCCATCTGCTTGTTTTGTTCCGAACCCCCCTTCCCCGACTTTTTCCCCCTTTTTTTTTTTCTTTTGATCAAAGCAGGAACTGTTTCCTCCCACCAACCCTGCAGTTTTTCATGGTTTCAGCAGTTTACAAGCAAATCTCTGAGCCACTTTCTCTTCAGCCTGATATCTTGTGGGGTGTTCACATCAGAACTTTTATGACCCCCCCCCGTAATCGTTTTCTCCAGCTCTCATATTTTCTTTTCCGGGAAATGCGCTCCCCTTTTAATTTTTTCGCTCCGCTTGTGGGTCTTAATACTAGTTTTCTCCTTCTTTTTTTCCAAAAAGATGTACAGACGACAGGCTACTTTTTTTCTTCGGATCAAACGGTACCCCATTGTCCCCCCCCCGCGACCCCGGGTCTTCCTCCCCCTCCTCCTTTTTTTTTTCTGAACCCGGAACCCAATTCTTTTTCTGAATCAATAGATTTTCAACAGTTCCTTACCTGTCCGAATCCCGTTCCTTCTCTTCTTCGCGGGAGCCACCTTCTAACATGTCCCCCCTCCCCGAGAACGAAAATTGCTCCTCAATCGACCCCTTTTGGTCCACGACACGTCTTTTCCCCTCCACGGTTTTCTTTCCTCTCAAACCACGCCGCTGGGGTCTGCACAGATGACTCTTTTCTCTTTTTTGGCCCCTCGCCTCTTTCTTGCGGCTATGGCTAGGGATGAGTACCGGTGCCAATAATACACTGCAGGACACTTCACCGTCTTGGAGCAGCGCTTCCCTCTTTTTTTGACTTCAATCCGCATTACAGATCCGAGTCATTACTCCCTTCAAGTCATATATCATTTTGACAAGACTGACCCCCAATTTTTCATGTTTTTACCTTTTTCAAGTTACGCTTGGGTTTTGCGTTGTTTCCCCCCCAGGCTGGTGACTGCGGGACCAGGTTTTTCCCCTCAATAGAGGACAGTCTTGTCTTAATTTTCTCCTCTGAGACAGCTGATCAGTCTTTCGACTTCCCCCGTTTGAGGCATACGGTTATTCCTTCCCGGCAAAATATACTCTTAGTGCGGTTCCTTTTTCCTCCATATCTTGTGGCCAGGTCTGTGCACTTCCCTTGAAAGTCGCAGTTTAAGTCTTTTCTGTTTCCTGGTACAGTATTCCGCAGAAGGACCCCCTGGAGAGGAGGAGACATACCTTCCCTTTCGAGTTTTTACCCTTTTTCCAGACCGAGGGATTGAAGAATACATGTTCGCCCATACTGGAAAAGACTTCCGACGAGGCTACACCATCTCGGACGGGCGGGCCCTCTTCCAGACGCGGTTCCTCCGCAGTGACTCAGATTCAAATGGAGTGTTGTCGGACGTTTTCCCCTCCCCTAAATTGTCTTTTAATGACAACCTTTCCTGGCAAGCTAATTAGTGTGAGACACTTCTTTATATTGTTATATTAACGTCGATACCTGAACAATCGGATATCGATCCATGACCTTCGTCTTTCAGAATGAACCCTTCCCCACCCCCCCACTCAGATTCTTTTTTCCGCGGCGACCCTTCTTTCACCGTGTTTGTTCCCCACCTCTCCCATCGTCCAAGCCACAACTCCTCCTTTTTGGTTATGGGGCTGATGTCTTCCCCGCCCCAATTTTCCATTTTTTCCCTTTTTCTTCCCTTTTTCTTTCAAACCAGGGCCAGGTGTTTTTGCTAATTCAGCTGTGTTCAGCGCATGTCGGCCACCTTCCCTCCCCCTCCTTGTAGAACACAGTCTTTGCCTTCTCGTTTTTTTTCCCGAGGTCAAGCAACCACCTCCCCGCCTCAATTGCTTTGCTTATTCCAATTCGTGCTTCCCCGCGATCACACACCTCTGGCCCACCACCATCTCGGAGGTAATTGGAGGCAGGCTTTTTGAGACTATCACCGCCTTTTGCCCCCGGTATTGCAGAAAGGGAAGTGCCGGGACTCATGAAAGGCTAGTTAACAAGCAACGGGGACTAGGAAGGGTCCGTAATAGAGTTAGGGAGTCAATTTTTGCCTCTGAACACCTCGTATGTTTACAAGGTGGCTGACTGAAACCTTTCTTCAAGTTTCCCCCCCTAAGCCTTGAAGCCCTTTCTTTCCGGCAGATAGTTAAGTTTGGAATCTTTTTTTACATTATAAGATTTACCCTGTTTTTTCTCCCCCTTTGGCCGGTTCGAAGAAGCAGAGGAAAACCTTCACGCATCCCTTATTCCAATTTCCCCCCCCCCCAAGAAAGTAGGAGACTTCCTTCGCGAACACCTCCCCCAATAACTATTATGCCTAGCCCTTTTTTCTGTACAATCTTCTTGTTATAAAGGGCCCTTTTCTTTTCTGAAGGACGACGCCCTATTTTCTTCCTCTTGGCGGTACAACCGTGATTCCCAAAGCTCGTTCGCCCTCTCTTTTTAACACTAAAGGGAACCTTTCGTTCCATCCTAGGCTCCTCCCACCCTCCACTATTTCCATCATCTTGTTCACCCCCCCTTCCTTTCGTAAGGTTCCTTGGATTTTTTTTGAGAAAGAAACTTCAGAAGTCTTCCATCTCGTCAAACCCCTTTTCCCGGGACGCTTTCCCGACCCAGCGTTTTCCTACGCCCTTATCCACGACGAAGGTGAGATCCCCTCCCGCCTCAATTTTCTTACTTTTCCATCAAGAGCCACCAGGATCGTCGCCCTTTTGGACCCCCACTAAGGAAGCTTGTCTTGACATTTCGGCGCACGTTATGTTTTCCCATTGTCCCGGTAGAACTTGGAATGTTCCCTTCCCCCCCCCAGTGTTTTTATCGGACTGGCTCCGTACCCCATCTGCTCTTACTTTTTAAACCCCGTTTCTCTTATGTCAGAAGTTTAACAACCTCCCCGAATCGACACAAGAAAGCACTCAGTCCCTTTTCCAAGATCGGCGGCGGATCCCCCCTTTGTAAATACCCCCAATGGTTTCCCTTTCGAAACCCTTCCACCTGCTGAAGTCCATTTTCCTTCTGGAACCTATCTCGCGCCACAGTTTTCGGAAACCTTACCTTTTTCTTGCTGGTCATATCCAGCTGACTAGAAGGGTTGCTCTTGAGCGCGCTATAACTTAGTTCCCTACCTACCCTCTTTTTAATGGTCGCCGTGAGTTCGACCCCCGATATGGTGACGCCCTCCTTCGCCCCCCAGGAGACGAAACCTTTTCCCCACGCGACCGTTTTTTTTAGTCTCTCCGGCCGGTACAGGCGGTTTCGCTAGGCAAACAAACACCTTTTTCCCCCAACTGCCTGCTGACGCCGTCCTCCTTCCCCATCGACAAGCGGGATGACCTCTTCTGCTCGTTCCCCCCCTTTTCCGACTCCCTTAGCTGTCCCCTTGCTCAAAAGCCAGAAGGTTCCTCCTTTGACAGT
>Ga0179593_1470803_pt1 | contig 13617 bp, 25 predicted proteins | sample CZODoug2_1_08_16_FD_185931 | JGI IMG/M metagenome (GOLD analysis project Ga0179593, IMG submission 185931) | Vadose zone soil fungal communities from Angelo Coast Range Reserve, California, USA - CZODoug2_1_08_16fungal (PacBio error correction) | ecosystem: Environmental > Terrestrial > Soil >... | reverse complement strand
TCTCTCCCCTTCCCTGTAGACCGTTTACTTTCCCCCTCCCCCTAAGTTTTGACGTAATGTATCACTGTTAGGTGCTCTTTTTTTTCATTTTTGCTAGGTGTCCCTTCTCTTCCTCGCCCTCCCTCTGATGTCGCCTACCCTGGACCTCCACCCCATTTTCTGAATCATACTTCTTTCTAGTCTTTCCGTCTTGTTGCTTTATCCTTCTCTTTCCCCCCCACTAAGATACTTCTTGTCAGGTCCCCTTGTGGACCGTTGGTCTTCGTCCGCCTTTCAGCGTTTCACCTTTCCGTTGCAGGTGCGTTTTTTTTTTTTTTTGAAATCTTCTTTTTTCTTCGTTCCTCGATCGTATTTTTTTTTTTTCCCCTTTGTACTCCCCCTCGTTCACGTTGTCTCCCGTCCCCCTTTCTCCTCCGCTCCATCGGCCAGAAGCCCACTCCCTTTTCCCGTGCACCGTTTTCTATTTTTTTGATTTTGGACCGGTCATTTTTTTCTTCCATCGCTCCGCTACCATTCCTTTTTAGGCTCGTTCAACCTGATGCCGACAGTTTCCGGCATACACCTGCAGTGGGGGTGGATTTGCCTCCGAATCTATACTTTTTCGCCAGCCTCTCACCCCCTTGATGCTCACAGCAAAACTTGACCTTGCGGCTTTTTTTCTTTTCTCTGTTCTTCAAATCTTTTTCGCTTTTTTTCCTACCCCAACTTCTCTCCCACCTACTGCCAAATTTTCCCCCAAACATCTGCCCCCCTCTCTTCTGACTTCTAACTTTTATTTTTTTACTTTTCTTCTTTTTCTTTGACTTTTTTCATATTTCCTCTTTTTTTTCCTGAAAGTTGCCGTTTTTCTTCCTGTTCCCCGTGGTGTTGCCCCCCCTTTATCTTTTTCTTTTCGTTATGTATTCCGCTCCTGATGAAGCATTAGGTCTTTTCCTCTTCCATTTCTGTTCTTCAACTCACCCCCCCCCACCATCTGCTAGGTTAGCTCCCATCCCCACAAACGCTTTGGCTGGGCTTGAACAGTCCTCCCCTGAAAACTCGGATTCTTCTTTTTCTCTTCCTGCGTAACCTGTAGGTTTTAGCACCGGCCGACCCGATGCTTCCCTTCAACCGTTTTTCTCCAGTCGGTGGAGACCCGCCCAGGAGTTTTCGTCCCCCCCCTCATAGCCCCCTCTTAAACTTGTTTTTTCCCCTTACTTTGCCCATCCGGTTGTCTGGTTCAACTCTTTCACAGGTCGGCGCTTTGTGTGGGGCCGACTTCTAAGTTTTTATAGTTCTTGTGTCCTGGGTTTCCCTTTCTTTTGGTTAATCTTTTCCTTTCTATGCGTGATGGTACCCCGTCCTTTTTTTATTGTCGTCCTCCCCCAATTTCCGTTTTTGTTCTCCCACCGTGCCCACTCCTCCACCCTTAGCTGTTTTTTTTTTTTCTTGATCCCCCGACTCTCCTTTGGACTATTTTTCCGTTAGTTTTTGGTGTCCGCTAGTCTCTTTTTTCCTCCCTTTGGTCGTTGATGCCCGTCGAACCCTTCATTTCTATTTCTCTTTTGATGGCTATTTTTTCTTGAGCAGAACGCGGGGTCACTCGGGTTGTCCCCCTCCCCCCAACTGCCACCCCCCCCATCGAGATTTTTTATACTTCCCCACGGGCTTGTTTCCCCCTTCGGCCGGGTTTTCTTTTCGCCCATTTCCCCCCCTGCATTTTTTCCTCGTTTTCCCCTCTCCTTGAAGGTTTCATTCCCTTAGGTCTTTCCCCTACCCGCTGTCTTGGTCCCTCCTTTCGACCCCAACAAAACACTTTGTCCTGACCTAGACACTTGTGTCTTCTTCTTTTTTTATCTGGTTAGCCCATTCGCTTGGAAACCCCCCCAACGTTTCTATTTTTTGTTTTTTAACAGTCTTTCCCTTTAAAGCCCCGTTCTTTGAATTCCTTTGTGACGTTATAGTATTTTTTTTAATTTTTTCCCTCGTCGGCATCGTTTCCCTTGAGTGAATATTGTGATGGCTGTGTTGAGTTTCGGGGGCTCGTCTCCCCCTTTCTTCATTCTTGCCCCACCTGGCCTGTGAGATTCCTCTAACCCGCCCCTCCCTGTCCGGTGACCTGTTCCCCTCCCACTCATTGCGAGGGGGACTGACTCCCCTCCCCCCCTGCATTGGATTTCGTGTTTTTTTACAGCTTCTGGTTCGGCTTTTTTTTTTCACACGTTTAGCGATCTTGTGAGTGTGTTCAGTCCGTCTTTTTTTCAGCTTTCTTTCCATTTCCTCGTCTTATTGGTCTGGTGCTTCCCTTTTTGGTCATGGACTCGAACAACTTGTGCTGTTTTTGTGTTTTCTGCTTTGACCACCTCCCTGACAATAGATTTTCCCTGTTCCCCCAACTTTCCCCTTCAGCTAGATACACTTTTGGTGAAACTTTTTTTTGAATTGGCTCCCATTTCTTTTTTTGAGTTTTTATGACCTTTCGCCCCCCCTTGTATGTTTCTACGTCCCACTTTTTTTTTTTGCGGACCTTTCCCTGCTCACATGGCCTTCAGTTTGGATTTTCCACTTCCCTCCTGCGACTTCCCCGCATCCCCTTTACCCCTCGTTTCGAACAACTGCCTCCCTTTGTTCGATTCCCCCTTGTCGCCTCCTCCCCTTCCCCAGAACCCGCAATTTTTCACTCCTGTCTATTTTCTTAATGCGCTTGCTTCCTTCCCCTCCCCGAGTATACTTCCTTCCCGTCTGTTTGCGTTCTCTCTGGACCTCGCTCTCTTGTCTGCGGTCTGGGAGTTTTTCTATCCTTTTCCCTCCCCCCTCGTTTTTTTTGTGTTCTTTTTTTTCCCGTTATGTCCTGGGATTTTTATCCAGCAACAACACCTTGACAGTGGAAAATCCTTCGCTATCCCCTCTTCTGCCTAGTCACTGCCCCAACCACTCGCCTATCCTAATTCTCGTCGGCCCCCTTTTTACCCGTCACTCTGTTCTCCTGCTTTCCCATGGCGTTCTGGGCCCGCTCCCTTCCATTGTGACCCAACGTTCTGAAACGCGTGTTACGCTGGACCGTCTTTTTGGGAAAGTTTTGATACTTTTCTCCTTTTGATGGCTAGATTTGTCACCTCTCCATGTCAAGGTTGGGTGCTACAGGTCGTTTCTTAATACCCCCCCCCTCCTTGCTCTTACCATTACGTCTCCGGTTATATCACCCCTCTGTACCCCCCCCTCCATTTGGTGCATTCATCCCTTTTTTTTTCCAGTTCCTGGCAAGCTTTTGACCGTTTTCATCCATGGTTCCCCCCTTTTTACCTCTTAATCACCTTTTTGTCGCGCGTCATGTCCAGTCCACAAACAAAGGCCCATCTTTTTTTGGACACCAAGTTTCTTCGGTTCTTCATTGATCAGCCCGTCATCTTAGCCCAGTTGCCGTCTACCTGCGATCCTTTGCTCCCCCTTTTCCTCTTTTTTTTCCCTCTGCTAAAAGGTGGATTTCCGAACATTCCCCTTTCCTTCTTCAATTTTCTTGCGAAATCTGTTTTCCTGATGGCCCCCAACTTTCTTTCCCTTTGCAGTTTCGTTTTTTGGTCCGAGGTTCTACTAGGATTTTTCTCTCTCGTTCCAGCGTTTTTTTGCCTCTGGACAGCCCGATTGGAACCGTCACCGTTGTCCCACGAACCCCCCCCGCCCATATAGTGGAATGAGTTGTCCTTTTTTATTGTTCCCACGACAGTCCCTCTTCACTCCGCCTGGTCAGGATTTTTTTCCCAACCAGCTCCTTCAGGTGAGGAAAATCGTCCAACCCCCTTTTTTTCAAAAACCCCCCTTGGGACCCGGTTTATTTTTTTTTTTTTCCGCAATGTTTGCTAAACCCACACTGATCCCCAAAAGATGGGCCTTCTTCACGTGTTTGGACATTCCTTGTTTTTTTTTCTTCTCTACCACCCCCAGCTTTATCCCTCAGACCATGAGTCCCCCCTCCCTCTAACTACTTCCAACCTCAGTCTAGAAGTTTTCCTTCTTCTTTTCTTGTGATTCGGTGATCAGAATTCGTTCTCCCCCTTGATATTATGAACCCATGAAAATTTTTCCATTCGACCCGTTTTCTATTATGGTGTTATTTTGTTGCGTTTTCGTGTTTTCCCCTTTCCATTTCTTCTCAGGCGCGACCCCCCTTAGATCGCCATCAAACCCGCCATTTCCGTCCCCATTTCTCTTTCAGGTCTCATCCCAGTCCCGTCAAGTTTTTCCTGAACATCTTTTTTTTCGCCGTCCACTTTACCCCCTTTGCGGGTTCTCTTCTTGGGTCCCTTCCCCACACAACCCCCCTTGCTACGGGGGCGATTTTTCCCGTTGTTACCCACCACAACCGTTTTTTTTCACCAAGCCAAGACCCCAGAGGCCCCTTGATCTCAGACCGAATCAGTACTCCTTCCGCCCCCCAACCCTTCGTTCCCCCTTTCTTTTCCTATACTAGCTCCCAAGGTTACCTTTCATGTTGTGACTTTATGGCAGATTATGAATACGTCTTTGCCCCCCCTCTTTTTTTTACGCGGGAGGTCTTTATTGTTGCGTCCCAGTCCCCCTCTTTTTCCCCCCCTTTTTTTCCTGTGCTGCAGTTAGTTTTTTTAATGGTTTGCCCCCCCCCGCCATTGCCTTGCCGTGTTTTTTTTTTTCCGGTTGTACTTTTTTTTCCTGCTGTGACCGTTATTCCGCTTGGTCCCCCCCCCTGCGTTTTTCTTCTTCACCTTCCATGTTTTTGATGGTGTGTGTTTTTCACAGTTTTCCGCCTCCCGCATGAGGTCTCAGGGCTGCCATCTCATTTCCAATGACCCTTTTGTTTGTCCTCGGGTGGATTCCCCGTTCCATGTCCTTGTTGACATATTTTAGCAATTGTCATCAAAGTCTCCTTTCTAAATCCACACTTTTTTCTTTTTGACATTTTCATTGGCCGTCGTGGTTGGATTTTTTCTTGGGGTCCTCCACCCCCAAGCCTCCTGGAACAAAAAAGTGACCTCTCAACGTATGTTCATTCCCCCCCTGTTTGCGGTAATATATATCCCTTGTTTTCTAGTCTTGCTCCTTCCATTCGGCTTGCTTTTGACCTCCCCAACCTCCCTTTTTTTTATTTTGCCCTGCACACCGTTTCCCTTTTTTCCGGTTTCTTTTCCACCAATTTCCTCTCCTTCGACACAGGGATTAAGGCTTGGTTCTGCTCCCCCCCTTTGTTTGTATGTACTTTCATTCTCCCAAAGAGAAAGGGGTCCAACGGGTTGAACTTTTTTTGTGTGGCCGTTGGCGGCTTTTTTCCTCTGCTGCATATCCTTGTTTGTCAGATTTGGTCCAATTGCTCAAAACTTTTGCTCCTGGGTGTTCGGTTGACCCCTCCGATCACTAACGAAGCCTTGATATTTTTGCGAGTCCTGCTGTGCATTTTTTTTTCTTGACCTAGCGGCCGTCCGCCGGTAAATGTTTTTGGTCGCGTGCATGAATCTGTGACCCAATCTAGATCCCCTCCCATTGACCCTGTCTAACAGTTTCGTCGCAATTTCTGATCCGTCCTCAAATGTCTATTACACAGTTGGTCGTCGGACATCTTTGTTCCCCACTCTTCCTCCGTCGGCACTTTGCCCTTACACCCCCCCTGTCCCACAGAGAAAGAACCTTGATCCCCATGAATCCCTCCAGGTTCTTGGCCGCCTGGTCCCTTTTTATAGCCGGGTTCTCCCCTCCGTCCCTTATATCTCCTTCCCTCTCACTTTCTTGTTTTGTCCTCTGGATGATATCAGTCGAAAACTTCATCTATATCTTGACAGTTTAGCCCTTTACTTTCATTGATCCCCCTTTTCCTCTTGTCATGGGGATAGTTTTGTTCAGGTCAGTCCTCGCCTCTGATTTATTCCCTATGTCGCTTCACACCCACTTTGGTGACCAATCCCCCCCTTTTGATGAACCCACCTCCCCGCGCTGCACTTTCTGGCTGTTATCAAGGTTTCCCCCCTCCCCTATCCTGCTCGCCCCACCTTTTTTTCCAGTGCACGCCCGACGGTCTCCCCCTTTCCTGGGCATTGTTCCTTGTCGCTTCGTTTTGCCTTCTTGTTTCTCATTTCCGATCGCGTTTCCTCCCCCCCTTTTCCCGTTGATTGTCCAATTCTTTCATCGTTTTTGGCAACGCCTTCCCCGCCTTGCCCCTTGGACACTTTTTGATGCTGATGACGTGTAATCGACACATCCTCGTGTGCCGACCCTTTCTTTTTCGGCCTCCCTCCCCTTTATGTATGCCGACGTTCCGTTGCACTCAACTCTTTTGTTTTTTGTTCGTTCTTACATTCCCGCCAAGCTAGCCCCCCCCCCTTGACTCTTTTACCAGCCACTTTGACTTTATGAGGGTGTTGTTTTTATTTCCCTAGGGCTTTGTCTTACCCCCAAATTCGCCCCCCCCTCCCCTACGTTTTTGAACCCCCCAGTTTCGTCAGCAATCTTCTTTTGCTGTCAACGTTTCTTTCTATTTCGTTTCCTATGTGATTCCCTTTTTTCCCCGGTCTTGTTTTTTGCTGCCAACAAACATTACTTTCTGCCCTTTATGTCTTTCTTGTCTTGTGGACCTCTTTTGAGCTTTTTCCTCTCTTCGCTTCGCGAAAAAACCACTCGAAGTCTCCCATCATCACACGTCCTTTTTTTTGCCGGCCCCTTCCCTTCACCACTTCCATGCCCCACCCCCTATTTATTTGGCCAACCCTTTTTCTCGCAGTCCCTTTTGCCACCGGGAATTCCTATTTTTCCACCCTGCCCCCCCCCCCAAACCCTTTTCCTCCTCTTTGTGACTGTTTTGAGTTTCTGTTTTTCGAACCATTCCTTTCAACACACTTCCTCTTTCCCAAGATTCTCTGCATCCGTGCCTGCTTTAACTCCTTCGGCCTCTTGTCGGGTGCACCGTCCGCTCACTGCTCGTCCTTGTTCCCTTTTGGCGTTCCGTCCTGATCGTGCTCTGAGAGATGGCAGCTTTTTGTTTGGTCACTTCCTTCTTTGGTGGACCACCCCTGCAACCCCGACGATTAGCCTTTGTTTTTGATGATCCCTTTTTACCTCTTTCATTGGAATCTGCGACCGTTCTTGAGTTGATGATTTTTTCTTCGCCTGGGATTTTTTTTCTCGCGACCTTCTCTCCATTTTCTACTTCTTCTTTGAGGTTTTGATTAGCGTCTTCTCATCCCTTCTTTGAAACTGCGGGAAAAAAGTGCCCGTTGTCAACAACCCCTCGACTCTTTTTTCTCTGGGTCCCCCTTTTCTTTCTTCATCGCTGTTTGTTTTTTACATGGCTCCCTGCCCATTTGTTTTCCTCCTGCGCTTCTTATTGTGCATCCTTTTCCTCAGTTTCCCGCTTAGCGGCCCATACTCTACAAACCCCTATGAAGGAATCTCCACCTTATCTTGGGGATCTTTGTTTTTTATTTTCCCCCCAAGAGTTCCTCGATTTTTCTGCCCCTCCTCTCGGTTTGGAATCCTGTTTCTCTTTTTTTTTTAGTTCGATTTTTCATCTTCATGCCCTGTGTACATATGGCTTCAGCTGTGCTTTTACAACTTTCTTTCCTTCCCCCTTTTTTCCCTTCTCCCGCTGCCCCCACGCCTGCCTATGTAATTGCTATTTCACGTTCCCCTTGTCCTTTCTAACATTCAGCCCCTCTAGACTACCCCGAGCCTAAGTAATTTTGCCAGTGACCCGATTTTCTCATTGTCAGAGTCCACCTTTTCTCGATCTCTGGGGTAGGTCTGATCCTTATCGTGCCAATATTTCCAACCTTGTACCCCTATCCCTCTGGGCTGTCTTCTCCCCTTCCTAGCCCCTGAAGAAAGTGTGTTTTCTGGTCCCGTTCTGTGGTGGAACACTCGCGGCCGTACCCCAGTTTGGTTCCCCCGGCCACCTCTTTCCATTCGGCTTTCCCTCTTACCTTTTTTTGGCCCCCATGGGAGAATTTTCCCCCATGGTTTTTTTTGTATCTATACCCCAGGACAAGGTTGTTGTGTCCTTCACCCCTTTTTTCAGGACTTTAACTTCTTTTTTCAACATGACCCGTTTAGAGGCATCGAGAAGGCCTCCTCTCCAATTTAAACTCCCCCTTCTGTTTTCTCTTGCCCCCACGGCCAAGTACCCCGCTGATTGGCCCCCCCCCTTCTGCGAGAAGAAATTACTTTCCCCTTTTCCCCCTTCATGTCTTCCCCTCTCCTTGAGGTCTCAGGAATGGCGATGTCCTATGCGGGAAAATTTTTTATTTTTCTGGTGCTACGTCATCCGTCCTATCCGAGATGTCCCCGTATGTTTTTCTCCTACCATCTCTCTCTTTTTCATCTCCTTTTTTGTTGTTGTTTACGTCCTTCCAGATGCTAGGATCCTGCATGCCGGACATCTCTCTCAGAACGCTGTTTAAGACTAGTCCACTCACCCCCCCGGCTTCCCGCCCTTCTCCCCCTTTCTGGCCCTCCCCTGCCCCTCGGCTCCTGGTCTTTGAACAATGTGCGTACTTCTTCGGACGCTTTCTTTTTTGCAATCCCTTTATCTCCACAAAACGGCTTGGGTTTCTCATACCCCGGTTAAGGTTGATCCATCTTTCCGTCCGGCTGATTTGTGAATCCCCAGTCTGTGTGTCTGTCGCCGTTTTTCTCAACGTGTGTGATTTTCCCCCCCCCTGTTTGTTCTTTATGAACTATTCGCCCCAACGCCATTTTTTTTTCCTGTCTCCTTTTTCCCAGTTCAATTTCAGGGCGCAAGTCATTTTTATGGGTGGCCATTGCCCCTTTTGTCTGTGGATGTCCAGTCACAACCCCACTTCCCCCCTCACAAACTGTTTCTTCTTCTTTTTCATTGACTCAGTACTCTTAGTCCGACCAGTTTTTTTTTGCCTTCGATTCTGATTGACCCCCCTCAGTTTGATCTTTCAAGGTTCCTTTTCGAAATTCTTTCCGTTCAACTGCCTGCCGTTTTTTTTCAATCTTCCCGCTTTTTCGTTGTCCCTGATTTGATTTCCGGTGTCCGATGAATTTTTCCTACTTTTTTTCGGTCCCCCTTTTCACTTACTGTGTGGGTCATATGGAACTTAAGCCTTGTCACGCCCTGAAAATTTTTCCCCCCACTCCTCCCTTCTTTCGCTGTCATTTTCATCTTCGCTCACCACCCTTTTTTTTTTGATCGCTCAGTCTTTCCAGAATTCGTTTGCGGCCAAATTCTGGTGACCTTGTTTTTTTGACCAATTACACCCCCACCCAAGCCCCCCACTGGGGTGTTTTTTCCGCTAATTTTATAACCCAATTACTCCCACCCCATTTCTGTAAATCCCGGTTCCGCTTTTCCCATCGCCCTTTCTTTGGCTATGGCCCCCAGCTCTCACGTCACTTCTACCAAATTTGGCTGGACCCCCCCCACTCACTACCTCTGTTTGGGTGTTTTCTTTGGTTCCCAGTGTTACGGTAGACTGGCTTCCCCCGGACTTCTTTAGTCCCCCTCCCCTTGTCGCTTCTAAGTTTTTTTTTTACACTTTTTTGTTGCAACATCCCTCTCCCCCCATCTTTTAAGTCTTGGTTCCATATTGGCCCCTTTTTTTTTTTTTCCTTTCTTTTTTCTTGGTCCCCCTTTTCCGCGCCTTTTCCCCTAGTTTATTGCACGTTTGCAAGTGCGCCTGAAAATCCTTCCATCTTCCCTTCTACAAAAATGTTTTTGAATTCTCCCGCTCTCCCCTGGCGGGGTGGTGCTTCCCGTTCACTTCCCCCCTTTTTAGAACCTTTTTTTCGTGCATTCGCCACCCCCTTCGTTGACGTGTGTCTCATCCCCCCCCCCCCCCAAGGTAATTTTGCGGATTGCCTTTTTCCCCCCCCAACCGGATTTTTGTCCCCCGCACCCCCAGTAACCTACCCCCCCCTGCTTTAACTTTCTCCTTAATTCCCTTCTGCCAAAAACCGGATTTAATTGATATACTGCCTAGTGCCCTTCAAGCGCGTAGTTGTATTTATGGACTTTTCCTCAAGCTTTGACCCCCCTATTTTTTCCTGCTGGGCTCTCCGGTTTGAAACTGATTCGTCCACCCCCCACTTTCCTTTTTTCGCACTGGTTTCAGGGGTTTTAATTTTTTTTTCGCTTTTTTTTTCCTTTTCCCCCGGAACTCCGGCGTGCCTTGACTGCGCGACTAGGTTTATTTTTATGGGTGACCTTAGCTTCCCCGCCCCATTTTTGACTCTCCCCCCCTTTTTTAGCGATGGTTGTTTGTCGAATCCTGAGGCTCCCGAATTGTTCCCATTTGGTTTCCCCTGTCTCTCCCCCCTTGCAACCCGCCCCCCCTTTCTTTTTTTTTTGCAAATTTTGTATGTTTCTCCCAGTTTGTTGGGCCAGACCAACTGGCTTTTCCGATCGACCTAGGACCTGTCCCCTTTCATTTCACGTTTCCCCCCTCCCCGTGGCTGATTCTGATTTTGGAATGGTCCCGTATCTTTTTTCGAGTTTTTTTTCCCTCGATTGTTTTAATTCACAGCCTTCCCCTCCCGTGTATCAACCAGTTTTGTCCTGCTTCACTGTTGTAATATCTTTCACTTTTTTTTTTTCCCCCTGCGATTGGTCTCTGCTTGATGACCTCCAACCACACTCCTGGTGGTTTCTTGCGTGGACCCACTTCCCTCGTTCCCTTCCAGTAGGGCCCACCCCAAAGGACCCCTCTCTTTTTTCCCACTCCTCTTCTTTTTACCGTCATCTTTCCACCAACCCCAGTTTCCAAGGTTGCACCTGCAGTGGATTTTTGGCGGGCGTTTCGCCGTTTTATGCTCTCGGGGTAAGACGTGTCTCAACACAAAGTGGCCTCTGGGGTTTTCGTTTTCCCCAATACGATCCTCAATTCCTCCCCCCCTTCCCTACTATCTTTCGCCACTGCGTCAGTCTGTTTTGCCGGCTTATTGCCGTTGCTTCAATGTGGGGCGTTTGCGTTGGCAAACCAAAAACCCCCCGATACCTCCCCTCTTAAGCAGCCGTGCCCTTATCCCGGACTCAAATGGTTTTGTCTTCTCCATCGTTCTCCCTTGCCCTGCGGCGAGGGCACTAGTGTTAACAACCCTGGACCAATTCCTCCCTGCCCCATGAAATCCAGTTTTTTCATATTGCGTTTCGGTCCATATCTTTTCTTCCTCCCTTCGTTGTTTTTGGTGTTGTTGATGTTCAGCCCACCTTCCTCACACTTCTTCTCACAGGTCCCCTCGGGGACCTTTTTTACTTATGTATTTTTCAAGTTTTTTTTGGTTCTTGATGGTCCCTCCCTCGTTCCTCCGTCCGCTGCTTTTTCTCCTAAAGCTTTTCGCCTCACTTGACCCATTCGTTGAATCATCATTGCGCGTGATTTTTTTGTTCTTGGTCTTTGTCGTCTCGTAGTTTTTGCCCAGCTCTTTCTTTGCGGCCGCAAACATGTTGGTCACGGCAGGCCCTTTTTGTCAAGCCTTTCCTTGGCACTTTCTATTTCACTTGCGGATTATTCGTAGTCCTTTGTAGGTTGTTCCTTTTAACCCCCCCTTTCTTTGCCACGTGACTGTTTTTTTTTTTTTTTCTCCACAATTCAGTCATTTGAGATCTTCCGGACGAAACCCTCATCTCTGCCTGAACTGCCACGTTGTTGGATGACTCGGTCCATTTTACCTTTCCCGTGTTCCCGATTATCCTTGTTTTTCGCAATTCTTCTCCTTTTTTAAGTGTTTACCTTTGCATACCACCCTTATTGGGTTTGGAGGTCATCGCCTGTTTCTTAAACCCCCTTTCCGATAGTTTAACCCTCCCCTTTCAGGCGAGGGTTTCTCTGTTGCGATATTTTTTGTCTCCCCCCCTGCATCTCCACTTTACGAAACCCCCTTCAATCGCAATCTTTTTTCGTGTCTACTTATTTTCCTTTTCCTATGTCGTTCTTCTGACCTTCAAGTGGTTTTGCCTGATGTTCCCCTATCTTTTTGCCCTTTCCTTCTGATTCCTTGGCGCGTGACCCCTTTCCTTCATGAGTGGTGAATGATCCGTCCCCATTCAGCTTCTTTTCGCTCATACACCCACCTTGCGTGGTGCTTGGGCCCTTTACTTTACAACCATCATGACCCTAGTAGCCCCCTTCCTCCTTCCCCGTTTAATGTTCGGTGGCCACCTTCACCCGGCTCCCCGCTGCGACCCCTGAACAACTTTCCGAAGCTTTTCTGTTCCTGAAAGCAGTTGTTTCTCCCTTTTCCAGCGGTGAAAACAGTTCAACCCCATTAGCATGAAGAGTTCTCAACAACAAGTCGGGCTTGTATTGGGCTCCCCCTGCTTTCTCTGCGGGCAAAGCCTGTTTTGGGCGTGTGTTAGTTTCAGATCGGTTCTTAGAGATTTTTTTTTCTGGCGCATCCGTTTTTGGTTGACCACCTTGACCAAACCTTAGCCTTGTTTGTCTGATCCCCTTCGCCGCTGCCAGGTTCCTATGCGTGGACGGATTTTTGAGAGTCTTTTTCAGACAGGGGTCGTTCCTTCCCCTCCCCTTTCTATTTGGCGTTTGGATGTTTGGCTCTTTTCTTTTTTTTTTTGTGGCCTCCTTGCCTTTTTACACCTTCTTCCCCGCCCTCAACCATTTAACCCCGAAACATCTGCTTAAAGTTCTGGTCGACTCCGGCCCACCCTTTTCCCCTTGGATCCTCGCCCGTTGTGAGACGAAACTGTCGTTTCCATTATAGGACCCTTCGATATGCGTTCCTCCTTTTTTTTCTAGTGTTTTCCCTCGATCTTTACTGTTTTTCTAGCCGACCCCCCCCCCTGGAGGACTCGACACCAGTTTCTCCTGTGTGGTATTGTTTTTTTAGCCACCACATTAGGGTACACCCCCCTGTGATTTTTCTATGTCTCTCTCCTTTTTTTCACCGTTCTCGGTGTCAATCTATGTCTCGGTATGCTAGTTCGGCATTCCCTCCCTGGCGAATATGTCTTGAGGTCTTTCGGTGATTCCGTGGTTTCCTTTTTGTCCTTCAAATCTTGCTTCCCCGATCCCCGCTGACCCTGAGAGTCGGTTTTCTTTCACCTTGATCGGAACCCGGCTCTCCCTCATTGTTCCAGTTCCCTTATTGTTCATCTTCTCCCTCTGCAGGTTTGACCGACGCTGGGACCCATTTAGATGATCCTGGTTCGGCCGATTTAGGTCTGTTTTTTACGTTCAGTCGCCCTCACGGCCTCTTTCCGGAGGGCTGCTTCATTAGTTAGCCTGAAACGTGGCAGTTGTTTGCCTTTTGGACCTCCTTGCCCGCCCAGAATGGTTTCACTTTTTGCCCAATTTTTTTCCTATCTTTTTTCACTTGGACCCCAGTGCTGGTACTTCCCATGGCGTTTTCCCCCAGATGCAACTTCCACGGGACTGTTTTTTCCATGTTAATTTTTGAAACCGTTTCCCACTCCACATGGACTCTGTTCCTCTTCATTCAGCCACACATCACCTTCCCCCCTCTTCTTCCCCACCCGTGCCTTTCCGCGAGGTGTTTTCACCCATCCGGCGAGCTATAGCCCCTCTTTTTTCCCGGAGTGTTCCAGATTGCTGGATTTTTCTCACTGCGCGTACCTTTTCCAACCCAGCCTGTCTGATATATTCAGATCCTATCTAGAGATCACTTGGCATGTTCGGA
>Ga0179593_1411350_pt1 | contig 13617 bp, 18 predicted proteins | sample CZODoug2_1_08_16_FD_185931 | JGI IMG/M metagenome (GOLD analysis project Ga0179593, IMG submission 185931) | Vadose zone soil fungal communities from Angelo Coast Range Reserve, California, USA - CZODoug2_1_08_16fungal (PacBio error correction) | ecosystem: Environmental > Terrestrial > Soil >... | reverse complement strand
CCTCGTTGACCCAAATTTTTACCTGAGCTCGGGTTTCCTGGCGCTTTACAGTTACTTTTAGGACCATTCTTTGAGACTCCCATTCTTTTTTGGGGTTGTCTTTTCCTTCGCATCCCTTTTTTTAGCCCTCCCCCTCCACCTTTCGCTGACTTTCGTCCTTCTTTTCCGTTTTCTTTTTTTCACTTTGGCTCCCCACCTTTGAGATAGATTTGCATTAGGTCCTTTTCCCCCTTAGTGAATCCTCTGTTTCTACTAGTTTTTGGTCTTTTTCAAGCCCGAAATTTTCCATGCGTTTCGTGGTAAGGACAGAATAGCCCCTTTCTCTTTCCATTTTTTGCCTATTCTGATTTTTTTGCTTTTCCGAGTTCTCCGGTGGTTTTAGACGTTTTGACCGTAGTAGGGAGACCCTTTCGCCGTTTCTCCTTTGTCCCTGACGACTCGTCAAAATCCGCGTTCCCTCTCGTCAGGTGACTTCTGGCGCCTTCGCTGCGATTTCTGAGTTTTCCTCACCTTTTCCGACGTGGCGAGTTCTTCACCAGCCTTGGCTTCGTCGTCTACTGGGTTGTTGTATTTTCCCCGCCCCAAACTCTTCCTGCGACGTGTCATTTTCCTAGGCTTCTTTTCGCATTTTTGGAAACGATTGATTCCTTCGTCCCTTTGTCAAAGCGTTCTTTTTCCCCGCCGAAGGTCCTCCATTCCGTCGTCCGCTGTTTTCTCCCCCTCCCCCCATTGGTGGGCCACCTGACATCGGCGTAACCTAAATAGAGTCTTGATGTTAATAGGGGTTCCTTCTTCCTTGCTTGATGAACCCGGAGCGAACCCTCTGCTTCTCCTTGCCCTCCTTTTCTTAAGGTCTCCCCCCCTTCTCCCATCCCCGGACGATAAGGTTTTGACGGGTTAGGTCCCATACCTTTTCTGTCACGGACGAGTCCCAGCCCGCGCTCGAAGAGATTTCGCCCTTCTGCGGATTATCGTTTTCTTCTAGTTTTGCTTGCTTTCCTTTTTTCCTCTACGGCGGGAATCCTTTGTTGAGGTTATTTTTTCCCACTTCTATTGTGGGTCGTTTCGCCTCGACAGTCTTTGTCCTTCTACTTTGCTTCCCCTTGGCTTCCCTTGCTTTTTCGGGTCTGCGTGCGTGTTGAAGTTTTCATCACACACCCGAGTATGGCTCGTCCTTAGTAGATTTTTTTCGGTTCCCCTGGTCCCCCCAGCTTTTCCCCTGGCTTTTTTTGGTGTTTTTTGCTTTCCTAGTTTTCTTTTGCACTGTTTTTTGGCCTCCTTGCAAAACGCTTCGGGCCTCTTGGGTCGTTGTTCTGTCCATTGACTCAATTGCTTGCCGCGGCGGGCATCTTTCCTTTTTTTGGGTTCATCTTCCCTCTGTTTGGTCCTGAGGGAATTGTTTCTTAGTTCGTTGAACAGTCCGAATTAGGTGGGGGAGAGTCTCTTCCCCCATGGGAGTGTCCTTTTTTTTAGAACTCTCCTCTTTCTTCTGGGCTCGTAATAGTTCCCTTTGCATCAGTCTTCGCCCCCCCAAAGAGTTCTTGCTCTCCCCTCGACTTTGCCTGGTTTCTCCCCGGTAGCTTCATTTCCCAAGGCACCGCTCCCCCCTTTGTCTCCCTGTTACCGAACGGCCCGGTGTTCCCTTCTCACTCAACTGGTCGGGCTCTGGACGGTGGGGTTCTTTCGTGTAGGCGAATTGTGACCTTTCTTGCTTTGGACCTCGACTGCTTGCGCAGCTCCAGTTGCTTCCCTTTCCCCTCTCCTAGGAGTCCCTTAACTGAACTTGTTGCTTCCCAAGGCAACTCCAATCTGCGATCCAGTTGCCCCCACCCTTTCCGATTTGAGGAGATGCCCAATGTTTTTTCATGGTGCCCCTTCTATCACCGGATCAGTTCATCCCTCGTCCCCTTTTCTTTTCTCCGCTTCTTAATTTCTTTCTTCTGACCCCTCGCACAACTTTGCAAGGGTTGTTGGCCGACCCGTCCAATCAAATCATAATGGTTGCGTTGAAGTTCTCCCGTTCTCCTTCACTCTTCCACGCGCTTGATGATGCTAGGTGTTTTCTTTCTGGCTTTTCCCTGCGTTCAAGTTTTCTGTACCTATAGGTCCCCTGCCGATTCGCGACGTAGCCGGCCTTTTCCTTTCGGCGTCCCTTCCAAAGGTCATTTTTACTGAGTCCTCATCTATTTCGCAAAGAAATCGGACCGCACCGCCGAGCCTTCCCTTTCAATTTTTTTCATCGCCGCCACCCCCCTTGATTCCCCCGGCTTTCTTCTGCTTTTTTCCTTTCCGAAGAGCCTCCGGAAGCTTGATCCAAGTTCTGCAACCCCACTCGTTTCTGAAAACATTTCGCGTTTCCAGACTCCGTGTCGGAGACGGTTTGCCTCATTCCTCGGATTGTTTTGTTCGATTCTCCTCCGGCAAAAATGCTTTATGTCGAGGCCCTTTCCCTACATTGTTCAGGTGACGGGTTCATCTACGGGTTCCTTCACTGTGCTTGTGTTCTTTTTTGAGTTGAGTACATCGGCTCTAATGTTAGACCCTTGACACCAGGATTGTAGTTTTGACGTGAGGCGGTGCTTGCTGGCTTTATTCGGCGTCCCCCCTCTTAGATGAGCATTCCTTCCTCTCTTTTCCCCCCCTCCTCCCGTGTGTCCTCTTTACCGTCATAGTGGCAAGCGGACGATGCATCTTCCAACCCGCCTACACCCTTTTTAACCTCCGGTTTTCTTCAATGGCGCCCTATGTCCGACCTCGCCCCCTACACCGGGGCCTCAAGTCGAGTTCCCCCTTCTCTTCCCCCCCTTCCCTTTCTTTGGAAGTTCTCTCGTAACTTACCTTCTGGAGGTTGGCAGGAGCTGTACGAGAGCAAGAGTCAATCCGGCGGTTTGGTCGGTCAAATCGGCCGAAAGCCGGACTTTCCCTCGGCATTTTTGTCCGCAAAACTTGTCCTTTCCTTTTTTTGAAATGTTTTTTTTCAATGCTTCCGGTTCTTTCGTGCGCCCATCGAATGCCGGGCGGGTGATCGAGTGTTGGGGGCGATTTCAAAACCTTTCTTTTGTGCCGGTATTGCTTTCGCCTTCTCTTTTTTTGCTTTCTCGGCGTTCGATCTTGCCTTTGTTGAATGACTTTCCTCAATTCTGAGTAGAAATGGCTTTGTCCCTTTTTGCTTTTCCTGGTGAGCATGCCATTCTCCTTTCCTCCCTTTTTTTTCTTACAAGCCTAATCCCAAATTGCTCCTCAAGCTCGTTATAGTCAGTTTCTTGCTCCATTCCAAAAAATGAGGATGGATGAGTGTTTTTTACGAAGAGGATTCACGATTTTTTCTCCATTTCGTCTTCTATAGTCCCCTTCTTCTCCCTCGATAATAAACGCCCGGCCTTGCTCTGATCCCTTTGTCCTTTTTTTCCAACAATTTCTTCATAGCATCATGTTTCCTTTATTTTATCCTTTTCGTTTTCCCCCTGTTCGATCCACAATTTTTTTCCCCCTGTGGCTACAACCATCGAGGCGGGTGCCTCTTTACGCGCCTAATCTTCGATTTCCCTTCTTATGATTCAGCTTCTTGCCTCCCCTTTTTCCTTTCACCCCCTCTCAAGACCACCCTGCTTCAGCTGAAACGATTCTTTATTCTTGGAGGTTAAGATGTTCGCCGATTGAGGAGATAGCGTTTTTGACCTGCCGGCTCCTTTTCTCCTTCCAAATTCCTCGTGCGCGGCCGTCTTTTTGTCGTTTTTTTGTCTCTCCTGCGTCCCTCGGTCCCCCCCGCCGACTTTCGTTGACTACAGGTCTCTAGCCGAGAGTCCTTTCCTTCACCCTGGCGGTCCTAGTTTTCGCCTTCCTCCTTTCGACCCGACTTTCCCTCGCTCCCCCCCCCCCGCTCCGTTCCCCCCCTCAAGCTTGAGTTTTTCTTTCCTCTTGCCCGCCCAAGTGCGAATTTTCTAGTCACACTCCCCCCTTCCTTCATAAAGCGAGCTCCCCCCTCTAAATCCCCCCCTCTGCAACCGCCTCCCCTCTTCCCTTTTTTCCCCCTCGACGAATACATCGTATCGAATTACCCGGCCTGTACCAGATTTTTCCCCTTCAGGAACCGAGAGCGTGCCGGCCCCCGTCACCCTGACATCCTTTCCTCTTCCCGCCGCCTCCCCCTCCGCGGCCTAATCGAGCCCCCATCCCCTGCGGCCCTTTTCCTCCCGCACTCACCACCCGCGTTTATACTCGATTTTTCCCCAGTCACCTTTTCGACAAGACCCGTTTTGTCGAGAAGTGAACTTTTCCTCCTTCTTTTTTTCGTCCTTCCGTACATGCAGATTTTCTGTCTCACTTCCGCCGAATACTGCCACCTTCTCTTTTTAGATAGTTTGTTATCATCCAAAGATGGCACGGCGCTTTGAGTTTGCAGGCACTCCGGTCAACTCGGAGACCCCCCACTGATTTCAACATCAAGCTTATTTTTTTCCCCTGCGTTTTCCCCTCCCCTTCCCCGATGGTGTCTTTTGTCTGTTTTAATTTTAAACTTTCCGCCTTGTTTTTTGAACATCTTTTTCCTTTCCTTCAGGTCATTCCTCCTTTTCCTCAGCCCCTTGCGCAATCTGTCCCTTTTCCGGGCTTCTGGGCCGGCACTGTCGTTTCCTAAAAACCGCTTCTTGACGACTCACGTCCTCCTGCCCCCGGTGGTGCCTGAAGGGGCTCTAGCCACTTCGGCACACTCCAATCGAAGTCTAGGCCGCGCGTTGCGACGACTTCCTTTAGATTTATCTTTTTTCTATACTTTCCCTGTCTCATGGAAAAATCGACCTGCTTCCCCTTACCGGTCCCCCAAACACAACTTCGTCGGAGGAAACCTTTATCCACGAAACTCTCTTTGCCTCCGTTTTCCTTTCCTTCCCACTGTTGAAGCGAACTTGGTTCATTCCCGTTTCGTGTGCCCGTGAGTCTGCACAGAATCCGGTAGCGGTACGACGGGTGCCCAATGCAACGCCTAGCCCTCTACCTATTGACCGATGGCGCCCATACGGAAAACTGCGCCCGGCAGTCCTCTGGGCACTTTTGGCTTCGTAGTTGTTAACGGCGGCCCCTGCCCTGCCATCTCCTTTTACCAACCCCCCGATTCCTCCTTTCAAATGCTGGAGCTCGTTTTGCTGTGACCGTCTCTTACCCAGTCATGACGCCGCGTCAACCCTCGAATTTCCGCACTGCGTGGTCGCGGCCCTTTTTCTGTGGCATCCCCCTCTTTTACTCCCTCCCTTTGTGTTTATTTTCTTGATTTTCGACGATTCTACTACCGGCTCCCCTTCGCATTTTCTCTTGCTTCCCCCCCTGGCTGGGTAAAGACACTTTTCCTAAATTTTTTTTTCTTTTTTTGTCTCTCCCTGCTGGGATTTTGGTAACTTTTTTTTTTGTTTGCCGTTTCGCTCCAGCTTTTTTAGCCCCCTGTGCCCCCTTCCCTCGATCTTTGTATTGGAACTTGGTTGTTTCCGTATAATCCTTTTTAACCTTTTGACCATGATTTTGAATGGTTGCAGCGCGGTCGCCCCTCTGTCCACTGGTTGAACTCTAATCCGACCCTCTCCCCTCTGAAGGTTCAAGGCCTTTCGCCCAGAATCAATCTGTCTTTCCGAGCTTTGGGATTTTGTCGCCTTTTTTCCTCCTTAATGTGGCGAATATTGGAGTTTCCCCGATCTCTCTCCGGTTAGTTCCGTTTCCTAGCGAATTTTTCACTTCTCTTCTTTGGGTTACCGTACGCCCTCCAATCGCGCTTCATTGGTTGCTCCTTTTGGGAGTTGCATTTACTTGAGATTCGTCCGTCACCACATATCGACTTCTCGAGGGTTTGCTCGGGGTTTTGTAGTCCGACACATTATGCCTCCTCCTTTACGTCCGGCACGCCCCTTGTCTTATTTCGACAAGTTACCTTCTGACCGAGGGTTACGTATAAGTTTGACTTGTGTCCCCCCCTCTTTTTCCTTTTCCCGGGCGCCGTTTATCGCCGTTTCCGCAGCCCTCAAGGCTGGGCCCACACCTTCTTCGAAGACGACAATGGGTGAAATAGAGTATTTCATGTATTTGTCTTCTCTTTCTTTTCCCCCCTTCAGGCACACGTCTGCGTGCGGTTAAATCTTTGGCTTCGAGTTGGATGATAACATTTCGCAAATCTTGAGAGAAGGTAGTTCGTGCGTCTTTCTGTTTCAGGCACGCATAGTGTTGAGGCCCCCTAAATCCCATCCTCGACTCCTAAGAGCCCCCCCCTTAGCGTCGCGGACCTGCGTCTGGCGAGGGGGCGCTGATACTTTAATAGACTTTCTGAGCTGTGTCTCTCTTTTTTCCCCTTTTCTGAAATGTTCCGCTTGTCGGTGGGGGGGTATCGATTATTCTTTATGGTTGCTTCTTTTTTTCTGACGTGCTTACCCCCGTTTTTTTGTCTGCATGAAGATATCTTATGCAGGGTAGCAGACCGTGTAAGTGGCTGTTCCGTCCGCTGTCGATCGATTTTTTCTGCTTTTTACCACCGGTTTAACGAGTTTTTGTTTTTTGGTTTTTTTGTTGTGTACTTTCGGTGTCTTTTTTTAGGAATTGAAAACGTCTTCTTTCCTTGGGCCTTGTTTCGTTTCAATGCCTCACTGGAGGGACGTCTGCTTACAATGTCTTTGCTTTCTAATTCTCGTTGTCGCGGAGTTTGACTTTTTATTACCGGAGGGACGTGGTCAATGATTCTCTAGATCTGTTTATCTCCGTACCGCTTCAGTCTCTCGGGGCTGTCCGGACCTCTTTTCCGCCGAGGTTTTTTGAGTATGAGGGTACTTTGCCGTTCTTTGAAGTCTGACAGGACGAGCCCCCACAGATTGCTGTTGCGCCCTTTCTCCGCTTCTTTATCCATGTCACCCTCTTACCCATTCCCCCCGAAACCTCACTTTCCCTCTCCTCGGGTTTGCGAACTCCATGGACGCGGAGCCTTCATCTTCTTTGTTGGGAAGTTTAGGGTATCGCCTTAAGAATTCTGGCGCAATTTTATACTTTTCCTTGGACATCGATTCGGCCCTTCGCTTTTTTTCGTTCTCGTTATGTTGTGTCCCCCCCTGTTAACTACCCTGATCTCCACAATCTCCCCCACCTCAAAATTCTTCTCTTCCCCCCCCTTCACACACCATACTTCCGATGTCTCTGCCCGAACTGTCATGTGCTTCGCTCCGAGCACGATCAGTTCCGCCCGTAGTTGGCGTTTTTTAGCGCTCTTTCATTTTCTCGCTAATCTTCCCTTTCGCAACCCAGCTTTGAAAGCCGTTATTTTTCCGGTTTCGGACCGTTGCCCTTTTCAATTATCTGAGTCCGATTCTCTGCGCTTTATGACGCCGGGACTTTTGATGAAGGTGAGTCCTCCCCCCCCACTCGTCCCTTCGCTTTCCGTCTCCCCCTGTCTTCAATACAGGAAATTTTAGCCTCCTTTTTCAGTGTATCCCAGTTTTGTGTCTAGCCTCGTCTCTCCCCCTTCCCTCTATCCCGGAACACCTCGTCCTTCCGCACGCCGACGCACACTCATTTTCCTTTTTTTTTTATTCGCCGCCCCCCACACGAGAAAACGGCCCCTGTTTCGTTCCTTTTGTTGTAACCTCAGCTCCGCCCTGGCCTCTTTCCTCGCCACGCCTTTCGCCACAAAACCGGGTCTCCTTTTGTCGCTTTTGAGCAGTCTTTCATCTTTTTTTTTTTTTTTCCCTCAGTCCATCCCCTGATTGCGGGCTTTTCCAAGTCCTCTCCTTCCACCTTTCCCCTCGCGTATAGGTTCAAGATCCAGTCCACGACTGTTTACGTGCCGTTTGGTTTCTAATGCCTTTGGGGCTGGTGTCCTGCTAGTTTCGCTTTAAATTTCTGACCTCCTTGTCTCCGTTTCACTTTCCGGCTTCTTGCTGATGGCATGTCCTGTCGGCCGTCGTCGATGATTGGTCAATCTCTTTCTAGTGTTTTTTGTTGAGATGATTACCTGCTAAACTCCGCCGCGTATGAGCACCGCCGCAGTTGGCCTCCTCCCAAGCCGGTTCGTCTCTCCATCCCTTTTTTTTTTCTACCTCTCCCCTCCCCTTTCTTTCAACGCTGTCACCGCGATTCCCAGGCCCCTTTTCCCCAGTCTTTTCGACCTATCCCGGACGGGACTTTAGTTGTTCGCAGAGACCTTGAATCCTCCGGTTGGGTGGAGCCCCTACCCCGGTCCCGTTGACAAGAAGTTTCCATTTCTTTTGAGCTACCATGTTTCCCGCAAAATTTTGGAAGTATCACTTTTGTTGCGATACTGCTTTTGTTTGCTCTTTTTTTTCTTCTTGGCTCTTCGCCGTTAAGGGCAGTGTCCCCTCTTTGGGCTTCTCCCACCACCCTTCCTTTTTTCCGTTCGGGTCTTGCCAGGCGCTTGTCTTTTGCACTTATGCTTTTCGCACTTTGATATGGAATGGTAACTGGAGCCGGACAGAAAAGTGTATTCCGTCTTCACTCTTTGACTCTTTTCCCTATGGTTTCTCTGCTCTCGATTGACGCTTTTATTTGACACCACGCTTCCCTCAGAAGCTCGTAAGTCAAGAGCGTGATCGTTTGAGAAACGGCGCCTTACATCCCCCCCCTTCTTCGATGGCTTTCGTTTTTTTTCAGTTACCAGCCCGGCTGTCCCCCACCGCTTGGTTTGCGGCAAGTTACTTCTTCTGATCGTAAATGAAAGGAGTTCAACGTTAGAGCAGGTTTGCGTTCAAAGGATATTCTAGGTTTCGCTCTTTCCCCCCCTTTTCGTGCATCGTCATCGAGTATTTTGTGTGATGATCCCTCCGCCGTTGGAGTTTGTTCGAGCTTTTTCTTAACTTTTCGCCTCAAAGGAGGGGACGTATGTAAGCTAAGATTTCTTCAGCCCAGTGGCGATTCTCCCAAACCGGCGAACTTGAGCAGCTATTCGAACTCTCTACCATAGTCCACCTACCCTTTACGTCGGCCTCGTCCTGTCCTTTCGCGCCCCAGGATTGTTGTCTCTGTCTTAGTATTTAGCTGGGTGATTGCATCCTTCCTTTGACCGGGTGGGATCAACGTCTTTGGCAGAGGGCGCTTCCGTCCTTCTCGGTTTTTCATATCCTGGCGTCTTTCCCCTCCATTCCAGATCACATGACCGGCTGAAGACTTCCCCCCTCCCCCTCTTGAGTTTTTTAGCGTCAAGTTTCTCACCAGCGGTTCGACGATCGTTGTGCCTTGAATCCTCGGACCCTCCTTCCCTCCGAGCCCCCCTGATTGTCCCCAACATCTCTGAGCGCGGATCCTCCGAATTTCCCGAAGCTACCACTCTTTTTCCAGACGTTGTCCCGAGGAGCCGCTGCCCCCCGTTAATTTTGAGCGCGATAATCCATTTTAGCCCAACCATTAGCCTCTTTTCACCCCCCTGCTTTTTACCGCCGCGTCCCATCTTTTCTTCCTGCGGCGATGCCAGGTGCAGCTTATTCTACACTTCAGGAAACCCCCCTCTACCCCGTTCCGACCCGTTGCCCCCGCCCGTGGTCTGGCGCCTTCATCAAATTCCTTCCCATTTGCTGAGACTCTGATCAAGTGACCAGGCGTCCATGTCCCAACCCGCCACTCACCGCTTCCGCCGTCTCCCTTTGAACTGCCATCATTTTTTTTCCCCCCCCCTCAACTCCTGATTTTCCCGCGACGCGAAGGAATCTCTGCGACGCGTGATGGTTTATCTGTCCTTCAACTCTCGAGTTTGCACCTCCCTCTAAAGAATACCGACGATTTGGGAGAAGGTTATCCTCTCTCCAAACGAGGGACTTTCGCTCAGTCGTTGCTCGGCCGGCATTCGCGTCCGTGGGCAGAGGCGTCCAGATGCCCATCGTATTTTATGCTGAGTGTAATTTCCCCCTGTTGCTTGGTAACAAAAACCGGGCGACCCAAACTTTGTGGTCCTGAAACTTACTGGCCCTGTTTCACTTGACATCCTGTCCCTGGGTCCCGCAGCTGTTCAATCGAGCCGGGGCCGGCGGCACGGATTTTGATTTTTGCGCTGTTCCCTTGACCCACCACACCTTCTTCTCAATATCCGGTCCTGTGTGATAGTAAGTGGCGGCTGCTCGCCCCTCCCGTTTTCCAACGTTTTTCAAATCTCACCAGTACCATTCATCGGCGACTTGCGCCTCTTCACTTCTTTCTTGCTCTTCTTTTCGAGTCTCATATTGCCCCCATTTCCTCCTACAGTCATCCCCACGACCAATATTCTTAATCCTTCTCCACGAAGCCCATCCCGCCAATATCTTTCCAGCTCTTTTTGTCCCCTGGGAAGGAGAAACAGTGGTACTCGATCGTTCTGCGGTTTAACACCAGCCCCTTTGACCCTTTATCTCACGGCCAGCCGCGCAGTAATGGCCCCCCCGTACCGATAACCGATGATCGATTTCCCACGGAAAGCGCAATTCCCCAAATTTTTTCTCTGAGGGCTTGGTAGGTGACGACGAGGAGGCTAAACTCCTTTACCCCCCCTGATTCGAATTTCAAAGGCCTGGAGCTTTCAATTTGCCCAGGATTAAGTAATTTTCTGACCCAGCTGACTGACCCTACCCAGTTGTAACTTGGGCAGATGGCACCTTATGCCGACCCATATCATATTTAATCTCCTCCTTTTTTGTTTGTTGATCGTTCGCTTTCCTCGCCCCCCACTGCCGTGCTTACAGTTTCTTCTTTTACTTGCGGTTTTTTGTTCGACTGGGATGGTCACGTAGAGTAACTTCCTTTGTATGTATCGTGTTTGTCCCTTCTTTTAGGCGCCTTGTTCTTTAGACCCTAATAAGACCCAATCATACGGTAATTCCTTTTTGTCCTTTTGCCCCTCTTTGACAGTGGAGCCGCGACATTGGTTATCCCCGATCCGTAGGTGTTGATTGCGGTTTCTTCTTGCGTGCAGAAGATTTTCCGAAAGATGGTAAACGCCGGCGCCACTCTTTCTCCTTTCCCTCACCGCTCCGGAGTTTTTCCTCACTCCAATGTTTCTTTCTTAAAGACAGATCCCATCCTGGCGCCTGGTTCCTCTGGCGTTTTTTTTTTTGACGGTATGTGACTGTTCATCCGGCATTTTTTTTTTCTTCATCTTGTAGTTTTCCTTTCTGAAGCTCCATGTCGTTTTTTTTTTCATCGGCAGGAGCTTGAACCTCAGAGTCTGAAGTTTCCCCTTAGGTTTCCTTGTGAATATGTATTTCCCGAAGGGATTCCAGCCGTTGCAGTCCGTGTCGAGCTCGCACCTTCTTTTCCACCAATTTTTTGCATATGGGTATTCTCCCATCTTGGTTTTTGTCGTCACGACCAATCTTCCCCTCTTCCGTGCGTCCGGACGCCCTGTCTCATTCTGTCCGTTTTCCCTTTTGTTCTGTCCTCGTTATTCTTTCTCTTTGTCAACGTTTTTTTTCTGGTCCCCCTCCTCGGTTCCCCGCAGCCCGGCGCGACTTTGGGCCGCCGTTGTGTAAGGAAATGTTCCCTAACTTTTCCCCCCTCATATTAGAGTTTTTTTTCTCTCTGGTCTTCCTTTCCCTCCTTTTTTCGAATCGGCGCGCACTCCCTTCTGCTCCGGCCCTGCTGTTTCTTTCCTACCATGCTTGATACTTGTCGTTCGGAGGGGTGTACTTTTTTTTTAGTGCCTTTCTGAAGGACTTTCCGAAAAGCCTCTTAACTCGATTCATTCGTAGTCAGGGGATTCTCCTCGTTCGTTCTCGGTTTTGCGTTTTTCCTGTCCTCGGCTGGATCGTTTTTTTTGTCTTTTTCGTTTTGGGAAATGTTGGCGGGTGATAGACCTTAGTTTTGGTCTCATTTGCTTTGATGGACGGAGGCCCTCACGTTCATTTTCTGTCCTTCGGCCGCTATCGGGCTGAAGTGTGCATGCCCAGCTTTCCATTTCCTTGTCATACAAGTCTCTTGCGGGTTCCGTCTCTTCCCGCTGGGAAGAGGTTCTTCTTTTTGTGTTCGGTGGGCAGTATCGCGCTAGCTTCTTCTTGGTAAGTTGCTGTCGGTTTCCTCGCAAATGGATTCTTCTTTTGGCGATTACCCTTGCCTTCACCTTGTTCCTCGGCGGGACTTATTTGCTTTTTGTTTTTTTAAGCTGCGCTGGTTGTTCGCTTCTTTTCCCCCCTTCTGTCTCCGCGACGGAGGGCCTGCTCCTGACCACCAGCTTAGGGAGCGCTTTTTTTAGTCATGGGAGTTTGGACGGCTTGTTCTCTAAGATTTTCGTGGGGATAGTTCCCCCTATGAGCTTCAGATTTTTTATAGCAGTACCTGACCCCACCTTGGTTTACGGTAGCCGTTTTTGGATTCCTTCACCTCCTTCACACCCTTCTCCTCAAAGCCGGCGACATCTTCCGGTTTTTATCTCCGACCTCCCAGGTGAAGATGCGGTTAGTCCGTTTGGAGTGAGCGAGTTTCTGCTCCTCATCCCCTGGTCTAAGTTCGATCGGGCTTTTTACCTTCCCCGGAATTGCGGTTTGATTCACCCCTTTGTACTTCTCTTTTTGTCGTACCAACTGTTCATTGTTTACGCAGCCACGGCAAACTAAAAAAGGCTGCGTCCCCCCATTCCCCACCTTACGTACCTGATTAGCGATGCCCTACCCCTTTTCCCTTGGGTAGAGTCTCCCCCCTCCTTTAAAGCTTGGTTCTTTCTCTTTCTTTCTTTTCTTCGATCCGACTTTGGCGTCAACCATCCTTTGCCCGCTTGGCTGTTCTGCACTGTTCTCCACAGTTCTACAAAATTGTTTAAGTTAGTTCTACCTGCTATCAGATTTTGCTCGGGGTGCTCTTTGTTGAAATACCAAATGTCCCCCCCCCCTTTCTGTATGGCAGTCTCCTTCAGGACAACCGTTCCGACGCTCAGTCTTTTTTTTTTTTTCGTCCGGCTTTTACTTTTTCTCATTTCTTTTCGAGCTTCCCACTGAACCCTCGCCTGTTGCAAGCACGACTCCCCCTTTTCCCCGTTTTTCTTCCTAACAGCAACCAGCTCCCCCCCCCCCCGCACCGCCCACAACAACCACAACACACAAAAACACACCTCCTCACGCAAGCCCCACCTCCCCCCCCCCCCCACCCCCCACCCCCCCCCCCCCCCCCCCCCCCACACGCACTGTCCCCCCCACCCCCCCCCCCCCCCCCCCCCCCCCCCCCCCCCCCCCCCCCCCCCCCCCTCCCCCCCCCCCGCCCATGTGCACTCTGCTTATTAGAGAACACGAAGTAGGTACGGATAAAAAGCAGGCTAGACGTACTCGCGCCGCCTGAGCCTAGTGGATGGAAGAAAGAGCCTAGCAGCCCAGCCATCTAGGGCCGAAATTTTTCACTTTTTTGCGTCCCCCCCTTTCGCGGACCTCCGCCGGACGTATCCTTGTCAGGACTACAGCCCCTTTAGGAGTCCTCGGCGCATCACATTCTCCTTCAAAACCGTTCCCCTCGCGTCTCTTTCTTTTCCTTGATAACATTCAAATCATGGTAACGTTGCCTGGTTCATATACGTTGCCTCTCTTTCTTCACGTTTTTTTTGAGGTCGACCTCTGGGCGCTCCCTTGATTTTCCCTTGGGTTCGGACTTTTCTTCCCCTTTGCTGCGATCGGGCCCATTTTTTCTCCTCCGGTC
>Ga0179593_1405317_pt1 | contig 13617 bp, 14 predicted proteins | sample CZODoug2_1_08_16_FD_185931 | JGI IMG/M metagenome (GOLD analysis project Ga0179593, IMG submission 185931) | Vadose zone soil fungal communities from Angelo Coast Range Reserve, California, USA - CZODoug2_1_08_16fungal (PacBio error correction) | ecosystem: Environmental > Terrestrial > Soil >... | reverse complement strand
GGATTAGTTAATTCCCACTGTCATTCGTGCTTTGTATCCTTTGCGGCACCCCCAACCCACTCCCTGCAGTGAAGAGCACTTCTCGCAGACAAAAACTCCCCACCATTCACTCCTTGGCGATTGCCCTTACGAGAAGTGGCTTGAACCCCCCCCCCCCACCAAGCTTTAAGACACATGCCCTCAAGGACACCCCCCTTTTTTCAGTTTTTGGGTGATGTATGCTTTGCTCCTTTTTTCTCGATTATTGCGCATTGTTGATTGCTGCCCAACCGAAACCTTTTGTTTTGTGGTTTGTTTCCGGAGACCCCCCTTTCAGCCGGATATTTCTTCTCTTTTACTCCCCTCTTTGTTGTTATGTTTTTCTTCTTTAGACGCTTTTTTCCTGAGGTTCGCCCCGTCTTTTCCAACACCCCTCATTCGGTTGTATTTCCAGAACACCCCTTTTTCCTCCCCTGAGGGATTGCTAACCCCTCCACACAACCTCGTCGACGTCGCTGCCTTTGTTTTTCTTGTCCCCCCCTTTCTTTTGAGTTGATTTCCGCAACCCCCCAGTTTTGGTCTCGTCATTCTGGGAGTACTCGGATGCCTTTCCGAGCTATACACCGAACGTGTCGTAGTTTCCACCTGTCTCACGCAGGCTCCTGCAAATTCTTGCCTCATAGATCGCCCCCTTGTCCCTCTAGGCCTTTTACCTCAACGAAGCGTCCTTCCATTCCCCTCCCTTTTCTTTGCTAGAACCCCCCCGCCCGGAAACTTTTGTTTTCCCGGTTTTAATTCAACTCCCTTTCTGGAGTGGCATGTGTTCTTCCCCCAAATTAAATGAAGTCTCTCCTTACGCCCTGAAACCTGTGGTTTTTTCTTTTATTGTGCATGGGTGTATAGGATTGGTGACCAGTGTCGACTCTTGACCTGTAGTCTAGACAATAGTTTAGTTATTCTTTTGTGTGTGGCTATATGGCCCTTCGCACGAGACGGTTGATCTTTGTGGACACGCGTTAGCCGCCCAGTCGTGGGTTTTTCCAACTAGTCTATCCCACTTTCCAATTGGCCTTCAAAGATCTACGGAACAACCCCCTAAAATTTGTCTTTTGGGTCTTGTATGCCTTGGCTTCCCCCTTGCCAAGACCTCCTTCCCTGACCAGCCCCGTTGTTTTGTTCTCACTGATCCACCCGTTCAGGCACTGTCTCGCCCTGGTCGGATTGTCTCCTAAGGTTAGCTTGGGCGCATCTTCATTGCCTTCTTGGTGACTGCTGTACACCGCGGGCCTCAACATGAATTTTCCAGAATTTACTTTCGGACTTGTTTTTTTTTTCTTTTTTCAGTTTTAAAAGCATTGGTTCCGCAACTCGTGGTTTCCTGCACACCCGTTTGTATCTTTTCAAATTGACACTTCCAATTCCGCTTTGCAGCTTGTATAGATCCCTAGGGCCCAGCAGGGAGCGATTTACGTTGTTTTCTTTTTTTACCACGCCTTCGAGTACATGAGAACGGTTGTGGCCAGGATCCCCGCGGTTGACTGAACCCTTGTTTCCCAAAATTTGCCCCCCCCCCGGCCCTACACATTCGCCTCTTTTTCAGTAAACTTTTTGTAGACGAGGCCCCTTCATCGGCAGACTGCTCTGGACCGTTACCATGCTCCCAACTTATGCGTCGGGTTTTTTCCCCCTTTCCCCTTGATACAGTTTGTATTCTTTCCGTTCCAGTTTGCGCGGCTCTTGTGCCATAACTACCTCAATTCCCCCCAGGGCCACCCTTCTCTTCGACCCCTTCTTGCATTGTTACGGTCCGAAATTTACGTATGGAGAAAGGTTCCATAAGTATTTGGTGACGTAGGTGAGCTTTCCCGTTGATCTGTTCATAGTCTTTTTTTGAATTTTTTTCCGAAATTCCGCCCTGCACCTGAAATGGTTAGCCCCCCAAGTGAGTTTTTCTTTTTGATGTCATTCCGGTTCCCACCCCCCCACCGTCCAAACTACTTTTTCCCACTTCTAAACATGGCTGAAAAGATGTCCTCGTCCCCCCCTTTAGGTCCACCCCGTAACCGTACTTCCATGTGTTATGCTCGATTTTCTACAACCCCCCCTTTTGGGACGTTCCTTCGTTTCCATCTCCAGATTTAGAAGTATTTTCTCTGCCCTACGCCCTCAAACACTGTCTCCAATTTTTACAGTCCGAGATTTTTCTTGAGTCTTGCAGCATTTTCCCCCGACTCGACTCGCCTTCTAAGGCTTTTAACTTTTTATTTTCGTCCCCCCGAGATCACTCAATGCACCTTTGCCGAGGTGCACTCCTTTTTAGTGCCAACTCTTTTTCCCTTCCCAGAGCATGGAGGTGTGCCGACAGCCCTATAGGACTAAATTCCTAACATGTATCGCCCTGCACCAAAGTCAAACCTTTCAGGAGACGTGTCTTTCCCAATCAAGCAGTCGTGGAAGTTTGAGGAGCCCCGGTATTGTTCACGGTGTACCTAAGTTGATGCCCAAACCCTTTTTTTTTATTCCATTCCCACTCGTTTAGGTCTTTTGCCATCGCATTGCATCACAATCTCTCCCAACGTTTTTTTTTTTTTTTTAGTTTCCCCTCGAGTGCCCCTGGCCGCTTCACTACTACCTCGTTGCGCGTGTTGCCCCCCCCAGTCGACTTGTTTTTAACATCCATCCGGCGTCTTACCTGGCGGCCCCGGTCCGGCTTTTTCCACGTTGGACCTATTGCTCTTGGAATTCGAGCGAAGCACCTTCTTCACCGGCATACCTCGGATGACGAAACCATGCTTGCGGAATTTTTTTTTTTCTACTTCATACCATTTCTCTTTTGTCCTCTCCTGTCACCCTGCCGTGGCCGGGACGGATTTGTGGTAGTTGACTTGCAACTCGATACATCCCCTTTTTGTGCCCGCAGCGCTTCGCGTTTTCGGGGCATCCATAATTACCACTGGGATCTTTTTCCATTGGGATTCCCCCGCACGCTTCTCCGGGTTGGTAGAATTTCCCAATCCTGAGCCCATTCCTATACCTCCGGTGGGTCCTTCTGGTTGCTGGGCTTTTTTTTTCTGGCCTCCCCTTTCGGAACCATGGATCCCCCATGAGGACCCAACCTGAGTCGTCTTTTCACGACCCACTCCACGCACCCAAAAAAATCTCTTTTCTCCGTCTTGAGATCCCAACACTCGCCAATTTCTTCACGGGTCATTGGTATATAAAATACGAGCCCTTCAGTGAATTTTCTAAAAACATTAAAAAATTCCGCTCACAAACAGCCCCTTGTAGAACAAAAGCTAGAGCCGGGGACAATCGTTGCTTGAAGAGACCCCCCTCCCTCCCCGCCTGCGAATAAAGCCATGGAACACTTGCTCTCTCCCACCCCACCTGTAAACAAAACCCACCAACCATTAAAAACCCCAACCAACAAAAAAGTCCCCACCCGGCCGCGGCCCCCCATAGGAGCGGGAGGAAAATCCTCGGCTGCCTTTTTCCTGGAGAGAAGTGGGTGCAGACTCTACCCGCACATGTTGTTATCTCCGCACTCCCCCCTGGCCCCCCCAACCTGTCTATGTGTGTGGTGAGGGCTGAGCCTCTCACACCCACGGCTCACACCTCGAGGAAACCGACCCACAGCATACCCCAGCCTAAAACCCCGCAGCGTGTTTCGGCCCCCGTCGGGTGCCCCTCGCCCCCTTCTCTCCTATTGAGGAACCACTCAAGGTTCTAACCCTCTCACACCGCAGGCGGTGGTGGCAGGGGACCGTAGACCTTTTGTTTGTTTCTGCCTGGCCCAGGCGGATTGACAGCTGAAACCCCCAACTGCCAAATATCGGGGACCACGGAGAACTGGTGGACTTCTGTCTTGCATTTTCTCAACCCGTTTATTGCCAAGGGTCGAAGCACACATCTCTTCCGGGACCACACGTCGAAATACCCACCTGGGTTATGTTCTCCAGGACTATTCCCCCCCACACTGTGACCCCCCGGTTTTGTTGATTCCCCCAAAAAAGGCTTCGAAGTTTTTTTGCGTTTTGTTGGTTTGTGTTCCACCCAGTCGTGCCCTTGTGAACCATTCCCCCCAAAAAGTGGCCAAATACCCCCCGGTCGGCACTGGTTGGCAGTTGTATGAAAAATACCTCCGAGTAATTGTGTAGAATTGTCTTTGCATGTCTACTTCCGGAACGTCCACAAATACACCTTTCCGATCATTTCCATTACGCCCTCTGGTGCTTATACTTCCCCCCGAGTGGGCCCCGGACGTTTTTTTAGCGTCTGACTATATTTATCGCACACAACACCCCTTAGGTCTTCCATTTCGCCCCCTGGCCTGATATCTACGGAGAGTTGACCTGGGATGTCAGTGCGGGCAGTGTCCGTTTTTAAGCGGTGACATTGTAGGTCCCTCACAACAAGAGTCGATCTCCCCTTGGGATTTCCTGGACAAAGCGTGGGGTTTTTTTTCTGATCCGAATTCTTCGTCATACCTGGATAAGTATCACAGTTTATCATTATTCCACTACGTCTTCTTTTTTCCCCCCCCTTCAAGTTCTCGGATCACACTCAGGAACCCCTTTTTTTTTTTAATGGGTTGGACTGTTTGAACAGGGATGCGGGGACCGTCTTCTTCTTTTTTGATAAGTTTCGCCTTCGGTTTTGACGACGCTCCATTGGTTTCCAGGGATTTTGCGTTTTTCTGCCGAAGTGTGGGCCTTCATGACATTTCCCCCGCCCAAAACCCCACAAAACGCACAAAAAAAACCCCAGACAGGCGTTTTCCGGGGACACCCCCAGGGTGGTGTTTGACTTGGAGGCTTTTGGCGGAAGGCCACCTCTTAAGACCCGACTTTAAACTACTAGTGATTCAATTCCCCAAAAGCCCCCAGCATTTCATTGGTCACAGGCTCTGCATCTTGTCCCCCTTCTTCTTTTTCCCTGTGTGAGTGTTCGCCTTCCCTGTGTTCCGTTTTTCCTTATTCTGGCGTGAACGTTTTTTTTCTCCCACCAGAATTCTCCCGCACATGCGTTAATCCACACAATCGTCCCCCTTCACGACACTCACCGGGTGGAAGCTCTTGGGGCTTCCAGGCCTTTGTCGTTGGCATAGCTGTCTGCCCCCTAGTTGATTTTCTTTTCGGAACCCTCGACGCTGGTGTCACTTTGGCATTTGTTGTCCCGTTTTCGTCTCGCTTCTCCATCCGTACCACTCCTTTTCCCTTGCTGAGGATTTTGCGGTGGCTCGCTCTCTCCCACTCAACATCGAGATCCCCTCAATTCGCTGGCCCCGGGACGCATCCGCGAAGTCTTCTAATCCGTTGGCGGACGTTTCGAGTTTCCCTCTTACAATCTCGGGCAAAGGATCTCAGTTAGAGTGAGAAGGGCTGCCTGGTTTTGCCGCTTGACAACCTATGCCCCGACCCTATTCACCCGGGGTTTTTTTCTTTGCCCTTTTCGGGCGTTGCGCAGTTTTTGACTCGCGGTCCTTGTTGAAATTCATGAATCCTCGGCAAATGCCCCTTCTTCGTGACCACCCCCTCTGCCGACGACGGGGCGGTGTGTCTTTCTTCCCCGGAAGCTGTCTTTTAAATCTTGACCATGGTCGGGTGCCGGCGTGCTCCTCCCCTAGAGACATGACACCCGAATGCCCTTTTATTTTTTTCCTCGATTAGTCCGCTCTTAAGGACCCGTTATCGACGGGAACACCACCTATGGCTTCCCCCTCTGGCAACCACTATCCCGTTTTCGTAAGGCACTTTCCGGATCCCCCGAACCTGCTACGAAGAGGGTCGACCCCATTCCCCTTTTTTTGGTAGTGATCACACGAAAACCAGTTTGCCCCCCCGCACATTTTCCCCCCGGCCCACTGACCAACCTCCTTTCCTTCCGAACAGGCGTTTTTCCCCACCGTTTTGACCTCTTTGGCCCCCGTACATTTTTTGAACTGCATTCCAGCGTTCTACCCGTTCCCTCCCTTTTACCGATTGTTTTTTTGTTCTCTACTCATTCGCCCCCCCCGGCCCCCGGATTGCTGCCGTTTTCTTTTACCCAGGAACCTGTGTCTGTTCCAATAACACCCGAACCCTGATTGGCCCCCCGGCTTTCTTCTTTTAATTTTTTCCGGGCCCGTGAAGTTTTAGAAGATATGCCCCTTTGGGTGGTTTTTTGCTGAGTTTTCGTGGGAGCCCCCGTTGTTGAGAATCGTGAGGCTCTGTTGTCGAGGCAACCAACCAGCCCGATCGCTTACTACCCTTTCTCGTCCCCTCCACCCGTACACAGTCCTTTTTTTTATTTTCCGTGCTTCATTGACTCCTGATTTTTTTGATCACCCCCCTCTTCATCACCCTTTTCCAGCCTTCTTTGCCCGTTTGTCTTAAAGTTGTTGTTGGTTCGGTTTTGCTTCTCCCAATCCCACCTTTGCCCGTTTTTAGGTCCCGCACGCCTGTCCACAATGGCAACACCTCACTTAGTGATTTTCTGGTTCCCCTTACATCGCCCATTCATCTTTTTTCTCCCTAATTTTTTTGTCCCTTGTTGTTAAGGCGATTTTAAGGCTGCGGGCGCCCCACAACACCCGTCCCCTTCGGTTTTTTTTCTTTTCCTTAACCTCGGCCCCTCCTGAATGGATGTAGTCCCATACCTCCCAACCTTTGAAGGTTTAGTACTTTGTGAAGTTTTTGGTTTCCCAAATTCCCCTGGTTTTCCCCTCTTCGCTCCCAGGGTTTTCGGATGGTGCTGTTTCTAATCGTGTTTTGAGTGTAGTCGATTTCTGACCGGCTGCGAGACGATTTCCTCCCTCCCCTGTTTCGCGTACCCCGATCAATGATGCCGTTTCTTTTCCCTTGAAGGTCCTTTTCTCGATCGCCGTGTCTTCATTCTTATCTAAAACGACAGGTTTCCTTTTCCCCCCTGGCCGTTTTTAAGGAGATGTGCACATGTCCTTTTCAGTTGGTTTTTTGAGGTATTTAACTGAATGTGCTGATTTTTTTTAGGTTATAATTGCAGTGTCTTGCCCCTTGGCCCCGGAGTGGCTGGGCCTTTTTGAAGTGCTCTTCCCCGTTTTCATTGCACCCCCCTAGCTTTTTGCCAATCTTGTTCGTGAGTGCTTGATCGAAGCCTTTAGCCCCCCTCCCCTCTGGATGTCCCTAGGGGCAATCTCTCTATTCCTCCCTCTTCTTTCGTTCCAAACTTCTCCCTCATGTTTCTGTTTTTACATCCCGGCTCCCCCGTTCAAATGATTCCATTGGTTGGCTGTGATGTTCCCTCCGATGGCCTCAAGGCGACTACTCCCTTAAGTTCTTTGATTCCCCCCCGAACTTCTGTTCTGCCAACCTGTATCGGTTAGACTTTTCTTTGTCCACCTTGTAAGTGTTCACGGACTTAGTTTTCCCCCAGACCTCCGGTTCATCCTCATGCACTTTTGTGGACACACGTCTTAACCCCCCCCGTGTTTTCCTGAGCCATTCCCTCGTCCTTCTTCGTTCTCCAGATGTTTTTTCACCCCGTCTGGAACATGTCATGCTGCACCTCACGTTGTAGTCCAGCTTTCCTTTCGCGCACTCCCATCTCGGCCTAGAGCTTTTTTCCGCCTTGTGGAGTTTATCTCTTGTTTAGTTTTGTCCCGCGCGCGTTACTTTTCGCGAAATGATCAGGAAATCGTGGCTCCTCGTATTTTTGTCCTTTCCCCAACACATTCCACGTGACCCAAGTTCCTCTGGTGAAGTTCAATTGATCACTCCAGTTTTCCGGGTCTCTGCCCTCCTCTCTTCTTCTGTGATTGGCCCAGGCCCCTTAAATTCTCTTTCACCCCCCGCCATTGCTTCCCAAGTTTTTTCTCCCCCGGCGCGCTCTCTTGGTTTTTACGCATAATCAACCACGCGGACCCCTTATCTCGACCTCGTGCGCGCACAAGAATTCCCCCCGATGATAATTTTTTCCACCATTTTTTGTGATTTTAGTCGCTTTCAATTCTTCGTTTTCTCCGTGATGTCGACACCTGCCCTTTTCAACCGGCCGACAACTACACTGTACCCCCCTGGTTTGCTTTGGTTGCTGTCATGTAAGGTACCCCGCCTCCCCCCCCGCTCACTAGCCCAAAATTCTTCTTTGTTCCCCTTGCGGTCTTACGTCCGTGGCCTTTTCAGGTCCTTTTTTCACCCAGTTTCCAGGTTTTTTTTCCCCATTGTTGGGTTTGGGGGCTCGCTCCCCTCCACTGCGTTGTCCCTGTATTCCGAGCACCAGTACTACGTATCTCGCTCCCCAGCCCCTTTTTCTCCCCAATCTACCAGCGAGTTTGCGGTTTCCGACAGCCTTCTCGTAGTCCCCGGTTTTTTACTAAGTCTGCTGTCTTTCTCCTCATTCCAACCCGCGCGCCTAGCGCTTCTTCCCGTAATTCGCCCTGATTTATGTGTCCTCTCTGTCTTATACATGTTTTCGCAATGGACTCGCTCGCCCTCATTAACCCCCGTCAGCCCGGTCCCCCCCCAAAGCCCCTTTTTTTTTTCCTTCGTCTTTCTTTCCACGTTGGCCTCTTTCCTTGAATGGCCACCCACCCCCTTCTTTTTTCTTCGGATCTTTTCTCTTTCCCCCTTGCCTGCCATACCACTGGTCCGCCCCACTTTTTTTTTCCTTGACCTCAGTTGCCTTCTTTCTTTATCGGCGATGCCTTTTCACGCCGTTCCATTCCGATCCGTTTGCGGACCCCAAGCCTACCTGAAAGGTCCCCCCAAGCGTGATAATTTCCTCTACCCTCCTTCTAGCTTATAGGACTACCGCTCTGCTTTTATCACACTTTTTTGCGAATTTTTTCTTCCCCTTTTGTCCACATTTTCCATGTTAGTTATCTGTTTTCTTTTCTTGACCCTGATTTTCCCCCTTAGTTAGGTGTCTGGTCTCAATTGTTGTTCGTCCCCCCCCCCTTTCGCGTCATCCCCAAGCTTTTTACCGTCTCTCCGCCTTCATGACCTTTTTTTTTCCATGGCGCCGTGGGATGTTTGTGCTCAGCAGGCTTGTTTCGGTGTTTCATTTTTCCATTGTTCCCGTGATTTTATATTTTACTCCATTAAGGTTTCGTTTGATGGGTAGAGCTGGGATTTTTATATGTACCAGTTCCGCACGTCCATGCGACAGTTTTTCTTTGTCGATTTCACTCCCCCCCCCCCACACTTTCCCGAGGCCTTTTTTCCGCTGGACCACCTTCCTTCAGGCTTAGGAGGCAAGCCAAGCTGTTTTTTTTCCGTATCTAACAGCTCTGTCTTTTCCGCCAGGTTAGCCCCTGCCAACCCTTGGTCCATTTAAGACCCGATCCCCACCTGTCTGATTCTCTTGTTCCAGATCATGCCTCCACCATTATGTCGTTCTCGAACCCCCCCCCAAACAGTAAACCACCAACCCAAAACCCCACACAACACCCCCACAAAACAAAAAAATTTTTTTTTGTGTCTGACAATATTGTGAGGACCCTCGTGCTGTGTTTTTGAGGGAAGAGGTCCCCCTGCCTCCTCTCCTTTTCCCGTTCCCCATTTCCTCCCTTGGAACTCCGTCCTTATGTGAGTGGGCGTTTTTTAACCGCTGAATCCCGTCACCTGATTGACTTCCAGAACTACACGGTCGTTATCTTTCGCCCGGGCCGCAGCGCCGTGGGCCCTGCGAACCAATAAACTCTCCCCCTTTCCGCGGTCCCCTGGCCGCCTGCGTTCGGGGACTTTCTGGTCCTTCCCTGACCCGACGCCCCTTGAACTCCCCCCGTGGTTCCGATATTACCACGCGTGTTGAACACACTCCCCGACAAAAAGTTCCCTTTCGGTCTGATTCACCGGCTGACGTTCTATGTAATTCTTTAATTTTTCATGGCTGTGTGGTAGTCCCCCTTTTTTTTGCACCGTGCAGACACCATTGTCCTTTGCGCCATGGTTATATTTTTCCCCCTCTCTTTCCACACACATCCCCATCTTTTTTTTTTTTAGGACTGAACCAGTCCAATTCCTCTCCGTCGTCTATTCCCTTTCCTCTTCCCTACAGTGTGTGATATTATTTTTTACAATCTTATGGGATACCTTTTTACAGCCTTCTACGGAGGCAGTCTTTCCTCCCTCCCCTCGACCCGTCTCCCTACCACTCTCTATCCCTACTTTCTCTCCCCTACTCCCTGCGTTTGTCTCTAGGGCGGCGTGTCTTGCTTGTGCGCCCTACCTCTTCGGATTTAACCCCAATGTTGGGCCCGGTGAGGGGGCAGTCGCGGCCCGACTGTATTCTTCTGGTTCTGCTCACGTGACTTACTCTAGGCCGTTCGCGCTCGGTTTCTGACACTGGGCGTCTGGGTTCCGGTGTCCCTTTCCTCGGCACGTTGCTCCTCCTTTCTCCGGTGACATTTTTCGACTTAGTTTGAACCCTCTCTTGTTCCCTTCTCCGACTAGTGGTTGTTTTCTTCATGAGTTTTTCCCCACGCCAAAAAACCATTGCATAGTAGATTGTTTTGACTCCAGTGTAAGTTTTTTCTTTGCGGCGGGCGTGCCCCCATCTTATAATGTGCACCAGCTCCCACCGACACTGATCGACCCCCCCCTTCCCCCTTATTACGGCTGGTTCCCTTTCATATGTCCCCTATTGCACCTGGGCGCTGACTTTTCTCCTCGGGAAGTTTTTGTTGCGTCCTGTTATTGGTTCCTTATCTTGTGAAATCCCCACCCCTGCTGCCTGGCTGACGGCCCCTTTCCGGGCAAAACCCCCCCCCCCTGGTTGCTTGAACTCTGTTGATTTCCGCTTGTTAATTCCCCTTTGCGGAGTATAGGCTTTCTTTTCACACCCCCGTGATAGTTCTCATTGTGAATTCCCACAGCGTTTTAGCTTGGTGTCCGGCAAACACATGGTTTGCGGGGGCACGTTTTCGGTGCCCCGCGCTTGTGCGTAGTCCCCCACGCCCAGGTTTCGTTTTTGAGATTTTTCGTTCCCGGCGTTTTTTTCCCAGCCCAACTCATTATAACCGGAGGCCCCCCCACGTTTCGAAGCTGTTTCTTCGTCAGTCTGTCACACCAGCTCGAACCTAACATCTTTCCGGTTTCAAAAAACATCTTCCCCCCCCCCCTACACCCGGGACCCCGATAATTTTCCACTGCTTTGCCCCCAACGCTGGCCATTGCCTCTTTTCGAAAGACTTTTTCCCGGCGGTCACTTCTCGGTTTTGCCTCCATGTTTTTTTTCCCTCACTTTTTCCACGGAACCTTTTTTTGCGACGGATACCCTTTGACCCGTTTCTCCGTTACCCCCCTCCCCTTTTCTTGAGGACCTGTTCGTTTCTGTTGGCCTCCGGAACGTGAACCCACTCCTTATTGGTGGGCCTCGATCTTTGCGCGCATCCAGCACTCACAACTCAGCTTTTGTCGAAGTCCCTCTCCCGTTATTCCGGTAAGTTCTCGGACGTTTGGGGGAAAACGACGATTTCACTTAACATGTTTAACCCCGATCCGAACATAGGATTCCTCCTGAGCTCCATGCCCCACACGCTAACGCACACAGATTTTTTTTTTCCGCCTTGTAACCTTTGGTTGCCGATCACCGTTTGCCCGAACACTCTCGGCACCCTGACCCTCTTCCCGACCCTTCCTCCAGGTCGGTATTGGGAGGAACAACCTGAATTTTTTCAGTGCAGGCATTTTTTCTACGCGCCAGTCCCCTGCTTTTGCCGCCGGGCATCTACAGCTTGCCCCCCTTTGTCCAGGAAGTCCCCTTTCCCCGAACGTAGCCGCTGCGGCCCCCCCGTCTCTTCCCTGTACTGGCGTTGACCATACTCGACTCCGCCTCCCCTGTGCTTGAACCTCCTCTCCATCCGTGTGAGTCCTCTCTTTTTTCCGCTTCCCCCCCTCCTCCGCTCGAAGCGTAACGGCCTCTTTTTGATAGACCCCCCCCAACCATCCGCTTTTTGTCTTTTTCCAACGCTCCTCCTGTCTTCCACCCCCCTGGCCATCGTAGACCTCCCGTTTGTGGTCTTGCTGCTCCCTCCTCAGTCTGGCTTCCCCCTTGTGCCATTGTGTCATTACAAAACCGCCTGTTTGTTGTTTAATGGGGCTTGCCCTTTTCCGCCTTGACCTTTTCTCTTTTTTTCCTCCTCCTTTTTTTTTTTTTTTTTTGTTTTTTTTTCTTTGATTTTCGGGATGCCTTGCCAAGTTTTTTTCCACCCCCCCCCCCACCTCCTTTTTCGGTGATTGGAACTTTGAACCCTGTTCTATCCCTCTATTTTGAGGAGCAGTCCCAATCTCCCCCCCCCTGCGTTCCCGGCCTCTTGGAAGCTGTTAATCATGCTAGATTTTGTCATTAAGCCCCCCATTTTTATGGATTTTGTTGCCCAGGCCCCCGCTGTCGTTACTTTCTCTTTGTTCTTTCCAGCGGGTATATACTTCAAGCTTTTTTCTACTGGGCTTTTTCCCCTGATCTGCCGTTCTTCTTCTCGAATCACTCCTTCTACGAAAGTTGTCCAGCGGCTTTGTCTTTTGCAAGGTCCAGGTATCTCCCCTCAATCCTTTTCCTCTGGAGTGTCCCCTCCCCCATTTACTTGGTTTGTCCTCCGTTTTAAAGTTGCCTGCTTCTTTTGTTTTTTTTTCCCCCCATACCGTCCTTTCTGCCCCCCTCTGTCGATACCTCGGGTGAAGTCTTCTGTGGGTTGTACATTTTCTCTTTTGGGCAACCTTTTGTTTTGTTATCTCCCCCCAATAGATGACGAAATCCGCTTTTGCCCAGGATTGTGTCGTGCTTCTTTTTTCTCTCCTTTCTTTTTCTTTTTTGTTTCCTCCCTTTTTTTTTGTTTTTTTTTTTTACGTTTGTTGGACATCCTTTCCCTCCTTGCGACCTGGTAGTGTGTGGAAACAGGTGAGCCCTTAATTTTCTTCGGTTACCAGTCTTACCGCCCTCTTTTCATAGTCGAGACACCTTTCCATCCTTCCCTTAATTTGATCGCCCCAGTAAAGTCAAGCGGTTTTGCGTCTGATGTCAAGTCTCCTGCCTTCTCGGCGCCCAGGAGGAGTCTCGCCTCGTGATTTACCCCCCCTGCTTTCCAATGTTCCTAAAGGGGTTCTCTGGTTTCACCACCCCCGTCTTTTTTCCTTCTGTATGGGCTCGATTTTTATCTTCCCTTTCATTTTCTGTCTTCGTACAACCCGGGGCTTAAGCGCTCCTCTTTACATTTAGCCCCCAAGTTTAAGTTTTTTCTAAAACTGATATTCGTGGTACCCCCCCTTTTAGTTCGGATTTTCGCGCACCGACCCTCCCCGCTGAATGAACTAAGCAAATTCCTCACTTGCAGAAGGTTGAGTTTCTCCTCCTCCTGTTGTTTGCCAGCGGGAGCGCGCCCCCCCCACGACTGTTTTTTCTTTTTACGGACCCCTCCCCCTTGGGCTCTTTGCGTGCGTTCACGGGGTCAACATCTCCAGGACCTTTTTTTTTGATAGGTTTTTCCCCTTCAATGAGCCAGAGCCAGATTTGGCCCGCAGTTCGGCCGCACCCGCCACCGGAGTGTTCTCATTCACCTTCTGCTTGAAGGTGGTTCCGAATTGATCCATTGATTGCCCAGGCCATCTTTTCTTTTATGGTGACTTCAGTTTCCTTCCCCCCAATTAGTAAAAAAACGGCATCTTCCACCTTTCTCCTGAC
>Ga0179593_1331534_pt1 | contig 13617 bp, 19 predicted proteins | sample CZODoug2_1_08_16_FD_185931 | JGI IMG/M metagenome (GOLD analysis project Ga0179593, IMG submission 185931) | Vadose zone soil fungal communities from Angelo Coast Range Reserve, California, USA - CZODoug2_1_08_16fungal (PacBio error correction) | ecosystem: Environmental > Terrestrial > Soil >... | reverse complement strand
CCACCTTAAGCCGATGGTCTGGGTTAGTTCCTGTTTGGTCTCCCCCCCCCCCAAAACCTCTCACTGTTCCCTCAGTACACGTTCCCAGCCAAGGGACATGCCCCTACCCCCCCTGCATCGCCACTTTCCTCTGTCGGCTTTTTTTTCCATTTTGGCGCTGGGGCTGGACCCAAGATGGGGTGGGGGGGGTTTGGGGGGGGACTCCCCTTTTCTCTTGGTTTTCGGGCTGCCAGAGGCCAAATTCAAAGTTCCCGGTTTCTTCTTCACCCCCCCCCCTGGTTTTCCCCCCTCCCCCTGTATCGCTTTTGTGCGTTAATTTATCCCTGGTTTGAAAGAAGTGGCCCCCCCATCCCCGTGTTATGGTCGTGAATTCAAAGTTGGTTCACTCTCCTGTGCGGGGCCTACACTGGATTCTCAGACGCCTCCACCCCTGCGTTGTCGGTTTTTGTCCCTTACTGCCAGTTAGTCTAATGCGGACGTAATTTCACGTTTCCCCACTTCCCTTTACCTTCCCCTCCCCTCTTTTTGGCGTCTTCCCCGTTGTTAAAACTTAGTGGTGTCCCTTTGTTTGATCCGGCTGTGCGGTATACTTGCGCCTCCGGCGCGGGTGGGGTGGCCACCTGTCTTTCTTTTTTTATTTTTTGGTCCGGTAAGTCCTTGAACCCCCCCACCCCCCCCCTCTTACCCATTATTACCCCCCCAAGCGTGTACCTCAAACCCCCCCCTTTTCCCCGGCTGTTCCCGGCCCACCATTTTTCCTCCCTTCCCCAAGGAAATTTGGTATTCTTCCCCCGACGCCCATTTGGTTGGACCCCTCTACCAACACTCATCGTTTCCACCCCCCTCTTTATTCTTCCCAGAAGCGTTCGGGTAGGAGAAACTTCTAAGGGATTCTCGTGAAACTTTATTTCCTTTGTCCCCTCCTTGGTCGTCTTTTTTTTTCGATTCTTTGTTCGTCATAAGCCAGGTAAATTTGTGGAATTTTCGCTTTTTGGCTTCCGTTTTTCCGCGCTACTTCCTGCTTCATTGCCGTTGGCCTTGTCCCGTCCCCCCCCTTCCGTGGGGGGTGCCCACGGTTGTGTTCCTTTCTCTCGCTCGTGAACCTGTCGTATGATGCTGAAGGGAAGATTTCCCGATTTTCGCAAGGTTGCTGTGGCGCTTTTTCTGTTTTGGATTCCCTTTTTCGGAGATGCTCTCAGCGCGGCCGCACAGTGGGATTGAAGACCGCCCCAACTCTTCTTTTCCCCGCCCATCGCTGCGATTCCCCCCCCCCCGCCCAATTCGGTTACGAAGTTTCGACTTGGATCCCTTTTTTTTGCCTTCCCGTGTGCCTCATTTTTTCATGATGTTGTTGGCAACTCGAAGGTCTCCTTTTTCCCACAAACTTGACAGTGCGTCCCTTGCACCTTTTTTTTTTTTCCTACCTTCTTTCCGATCATTATCCTTCTGAAACTTGCGGGGGAGCTGAGAGAATAAATTCCCGGCTTCCCGGGACCATCGCCGTGGCTTTTTTCAACGGCTCCCAAGGCGACCACAAATCCATTTTCATCCGACACTCCTGAAAATTGCTTCATCCCCCATAACTCAGCGGCGTCCAGGTCGGCGCCTTTTGTGAAGTTTTTGGAGCTGACGTTCGTTGCCTTGATCTTTTTTTGTCCCCTTGTTTTCTTCCCCCTGTTGCTTCCCGCCTTTTGTTTCCGATGTTAGCCACCCTGGTGGAACATTTTATTCTTTATTCTTCGTTTGAATTAATAGCAATTTCAGTGATTAGACTTGGCTCTAGTTTGTTTGCTTTTTTTCCCCCCTCCCCCTCCTCATGCTATTCTCGTGCCATGACTGCCCTATTACCCGCGTATTCTTTTCCCCACCCCGTGTTTTCTTGCCGGCAGTTTTTTTCTTGAAAGGGGGCTTATTGGTTTTTTTTGCCAGTCTTTATGCCCCCCCACCTCTTTCTTGGACTCCGTGTGGAAGGCTCCCTTTGGCATTGTACCAGTTGGCGTGACAGCCCGCAAGGTCCGCCCAACACGTTCGTTGCTTTTACTCTGTTTTCCTGCATTCCCACCCCTTGGCACCTTATAAAAGACATTGAAGAATCCCCCCATATTCCCCCAATTCCTTCATCGTCCGCACCCAGCAGAGTGTTTTAAGGACGCCCACCCTATTTTTGCCCCTGTTGGTCCTGCCACTTCTTGCCGATCGGGGGTCCTCGAACTTCCCCAGACTCCCGGTCCCCCAAGGCCCAACACTGACGGAGTGCCGGTTTCTTCGTCCTCCCGCCCGTTGCGCGGCCTTTCGAAGAAAAATGGCTTATCGAATCTTACCCCCCTCCCTCTGTCAAACGTCTTGTTGTGAAAATTGCTTTTTTTTCCTGGCCCTTTTTTCCCCCCCCCCCACAACCGTGAGTTTTTCCCTTTCCTTCAAGCCGTCCATCTGTGAGCACCGTTTTCTTTTCTTGAAACGGTCCGTATCCATCGCGCGCCCCAGCCCCTGTTGATGTGGAGTGTTTGGGGTTTCCCTCCCCGCGTTGTTCTATTTGCTTGAATTGGCCCACAATACTGGGACAATACTTACTCTCTTTTGCGGTTTTCCCCGTGCAATCATTTTCTCCTTAACTCGTTGGTTGTGTGTTGACCGTCGATTTGCCACTTTGGGAAAACCGCAAAAAGACTTGTAGCTGCCTGTTTATTGGTTCCCCTCCTTATTCCCCCTCTCCCCTATTCAATACGCTTTCTTTTCCACCCCCCCGGACAAAGAAAAGGTTTTTCATTCCCCCCCCTTCTTATAGTTGATTGCTATAGCTCCTTTTCATGAACTTACCCATTTCTCGCTCACGTGGAGGCGGGCAAAAAGCAAGGTGGGTTTTGTTTTAGTTTGATTTTTTTCCCCCCCCCCCCAGTTTCAGAACGGGTCACACCCCAGACGTTTTTTTGAAAATCGGCTTTCGAACGGTGAACGGGATCCTTCGCGTGCTAAACTTTCGGGCTGGGAACTATATAAAAGTTCAAGTCGTATTGAATTTTGGTTTCCCTCTCTTGGTATTCTCGCATATTTTTCCCCATTCTATTAGGGAAAGGACTTTTTTTCCAAGTACCCACCCGGCACCAATAGGTTTGTTCCTCCCATCATCTGTGGCGGGGGAGAGGTTTTGATTCCCTTTTGATCTCATGGCCCATTTTTTCATCTTTGCCCTTTAAAAATGAGGAATTTTTGCTTTCCCCACTAAACTTTTTTCGGACCTTTGGCGGACTTTCCCTCATTGAAGTCTTGGTTTTCACTTTCCTGGTGAGTCCGACAACGGGCTTCATTTGTGCGCATTCCCCCTTCCTTCCCCGGGCAATAGCTGGAACCGGAACCCTACGGGAAGAGTTTTTTTTGCCGATCATCAGGCGCGGTTTTTGCTGGAAGAAGTCAGTCTTTTTTCACCCCTCTCTCTTCCCCTTTTTTTTTTCGCATGGGGCCAAAAACGGCTTGGATCTTTTGTCCCCATTCTTCTCCCCCCGGCCCGGGGAGATATTTTTATTCATTCCGCTTGAATCTTTCCCCCCCAAATTTGCCTTCCCCCCCGGGTATAACACCTGTGCCACAAAGGACCGACCCCTAAACCATAATCAAACTCTGAGAAACTTTGGTTTGATATCCCAGTGTTTCAAGTGACCCCTTTTAACTTCTTTCGTACCCCCCTGTCCCCCCCAAAAATGCAGCACGGTTTTAGAGTTCTTTATTTCCTTCTTTCTTGCTTTCGTAATTTGGCTGTGTTTAGGATTCACAATTCTTCCTGATCCTCCCAGTCACGGACAGTCCGGGGGCCGTTTGTTCAGTTCTTATCAAGGGCCACCCGCAAATTTCAGTGATGTTCAATATAGGCCCCCATCGGAATACTCGAACATGTTGGTGTTAGAGCAGGCTTTTTTTTTCCCCTTTTCAACGTCTTCCTGGTTTTTCCTGTAGGTTGCCCCCAACCAAATGCCTAATCCTTTTTTGATCGCTCCCCCCGGCGGTTAGAAACGGGGCGCAAACTCCCCCCCCTGGAGTTGGTTTTTTTTAGCTAAGTTCCCCCCGCTGCTGTCTTATTGGAGTTTCACCTTCCCCAAAAAACTTGTCTCCCCTCCGTTCTTGATCTGTTTCCTTTGCTCTGCCCCGGCCTTGTCCACCATCAAATAGCGTCCCTCACTGGAGCCCCTTCTTGCACAGCTACCAGATTTCCTGCACCAGTCCCCTGGACGTTCCCGACGACGAATAGCGCTTTAAAGTTGAAGGGCAGGTTTTCCTTTTCACTTTCCGTTGAAACGTCAATGGCACCTTCCCAAGCCTGTCGTAGCTCCGGCGGCCCCGCCCGCGGCCCGAAAAGTCCCCCGGTTTTTTTCCGTTGGGCGCCTCTCCCTTTTACCCCCCCCCTTCCTGAAGCCCCCACGGACCTGTCCCAGATGACACACGCCCCCCTCTCCCGGCGACATTTCGAGACGATTTCTCCGCCCCCCTCCAGCTCTTTTTTGTGCATTTCGGGCGTTCTTTCGATAGACGGGTTCTTGTTTGTAGCGGTCGTCCACCCCCCCCCCCATTGCTTCTGAACAGTTTTCCGGGACTTGACCCTACACCTTTTTCCCCCCTAAACCCGGAAAATTCTTTTTTCCACCGGGTTTTTTCGAACAACACGCCCTGGGCGCGTTTGGGTTGACCATGCCCGCCCTCGGTGATCCCTTCTGCGAAAGTAACCAGGCAAGGGGTGTCCACCGTTCATCCAAGATACCTACCTGATTGACCCCCCCCGAGCAACGCCATCGAAAGAGATCCTGCCATGACCCTTGCCCCCCCCCTCTCATGGTTTCTTTTCTTGCATACAATTAACTTTCTCCCCCTCTCCGGGCCCATTCGTTCCGCCTTGGAAGGCCTTCAAACTCCCGTCCGTTGGTCTCTGCAAACCCTTCCCCGTGTTTTTTCGCCCCCCTCGGAATTTTTCCCCCCTTTCCCAGACACCCTTTTTTCTGAAAAATTAAAACTTATTATACGGACTCCCCTCCACACTCTGATCCTGGTCTTTCTGGTCCTTTTTTTCCCCTCCCCCGCAACCCAGGTTGGCCTTTGAATTCCCCAGTCTCGTATTGTCGTTCACGTTAAAACACTCCGCTCCTTTGCCCCCGGGCATCTTGGTTTTTTCGCCATGCCGCTGCCCGAAATGTAAGAAGCTTCGATCCCTTTTTTGTGGCCCGATGCGGTTCTTGCACCCCCTCTTGGAGGGCGTTTGCTTCTTCCCCCTTTACTTTATCTTTTTTTTTGTTAGACCCCCGTAGGTTCCCTGCAATTCCCTTCCCCCAAGCATCACCCTTTCAGGCGGGTAGGTTCCTTTTTTCTCTTTCTCTCTTTTTTTTGTTGTGAGCTTGAGATCCAACCTCCCCCCCCCTCTCTCTTTTGTTTTTCTGTCGTTTCGTTTTTCCGGTCTCTTGGCGACAAACCCCCCGTCAATTCTTTCAGATCCTCAGTCCCCCCCCTTCAACGCTGTTCCCAAAGACCCCGTCCTAGACACTTGCAATAAGTAGGTCGCGACAATTTTGGCGGCTATGTTCTCCCCCCCTCTTTTTTCCCCCCCCCTGGGGGCGCGGTTTTACCCGTCGCTGCAGAAGACCCACCTTCCCAAATCGGTTGCGTTTCGGTCGACCCCCCGTCCACCGCGGATCTCGTGTTTCGGTCTATCCCGGGTCGATTTCCCTGTTTTCCCTTTTTTCAAGAACCCCATGTGTTTCTGCTTTTGGTCCCCCCCTTTGAGTAACTTTGTTCACTAGGAAGGGGAGTGGAACTGATTGGCCCCCCTTCCGCGTGCCCCCCTGGCGTTGCCTTGGGAGGATTCATTGGTTCGGGCATAATTCGGATCTTTTTTTCGAAAAGTTTTAACTCCACTTGCCCGTCCCCTGCCCTCCCTTTTTTTCTTTTTTCCTTTTCCGCTCCTCAAACTTCATCATTGCGGTTTAATATTTGATCCTTTTCTGCCACCTTGTGTCGTCGCCGCTTTTGCGGGAGGTCTCAGGAACCCCTCACCCCCTTTTCCGTCATGGCCCCCTGCAACCCCCCCCCCCCCCGCGCCCAGTTTTTTCCTTGAGTCCCCCCTTTTCCGGTCCCCTGTCGCCTTACGAATCCAAGGTCCACTTCTTGTATCTCCTCATTTTTTGTGGGGACTACACCCTCTACAAACCCCCCGTTCTGTCCCTCTCCCCGCGAATTCTCCGACGTTCTTGGCGGTTATACCCCCCCTCTACTATCTCTTTTTATAATTGTATTCCCGTTCCCTTCAGTTTTTGTCTTTCTTGCATTCTGATTTATGTGTTTACGGTTTTTCAGCCGAAATGTCAACCTTTCATTTTTTGCTCTCCTTTCGTTCCGCCTCCGGTAAGGATTTGTGGTTATTGGAAGTTGGAAATTTGTCTTCATGACAACCGCCCCGGTCAAAAAACGTGTTTCTCTATAGTAGTCACTGTTTTTTTTTCCAGTTTTATTTGTCTGCCTTAAATCTTTCCCGCTTGTTTCCGATGGGTGCCGTAAGTTGCGTTGTCCTATCTGTTTCCGTTTCCTTCCCGGGTCCCGCGACGGATAAGACGGAGTCCCTACCTTTTTTGACCGTACCGCCAGACCACGACACGTGCGACTTCTTTTCTCCACCCGTCAAAGGGCGTGGGGGGTTTGCGAGATATTTCCCCCCCTTCTCACTTTTCCGCAACTGTCGGGCATGAGTGTTGCCAAATTAGGAAAACCCCTATTTATCCCCAACAACGCACTGCTTCTCCGCAGTTTTGCAAACTGTTCTGATTTCGATTCCGATATTTATCATCGCCACGGGTTGATCCTCCCCCCTTCTTCCCGTGAGTTCTGAAATTCGCGGTCTGGAAAGACTCTCCCCTTGCTCCCCCACTTTGCCATTTGACCTTTCCCTGACACCCCTTCCCCTTCCTTCCAACACACTTCATTCTCTCCCCTTTTGGTCCTTTTGTTTGCCGGTTGGGCCCTGCTTCCAGTACAAAGTCCCTTGCTTCTGATTTTCCCCCCCCAAGGTCGTCTTTCCTCTTTTTTTCTTCGTCCCCCTTTTGGACTGTTAGAAACCCCCCATTTGACACTTTTTTTTTCTTTTCTTATGCGCGAACTTAATCTACCATTCCCCCCGTGTACTGAATGTGGCTCCCCCCTTTTGCGCTTTGACCTCCGAACATTGATCCTAGGTTGAACTTTGACTGTGACTTCTTTTTCCCGCTCCACCCCCGCGCATTGATCTCTTTGCCCCACCGTGTTTCTTGCCCCGGTCCCCACTTCTTTTTCTGAACGGAAGGCTTCTCCGCCCCTTTGGAGTTGGGGGCTTCGGGCTGCATGTTTAAGGCACACCATGATGAGGTCTCTTCATAGCCAGCTGCCTGTAACACGTCTGTGTTTTTTTTTTTTTTTTTTTTTGTATCTGGGTGTTTGGTTGGTTTTGTTTTTGTCCAAGGCGTAACTTTCCCCCTTTTTCTCCCTCTTTTTGCCCCTCCCTACACAACCCGAAGACAGGCAATGTCCTTTTTCTTGGCCCAGGCGCTCCCCCCCATGTCTCCCCCAAAACTACCTTTCACCGTCCCCCTTATTTCTTTCTTTGGTTTTTTAAGGACCCCCCGCCACCTTTGTTTCTTGTTGGGTGTAACTTCTGCGATCGCGTTCTTTGTCCAGGCCATATAATTTCCCCGATACGGGTTCCAAAGGGCACCACACACAACCGGGGACCCGACGGCCTTTTTTTCTAGTTCGAAGCCCCCGTTCCCGCGCCTTCCGCCGCAAATTGATTTTTTTTTTTTCGAACCTTCCCCGTCTTTCAACCCCGTACGGTTTCCCGCGCCTTTCCCCTCCCCTACCCCCCCCCCCCCTGGCCACGAAGAAGCTCCCTATGATCGCCTTTTAAGTCGTCATTTTACCACTGCCAAGTTTCTTTTCTCACCGCGGCGCCAAGCTTTTTGTTGCTTTGGTTTTTTGTTTTGGTGGCACCCTCCCCGGAGGTTGGCCGCTGAGGGAAGTTGCATACGTCTTTCCCCCATCCCTCGTTACTACCGTTTTCTTTTCCTTTTCCCGGTGCAATCTCCTTTTCTCCCCTTTTTTTTTGATGTCTCTCTTGCCCTTGGTCCAACGACCCCGCAGGTCGTTGATGTTATTTTTGTTCCCTATCCCCTTTCGTATCTTTTTTTGCCCCCCCCAAAAACGCCTGTTTTCCCCAAACCCTCAAGTCCCCCGGTTTGGTTGGTTGCGCCTCCCTCTGTATCTCCTCCCCCTTTTCATGGCCGCACCCTTACCACCTTTCTGCGCCAAATGGCGGCTTCGTGTGTCCCCACCGGTTTTTTGACAAACACAACCAACACAAAAAGCCATTTGTTTCCTGGGTTGATTTTTTCCCCCCTCCCGCCGGTCACCCCAAGGATGTTTGAACGCTTTGGCTTTATGAAAATTTTCGATCAACTTTTTTTTTCCTTCTACTTCGCGGAATGGTCGGTGTCGGGAACTCCTCTTTTCAAGGACACCGTACTTTTCTTTTTTTGTTTTGGCCCTTTTGAGAGTGGGGTCTTTCCTTACCTTGATCTTAAAATGATCCCCGGTCCCCCGCCGTGGACCTTTTCCAAACCCCGGGCAAAATAGGTTTTGCCCTGATTCATTTTCCCCTCATGTGCTTGGGGCTTGACGGGGCGTCTCTTTGAGGCTTTTTGCCTCATCTTCCCCAATGTTGAAATGTCTTGCCCCTTTAGTTTTCCCTTTTCTTGCTTGTGCAAGGGAAATTTGGGGCCCATTGGCCCGTCTTTTTTTCCCACCGGCAGATTGGCTGGTACCATTTGCCGAGGCTTTGCCCAAAACATACTCAGCGTTCTTTTTTTTCACAGCTGTCTGCCCCCCCCCCCGTCACTCCTCTTTGAACAAATTTGGCCGGGCGCAATTTAATTCCCCCCCGGTGGCCCGTTTAATGCGGGCTTGTTTTGTTTCTCGTTAGTCATGGCAACGTCTATTCCCATCCTGTGTCCCCCCGTGTGCCCGGTCGCGTGCGTGTCTCCCCCCCCAAAAAAGAGTCTGGCCCCATTTCCGACCCACTTGAAAACCAGACTTGAAATGCCTTGGGTCGAGAGGGGAGTCCTTTTTCCTTTCCTTTGCGCTGCTTTCCCAGGCCTCGTCAACTGTGTTTTTCCCCCACAGCGGTCCCCCCCCCCCCCCCCCCGGCGAAATTCCCAACCCCCCCCCCTCTCCTCCCCCCCCCCCCATTGGGACTTTTATCCAAAGCATAAACCGGACTTTTCCCTTAGCCATGGCCCCAAAAACTGCGTCCCCTGTACAGTGCGTCGTTGGATGAAGTTATGGTTGTGCGGGGAAGACACCTTTTTGTTTTCAGGTTGGTGTCGCGCTGTAGTATGCCTAGCAGTACCCATGAAAAAGGTGTCGCCCCCTTGCTCTTCTTCCCCTTTCCGGCCGACTTTCCGCCCTTTGTAAGTAGTCATCTTTTCCCCCCCTGTCCTGTGGGCCCCCCTCCCCCACTTGGCTTTTTTGAGATAAACCCCCCTCCTAAAAGACCCTTTTTGTTTCACTTCGGGAGCAGCAGGTTATTTTTTTGGTCTTTCCCGTTTCGGCTCCCGGTTTCGTTTTGACCCATTTTCCCCCCTCCTTGGTTCCCATTTCCCTTGCCGGCCCTTTCATCCCCCCTGGCGCAACTTTTTCCCCGCTTGGCTTTTTTTCGATCTTCGCGATTGGCTTTCTCTTTTTGCGGTCTGTTCCAAATACCCTTGCGGCCGCCGGCTTTTGATAGAGTGTGGCTCGACCCCTTCTTTTTCCACCCCTCCCCATTAGCTTGCCAAAGGGACGCCCCTTACGTCCTCGGACCAGGCGGCCTGTCTTTCCTCATGCATACGTTTTGTTTAGTTCAGGAGCCCTTTTGGCCGTTTTTGTGGCCCAGGGCCCTTTGCCGTGCTTGTGAAGGCCGGTCCAAATTTTTCATGTGACCTCCAATCCCCGTTTTTCCCTTCTCCCTTCTTCTGCCCCCAGCTGCCCTCACCCGCCATTCCCCGTTTACGTTTGGTCCACTGGTTCCCCCCCGAACCCACCACCCCCTTACTACCTAAAGGGCCCCCGGAAGACCCCACCCGAACCCCCCGAACATCCCGTTCAATTAGGAACTTTTCGGTGTCGGGGGTTGTCCCCGGAAGTTATCGAACGCTCGGAGCCATTCGTTTTTTTTTCGAAGGCTGGTCTCCGGTTTATAGTCCCCCCCCCCCCCCCTTGCTTCTCATCAATCGGACTTGATGCGAAAAATGCTACACAAGCCTCACCCTGGTTTTTTCCCGTTGAAGAAACTTCCTGTGGTGTGGTTTTTTCGTGAATATGAAGACCAAGGTTCTCTACCTTTTCTCTTTTTCTCGCGGGCGTGCACTCCCCCGCCATCCCCCCCCCTCCTGTTTATGTTCCCGCTGCAAGCCAGAAGTTGCCCGAGTTTTGTAATAATGTTTGCAAGATTGAAGGGGGGTCCTGTCTTCATTTTTCACTTAAAACGTTTGTTTTTCTTTTTAAACAGATCCCTCCCAATTAACGTTTCCCCCTCACCCAAGTTGGGGTTTCATGTTACCGGGGGCTACTAAGTGTGCTCGGCACCCCCCCTTTCCATGGTGTCCTCCCGTCTATGCTTTCTGGAAACATACTGGGTATTTTTAAAGTTTCCAACTTCTTTCCAGGGATTTATCACCTGCCCAACCCCTCGATCGTTTGGTGTTACCTTTTCCCCCTTCCGCATTCCTTCACGGGTTGGATTTGAAATTGCGTTCCCTTTAGCGGGTAAAGGAAACAGTAGCACCGTTTCGGGCCAGTTTTTATCCCCCCCCCTGCCGAGCGTGCCCCCATGCCTTTGCTCCCTTCACATGTGATTGCCGTTTGCGTGGAGACCTTGCGGGTATTTCACCTTTGTCTTTTTGGTGGTCCGTATTTTACAGATGTGATCTTTTTTCGTGCCAGTTGATCTACCCCGCTGGTCCCCCCTTTTCGGCTCGTTGTTGATATTCTATTTTTCCTATTTTCTGTTTTTTTGTGAGAGGATCCCTGAAGACCCTGCTGTTTTTTTTTTAGAGTTCTCTTCGGTGTCCTCCCCCCCCCGATCCTCTTTTTTCCTGAAGATCCTCCCGCCCTTCCATTTTAACGCATCGAACAAAGGCATTCTTTCTCTTTTCGTACAATTTTTTCGGTGCGGGCCTTTGCGGACCAAGCTTTTGTTTTGCCCGGAGCGTTACGTCTCTCCCCATTCCCTCCCTTTCCCCTTTCCAACGGACTGGTTCTGCTAGGCGCACCAGGTTGTTTTTTTCCCCTCCCGTTCGTTTAAGGTGTCGTTACTTTATTCCCCCCTGATCAACTCAGTTTGCCCATTCCCGTCCCCAAAGCTGTGCCTACCCCCGTGTTTCATCGAACCCGGTTCTTCGTGTGCCACTGTTGTTTTGAGGTCGTTGTTCCCAATTTCTTTTCGTTTGGGCGGCCTTTCCCAGTGTCTTTACAAACGTACATGTTCCTGGCCCGACGGTGTACCTTCCATGTCCCCCTTCCCTCCCTGGGTAGTAGCCCTTGATCCCCTTCCCACTTCTACTGGCTTCTGGTTCAAAGTTTTTGCGTATTCGGCTTTACTGTTCTCTCCGGCATTTTCTTTTGAGGACAACCCAGGTAGACCTTCCCGCGTCTGACATTTTTTTACCCAACCCGCTGCCAGTTCCTCCCCCCCCCGGTTTTTTCCTAACCCGTTTAAGGCTTGACCATTTCCCCTTCATTTTCCAATTGGGCACCGGGATGATCCCTGCAGAACCTTTTTGGGGTTTGTGGTTGATCCCTTCTACACCCCCAGCCCTATTTTTCGACCCCCCGGAAGTACCCTGCGTTCGGCGTCTCATTCGTCTCCGAGATTTTCAGTGACTGATGTCTGTTTTTTTTTCCAGTTTGGTCGTCCGTGCTTCTCTTATGTGTTTCTGGTCCTCAGGTTGCCCCAACTAACGTGTTATTTTTCTGCGGCCGTTCCGTTCGGCGCGTGATAAACGGCTTATTTCCTCTGTCCCTTTAAGGGAAACACCTTCCTGCACCCCGGTCGTCGCCTTTGCGACTTCCTTTCTGCTGTTGGCCTCCCACTCTTGGCAGCTGTGCCGATTCCTTCCGCAGTGGCCCTGTTCTTTTTTAGTTGTAAGGTTGCGTAGAGTTTTTTCCGGGTCTCCTCTCGTGCCGTCCCTTGGGTTTCTCCCCCCAAGAGCAACTCTTTCCTTTGTTCCTATCTCCACACCCAGACCCCCCTTTTTTTTTACTTCCGTCTCTCTTCCCCTTGGTGTCTCCGTATCAAGGTGGCCCACTGTTCTTCTTTTTTTTTCCCCCACTTCGTGGGTCCCCCCCCTTCCGACGTTCGACAAAAAAATCCTGGTGCCCGGGCCCTTTCCACCTGTTCGTTCGATTCCTCACCCCCATCTTTTCCCACTTGTTCGGGTGCGTTTGTATATTCCCTCCCTTATTCGTTTCCAATCTAAGCTTGCACGTCTTTTTTTCCACGGGCCCTTTTTTCCACTTTTTACTCCGGACATTCCGTCCACCAATGATTGTCCCCAAGCCATAAACCCTTCCCGCGAGTACTCCGGGTCATTTTGGACCTTTTTTGGTGGTCCTTCCCAAAGTCCTTTGATCTGGGCGGGGATTTTTTCCTCGTTTTTTTCTCCGGGTTTCCCGATGTTATGACCCCTGCTTGGCCCACTTTTAGGATGTCTTTTCTGCGCCCTAAATTCGCCCCTCTTCTGCCATGGTTCTCTCTGTTTTGCGTTCTTCGGAAGAGGTTCAACTTGGCCATTTCTTCCTTCTCCCTCTGACAACCCTCCCCTTCTTAACTTGGCACCACCCCTTTTTTTTTTTTTTCTTGCTGTCCCCCTCCATTTTCCGTTATTGAATTCGGGATTGGCGTTTTTTCAACTTGAAGACCAATCTTTTTTTTTAGCTTTGTTGGCAGTCGGTGGAGATGTCACCCCTCTTTCTGCTTTCCAAAGCGCCCCAGCCCCCTTCCCCCCAACGTCTTGGGTGATGAAAATTGGCGTCCCCTTCTTTCACCCCTTCCCCCTTCACCCTTGGCATGCCAACCCAAGGATCCCTCCACAAGGACTCCTTTCTTTTCGCTCCCTTTCATGTTTGTGATGATGTTTAAGGACTTCCCTTGTGGCGAATCCGGGCTTTTCTATCGATTTTTCATGAAGCCGATACTGGCATACTCGCCCCCCCCCCCTTCCACAAAACCAGTTTTCCCGATTTCGTGATCGTTATGCCCGCGCCAGTGAAGCTCCCTCTCCCAACTTGCTCTCTCTGTTTCCATGAATCCCCGGTTCCCCCTTCTTTTGTTTGTGCCCTGGGTCGACTGGGAAACTTCCCTACACCACCCATGGTTTTTTTTTTTTTCCTCCGAAAGACCGCCTTTCCTCCTTACCACTGGTTCCAGTTTATCTAACAGGCCTGTTTTCCTTTACCCTCTTCTCCCCCCCACAAGCCTTGGCTTTGTTTTTTGGTAGGTGTGACCCGGCTTTTTTTTCCTCTTTTTCTTAAATCTTGGTAATACAGTCCCTTAAATGCCGGACCCGTTTTTTGTGCGGT
>Ga0179593_1251890_pt1 | contig 13617 bp, 13 predicted proteins | sample CZODoug2_1_08_16_FD_185931 | JGI IMG/M metagenome (GOLD analysis project Ga0179593, IMG submission 185931) | Vadose zone soil fungal communities from Angelo Coast Range Reserve, California, USA - CZODoug2_1_08_16fungal (PacBio error correction) | ecosystem: Environmental > Terrestrial > Soil >... | reverse complement strand
TATTTTTTCTTTTTCAAAGACAAAAATACTATGTGATCCTTCAACTACGTATTAGGTCTATTGAGCCCTGGTCTTTCCCCCCTTTCCGGAGTCCTTCATTGTTTCCTTATCCAAGTCCGTTTTTCCCGCAGGGCAAGCAGCGATTTTTACGCTTTCTCGTACTGCTTTCCCCAGGCGATTGCATCTAGTTTTCACTTTCCTTTCGTTCTTTGATTTCCCCGCTTTCTTCTTCTTTCAGGGCCCCCTCTTTCCTCCTTACCCCCAATCGACACGTACATGACCCGCCGTTCGCGATTTCCCCCGCATTTCGTTCCAAAATTTTTTTCTTCGAGTGCCTTAGATGCCCCGATAGGTTATGACTCACTTCCCTCCTGCGAGTGGTCCCCCCCTCTCCTTTGCAAGATGTATGCTTTAAAGTCAGGTGAGCCGGTCGGCTCGTGGTCTCATGTCCGTTTCGCCTGCCCGCTTCCTTACTTGGACACAAACTTGGCTCCTTTCACTTCACCTTTCAGTTTCTCCTTCAAAAAGTCCTTTTTTTTGGTCGTCTATGCAATTTCGCCCGTTTTTAGCGCTGGTCTTTCGATCGACGTAGATTCTCGGTCTATTAGAATGTTGGCTGTCATCTACACCTCTTCCTTTGCATACCCTTCAACCCCCCCACTTTGGGGGCGAGACCGCGTCCCGTCCAGCCCCGGAACGCGTTTTTCTTCGGCTATTCTAGCTTCTTCCCCGCGTTAGCATTTTTTCCCCCCTACATCCCTCTTTTCTTTACTCGTCCCTTCTCCCTGGATACCGCTTCCAAATCTAATCACACTGCTGATTCGTGACGAGCCCTCTCGGGCGGTGCCCGAAGCCACAACCTGACTTTTTTTTTCCCTTTAAATTGATATATCTCTTCCCATTTGTTTTTTCCTGTTCCAGATACAGGTGAACCGCGACCGCAGATTCCTTCGCACCCGGGTTAGTCACTTTTTGTACTCTTCTTCTATTTTCTTTTGTCTTCTACTTTTTCCCTTGCGGATCCCTTCCCCCCTCTGAGTTTCCCGTACCTTGTTTTGACTCTTCCTGGCAACTGCCCGCATTTTAGCTGATATGAAATGGAGGGCGCTTTCGTTGGCAGACTTCTCTTTCCCTCTTACCCCCAATTTCCTTCTATTCAAGGTATAAGCCGTCAATTGTCCCAGATTGCCTACAATTTGTCACCACTTAACTATGGTTTTTTAGTCCCATTCTGCGGTTTGTGAGCTTCTTTCACCTTATCTCGATAGTTTTTGACACTTTGATCCTTCCGCGTTATGATATCCAATGGTATTACTTTGCTGACCTTCTTCTTTCGGCGTACTTTACCCCCCATGGAGGCTGTGCTCAGCTCGCGGACGTGGTGCGTATAACTTGTTTATGATGTTGTTCCTTCTCTTCTTCCCTCGTCGGGTCTCGCCTCTTCCTTTCTCTTCCTGATTTTGGTTTTCCCCCCCCTCTTAATAGCTTCCTAGTATGCGGCGATTTTCGGGTCACGCATTTTTGATTTCTGCGGAGTTTCCTTCCCTTTGATGCGTCCCATTCATTTAACCTTTTTTTTCCAACCCGTAGGTTCGGTTCTGTTTGTTTGTAGACTCTTTTCGGTCAACTTCGATGTTAATCCTTCTCCGCGAGAAGTTTTCGGCGCCCAGATTGGATTTTTTCCTTTTGAGAGTCTGATTATGACCTCCCACTGGGAAACTCCTCCCCCGCTTGTCGCTGTCGCACGTGCAAGTGGCTTCTTCCCTCAATTGCTTTTTTTTAACGACTCTCTTGAGCTTTGTTTGTCCCTTCCCTCAATTTCCAGTTCCTTTCCCCCTCTCCCTTCAGCAAGATTGTCTCGTCGCGAATGAGGTAGTCGCAGTTTCAGACGGGCTGACACTTCCCCTCGGCATCCGAGGAGGGAACACTCACCTTTCCTTGTTGAAGCTTTTTTTCCAGATTTGTTTGTACCTGTCAGCAGTTTATATCACTTTTTTTTTCAATGCTGCTCAGTTTTGTGGTTGCCCGCAGGGTTTGTTTTTGCACTCTCTTTGGCCCCACGTGACCCCCTTTGTTTTTTTACTTCCTTAAGTCCGCAATCGGTTTAAGGGAGTCCTCTGTTATTGATCCCGCATTTACGGCATGGGTCCGTCTCAGTCTGTGTCCCTTTATTGTCTGTCCCCTCTGGCTTCTTTTTTCCATTTGGCCTTTTTTTTTTTTTTTGTTTTTTGATTAGGCCTGTAGTATGCCGGCCACAACCACGGGTTTTAAAATTCCTTCAGTCGGGCACGCCTGTTTCTTTCCACATGGTCCAGCTTTGGGTGTTTTTGTGTTTTTTTTTTTTCGTCTCATCCTTCTCCTCAGATTCTCCAGACCTTTCCCCGGGTCTCGCGTGTGTCTCACGCACTGGACTATGTGAACTTTTTGAGTTTTTTCGCGTTTGAGTCATTTTGTCCTCCCGTCCAATTACTGCCTCTCCTAGCAAGAGGTGGCTCAAGGAGCCATGCGACGCATTATTTTCGATAGTTTGTCTCTATTCGTGGCTTGAGGTCTCTCTTTCCCTACTCATCTGTTGGTTGTTCTCTCTTTCTCTCTGCTCGAATCTTCCTTCCCCCCTTTCTATACAATGATTGCATTTTTGAATCTCAGAAATCTCTTTTAACATTTCTAAATCTTCGTCGTCATGCGGTCCTTCCCAGGGGTCAACTCCCCCTCACGTCCCCCATAGTTTGTGCGGAGAAATGTCGCACGCAGTTGATTTTTTTTCTTGCTCCTTTTTCTACTTCGGTCTCCTACATCGGAGCCCCCCCCCCCTAACACCCCCCACCTTTTTTTATGTGTCAGAGACCCCTCGCTGTGCTTCTTACGAGCAGGTTTAGTTTTTCTGCCGCCGTTGTGTCTTTCGCATTTACGAGCACCCCCCCCCAAAACCACACCCCTCCCTTCCCAAAAGGTCTCTCTCCTCCTTTACCGAAAGAAATAAGAAGTGAGAGCGATGATGCACCCATGCGGCTGTCGGAAATTCCCTTCGTTTTCCCTGCCGATGAACCGCAGTTTTTTTTTTTTTGTGGGTCTTTTTTTTTGAATTCCGGTCACCCCCCCCTGCGTTGTTACCCTCTTCTCCAAATGCCCGTGCCTGCAACCACTATTACTGAGCTCAGTCGTTTATCCGGTCTTCTCCTTTTGCAGGGACAACCCCCCCTGCCCCTCCCTCTACCAGATCTCTCCCCTTTGTTTGACCTCCCCCTCTTTCTTTTGCTGCGTGAATTGCCGCCGGTCGTTTTTCCACTGCTTTTTTCACTCCAGTCCGACGATCCTTTTTCGACATGGATATGTTGGACTGTTTTCTTTTGAATTGCTGAAGGTCCCCGCCCCAATTCTCCCTATCTTTTTCCCTCTCCTTCCCCTCCATATGGATTTTGTTTTTTGGATCCTCTTGTCACGTGCCCACTGTGCTTCCCCCCTAATCCAACCTTCTTCTGTTCCCGTGGGTAGGTTTCTAAGTCAGAATGCTACAGCCAGCATCGAGGCGTTCACGATTTTATCGTTTGTAGATGCTGCGCATGCGTTTTACTTCTCCGATGCTAAACCCCCCTCCCTCCCCCCCCCATCTCGCTCGTTTTTTTTCCCACCCCCTTTTCATTCTAGTCCAACGAGAGGTTTAGTAGGAACCCTGCCGTTCACTCCCTCCCCCACCTTTTTCCGACCTCACGTTCCTGCAGATACTCTGTTTTTTCTAGCGGGGCCGCACCCTCGGGACTATGTACGATTTAGCCTCCGTCTTCTGCTCAACTGCTCCCCCACCAGCATAATTGACTTGACCCGTTGTGCCTTTCTAAAACCTCCGCAGCTTTGTATCTTACGCTAAAGCATCCTTTTTGGTCAATGACGGTTTACGTCAGCAGAAGTTCCATTAGATCATACAAACTTGGGATATTTCCCAACTTCCTATCTGATCCCCTGAACCACTGAAATGTTCCACTCGCAAAACCTCCCAATTGTTCCGGCCCAAAGCCATTAGTTTTAAGTTTTTCTCCCCGGGGAGGCCTCTTTCTTGAATGCCTTTCCAACCCCCCCCCCTTAATCGGATTGCCTTTTGTTTTTGGAGATATCTTGCCACCTACACTTCTCCAGGTCGATAGCGCGAAGGATTTCTGCTGCCCGTGGGCCCCCCCTGATGAGCAAAACAAACCTTTTTTCCTTTTAACTAGTCTCTTTCGTTCCCGCTCCCCCTTTTTAAACAAGATCGCCGTTTTGAAGCTTCCATGCTTGATCTGCCCACTTGTTGAAGGTTCAATGAACTTTTTGGTCTTTTTACCCCTTATGTGCGTCCCCCCCCCTCTTGGATCTGGAACTAGTCACTTGAACAGTTCCGAGGCTGTTTGAGAGGTGTCACCGCCGATTTTATGTCGCTCGTCACCAGCGTGGTTTGAAAGGTGTTATTAGGCTGTATCATGTGTTTTTTTTTTTTTTTTTTCGTTTTTTTTTTTGTAGTCCTCCTCCCTCCATTCTGATATTTGTTCCCAAAGTCGTTCTCAAGAACGCTATCCTTCAGTACTCATAAAAGACTCCTGGTTTTTCTTTCTCCTTCCCCTTTCTCAGCGTTTTTCGTCCCCCCCTTTTTCGGACCTTTCTTGACCGTCCCCCCCCGTTTCGTTATATCGTCCACCTTTCGTCAAGGTCGCGTAAATAGATTCGATCTGACACGACGACAGTTCTTTTTTCGACTTGAATCTCACGCCCCCCCCCCCCCCCCCTTTCGTTTATCTTTATCCCTTCTCTTCTTTAAGAATCTTGTTTGTCCCCCTTACGGCCGATCGGCGAGGGGACATCCACGAGTCGTTGCTCCGTCCTTTAAAAGCAGCCTAAGATGGTTGCAAGTGCCCTTTTCCTTCCTCTTGAAGTCTGATCTCCCCTCTCCTTCTTTCCTCTAATGAATTCCTCAGAGTGGTTACCAATTTTTGCCCGCCAATGCGGGCGAATCCTGGCTGGCCTACAAGTTAGGGATTATTGTACTCGGTAGTTTTCCCCTTCCTTCCCAGGCAAGACTCCCCCTCCGCTTCACCCGCACTCACCCCGGTCAATGTGGACTCAATAGCCTGTTCAGCTGTTATCGGATTCCCCCAGGCCTTCTTATCGCTTTATTGCCCTAGTTATCTTTGCCTCTTTTCTACATCCCGCCCCCTTCGTCCCACTCCAATGGTTGATACCAATCGTCACCTACGAGATAGTATTCAGAGGACCCCGATGTTTCGTGGCCCCTAATTTTTTTTTCTTGTCTGACACCACCCTCACTGTTTTTTTCGCGACTTTTAGGCGAGCGGTCTTTTGCATTTTCAGTGTGACTTTCGACTCTACCTTGTCTCTTTTTTTTGTCTGTCTTCCCTCCCTGCCTCCTGTCCCTTCCCCCACGCCGTCTAGGTGCTGCTTATGGTCCGTTTTAGTATGCCGCTCCAGTCTTTTTTCCAGCTATCGGCTTATCCCCCTCTTTATCTCCTTTTTCTGCTCACTTTCAACGTGGTTGGGACCGTCCGTTTTTCGTTTTTTCCCCTTTCAGGATGCCGACTTTCTCTGGGATTTCGAACCTTCCTTTTCCTTTTACTCCTTTCCTCCCTTCTTACGCCGGTTATGTTGTGTTTTTTTTTGAGTGATTCGTCTTTTTTTTCTTTTTACCCCCTTTGCGAGGATGGCCCCGAAGCTACTCCGAAACGCGTCTGCTTTTCCTCCACGTAGAAGCGATCTTTCGTAATCGTGGAGCCCAGTTCCACACGGGTGTTTTGCCCCTCTACAGGGTGCCTTTTTTCCCCTAATTGACACTGTGAACTACTTTCCCCCTTTTCACTTTTCTTTCCAGGTGATGTGACCATCGGCGCCTGCTTCGCGCGGCTTTTCGCGTCGCGCCCTTTCGATTTGGTCCAGTAACGAGATATCCCTTGTTCCCTGTTGCCGACCTTTTCTTTGTCCCTGAGTCCTTTTCAATCCGAACACTGATTATCGAGCCTTGGCGGAGCCCAAAACCGGTTCGAACTGGTTTTTGTTTTTCGGCCTTGTTCTTGTCCCCGTTTTTCAGTCGCCGTCTTCGTTTCTTTTTTTTTTCCGAAACGTCGCAATCAGGCTCGTCCAATCGGTCCTCCCTTCTTCTTTTTTGCAACTTTCTCCGTTTTTTGTTACTTAATGCGGGTTTGACGTAATTGCCCTTGGGTCGGCGGTATTCCATTTTCGCCAAAGTTTTCGGATGTGAGAACGATCTTTTTTTTCTCCTCTCTATATTATTTGTGGCTCTTCTCTCCTCCCCCCCATATCTATTCTTTTCCGTTTTTGTGGTTTTTTTCGGATATGGGCTTTTAACTCCGAACGGAGCTTCTGCGATCCCCCCCAAAGAATTCGTTCCCCCTTAGGTAGTTTTGATCCTCGGTCTACCTTCGCGACCTCTGTCAGGCGTCGCGGTGGTGACTTCTTACGATCAAAACCCCCCCTGTCTACCGTTACCTTTATGTATTTTTGATTTCGTCGCGTGCTATTGCGTATAGGAGGTGCTTCCCCCGAATCCTCTTCGTATTCACTTGATACCCCAAGCATACTTTCGCAACGTTTTTGTTCCATCCCGTTTGTCGAGATAAGTTTTCGGACTTTCCTTACTTCCCATGTCCCTCCCCTTTTTCTTAACCAGTCCATGACGGTGTCCGTAGTGACTTTTACTCTTCTCGCGACGTCGCTTGCTTGCAGGCTCACTAATGGTACCTGTATCGTCTCCTCTACTATTCTTCCTTCTTTTCTTCGTTCCTTTGTTTGAGTAAAATGCAATGAATGGCATCCAATTATGCCCTTCCTTATCAGGGTCCTTTCCTAGTTATTATTTCCTCGTCGACAGAGTCGCGCGTTTAAGTTTTCCCCTTTTCTCGCACGTTTTAAGGTATCGAGATCCCTTTTGAGCCCGTGCTTTTTTTCGAGCATTGGTGTCAGTCGGCGTACCGGCGACTTCCCAGACCCCTCTCTTCCCCGTTTCCAGACCCTTGCAAGGCCACTTTACGTCCCGTTCTTCCAGTGAGTATTTTCTTTCCCCTTGCTCCTCAAGTTCTTGATCTAGCCATACGATGCGAAATCCAAGCCGCTGGCCTCGGCGATACGAGGACCATACTCCGCTTCTCACCGCACTAGGAATGGGCAGTCCCGTTCGTTCCCGTACGTCAGACCCCCCCGCTCGTAAGAAGGAATTTTTTCAGACCCAGTAAATGATGTCGTCTTTTCGCGCTCGCTCTGCGGGCAAACGAGGCCGAGGGGATTTTTTGTCCTAAAAGACCAACACCCAGTCGCCCCGACACTGTTTTCTCGTCTTTGAACTACACATTTTTAGGCTTGACGATTTATTGTAACCTGGTGACTGGTTAAGTCGGGAGGTCTTCGTCCCACTTTTCCCGGTCACCGTCTAACTAGGGTCCATCTCGAATATTCACCTGACTTTTTCTCGAGCGAAGGCTGCACAGCGTGATCGGTACCAGGGCCTTTTCTTTCGTGCGGTTTCTCTGCAAAGACGGTGTTGCGTCCTTTCGTTTGCGTTTTCTGTTTACCCCAAGACCTCTTCCCCCCAAGCCCGTCCCCTATTCACGCCCGCGTTCGATGGCCGCTTCGGGGCCCACCCTTGTTACTTCACAAGTCCGCTTTTCAGTTCGTTGGGACCCACTGTTAGGTCTCCCTCCGTCCTTTCGATGTTCATTTACCTTTTCGTGTACCCCCCTCTCTGAACGGCTTTTCACATGAGCACGGTCGTTGTTGAATGTCTTCCGTTCCGCGTCGTTTGACCGCCTTTTTTCCCCCCAACTCTGAAAACACCTCGCAGGATCCTGGAACTACGTTTTTTTGGCGTCTCTGCACGTAGCCCCCTCTCGCTGTAGATTTTTATCGCCTTTTTAAAGCTTGGCTTTATCACGTGTGGCGACACACCGTTAGGCCTTTTCCAGTCACTTCCGGTCCCTTGTTTTTCTGATCCCCCCCTTTTTCTTCCAGTCCACGACCCCCCCTGCCAGTTTGATTCATTTTACTATGAGAGGTTGGCCTCGGAGACTTTTTTGGTCAGCCCTCTCCCCCGCTATGTGGCCTTCTCTCCCGGGGGACAATTTCCGAACGGATAATTTTTAGCCAATACATTTCGCCCACTCTGAGCTTTGAATTCTCCCTCTTTCTCCTCTATTCTGACTCCCCTTCAGACAACAAACCTGAAGTCACTTTTTTCCCGTTTTTGTCGGCAATGGGGTCTGTTCTAAGTGCCAATGGCTCCTACTTACTCCGTTTCCCCTCTTGTTCCTATACAAGAAATGTAGCTTGTCGGCCGTGTTTGTTGGATCATTGTGCCCCTTTTGGATTTCAGAACCACGATTTGAGTTATCGTACCTGGTTTTTCGCCTTTGCCCCCTTGTCCATCCTCTCTTTCTGCTTCACTAGGACCTGTGGTGTCTTTTGGCAGATCCCATCGTCCCGCTTAATCGGCGATTACGTTATTTTAAGTCCTTCCAAGTTAATCTCTTCAATCCCCGTTTCCCTTTCCCACTTCCCACCCCTTGTTTTCCCCCCATTTTTTTTTTTGGGGGCCCCCCCTTTGGGCCGGAAAATTGAGGTTCGCTGTCACACTCCTTTCTCGATATGGTTGAATTTTGAGAATGTTATGATTCATGGTTCTTGCTTTAATGCTTTAGGCTGCATTACCAACACTTTTTTCTTTCTAGATGATCTGCGTTTTCGTGGTGCTGCCTTCCAAAACCTGCGTTCAAATCCTTTTTTTGTGGGATTTTTTTTTTTTGGGCTTTGGTCTCTTGTAGAGTTCTTATTTTTCCCCCCCAATGGATTTTTGTAGTGGCTCTCGGCACCATTTTCTGTTGGATGCACTGATCGAAGCTGCATTTCACTATCCCGTAGCCAGTTCGTTGTAATTTTGGCGCTGCGCTAATTTCTCTCTTCTTGGACCTTTCATTTAACTTTGTTTTTGACCCCCCTTTTGATTTTAGGGCGGTCTGTTGTTTTAGCATATGCGCAGGTAACCCGCGCTGAGCAAGCATCTTACTCTATAACTGTCCCTTTTTTACTAGCTCGAGCTTCATATTAGAGGTCGAGTATTTACCGCCCGTGGACCCTCTTTTTTTACCCGTTTCTGATTTTTACTTTAAGTGCAAGGAGTTGATTATCACCTTTTGCCTTTCTTTTTTAGTAACGACTATCTAGATTGTCGTGGGACTCAGCACTTTCCACTCTCATTCCCCCATTCTCCCATGTCTCAAGATTGTATCTGGCTGGGAGTAGCAGTTTTCGCCTTTCTCCTTGTGCTGATCAAAAAGTCCCCATCGGCCCAGCTGCTTCTTGAAAATTGACCCCCTAACTCTTATCGTTTCGATTTAGCTTTGTGTATTTCCCATTTTAGAGGAATTAATTATGCCTGCGGTCGCCCCGATAGGCTCAGTATTGGAGTGGTTTGCCGAATGGGAGAATTTTGGGCGCCCGTTACATAAGCAGCGTGTTTTTCTTTCCTCCAGACAGATCCAAGGATTTTCCCCCTGTTCCTTTTTGTGAACCTGAAGCTTTTCAGGGTGTGTATCTTCTTAAATGCGGACTTTCTGTCGGGCCCTATTCCTTCTTTGCCTTTGCGGGTTTTTTTTTTTGTTTGTTGATCGTGACATTAGCCGCTCGGCACACATTTTGGAGGCATTATACTGCTCTTCCGTTCGTTCACGATCTTTCTCTGGACAATTGTCCCCTCTTTTGTGTGTCTGTTTTTCCTGGTAGGATCCTTTACAGTAGTTACGCAAGGCTGCTCCCTCTTTTGAACGGAGTCGCCCCTTCAGTGTATCACCCCCCATACTATGGTGGCACTGCTTTAGAGGTTTTTTCAGACTTTGCCACTTCCTACCGCGAGAATTTAGAAAGAGGTGGAGCCCATCGCTTTCCGCTCTTTTAAAGTCCAATCCTTCTCTACTCGTTTCCCGATTTCTTTTTAGTGGCGGGTGTGGCACCCTCTTAGGCTAATCGTTGTTTGTTGTTGCGATCGTAGCCTCCCTCCACTAATAGACGTGAATGAAACCTTATCAACCTGTTCTTTTCCTTCTGCAGTGAACTTCTTCCACGCTTTTTCCCCAAATTATCGCGTTCGTCAATTGGGTCTTCCCTGGCTCCGATCCCTTCAGTGCCATCGGTCTGTGGTGGAGACACTTCGCGACGGCAGTTGAGAGTCTTAGCTTGCCTTTCTGTTAATCTTTTCCTCCCACTGTCGCCCACCCTCCCCCACCGTTGTTCAAGGTTTTCGATGTTTTTACCCTTTTGTTTTGCCAGACCTGACGGCAGGCTATGTGCCGCCTTTTTGCCTTGCATCGCAATGCCGAGCCACCCCCAACCCCAAAAAAGCCCTTCACCCCCCCTTCCTCCCAGGGTTTGACAGACAGAATATTCCTACGTGCCCTCCGTAGGCCCCCCCCTTTTTGCCGGCTCGGCAAGTTTAACATTCGTGCGCCGCTGCCCCTGCGGTTTGCTCGGGACTGAATGACAGGCATAACCCAATGCGTCTGTTCCCCAGTCCTTTCACAAATTTGCCCCGTGCGGACACCCACTCGTTAAACTTAGCTTTGCCCTTTGCGTCCAGGCCTAAGTTTCTCTCGGCTGCCCTGGGACCCCCCAAATCGTCCACTTTCAAACGCTATCGTTCAGGTTTTTCTGTTCCAGCCGCTGCTCTTGCCGAGTTTCTTTTTCGACGCCAGGTTCATCCCCCTTTTACTCAAGTCCTTGCCGAAAAAGTTCTATTTCTGTTGGATCCGTGACTTTCTTACCATGTTCCACGACAACTTTCTCACGCTTTCGTCTTTACTCCACTGTCCTCATTATGGTTCGAATCCAGCCTTCCCCCCCCCTGCACTTTTCGTCCCGGATCGCTCTTGTCCGTTTTTTTCGACTGACTCGACGCCTGCCCTCGAGGTTGAGGCCTTCTCCCCTGTATATTGTCTATTCGTGTTTTGATCTTCGCAGATTGTCCAAAACAGACCGCCCCCCCCATCGTGGTTTTTTCCAAACTTAATCTTTTTTTCCCCGGACGACTGGTAGTACTTCCCGCCCAGCAAAATTTTTCCGCCGAACGTCCGCTCTAGGATGCGATAGCGAGGGCCATCCCCCTCGGTTGAATGCCTAGACGCCCTTAGCGAGCTTTTTTTCTCACGATCAGGCCCTACGGCTTCCCAGGTTGGACGGCGTTCACGTTTCAGCGCACGCGCAGGCCTCGTTTTCCCCCTTTCCCGCCGAGTCCCTCCCTCTTGCCATTGCGATAATAAACGCGTTGGCTTGATCTCCCGAGAAACGTGTTCCATTCCCTCCTTGATCAGTTTGCCCAAAGTCCCATTAGTTAAGGTTTGCCCCGTGGGTTTTCTTCAGGAACTGGCCTGCGTAACCCTCCGTCCACGTCCTGAAGGTACCGCGTTGACGTCCTTCTTCCCCCCTGAACTCTTGATCTCGACCCGAAGCGAGCGTACAGTGGCAGGATGAGCAAAAAACATTTTTACTTGAGTAAACCCCGTTTTCTTGCGGTTCTGGCCTCCTGTGTTTTTCCCCCCCACGATGTCCGCCGACCCAGCTCTTTCGCTTACAGGATTGGCTCTCACCGCTGTGCAGGTCATGAATCCTTTCCGGGTTCCAGCCCTCCGAAAGCACCACACATTAGTGCTCTCGGAAAAGTTCCTTCCCTTCCTCTTTGTGTTGGATGGTCCCTGATCGCGATGTCTGCTCTTCCCTGAGTTAGTTGTTTGAACTGGTTTTTTTGTTTCAGGATGGATGTTTCTGGCACTCGACGTTCACGTTCTTGCCTCATTGCGTGACCCCCAAGGCTTACCCTCCTTGCCCGAGCTATAATAGTTCCCCCAGCCGCGTTCCTTGTTTTTTTTACTTGGACGCCAGGAGCCGCTCACACTTTTCCTTTCTTGCCCCTTCCTCGGTGACAAAGTTCAGATCCAGTCGGTAATAGCCGTCGATAAAAGGACCAGCGCCGGGCGCGAGCATAGAACGCCCACCAAACGTAGTTTTTCTTTGCGAGTTAGGAAGCCTTGTTGCCAATCTCTGTCGAGCGGTCGTTCGAACCCCACAGGCCAGTGCGTCAGCCTTCCCCGATTTAATTGCTCCTCCTTAACTCAGTCGCAGCTTTGACGTACTTTCTGGTTCCCTCTGCGGCCGTGGATGAGTATACCCCGTCCGGTTTTCGCCTGCCTCCGCGGTTTTTGTGTTGCGCTCCACATTTTTTGCTCTTGAAATGCGGGCACTGAATCCAAGCGTTTCTAATTTACGTTGTTTTTGTCGCTCGTGTGAGTCCATCGGCAGAGGACTTCTACTGCTTTCCTTTTCCCTCGACCACTTCAGGACATTTTACCGGATGCCACGATGTGTGCTTTATGTATCGCTCTCGAGCAAACCAAGGTTGCCCTCGGGCTTAGGATAGTTGCCCGACTTTTCCGACTCATGATCGCTCAAATTGTCAGACCATCTTAATGAGCCTGAGTCTACTTCAGCGATACCATGCTTTTTCGACGGTTTTTGTATTTGGTAGGCTCCACGCCTTTTTTCGACTGAAGCAGGGAGCGCAGTTATGAGAATTTTTCCCCAATTACTTCGCGAATCTCTCTGAGTATCGTGGAGTTCTGCTCTATATCGCCCTGGAAAACTGCCAAATAGCACGCTACCCGGTGATCAGAGATTTTTGGATCTCTGAAAGCTACCCTCGTCTGCTTTCGCCAGATAGTCCTGGATTATATACACGAGACTGCTCCGACGTGTTTCCTAATCCGGGGTTCCTTTCGCTGACGTACAGTGTTTTTCCCCGGCTCAGGCTGCCGATTCGATTTGCTTAGACACCGCCGGACTGCCCGTGGTCCGCCGGCCGCCCCCCCGACACACTCTCTCCTAACTTCTGTTTATGGGGTATGTCGGAGATTCCACGTCTCGGAAAGTGACGAGTTTACGCATTTAAAGTGCGGTTTTGGCCGCCCTTAGCTCTTTCTAGTTCCATCTCTTGGAGCCCCCTGGATATACAATCGGGCTGAATTTTCCCGTACATTGTTTTTCCCACCCTTCCCCGGAACGACTAGTCATTCCTATTTACGAAAGGACTTTTTTTTTCCACCCCCAACTCGACAAGGACATCGGCTCCTGCCGCAGCGAGGCTAGTTTTTAGAGCCTTCGAGGTCAACCCACCCCCCACCCACCAGCCCCCCCCCCCCCCCCCCCCCCCCCCCCCAAACCCCTGTCACTCCCCGCATGGTTCGTTCGGTTGAAGAAGGGTTTGCCCTTCCCTTTCGTTAATCCGAACCTGATACCCCTTCCGGCCGGAGTCAACCCCCCATGTTGGGAAATGTTTGCGGGCTTTGGTTGTCTGTGTTCACGGGAAGAGTCTTTGCTCTTTAGTGGGTTTCCGACATTCCTAATCAGGGCCTCCTCGTCGGCCCGTCCGAAACCAGTGCCACGTAGACGTTTTTTGCCCCTTACGCGGACTCCACACGTGACGTCCTGAATAGCTTTTGCGGGTATTTCCAATCTGCCCCCCACCTCTGAATAGTGTGTGCTCCTCTTCTTGTGTCCTAGAAGTATTTCTTTCTGGATTTAGAA
>Ga0179593_1646840_pt1 | contig 13618 bp, 15 predicted proteins | sample CZODoug2_1_08_16_FD_185931 | JGI IMG/M metagenome (GOLD analysis project Ga0179593, IMG submission 185931) | Vadose zone soil fungal communities from Angelo Coast Range Reserve, California, USA - CZODoug2_1_08_16fungal (PacBio error correction) | ecosystem: Environmental > Terrestrial > Soil >... | reverse complement strand
TGTTCTCCGACTCGCCCCCCCTTCTCAGTTCCCCCCCCGCTCTCCAGTCCGATCGAGGGCAAACCTCTCGACCAGTTTCCTTTGACTTTTCCTTCCTTCGCGCGCACGATCCCACTTGTCCAAGCTTCTCACTTTCTATACCAGCGTTCATCGCACGCTCCCCTGAGGATGCTTAAACGTTTTCTTCCTTTTTTCGGTCTACGGAGCGCGTCCCGTTCCTAACATGATCTCCCCTGTGAGCGTGCGATGTGACCCGAACGTGACACCTTTTTGAGCCGGCTATCTTCCCCCCCATCCTCAGGAACAGACAGTTGTCACTTATTTCCTGCAACCGAACCAGCGCGCCGCAGTCTGGGCGAAAGTGCAAGAGAGCTGCGTTGGTCCGATTGTCTTTTTTTTTTGACTCCCCCTAGTCCAGGCCGCGGCACATTTCACAAGCGTCTTATCTCCGAGTGTCTTGATCTATAGATTTTCCTCCTTCCTCCCGTTTTGTTGCAGACCTGCTCTTTTGATTCCCCTTCTTGTCGGACGCAGGGACCTTTGCTCGAGTCTTCTCGATTTGCGCCAACACATGCCGCGCCCTTTTCTTCCAGTTCGACGGCAGGCGACGCTTCTGGTCGTTGCTTTTTCCGTGCCTTTCCTGAGTTGCCTGACGGTTTCGCACCTTTCCTTCAGTTAGGCTCACGTGTTCACGTGGCGAAAATAGTTTCCTTCTTTTTTAGCCGCCACATTCTCCTCCGATTTTTTCGGCGGGACGCTTTGGCGTCACTCCCCCCCTTCTTCGTGTTTTTATCATCCGTAGGGCGCTGTTAGAGATCTTTGTGCACCCTTCCGAGATTCTCTTGTTGCTTTCCGGGACTTTTTGGCTTCCTTCGGCGACTTTTTGAGTAGCTGGTTTTCTTTTCTGTGCCCGTTCGATCCCTCTGCCTTTTAATTCTTCGCGCTGCGAGGGTCGGCTCAACCTCGGGCCTCTCCCTTTTCCCCCCCAAGAAAACTGATGAAGACGGGGGAGGGCCCCGTCTCTCCACCCTTCCTTCAAGATGCGTTCGTCCCCTTTTAACTCCCACTTTCTCCATGGTTCCCCAGAGGTCATTTTTTAGAGGTTTTTAAACCTCCTAGATGTTAGTCATCTAATTGAAATTGGAAGGTCGTCGACCTCTCCCCAACGAAAGAACCGCGTATTTCCTTTGTCTAATATCTCTTCCCTCGAAGGCATTTCCGCGGGCATTGTTGTCGGCTTTTCCACGAAAGAATTCTGCTCTTTACTCCGGGTGTGCTTCTTTCCCCGCCCGGCTGCGATTTTGCAATTTCTCTTTGTCCTTTAGTCGACGACAACTTCGATGCTAGCCTCTTTGTTTTCGGTAAACTGGGCGTCTTTTATTTGTGTTGCGCTTTCTTTTTTACTTGCCTATAGACTTTTATTCGGCGCAATATTATTTTTTGGCCCTCGGAAAGGCCCTTTGCGAGAGGTGTAGACCGCTGAGTTGCGAAAAGATAACCAGCCTCCTCAGGCACCTTTAGACTTCCTTGGCCCGGCTTGGACCTGCAAGCCCCCCTTTTTCGGCTGGCTGCGTAGGAAACGGTGACGTCTGACCCGACGTTCGTGAGCGGCCCCCGGAGTCCGTTCAACTAGGCCGATTTAGTCGTAGGTCATAGTCGGCGTCGCCTCTTGGCGTTTGGACTCGGGTCGGAGAGACGTGATTCGGGTAAAGCCCCGTTTTTTTGCTTTCCCTTTCCTTGGGCGCAGGTAGAGTCTGACCCCCTGCAGACCCTGCCCCCGGTTGTGTAGACGATATCTTGTAGCCTGCGTCGTCCCTATCCCCGTCTCGGGTCGGTCGTTATTAGAGGAGCTCCCAGCGACGATCGTTCTTCCCTTTGGTCTCCACGAAGCGTTGTTCTTCGGATTTCCCCTTTCCGTGGACAAGGTACGACTTCTCGTAGCTTCTTCTCTCCCGCGGAATGAGGCGCTACTCGACTCCGCCTTTTCTCCGCTCCCGAGTTCGGTCCCCCTTACCAGGTCGAGCACTTTGCCCACTTTGCTTTCGAGTACGAGGTCGCCCCCGACTTTGCCTCCCGCTGGCTTTTTGTGAGAGACGCTTCCTCATGTTAGGTTTGTCCTCTTCCCTAGAACTAGTATTAAGTTCTGACTTTGAACCACCTGCTGTGGTACCAGGGTTCGGGGGCAGGCGCCAACGATCTCGCCCTTTTTTAGTTTTTGAGGAATCGCGCATCTGGTCAAGATCTCTGATAGACCCAACGACTTCGTACCCCCTCGCGAATGAAATTTGTAGAGGGTATGACGTCTCCGATTTCTCTCCCTTTTCCTCCTAATCGCTGCGAGGTCTAGCGAGAAATACGTCCTTGATTTTCCCATCCTTTGAGGCCTAATTTTTTTTGGGCGAGGGTCACCCGTGCGGCTTTTCATCCTTTTGGTGTAGTGCCACGAGATGAGAAGTCTCTCCAGTTGGGTGATGGATCTCCTTCCTCGTTCGCTTGAGTCCTTTTTCTCAGTTTGGCTTCCCCCCAAAGACGCTTCGAGAAATAGTTTTGGCCCCCCGCATCTCTCTATTTTCCCCATTTTTTTTTGCTAGCGTTTCACATATTTGGCGAGTCGTCTTTTCCCACCGAAGTCGCGAAGCAGCTGCCAACCCGGTCTGTTCTGCAAGTCCCCCTTTTCAGGCTGCGGCATTCGAGTTTTCCGCACTCCCCCATTCTTCCACTTGATTCGTCAGACTGTTCGTCCCCCCTCGGATAATCCCCCCCCAGTGCCTTCCCGGGGTGCTCCGCGTCTCCCTTTCCCCTTTGAGGATCTGACACGCGTCTCCCCTCCATCGCGATCCACCCTTTTCCTCTTCGCTCGAGAAACTAGCCAGGGTTTCCCCAGTCTCCTGAAACCCCGTGCCGCGACCGCCAAGTAGGGTCTCCTATAGGTACTTTCTAGGGAGGCCATTATGCGATCAGTGCCAATCGGTGACTCTTCGCCTGGGATACGGGCTGCGCCGCCACCGTCCCTTCCCTTGCATCCTCTGCACAAGTTTCTTTCTTTTGCGTCCCTCTTGAATTTTTCGTCGTTCCCCAGCTGGCGAGCAGCTGGACCCCGACCTTCGGATCTTCGCTTAAACGCTCACCAGTCTAACTTTTGCCCCGCGGGGTTTGCTAGAGTGTCTCCGGGCGCGGGTCCTTGCAGCTGTTCGGTTCTCTTTCCCCGTTCGGCTCTTTCGCAAGTGTCGTCGAACGTTCGTTGGGTCGCGGTTTTCGCCACCGCGTGTTGAGCAAGCCGAGCCGTCCGTTCTCTCAGACCCCCCCATCTGCGAGACTCCGTTAACTCGCTTTCTGCCGTTTTGATTTCGTTAAAGCCGTCCGTGCCTGCCCGGGAACCCCCCTCCCCGCGATCCCGGTTTTCAACTCACTCCCGCGATGCCGTTCGCACCTTCTTCTCTTCTCCCACGTCCCCCCCTCCTCTTCCCGTCACTCGTCCTCGTGGAAAGCGCCGAGCCTGCGCCTCCCCTGTTTTTCCTTTTTTTTGCGGGCGGTTCCTCCAGTGGTCAGCCGACGTGCGCCGCCGCAGTCCCCTCGTTCGTTACAATTTTTCCCCCCCGCCGGTGCCCGGAGGGGGTAGACGTTTTGAATTTCTCTTCCCTTTTTGGTCGAAACATCGTTCCCCGTCCGAAGGCCCTTTTTTTTCGGCGCCGGTTCGATGGAGAACGGCCGACCGTTTTGAGATCACCCGTGACAGGATTTCACACGGGGTCAGATTCAAACGTGTAAATGTTTTTTGTCTATCGTCGCCCAGTTTTCGGCGTGGACTCTTTCAAGATCTGAATTGCAGCTGCGTTTTCTTTCTCTTTTTTTCACTTCCTCCCGGAGGGCGATTCTCCTCCTTGTTTTCACCGCCAAACACAGGACTGAAGTTGTCGTAGACCTGCCGTCTTCTTCATGTGCACCCGCCCTCAGCGCTTTTTTGGCTCTTACGGGCGGTAACTCAAATGGAAACAAATGTTTCGGTTCGTAATAATCGTACTTTTCTCCGACTTTTTCTCCTAACTCTCTAGGTTTCCTGGCAGGCCCTCCTGCCCGGCTAGGTCTCAATCTGTATAACTTTCATAAGTGGGCGAGTTCGTTTTTCTTGGGCTTAATAGATAACCCGCTTTTCGCCTCCGCTTAAGAGACCTTACCCGCTTTTTTTTTTTACGTGGATCGAAGGGCACCTTACCCAGATACCGGTACTAGCCGCTCCTTTCCTCGGGCGAAATGATCACGACGTGACAACAAGCACCGGGCATTTTTTAGATCCACAAGCCTCTCAACTCCGGCCATTTTCCTCAACCGGCGGTAACCCCCGCTCAAGGGATCCGACGGTCCCGACAAATGACGGGGCCCAGGTTTTTTCGGCTTTGCCGCCTCGTTATCACGAAGCCCCCCTTGCTTCCTCGGTACGCGACCACCCCAATCGCCACAGATGGTCTTTTCCCGCGTTCCGCACAGCCCTCTTGTCTTTTTCCCGCAAGCCGTCCCACCTGCATGACGGGGGGGATTCTTTGAGCTTTCCCTCCTACAGGCGCGTTCACCTTTTGTCCCCGCAAAATGTTGATTGTTCTTCTCTAGAGTGTTCGTCTCTCTTTTTTTCACTCTTGTTGATCGAGGCTCCACCCCTATTCTCCCCCGTCATCAAACAGGGAGAAGATATCCGTGTGAGGTCTGAGCCCCAGTGATCCAATCGCCAGCAGCGCCTTCGCTTATCTTCTTGAACGGCGTTTTAATTCTCTGGCCCGTCTCGCTCTCGGGCAGAGCACCGTCTGTTCTCCTTTTGAACTTTTTTAGCGCTTGGCGCATTTCTCGCCCCTCTTTTCGTGGCTCACTATCGTCATAGAGACGCAAACCTTATTGGTTGGAGCTGGTGTTTATGGTTTTTTAGCAATCAATCAGTGCGACAGCCTAGTCCCCGAAGCTCTTTGTTAGATGGGCTGGTGAACCTTCTCCCAACTTTTTTACCTTTTTCGGGGCTTTTGTTTATGGTGAACAGTAGGGATCTGTTTTTCCGAGTATTTCAAAGGCGACTAGTGAGTAGCTCTTCCCCTTGTTTTCACGTAATAGACACGTTATCTTGTTTTCATCTTAGTGCTCTCCTCTTTTGACGGGATGAGAAGCGTAGCGCTGAAAGTCAAATGACTTGAGTCACCCCTCGCCCGTGATAAATGGGAGGAACATCAATAGATGAGTTCGCGCCTCATTTGTAAAAGTTTCGGCTCGGTGGAGGCATTTGGAGCACCCTTGGTCTCGCTAGGTTATGACTGAAAGGTGTGCCCACGCCAAGCCCTCTCTTCGGAACCCTCCCTTTCGTTTTCCCCGACCTCCTTATATGAGAGGTGTTAACAACGGATGGGAGGAAAAATTTCTCGTCGTTTCCTTTCCCTGGACCGGAAGGGATTGTGGGATCAAAGACCTTCAGATTCTTTTTTCCCTTCTTTCGGTGTGATTTACAAGCCCGCCCCCCACTTCCAGATAGTTCTTTAGAGACTTCGAGTCTAAAAAGACTCATCAGATCTTCTCCTTCTACTATGCTTCCCCCCCTTTTTGACCGCGTTCGCCTTGTATCGCAGTTCACATCTTTGTCTGCGAGGGCCAAATATTGGGAGCTACCTCGCTCGTTGATCGGGACTGTGCTTTTCCCCCCAGCCACCGAAGCGGCAGCGCACTTAAATCTCCCGGAAACGAGTCTTCGGAAGTGTTCCCTCCCCTTTTGACTTCCTTTCTGTTCGCGAGGGGCAGTGTATTTTTTTGTTTTGCCCCCACCGTCAGAATGAACTCCTCGAGTGATCCGGAGATCGAGCGCCCAAGGGTCCCCTGCTCACTGGCTCTGCGTTTTCGAGCAGTCGCGACTTGTTTTCCTTTTTTCTCTTGGCCTCCTCTCTTTGTGCGAACTCGCTTTCGTGACCTTTTCCCGGTTCCCGTTCTCGACGTGGTTCTTTTTCGAGCCGGTAGGGACCCCTAGGTCCCCAGTCCGTATTTTTTTTTTTGGCACCGCTCTCTTGAAGCGAGCATTTCTCGGTGGATTTCGCTGCTCTTGAGCCGAAAGAGGACGTCTCCTTTTGTTTTTGTTGCTGAGCTTAGTCAGCTTTTCCCCGAGGCCCTCCCTTTTACCTCTCCCCCCAGTTCAAGTCCGACTTTCGCGAGAAGACAAGAAGAGAGAATCCGACTCCCCCCTTAACGGCGCAAAGCCGACAGAGTGAGTTGAACCAGAGTCAATTCTGTTTCAGCCAAGCTTTGCTGCTGGGTCCGCGTAGTAGAGTCTTTCCGTTTCGAGCTTTAAGCCCAGCGAGTTCTGGACGTCTCTCCAGCTACCATGCTCGGGAGTGTCCAGCGGTTCCATACCCTATCCCCCTTCCTTCGAAATAACTCCCAGCTTCTCTTTGCTTTTCGACATCTAGGAGCACTTGCGTTCTCACGGATTCCTGGCCGATCGCATCTTCTCCCCTTTTTTTTTTTTAGCTTTTTGCCCATTCCCCTTCCTCCGCGATTTCAATTGACTGCTTTCCTTGATGCGTCAGGAAATGACTTAGCCGCTGCTTTTTGTGTCTTTCCGAAGAGTGTTCGGCTATGTTAGCATAGAACCGATACCCGTTTGTTTCCTGTTCTTTTTTTGGATGTTTTTCTCTCCTAGGGGGAGGTGCTTTTCGGGGGAAGAGGTAGCAGTAGTTCCTCTGTCCCTCTTTTGCTCAATTTTTTTTTTTTTTCTCCCTTTCTTTATTTCTCACCCCAACTTCTGCAGCTTAGGAACTTGGTGCGGAATTAGGACTGAGCTGTCGGATTCTTTCCGACCGTGAGCCGAGCGCCTGTCGCTTGTCGGCCCCCATCCCCTATTTAACGGTTGACAAGATACTCTCTTTTACTTTTTCCTCCGCTTTGATAGAGTTGAAACTTCTTTCTTTTTTCTGGTAAGTTGGTGGGGGTTTCTGTTTCCGGGGTTCTGCGGGGGCGGGTGGTTTTTTTTCGGCGCGGGTTTTTGGTTCCCGGGGATTGGGGGGGGGCGTTTGGTTCCCTTCCGTGAGGGAGAGGGGTGGTGGGTTCTCTTCTCGGTCGGTGGCTGGGGTGGGTGGGAGTTTTTTTGTTTTTCCGGTTTGGGGGGTGGGGGTTTTGTTTTGAGGGGGTTGTGTGGGTTGTTTTTTTTTTCTTTTTTTTTTTTTTTTCTGGTGTTTTCTTTTCAACCTACTGTTTTGTTTTTTTTTTTTTTTTTTTTTTTGTTTGTTTTTTTTTTTTTTCCTTTTTTTTTGAGTCTCGTCCGAGTTGGTTTATCCCCTCGCGAGTTTTCTCGCAGTCGCTAGAAAAGTCCGCACCTAAGAGATGCGCTCGTTGTTTCCCCGTCAACAAACCAAAGGAAGGCCCACGGTTCTTTGACGGACTCCTCTTTCGTTCCGCCCCCCCTTCCCCGCCAGCCCTGAGGAAGACCAAGCCTCCCATTGAAGGTCCCCCTTCCGGTTTTTTTGCGATGCCCCAACGCTTTTCCCTCTGTCCCCTCTTCCACATCCCTCTCTACACTCAGAGTTGCTACGTAATGTTCCTCCCGCCTGGTCTCTCCTCTTACGCAGTCGTGCCTTGGCCTGTGCGAGGACGCTCTCTCCAGTTTTCCCCCCCCATCACTGCTCAAATCCGGGAGAACGCCTCTGCTGAGTTCGTGCGACGCCCGTCAGTTCGTTGTGTCTTTTTTCCCTTCCCCTCTGACAACTAGTTATAGGTAGACAGTGACCCCCTCCCCTGAGAATGCGGAGCGCCCTGCTCGGTTTCCGCTTCCCCCGGTCCTTCTCCCCCTCTGCCCGAACTTTCTCCCCCCCCGACGCGACATCGCCAAGAGCCTTGTCCCCGTTTTCCGACTTTCTGAGGCGCCCTCGACTCGTTTTTTTTATTCCCCCCGGGTTTTCGAGTGGTGTCCGATCGCGATCGCGTTCGGATCCCTTCCCTCCCCTGCTACCGCGGGGGTCCTCTGTTTCTTTGCCAGGGTTGCGGGCGCGTCGACCGACGCTTCCGTTTCGCTCCCTCCTCCCTTTCCACCCGCCCGTGAGCTAGCTTCCCGCGGCGATTTTCTCTGCGTTCTCTTCCTGCCCGAGGTTTCCGACCCGGCTCGCACACAGTACCCTTCGATCCCCACATTTTCCCCCCTCCCGCCTCATTTTCCCACCCCTGCTTCAATTTCCTCAAGTCGCGACGCTGACCGGAACTCCTTTCCCCCCCCGCTCCCCTTGCGAAGAGCTCGCCATTCGGAGTCATGACGGGTTCGTTTTCACAGTTCCCCCCCTCCTCGCCTCCCCTTCGCCCACATCGGTTAGTTACACCGCGTGAACACCTTTTTCCTGACCTCCCCTTGAGCGTTTGTCGACTTCCCTTGGTGGTCTCGCACAGGAAGAAGCAAGAGAAGAGGGAGATCCCTAGTGAGAGCGGAACTCCCCCAGTGTGTCGTGGCGATTCCTGACAATGTTGGTCTGTACCGGTTTTATAGAAAACGGTCCCACTGAGTCTGCGTCCCCTCGGTTTCTTTGTCAGTTCGGGCGCTCTTCCCCTATTCCCCCCCTGAGCGTTCTGTCTTTTTTAGTGAATTATTGAACTCCGTCGGAGCCGATTACGCCGCCTGTTTTGCGCACCTGCCGTCCGTAGGACCGACGGCCTTAATGGGACGACCCTCTCTTGGCACCCCCTCCCTACGACGCTCTTCTGCTTCAAGAAGGACGTTCGGGTTCCCCCCTTGCCCCCCCTTTTCCTCGTCGTTTTTGACCGAGGGTGGACGCGCGCCCGAACTGCCCATGGGTTAGCATATCTCCTTCCTTTCATAAAGTTTCGGTTAACTCCAAATGGTATAATCCCCTTGTCTCTGGCAGCAAGAAGCGGGTACGCAAGACCGCCCCTCCCCTCTTTAACCCCTTCGACTCTCTGATAGACGGTAAAAAGCTTACCCTCCTCATAATACTTGCCCACGCTTCTTCAACCCCCCTTTGCGTTCGGTGACGCTGAAAGCGAGCACGAAAGCGTCACTTCTTTGTGCATCCCCTCCCCCTAAATCGTTCGGCGTGCTATCAGGCGCCCCTGCCCCCCCATCGGCGAGGGTTTTTGGAGAGACGATTGAAGAATCTGAGCCACGCCCTTCCCCTTTTTCGTTTTCCCGCTTTTCGTTCGCAACCCCCTCCCTTCTTGCCTCCCCGCCGTCGTTCCGCACCCGCCAGCTTCCGCCTCGCCTTAAATGCCCCTACTGCGTCAGGTGTTGTCGCCTTTATTGCGGGAGCGACTCACTCCCCTCTCCCCCCTGCCCCCCCAGGGTGATTACGTTTTCGATCCTTGATTCTTCTTTTCCTCCTGGTGATCGAGATAACGACACTCTGCTCCCCCTTTCTTGTCGAGGGATACGCCTTTCGTTTGATGCCTTCTGCAGGACTTCCGAAAATCTGACACACCATCTCCGCCTCAGTGAGCACCGAGACGGTCCCGGCGTCGTTTTTCCCTTAACGGACTTCCCATAACAAAGTTGTTTTCTTCCTCTTCTTTGACTTTTTCTTTTTCGCGTAAGGGCTCAGGACGAGCTTCCCCCTTTTACTTTTTTTGCTCCATCTCCCACGACGTCTAGAAACGCTCGAAGGGTCCCTTTCTTCTGGGAACCTATGGCACGCCCCCTTTTCCGCTTTGCCCTGTTTCGTTCAGACTGTGCATACCGCCAGAGTGTCATGTCTGTAGGTTAACCAGTCCACTCACTCTTTCTTTTTGTTTGGGCCGACTTTTGATCGGTTTGCGATATATTCTTTCCCCCCCTTCCCGCTTTAAGTCGGACCAGATATAAAGTTCCCCTTCATCTCGCTTGCGTTTCCCTCTCTTAGAGAGGACAGGTTCGTCCGTTCTAGCTGAAGCCACTGGAACCCCCCCTGATAGCACAAATGATGATTTTACTTTATCCATCATTTTCCTTCTTCGAGTCCTTCCCTCCTCGCGTGTTACAAGAGGATAGGGAGAGTCGGCGCCCCCCCCTCGATATAGTAGAGGATCATTAGTCAAACTTCCCTGAACGACCCCCTGAAGAGAGTAGGGCGATAAGGCCGAAGACTCTTCCTCTCTTGTTTGGTGCCAATACCCGGAGGTGTAGGAACCAGCATCTTCGTAGGTAGACTTACTTTCTTCGTTTTTTCTGCCGAGCCCTCGCAGGAGCTCCGGGAATGACGGCTTGAAGCACGAGGAAAAGAAGTTCCACATCCCGATCCCCTACGTCCTGTTTTCGACCTTTTCTCTTCTATTTGTTCAGACCACCCTCCTCCCCCTTGCGTCAGGCAGTTGCGATGCCCCATTTTTGCCCCTCTCTTCCCTTGTGAACTGTCTCGCCGGTCTGCACACCGTGGGCGGCTCCCAATAGGCTGTGTGAACTTTGAGAGGTATGCGAGGTGTTCCCGTGCCCCCCCGCCAGCTAAAGATCACTACCTCCGGCACGCCTCCCTCGTCTCCTTTTTGCACCTCACCGATTGCCTTCCGTTATTTGGGCTCGGGCGGCGTCCACTTTTCCCGTCTCCGCATCTCTTCTGGGCTCTGCAGACAGCGAGCTTCCCCTCGCGCTTCGGTATTTTTGTCGGAGTAGCCGACGGCCGTGAATACGGCGATTTTCAGAGCGGAGGGAATGGTCCTGGTCTCTCTTCGGTCGTCTCTGGTACTGGGGAGTCGGTGACCATCGGTCAATTTTTTATTTTTCTTCTGTTTACTTTTTTTATCCGCGTAGCTAACGAGGGAGTCGTCCTCCCGATTTTCTATAGGAGATCTTAGAATTGCCTGGTCGGTTCTTCTCTTCCCTCATCCTGAGATTCGAGAGGAACGTGCTACTCGGATTGCCTTCTCAGTATAGCAGATTTGGACTATCACCCTCCCCCCCCCCTCTTTTCCGCAGCCCGCTTCGTATTCTATTCTTCGCAAGACGCGTAGAGCACTTGGCAAGGCGCTTTTTTTTCTTCCGAGGTAGTTCTTTTACAGCGCTCTTTTCGTTTCTTTAGCTTTTCTTGTTTCCCGCGTGTTTACCACTACCCCCCCTTCTTCTTTAAGATTTGATTTCATACTCCCCCTCTCGGGCGGGCCTGATCCAGAAATTCGCACGGCGTTATTTCCCCTTCTTCTCCTGCTGTTTTTCGCAGTAGTTTTTGAATTCGTACGATTTTTAACGTTGACAGAGGGCTTTTTCTCGCGGTTTGCCTTCCGCGATGGAATGTGTTACGAGTTACTTCTCTCTTTTCTCATTCTTCTAGTCCCTTTCTTATGTTTTTCTTCTTTTCTTTCCCTTCAGGGAATGTCTGAGGGAAGACTCCGTCTTGATTTTTTGTTTTGCATATTGAGGAACCAACTCCCCCCCCCCGATTTCCTCTAGGACCCTTTTTCTTCCTTCTGAGTCTTTCTTTTCCGTTTGTCTTCTTTAGTGATAGTGGCGAGCTCCCCCTCTCCTATCAATATTTTCTTGGCAACGCTAATCTTCTCTTCCCTTCCCCCTGGTTTTGAGATCGATATCCTTTTTCCCTCTTTCTTTACAGGCTTCTCGAAAGAACCACGGACTCCAGCGCGACACTTTTTTCGCCTCTTCCTCGTCGCACCCATGAAGACTTTCTGAGTCTGGTCTGCAACCCCCCTTTCCCACCCAACCCCCGAACCCTTCCCACCAAACCCCCCACTCATTTCTCTTTCTTCCCCCCCCCTCACGCCCAGGACAAAGGACATCCGTCCCCGGATTACCGCCCTCTTCTTCCCCTCCAACTTTTTTGAAGGAACTCATCCACTTTGAAGGGCCTTCCCGTCCTGAGTGCTTCCTCCTCTCGCGAACGACTGACCTTTGAAATACACGCTCTCTCACTCGCTCCTTCCTGGTCCCCTCTTAATCTCCCCATGCAACGTGAATCTGTAAGAAGGTCTCAGGTGTGTTATGCGTCCTTTCGGACCTATGAGATCGGTTCTCAATTCAGAGGAGAACTCCCTGGCTCTCCTCCTCGTTCAGCCTCGCTGTGAGATTATAAAATATGAACCCCGTTCCGGTTCACTTTTTTCTGAGGCAGCGGCCAGCGTTCGCCGGCCCGCCCATCTTTTCGGTCCGTCTTCTGCTTCCTAGAACTCTCCACCCGCAAGATCCTTGCCGCCGCCTGTCGACGTTTTGTAGTGCAGTACTTTGACGGGCGCCTTTAGCTTAGATCCCCTCGATCGTATAGATGCGCTCTTTTGAAAGCGGGCCGCTTCTTACGAAGCGCGTCCGCGTTTCGATGTTTTCGAAGAAGAACGACCGTCGTCTTCTTTTCTTCCCCCCCTGACCCTCCCTCCCGACTCCCTTTCCTGCTAGTACCTTCGTTTACCACGCCTCGTCCTCGTGCCCCGAGGCCGACTCCTTGCTCGCCAAGTCCCTCTCCCTGGGAGGAAAGATCAGAGAGCAGTTCGTTTTCCATTCCTCCGCTTTTTCCAAGTCGCTTCAGTACTCCTGAGGGACCTCTTTCGAGACCTCGCGTGACTTCCCTTCCCAGAAAAGATCCCTCGATCTCGGCGGAATGCGGGGCTTCTCCTTAATCCCCCCCTCAGAGCCGGTCTGGTGGTCTTCCTTCTTTCCCCCCTCGGTTGGTGTTTTTCGTTCAAGCCTCCCCAAATTCCCTGGGAGGGTTTAGTTAGCGTGGTCGCTGCACTGTCGTGGGTCTTCCACGAGCGGAAGAAGCCGCGGAAGCTTGCGCCGGCATTAGAGACCTCCCCCGGGGAGACTTTTACCATTCCTTCGGTTTCTCCCCCTTGATGCACGTGTACAGGCCCCGCCGGGCTCTGGTCTTTTCCTTGGTTTCGTCGACGGACGAGGTAGCTCCTCCTGCGCTTTTTATGTGACTTTTGACTTCGGAAGCATGCATCCGTCCCTCTCCCTGGCCCTTTTTTCCCCAATTCCTGCCTTTAGTACGAACAGCCCCCGAGTATGGTGCCGACACCTCCGATTCCCACTTTCTAAGCCCTTTTCTTCGTCGTATGGACGAGCTTCGGCAGGTCCCCGTGTGCGACTAATCCTCGTCACGAGCTCGCCGTGGTCTCAGTGCCGCTAGAGCATCGGGTACAATAGTGCCGTACCCTATCCCCCGAGAGTTCATACGGATAGTTTCCCCAAAGGTCTCTGCGCGAAGCGTGTCAGGACCCCCTTAGCTGGCTCCCCCTGAAGTCCTCCCCAGACTTCCCTCTGCTCTTTTCCGGGTCTGACGGGAAAAGAATTGGGGCCCTCTACTCCGAACCGCATTCTTTCCGAGCCCGATCCCTCCGTGCCCTCCACAAGGGCTCTACCCGGTACATGCCCCTTCTAGTCCCTTATTCTCACCTCCCTTCACGAGAGTTAGGAAAGTTGCTCTTCTTCCCTGGCGCCCGCGCCCAAACTTCCTGAGTAGGGCCCTGAGAGATACGATCGTGAGCCACTCCAGTGAACCCTGTTGACCTTATACCCCTCGTTAGCGAAAACAGTATCCAACTAGAAACAGACCTTTCAGCGGATCCGTCCCGAGGCTCTCTCCCTGGCAGTAGAATGGTTCACGTGTCCTTGAGTGTCGGGCATGTGTGTCGTCCATCTCCTCGGACTGCCCGGTCCAGGATTTCAAGCGAAAAGCTGTTGCTT
>Ga0179593_1396477_pt1 | contig 13618 bp, 15 predicted proteins | sample CZODoug2_1_08_16_FD_185931 | JGI IMG/M metagenome (GOLD analysis project Ga0179593, IMG submission 185931) | Vadose zone soil fungal communities from Angelo Coast Range Reserve, California, USA - CZODoug2_1_08_16fungal (PacBio error correction) | ecosystem: Environmental > Terrestrial > Soil >... | reverse complement strand
ATATGGACCACGACCCGGCAATCCCCGACACCGCCTCCTTTGGTCGCAATTTCCCAAGATTAAGAAAGTTATCCTTTCCCCCCCTGCCCCCTTCGAGCTTTAATTGGACCCCTGACTCCACGGCTGGGTTCAGAGAGAATACCTCTTTTCTTTTGACCCGAATTTGCGGGGGTTCTTTTTTTGTCTATCTTAATTGCGCCAACTTTCGAGTACTCGACCCGTTTTAATTCCGCAGTTTCCGGCTTCATTCTCTCCTTTTTTTCTCTTCCTCCGGCAACTCACACTGAGCCCCTCTTCCGTGCCCCATGCCGCATTCCTACTCAATTTCACCCAATAACTCCGGCACGTCTTCAACGGCCCCTAGATCTTCGCACCTCAACTTCTTCCCCTCCTTTATGTGCTTCTAAGAATCGGTCGCCGCTCGTTTTCCTCGAGCGCCATGTCTATTTTTTCTCAGTTGTAATCCCAGTTTGGCATGTGATCACACGGCCAGGGTTTTCCCCTTTACATTCCAAATCTCCATGACGTAGGAACGAGCCCCTCGGACGTTCTCTTCCTTCCTCGTCATCCTTTACCCCCAAGAATATTGGTCTGCGCCCAAAGTGGGTTCCCTTCCTTGAGGTGTCCCCATGTGTTTTTTCCTCCGTCGCCTTTTCGCTGAATTTTTGCCGGTCTTCAGGTTTGCTCGTCGCGCTCATTGTGGTCGCTTTTCGAGACTCGGGTGAAGGTTGCGCTCTTGGGTCCTTCACCCCTACTGGTCTCCCTCTCATCGCCTCTGCCTTACTGTTTTGCTCTCCTTCCTTGTTTGGTACCCAGGGTTGTTACCGGACGCCGGTCTTATGTCCCTGCAAGTTGTGCCCCTGATTTTTCGTTTTGCAAATTTTTTTTTTGTCTCCCGTTGTTTTGTTTGGGGGGCCTCCCTCTATTAACGGTTTGGATTTTTTTCATCGGTCCGTGGTTACGGCCGTATTTTTTCCCCTTCTCACGCGCTGCTGACGATTTTCCCGCTCTCGGCGGGTCCATTGTGCTTCATGTTCTCTCTCCCAACGCGATCTCCAAGGCCCGTCTTCGCCTGGCGCATGGCGGTGGTTCTTTCTCGGCCCTCCGCAAGTCTTGACTCTTTTTTCCATTTTTCCTTGGACAGGATTAATTCTGTTCTCCCCCCTACCCCTCCATGACTCTCACCCCCCCCACTCTGACGTTGTCCTTTCGCGGGTTTTCCTTCCCTCCTGGGCGTTCGTAATGATCTGGACTCTTCCCTAAGAACCAAAGGGGCCCCTCCTCTGCAAAAGCCGTTTTTTGTTTCTTAGGTCTCCCCCCTGGGGGTTCCAAGCCCCCAACTGGTTCGGTTTGTCTGATTTTCTCTTGTGCCACAAGCTTTCCCTTTCGTGACCTGCTAAGCCATTTGTTAGTGGTGCGGCGTTTCCATGGGCTTCACTACGTCGGCCTTCTTGTTGAGGCTTTGTTTTATTTCGCGTTTTCCCCTCCTCCTCGTTTTTTTCCCTTAAGATTGTTTCCTGGCGGCCCCCCTTCTTTCCTCATCTATGTTTTTTTGGCGACTCCGCCTCCTTCCTTTTCCTCCCCCCCAGACTATATGTGTGTTGCCCCCCTTGTCCTGCAATTAACCACCCATCTTTTCGTGTTTCTTGCGCTGTTGCCGTTTAATCTCTGCCTTCCCCCCTCGACCAGTAATTCTCCGTAGTACGAAGGACGTTTCTGCTTCCCCTGCTCGATCGGAGGGTATTCCTTCAGAGCATGATTCGGCCCCGGGGTCTCCCACTCGCCCAGCCTCAACCACGACAGTTCCTGCCTTTCCCCCGTCTTCTCCCCATTGATCTCCCTTTGGTTCCAGGAAAACGTCGCTTTCACGCTCTCCTTCGCAAGTTGCGGTCTTCCCCCCAACAAGCTCATTGGAAGCCCCCCCTATTTTCTTTTCGCCTCCCATGGCCGGCTCCCTTGTAGCAACGTCGGTTCATTTATGCCGATTCTTCCTCAACGTCAATTGCCTAGGAAGGGGTCTTTTCTACCTTGAGTGGGACCTGCCCTCGTCCTGTTGCCAAAAGGCGTGCAGATTACGACCGGACCTCTTGCAGAACTTGGTCTTTCAAAATTGTAGTCGCACCCCCCTCGCCAGCACCTTCTCACCTTTCCTGAGATTAGTTTACGCGTACTGCCAAGAGAACTATGCCCGGCCCTCTCTGACCGCAGATTAGGCAAAGCATCTTGACTCCTTGAGGGGATATCCCCTTTGGCGTGTAGCCACAGTCCGTCTCCCGGTGCTCCCCGAAAGTTTTTTCTTTTTTGTGTCTGGGAATCTTTGTACTCTCTACTTCATGCGCATCAAACTCCCGATCGCAGAGGCACTGACAATTGTAATGAGTTTTTTTCACCGACTGACGACGTTTTCCCTTGCGCCTGCGCGAGGGGAGAGGTTCGCCGTTCCCTCACCGATGTTTTTTGGCTTCTCATCCTGGTTATATCTTTCATCATCTTTTTTTGTGAGAGCTTGATCCTTGCTTAGAGCAGGCGTCGCCCCGGCTCCCCACTGCGCTTTTTTCAACCCGACCAACAAGGCAGTTTAAAAAACTTCCTTCCCATTTGTCATTTTTTCCTGGCCTCGCGTCTGTGAAGGGTGTTATGCGCAGGACCGTTGCCAGTAGGCGAATCCTTTCCTATCTACACACCTCCAAGTCTCCCTTTCGGTTATGTCGTTTAATTTCCTTTCCCATCTGGATCACAGTTCTTAGTTCTCCTATTTCTGAGTTCCCTCTTGCTTTGAAACCTCTGCGGTCGTCTTTTCCTTTTTAATAGGGATTCTGTTCCCCTGACCTCCAACCCGGTAGTCTCCTCCTTGTCAAGGATGCCGGTTTTATGCGGATCCGACCTTTTTTCCCATCCTTTATTCACAGCATGTGGGTTTCTTTCACTGAACGTCCAGCATTTTCCCTGGCTGTCCCCCTCTGTTGTACTATCTTTTGCCCTTTTATGCCCTGCCGTTCCCTCTCCTGGGACCATCTTCTACTGGCTGACGTGTCTCCGAAGCCTTATTCTTAACTTTTTCCTTCACGGCCCGATTTGGCATGCTCCTTTTCCGGAACCGTTTTATCCTCCCCGTGACGATCCGTTTCGTCAGGACCACAGGTACCTCCCTTTTTTTTCACCTCGGCACTCATGCCCTCTTTTTGGGCGCTTGTGTCCGCCATTCAGATTTACTCCAAGATTTCCGTCATTTTTGACCCTTAGCCTGTTTTTACCTTACAGTTTAGACTGTCCCTTCCCTACGTAGTTTCACCAATTACATGGAATCGTAAGGGCAGACAATCTGCATGCATCTAATTCCCGTGAGCTAATGGTCATCTTGTTGTTTTTGTCCCCCTCTTTTCTTTAAGTCTGGCCTAGAATAACCACCTCTTCGGCGCCGTCAACACCCCCGCTTCGGAAATCAGTGGCTACCCTGAACGTTTCACCTCGAGTTCTTGCTTGTGAGACCCTCACTAGGGGTTAACCTCCAGATTTGTCTTGATTTAGCCCTTATTCCGCCGCGGCCGATTTCACCACATGGCTGTATCAGTTGTCCGCTGGCATGACGTTCCCGCCAGATTAAGATCGAGACCGAGCCATAGGTTGGTTGTAAACCTCGGACCATTCCCCTTCGCCCAAAAAACCAAATCTCTGTTGCCAGCCTCCTGGCGGTCTGAGTGCCTTTTCGATCAGCGTGCATGCCTCTTTTATCAACGTCAGGATGGTCCGTCGCCTGTTTTTCTGATCTTTGGGACCAAGACCCATTTCCTTTATCACAGATAGTTCCCTCGTCCATGTTCTCTGTGCCTCATGCCTCCCTTGGCAACCGTTGCTCGCTGCTTTTCTTTTTCTTCGCCCTGCCACTTTCTCTAGTACGAGGGCCCCAGCAGTTTCGGCCCGGTCAGTCAGGCAGCGTTTGAGCCTTTGATGCAATGGCCCGTAATACCTTCCGGATGACACCACCCTTTCATGCTGAGCCAACCACTACCATCACCCCAACGCCAGCTTCGTCAAAAAACACATTTGCGACCAGGCCTTCGCCTCCTGCCCACGCGCCGGCCTTCTCTCCCCCTGCGTCCTTTTAGCGATGAAGATCCCCCAATTTCCGCTTTTGCCCCCACTTACTGTACCTCCCTCCGGCTTTCCTGAATTCATGGAGACCAGCCTTTTTTAGAGCCCAGGTAAACAATTCTTGCTCCTTTTCCCCTCGCCTCCGCTACCCTTTTTCCCAGGTCATCTTCCCCCCAGTCTTTGCCTAGCACCCAATGCCTGAGCCCAACAAACCCAAAATCCGCGATCTTTCACCAGGTTGTTTTTTTACCCTTTCAAGGCGTTCCCAAACCAAACGTTGCCCCCCGACTCGCGATGCAAGTAAAGGCGATTCCTTTTCCCCAAGAGCTGCCCCCCCCCGATTTTGCGCCTTGTCGTCCTACGTTTTACCTGTTTCATCGTCATTGCGCCCGTCCGACATCCTCGTCTTACCCTTGCGAAGAGAAATTCCTTCTTGTTCACCACCTGACCCTCCCCGTATTCCGATTTTCAAGCCTAATGAGCGGTGAGGACGCGTGTATACCGATTGGCGTGTCATTCCTCCTTTTCGCGACGGACTCTTTCCGTTCTTGTTTTGTCTCTTTCGTTCCTTTAATTTGGCCCCCCTCTTGGGCGCACTCCCGTCAGTGTGCTTTCCTCGCCCCGCCCCCCCTCAGACAAAAAGGCTTCCTCCTGTTGCTACTGTTTGAATTTCGGCCCCCTGTAAGGTACCCGGGAGTACTTCGACCCCCCATATGCTTCCATTCACCGACGACTCGTTCCCCCCACGATTCCTCCCTTAGTCCCTTCCTGCAAGACAGCATTCGTCATTCTAACATCCCCCCCATTCCGTCCTGTATTTGGGGCCCCCTATCCTTTAGAATTTGCCTCCTACTAGGGCTTTTATCTCGGTGATCCTTTCTTGCTCCCGTCCTTTCGTTGCCAGATCCCATCTTTTCAACGATTTTTTGCTTGACTGCTGGGCCCCGCAGTTCCGTTGTTCTCCTGCCTCTTTTGTTGTGCGGGTTACTATTTTGCTGCTACTCTCACGGGGTCACGAGTACCTTGATGGCCGCTGCTGGGCCCCCCCCATGGTAAAATGTCTTTCCCGATCTCCTTTTCACAGTTGTTGTTTTGATTACCTTACAGTTTCCCCCCGTTTCCCCTCATTATGATTTACTGCACGCGTCGTGAGCTTACGCGCCGCCCCCCGCCCCCACAAAAATCGCTTTCCTGCGTGATCACCCCAACGCTTGGGGGGACCCATTTCCCTCCCCTTTTGTTTTGCCACCGGAAGTTTCCTATGGCAACGAAAGCCGATGCACAAGGAGCACCGATTCTTTTCCGTAACTTTCTTACTTCAGTCAATGGTTTCCTTTGCGACTCCCGTGATCCCGGCCTCCCACAGGCAGGGAACTTGATTTTCATTCTCGAACCTCCTGCGGGCCAGGCGGCTTTTTTTTTGTGATAGCTGCTCCGGGTGTTTGTTTCGAATGCCTCCTCCCCAGCTATATCGACCACGTTTTATACCTAGGTCCCTGCACATTCCCTCGCACAGGCCTTAGCTGTTTTTTTTGATTCGTCCGGGTTTCCGGAACCACATCTAAAGTTGCCGCTCCCCCAGAGGCGGGCCCCCCATTCGCCCGAACCGTGACCACACCCCGTCAATTCTTACTCAGCGTTCGTCCAATTCCGATCTCTTTCATCCAAAATTTTATTTTTGCTCAGTTCTGTGCGTTGTCACCTCGCGCGCCGCCCGTTGTCCTGATGTTTCGCTTTCCAGAATGTTATTCCCGGGGTTTCGCCCCTGGAATTTGTACTGTTAAGAATTTTCCCCCCCCCCCGCCTTTTCTTTTTTACTAGCCCCCGGGCCAGCATCTGCCTTTGGGCTCTTGCCCCCCTTCATCCCTTACTTCATGGCATATTTCCCTTGCTGCTGAGAGGTCCACAACTGTTTTTTCCTATCTTCGTATTTGGTGTGTTTACCGGCATTTTTTTTTGCCGTCCCTACTTCCTTGTTGAGATCATGGGGGTCCGAGCTCATTGTGGAGCGTGGATCTCGAAATGTTCCCTGTTTTCGCCTCCTGGTCCTTTTCACTTTTTGATTCATACCTCGATTTTACATCGCGTTTTTCCCTTTTTTTCGTCGGAAGCATTTTTCCCAGCCCTCCATTTTTGCCTGGCTTTAGACTTTTTCGCGTCCCCCAGGCGGCGTTGCAGGATTGCCAGAAAAGTCGTTTCCTCTGGCCGGGTGGCGTTTTTGCAGGTTTTAGCATTAAGTTTGTTCTCATGGTTGTTATCCTGGAAGGGCCCTTGGCCGTTCTCTGCTCTTCTGACCGATTGGCCCCTCTAGGCCGGGCTGGATGCCTTTGGACGAGCAGGGAGGTTCTGGGTCCCCCACCGATTGAATCCTCCGCTTTACTTACTTTTTTTGTACTCGTTCTCCCCCCCCCCCAGCTCCCCCAAAGTGATTTGCTCCCTCCTTTTCCCCTTTATTCTACTCGTGGGATGGATTTCCCTTTCCCCACCCAACCTCTCTACGGACCCCCCTCCCAATTCCCCCCCCCCCCGTGTACGTTTTCGCATTGCCGTATTATTGTTTCGTCATTCACCAGTTTTCTGAACTCACCCTACGGCAACTCCTCTTTTCCACTTTTCTTTGTTTCTGCAGGAATTTATGGCTCTTGGTTTCCCCCTCCCCCCCCTATGGTCGCGGTCCCGCTTGATGATTCTTTTTCGCGTGCACCCGCCTTTTGCCGAGCTTCTGGCACTTACCCTGAGTTCCCGCCGGATCCATTTATTCTTTCGTCTGGAGGTGACTTTCGGCCCCCCTTCGTCGGCTACTACGCGCTCAAGGGTTTTCGTTTGGTTTTAATGTTATCCCCCCCCCGGCACTGTCTTTCCGCAGCCTTGGTTCCACTCTCCCGTAATCTTGTTTTTCTTCCCCGCTTCCCCCTCAATATATTTTTGAGCACCTACCGGGCCCACGCAATCCATGACCCTTATTTCCTTCTTGCGCTCCTTTCCGCAGCTTTTTTCCGACCTTAGACCATTCCTGTTACCCCCCTATCCTTTCCCCCCCCAGGTCTTTGCACACCATCTTGTACCCCCCTGCTCCTTTTTCTCGGTAGGGTTCTCCATTCAGACTTTTTCTTCCTTTCTTGTTTGTGTCGACTCCTCCCACCATTCCATTTCAAATGGTTTGACTTCCAACGGGATTCCTTGGTCATGAAGAACCGCTTTCACGGATGGCCTTCACCGTCGTTCGCATGTTTCGGCCCCCTCTCGGAAGCAGCCCCTCAGTGATTCCGTCTTTCCCAGGCCCCTCCTGTTAAGGTATCGCTTTTCGGCCGTTACTCCTCTTTCCTGGCTCCCGTATTGCGCCTATTTGACTTTTGAGATACATGCGGCCGCGCCGCGTCATGAAGCAGTAATCCCCCTTTCATGCGGTTAAGATTCCTTTTTAAACCGTCACCTCTGTTTACGTGTCCCTGTTTCCCCCTTTTTGTAGTTCTTGGGCCCACTCAGATATGCTTTCATTACAATGACGGATCGCGCCCTCCCGATCGTTACGCGATCCGCTTCTACAATGTCCTGCCACGGCCAGCCCTTTCCGAAGAGGAATGTTGCCCCAAGCCCTGAACAGCTCGAGGGGGAATTACTCACCTTCCTGGCGTTTTTCTCAAAGCCTTACCCCCCGGTTTGAGAGAATTCGGTTTCCGCATGCACCGGATGTGTTTGCTGGATTTTTTTAATATGCACGTTAAATGCTCTCCCCTAAGCTACTTTGTCCTTTTTAATACCCCCCTTCCGCTTCACTGAGGCCATAGATGACAATTCTGAGTTTTTGTCCACCCTTTCCTTCTCCCCGAGTGTTTTCTGTTTCCGTTTTTCGAGGCGCGATTTGTGGTTTTGAGGCGAGAAGGATAGGGCCCACCCTCCCCGACCTCACGTCTGCATCTCTTCCAGTTGTTGTTGAGAGACCTACGGGTTTTTCTTACCCGTCTCTTGCGCTCCTCTCCACCTCGTCTTCGTCTCGAACCGCACCCCTTCGGGTCGGCAGCCGTTGATCCCCCTCATTACCAATTGGCAGCGATTCTTTCGTAGGGGTGCCTCCTTCCTTCTTGCGCATTTCTTTGAACATTTCACGTGCAGTACCCAGAAACCCCAGCCGCATGCCCGTTCTTGCATGTTACCGACACATTCTATCACACGTACTTGCTGGCCCCCCCTCAAATTTAGTTACTTTCCCCCTCTTCTTTTTCCCCCTGCACTCTTTCCTGCTTTCTGCTGGCCTCAGTGATACTTGTCCGAAGCCGAACGATATCCTCCCCCGTTTAGTCTTGACTTGCAGTGGATGTTCCCATAAACTACACTTTTTTTCCATACGCTTGTGATGCGGTTATCCCGCCCGCCAGCATTGGGTCCCCCCCTTTCCATGTTCTCCTGCTCCTTCCCCTCCCCCTCTCTCTTTCACCTTTTCCATCTTGCGCACCTTTCGGGGTTAACATCTTCATCCTTGCTACTTTGCCGAAGGCATTTATTAAAGTCTCCTTGGGCTCACGTTCCCCACTCGTGGGTTGCTCAACAAACTGCTGTTTTGCCGGACCACCCGTCAATTGCCTAGTGTGCTCCTCTTTTTTCAGGTCCCCATTTCCCCATCCTTTTGTTGGTCTCAAGGCTTGAAAAGCATTTGTGGTTTGATGGAAGTGTTCTTCCCGCCGCATCACCAGAGTTTTTTATCCTTTCCAACCTCCGATTCTATCAGGGGGACAAGATCTTTCATTCCTACTCCTTTTACTGTTAAAGTCCTTTGTCGAGGGTCAGGGCCTTTCCCCATGCGAGTGTCCTACCCTTGTCTCCCCGACGAGACTATTGGAGTTTAAATCCTGTATTGGGTGTCCTGGTCTTTTGCTTCTCTTTTATTGCATACCCCGTTTCTAAGAACAGGTATCCTCTTGCTTCGGATTCTCCCAACCCACCGTTAACCCCTAAACAGTTCCCCGGTCACCATGAAAAACCCCCCAAGTTTTGAACGAACCCGTGACAGTGTTCTGGCCGACGACATAGCGGGAAGTCCCCCTTTTTCCCAGGCCGCCCAGCTTTTTCTCAGCCAATGTCTGTGGTCCGATTACCCTTCCCCCCCTTTTTTTCGCGTTGCCAGAGTTGAATGACCGCTGTGTTTCCGAGAGGCCCATCCCTCCCCCGGAACAGCTTTTGGATTGGACCCCCCACAGCCATCCCTGCTCCGCAGAACCACCATCAAGAACGGGTGCCCTTACCCATTTTCCCCCGGTCTGAGTTCCCCAGATTCCAGGCATCTCGCGCCCCCTCGCCAATCGACCCGTCCCTAGTTTCGCTCGTTTATGGTCTAGTGTTCCCCAGAAATTTTCATCCCACTTTTCGTGTTTTCAAAAAAGTAGAATGACGCCGAGAATCACTTTTTTTTCTCCTTTTATCTTTCCTGAACTTCCTTCCTCTGCGGTCCTGCTTTGCTCTTTTCCCTCGTTGGTCGTTCCCATGCTCTGCTTCGTCCGCGGTCCCAGCCGGGGCCAATGTCTTTTTCGTGAGAGCCTCCTTGGCCAGGAATCCTTTCCTGTCTGTTCCACAAACCCTCCCACCGGAATGCTGATCCTCACTCTTCAACCGGCCAGCGGCGCCCCAAAACATTGCAAGCCCCCCAATCGCGTCATGACCCCCCCACCGGGCCCTGAGCGCTTTATGCCTGACTTTTAAGGCTCTTTTGATAAAACCTCTTCCGCGAGGCCCCCCCCGACCCTTCACCTTGCATTTTTTCCTGAATCATGGAGATATTTTTCCGCCCTTCCCCCGGATGCGCGCCATTCCGAGGCGTGTCTACTGATGCGCTAAAGGAATCTCACCCTTGCAGTAGCCGGCAAACCAAACACTTGTGAGCCAAACCAACTACTCGTTGGTTGCCCCGGTTGGTTCAACCACGTTTTGACCCGCTTCCCCTCTATGCGATGAAGTAAAGGATGCTAGGCAAGAGCCGGCCTTCGGCGCCGGGATCGTTCCTACCTGATATTTTTTTTTTTCTAGTAATTGCGCCCTTTCGATCCCCCCTTACTTGGCTATGTGCGAAGAGAATTTGCTTTCGCGAAACAATCAGTTTTTTCCCACTCGGGCTTTGATCTCACCCCTTCACATTACGGAGAATGTTCGAGTTCTATATTTGTGTCTTTCTCCTCTCGAATTTCTTTCTTTATCGCGTGATTTTGTTTTGACTTCTTGTTCCCCCTCCATTTCGGTTTCTGGTTTTTTCCTCTGGTATTAGACTGAGTCAGGTCTTTTAGCCAGAAGATCCCCACCCCTTTCTGAAGTGTTGCTCTTTGAAGTGCAGGACGGCTTCGTTTCCCCACGTTTTTTACTTCCTAAAAATATTCGGATTTCAATTCAATCCTAGTTAAACACGATACCTACGCCCCTGTCCTTTTCGACGAATCCCCGACTTTCATTTCTCCTCTTCCTGTACCCCCGACTCCGAATGTTTTTGCCACTTTATCTCGCTGGTCGGCACCTTTTTGAGACATGTTCCACGAGTGCCCTTTACGGATTCTTGCTCCTAGTTGCCTGGATTGATCTTTTCATTGGGCCATTCAATTCCTGTGTCACCGATTGTGAGCTTGGCGGTTCCGAGATGTCGCCAGTGACGTTGTGGACCCCCCTCCAGTCGCATCAGTTTGGGGTACGCTGTCTGGCTCTACTCCCCTTGGGGTCTGTTTCAAATATAGCCTTTTTTCCACCCGTTTGGGCGTGTCCGGTTTGCTGTGCCGCCTCTCTCTTTTCTTCATAAGTTGTGATTCCTTCACATCAAAACCTCCCTCCCCCCTTTTGTCCTGTGATCCTGAATGCCTCCCGTTGAGTCTAAGCTCCCACAGCGTACCACCTTGCAACATCCGACTGCGTTGTCAACCGATGAGTTTCAGCGGTTCAGCCGCATCCTCCCGTGTTGACACCGGAAGATGGGACTTCTTTTGCCCACGAGCCGGAGCCATCGAGCACCGATCCGGATAAGCTTTCCATTCTTTCCTCTTGATACAGGGAGAACCATCGACCCGGCCTTGAAGATTTCCTGCATCCGAGCTGACCCCTGCTTTGAAGGCGGCTTTTTTTTTTTCAGGACAGGTCTTGGTTGTGGGTTTTAAATTATTTATTGTCTCGGAAGTCCTCCGTACCTTAATCCTTGCGGCAAATTTCCAGTTTTAGTTTCTTGCCATTTTTTTTTTTGATCTTTTCCCGTTGGGCGAAAAGCACCTTCCTTAAGTTCCCGCGTACCCCTGAGGAGGCCAAATTCCCCCATTACACATTCAGCCTTCCATTTGCAATACTGTCCCCCTCCACGTCTCAATCGATATTTCCCTATGTATCGCACCCCTGCCGTTTTCTCTTGTTTGATCGGCGAGTCCGCTTTTTTTCTTGTGATCCTTTGCTCTCCGCCTTGTCGCTAGGGGTAAGAACCCATTTTCCCTTTCCCCCAAAGTCGACGGGTCTCGACGATGCACCCCACCGATCAGTAGGAGAACCCCCTTTTTTGGTCGAAATCTCCTGCTTGGCTATTTGCTCCTTTCCTTTTCTTTTTATCGGAAAACGGGTTTTTTGGCCTGAGATTTCCCCTGTTCTTTTTATTGGTTTTGGGTTCCTTCCCTTTTTTTCCCTCCCTTTCTGTTTGAGAATTCCGTTCCTTTCATGGTGAGTCTGTCGCGCTCGGAAGATTGAGGAGCTACCTGGGTTTTACTCGTACTATTTTCTCCTTATTCCACGAAATGGTACAATTTTCCATCGTGTTTTCCGTTGGGCGCTTTTTTGACTCATTTTGTTTCCCCAATGCGTCATCTTCTACCCTTCCGGCCTTGGTTCCGGCATGTCCGATTTAGGGCTCGCGGTGTCTCGTGATTCTGTAGTTTCGCCTCTGGCCGGGTTGTCTTGGGATTTGCAGACTTACCGGTTTCAGATGGTTGTTTCACTGTCCGTATCCGGCTCCCCGCGCAGGTGACTTCACTCTTCTTCCCTGACCTTTTCCCGCAAGGTTGCTGCCTCTCCCTAGATTTAATGGCCTTGTTTGGAGCTCCCGAGATAATCAAACCCCCGCTTTTTTGGGGTTTCCCAGGCCTTCAAAGTTTTCTTCGCCCTCTCGTCCTCAGTCTCCTTTTTCGCAATCGGGGACTGGTTCAATTTCTTTTCCAACATCCTAACCTCTTCGTTTCCCTCCCCAATCGACTTCCCGTTTATCGCGTGTCATTTCCCTATTCGTAATTGCTGGAACGGTGTAACTTTCGACCGCACAGTTTGAGACGCGCTTTTTTGTTGCTTTCTCCTCGGTGTGGAAAGCTATTGCCCCTTTTCCCCTTTTCTTGATTCTTTTTCTCGTTTTTCCTTCATTTAGCTTCTGGCCCGCCACATCCATGTTGATGTGAATCTTCTGGCGGTTGCACCTTTCTCTTGATCAACTTGCGGCTTTCCTCGGCCCATTTCTTCGGAACCTACCCGTCACGCTCACGGGTTTTTCCCCTTTCCGCTTAGTTCCTGTTCCCGGCACTGTTTTCGCCAGCGCTGGTGCTCTCCTTACCGTTGGGGCCGCTGGTCTTCTGTTCGCCATCCCTCCTTGATGCCAAAAGACCTGCACGCTTTACCCTGATTCCCCAATAGTCTCTGCGATGCTAATTGTACGCCCCCTTTTCAATGTAAGTGCTCGCCCCATGTAATTGTTTTTACTACTTTCCCTCAATGTACATTTCCTGCAAACGATCTTGTCATACTCCGAGGAGTTATAATGATCCCTTTTCTTTTCTTTATTAGGCATCTTTGATTTCGTTGGGTAGCACACTCCCCTCCTCCCAACCCCTTCTTCCCCATTGCCGCGCCTTCGCACAAGGTGGTTTTTCCTAAGTCACAACCGGTCGGTTCCTGTTTCCCGGTTGAGGTTCCTTCAAACGCTTCCACTTGTTTCCTTTTTGCCATATGTAAATCCCGTGTTCCCCAGGCGGACCTGTTACGGCTTCGATTGCTGCCCAGGGTATGATCCACTTTTCCCCCCCTCTCGAGACCCTGTTTCCCCCTTCTCGGAGTAAGACTCCCCTTTCTTGCCCGTTTTCCTCCCACGGCTGGCCGGATTAACACGGGCGTTGGCAAGACCAAGCGGGATGGTCCCATTTTTTTTTACACCTCACCCAAGCATTTCATGAGTCTTTTTCTCCTAACCCTTCCGCGATTTACGGTCTTCCCTACTCGCCTATGCTGCCTCAGACGACAGCGAGGCTGTTCCCAAGCCCATCTTCTTTACATAATAAAGACGGTTCGGTAGCCAACTCTCCTGTGGCTGTGCGCATGCCCCTACAGTTTTGCCTTTTTTGTTTATGTAAGATGCCCGTTGAAATGCTGACTTCGCCTAATTCCTGCTTTACCCACTTCCCCACGTGCCCCCTCTTTCTCGAACTGGTTAATTAGCCCCCCTTCCTGCCGCCGTTTACGTCCCTCGCGCGCGCGTTTTAGAGGGGCGCGCCCTTATTTTCCCACGAAACTTTTTCCCTTTTACTCCGTATGCCCTCGC
>Ga0179593_1388395_pt1 | contig 13618 bp, 14 predicted proteins | sample CZODoug2_1_08_16_FD_185931 | JGI IMG/M metagenome (GOLD analysis project Ga0179593, IMG submission 185931) | Vadose zone soil fungal communities from Angelo Coast Range Reserve, California, USA - CZODoug2_1_08_16fungal (PacBio error correction) | ecosystem: Environmental > Terrestrial > Soil >... | reverse complement strand
GGAGCATACCTTTTTGGGAGGGGTCACGCTACCCCTATTTTCTTTTTTCGATTTTTTTATCCTACAGCACTCTTTACCCGCCGTTTCTTCTTCCGGCCTCTTTTTGCCCATTTTTTTTTTCCAGTCGGCCAGGCTTCCGGATTCACCCCCCCTCTTCCCTAAACTTTACTCTTAGCTGCCCTAAGACGTGTCCACCGCGTCGTCGGCGCTTCGGCGGGAAGCCTAAAGCCTTCCTCCTTAAAGAGTTCCTCCGGTTTCCCCATTTTTTGCTCCCCCTTAATGATTGGCCACTGAAAGTTCGGGTCTGATTGTTGCATCCAAGTCTTCACCCCCCCCTTCTCTTCCCGGTCGTACTTCATGAACGATATGCGCACTAGCGCCGGCTGGGCCTATGAATGGCGCATTTAACTGTTGGTCAGCTCAACCGAGGAGGCTGACGTCATAGTTTTCCCGTCCCCGAACCTCGCTATGTCCCTCTGATCTAACGGTTTTTTTTTTTTCGCCTCCCTTTATTGTCGGACGAGCATTTCACCCCTAGTTTTTTGCCTTCCGACTTATATTTTTTGAGGATTAATCAGCATATAGTTTGGCAGATCTGGCAGGGCCCTTTTTCTTCGGAAGGTCCCCCTCCTCAAGCCTCCTCTCCTCCCCCTTCGGCTTCCGGTTGGCGCTTGCCTGTTGCTTTGGTTTTTACGAGATTTTTTCCCCGTCTGTTTTCGATTTCTTTCTCCCCCCCCCCTTGGTCCACTTGGATTTCCCATGCTTTTTTCGCCCCAAGTTTTCGGAGGCCACGGGGCCGCCCCCGTTCAGCTATTCTTTAAGGGTTTCTGCGTCGTTCCCACGTCGTATCGCTTTCTTTAGAGCCAAGGCCTTTTTGTTTCGCGCGCCGTGCATCCGAGATTATTCGCAGAAGCGGGCATCCAAATTTTCCTTCTTCCATACCCAACACGTGCAAGTTGTGACTCCTGTCGGCAGTTTGCTCCTACAATCCCCAGATCCAGGAGATCCCATTTTCTTCATAGAATTTTCTTTTACTTTCATCCCCCTCCGATTCGATGTACCCTTCGCCTCGGTTACGTAAGGGCCTTTTTGTTTTAGCTACGAGATGACCTGAGAGAGATTCTACAACTATCATCCCTTCAGTATTTTGGCCGAAACCTCCCCCGACGAGTTCCCCCCCCCACAGCATGAATAGATACGGAATTCATCACCTCACCGTTCTATAACCAAATTCGGCGTTTTATTCCCCTCCCTTAGATTTTGGCCTTTTTTTCTGCACCCCAGCAATGTCCTCTGAATCAGCTTTGCAACTTAAACGCGTTTCTGCGGTCTGCCCGCCGCGATTTGAAGGAGCTAACTTTCTACCCGTTCTTCCAGTTTTTTTTTTTGTAATCGATCCTGTCGCTCAACTTTTCCAAACTGCTCGTAGCTCTTTTTGTTTTAGTTCTTGCCCCCACTCTTCTGATACCCCCACCCCGCCCCAGGGCGACCCTCTCGACGACACGCAGACCCTTCCTTTTTGCCCTAATCCTCAATTTCTGGAACCCCCCCCTTTTGGCTCGCTAAGAAAGTGCGTTCAATTTTGATCCTTCGGGCATCCCGTGTTTTGTGTAGTTATTGACGGACTATCTCTCTCTCTTCATCTCCTTTGATGGTTTTGCCCCTGACCCCTGCGTCCTCGTCGATCTTTCGGGGTCGCACCACTGTGATTCCAGTTCGTCAGACGTGGTCTTTTCCCGTTTTTTGTTGTTTTTCACCCAACCCCCATGAAAGTTTTTTCCTTTGTCAGTCCTGATGGAGCCGTGGTCACGTTAAACCCACCAGGGGGGGGTTTTCGCCGCCTTACGCACAACCTTATTATCCCCCCTTCTGACAGTTTTTTCAAACTTTGGCCGCGATAGCTATTACCAGACCCCCACCCCCCATTCGACCGTTCTGTCAGCCTTTTTCTCGGCGCCGTTCCGACCTCATCCCTTTCTTTCTCCCGTAATTTTCCGCGGCACTTTCTTCGCTTCAGCCCCCTTCCTTCCCAGTTGTGAATGCTCGGAAGACCTTGTTTATCGGGCCTTCGCGCGGTCGTGGGGCCAGACTGTTTTTTCCGCTCGATTTTTTTCCGAACGAATCTTTTCCCCAATAGTTTCTCTTTCTCTCTCTTTCAGTGACCCGCCGCGATTCGTACGTCCGTCCTGCGCCGGCTTCTATTGCAGTCGATCCCTCCTCCCCTGTTGATTTTGCCGTATCCCCGCCGGGTCAAAGTTGCCGACTTCACGTCTAACACGGCCCAACACCCCACCCAACCCCACCCCAAAATCTTTCTTTCCCTTCCTGGTTATACCATGATAAATCCTCTGAAAACAATGTCGAGAACGCGAGCTCGTATCCCCTCGAGGCCTGTAACCCTTTCTCCCCTACTCAACAAGTTCTCTAAAAACCTATAGATAGTAGAAAGTTGTGGGCCCAACGTTACCGTCCCCCCTCGACTACCCCGTGAAGATTTTTCTTTCTTTTTTTTCCCAATAGAAAAGAGAACGTTCCCACCAGAATTTTATGAAGACGGTTCTTCCCTGACAGCCAGATCCCTTTTTACTCCTCCCGGAGTCGCGGACTTGGTTTCCCGTTCAGTACAAACAGTTTTTCCTTTGACTCTTCCCCCTCTTCTTATAGAGTCCTTTTCCCTCTCTCTAACCTCCCCCAGTAATTTATTTTTCCAGCGCGTCCCCGGCTCTAATAGTCCTCAGTCGAGTCTGGAGAATACATCATGTCCCTATCTAGTGTCGCCCCCGGCCCTTTCTCCCCCCTCCCCTAATCCCGCAACGGAACGTTCGCTTGAAATGCGATACCTCGTCCAACAAATAGAAGAGATTCTCTCTCTTCTCCCCAGTAGTTGACCATTCTTCCACCCAAGTGAATGTATCCCCAAAAATACGTCATTCGTGGTCACGCCCCTTCCGTTTGGTGTGACCTCCCCCGACCTCTCCCCTGCCCCATTGTTTTTTGGCCTCTCGTTCCTCTTTTTCGTGAGAATGGTACGAAGTTTCGGAGATTCATGCCCATCAGCCCTCCCTTCCCCTCTTGATGTCCAACAGCAGGAACGGCCACTTCCTGGTCTTCAACCCCCCTCTCCGTAAGACACGACCCACCGTTCTGTTTTCCCAGTAGGATCACTTTCGCTTTTTCTCTTTAACCATATCCCGACTCCAATACAGAGGTGACTGCTCGCTTCCCAGGATAGCCCAATCCATCCTTTTTATCCTCTCCTGGTGGTTTCTTTCTTTTGGTTTTTCGCTGGCTTTTCCTCTTTTGTGGCGGGGGTCACTTTCTAGGCTGCAGGAGATTTTCTCCCGGCTCAGCAAGTATTTCTTCCTTTTTTTTTGTAGAATTTGTCTTTTCTTTTTGAACCCCCTTGCCTTTTTTTTTCCTTTTTCTAGTCAGTCAGCTTACACGTTAAGTTTTCTTTAATGACCTTTCGACCCCTTTTACTCTTCTGGTTGCTTTCCTGGAAGCATTCCTTTCTCCCCCTTTCCTGGGAAATAGAATTGGCCTATCCTTTTGACTCCCCTGAAGTCTGGAAGACGCTACCTATGGCCCCTGCGTTGGTGCAATTTGGTTTTCTGACCGTTTCCTTTTCCCCTCTTTAGAACGGATCTGTTGTAGTCTTTTATGAATGTCTCTCAATCGAACGGTTTGCGATTTTCGGTCTTCTCTCCATAGGGTTTATACTAGATCCCTGTTTACCACCCCCCATTCTCCTTTTAAAAGTCTCTCCTTCTAATATTGATTGCTCGATTTTCCCCCCCCGTTGGCTTTAACCTCCGAGTGACCTCTCGACTTTCCTCAGCATCATAGTGGCCGATATGCGCTTCCTGGTTTTGAGGAGCCTTGGAACCGTACTCGCCCCCTCTTCCCTCCCCTTTGCCGTGGCTAGGCTTGCAAAGATAATGGAGGGTTATTACCTCGCCTTCCTTAGGTTGCACGGCTTTGCTATTTTTACCACGTTTCTTTTTTCCCACCAGTAAACCTTTTGTCGGTCGCCCCCCTTTTTTTCTTCTTGGACGAAAGGTCAGCGTTTGAGCCGAGATTAAACAGTACTTTTTTTTTCGGTCTTCTATACTCTCTGTTCCCCTTCCTTCTCCCTTCCTTCGTTTGTTCCTTGACTTGGTCCCCCGTCGATTATTCGACCCAGTTCTGTAGGCTTTCCCCTCAGATCCCCCCCCCTACCCTCCCCCTTTTTTACCGTTTTCTGATGTGATCTTACCACTTTGAGTCCCCAACCACTCCCCAAATTCCCCCTTGTCTCCTCCCCCCCCCCTCTTCAACAGATACCCGGTCATCTTGTTTGATGACTAAATCCTCCTTTCTCGTTCGCACGTTCCGTCCCCTTTGCTGGCCTTCTCTCCTTTCTTACCTGCTCCAGATCCATCCATATCCACTTCTTTCCCGACCTCGACGCGGGACACACCCACCACTTTCGTGGCCACCTCCTCTTTTTTCTGCCCCAAATCTATAAGAAATTCCCCTTACCTCTAGGGGAGTCCCTCTCTCCTTAAGTGTTTTACCCAAAGATCCTTCCCTAATACCTAAAGTCTCACCCCATAGTTCTTTCTTCAGTACCACTCATCCCGAAGGTCTCCCAACTTTATTGCGTGGGGTTGGGCGGTATAGCCTTCACTTCTCCAAAACCCCCCCTTGTTCCCTCCCCAACCACTTGTCGTATACTTTTGTTTTTTTTGTTCACTCTGCGGTTTAGATCAACCCCCCTTTTCTTTTGTAACCCCTTTCCTCCCTCCATATACCGAAATCTTTTTCTCCCTGGTGCCTGTTTGGCCCCGCGAACGACCTCAACTTCTGATTCCCCCTATTTTTGAGACTTAACATTTTGTTTCGCCCCCCTTCCCCGTCTCTCCTTCATTCGACAGGTTGTCGGCCTCTCTCTCTTCTCCCGTTGTTGTTTTTGATGAGCCTTTCGCTGACTACCTAAAACTGTTTTGCCTAGTCCCCCAATGGGTTCCCTGTTTCTCCCCCCGGACTCCCCTTCTCAGTCAGTTTTACTTTCTGTGGCCTTTTTTTCCTTCCCCCCACCCACTGGTTTCGGCCCTTTCGAGCTCATTTTTGAAAAAACAGGGTGGTTGTGCTCTCCCCCCTGATTTCAAAGACCAAACTCTGCGCTCTCGCCCAGGTTTTGTTTGAAAAGTTTACCGCAAGATCTATCGAGTCCCCCCCCCCCCCCCCCTTAACCCTCTAAGGGTATGCATTTGCTCCGTTCTCCCTAGTTTGGACATTCTTAAGCGGCTTTTCCTCCTTCCCTCAGTTGATTCCCCCCCGGCTCTTTGTTTTGGCCCATACATGCCGACTTTTGCAGCATTCTGAGGAATAGGGAGATTTTTTTGTTTTTCCAACACCCTTTTTTTTTTGTTACCGAGTTTCGGCTTGCAAAGATAAGATCGCACTTAGGCTAGTGATAGATTTTCTCAGCTAGCGTTTACTCCTCCGATTCTCCCCCTTACCCTAACTGACGACTTTTTCTCCTCTGCTCCATCTCATCTATGGACCCCCCCCCCACCACTTGTCCGTTACTCTTCGGCTTCAAAGGGAGCGATTGACATCCGACCCCCCTTTCAGCGCCATTTTTTTGATGACCTAAACGTCTTTAACCCTTCCCCCCCCCACAAATTTGTTCTTTTTGCATGATGGGAAGAATCCGGGTTTCCTCATCTAGCTGCCAACTTCTCCGCACCCACGGGCCTCTCTCAGTATCGTTTCACCCAGTTTTTAAGTACGGGCATGCCCACCTTCGTTTTCAAATCGCCTTCGTTTGTCGTCCGGCCGCCGCCAAATAGCAGCCTTTGATTTCCTCTTTTGCAGTTGGTTCGCAATAGCACTCCCGCCCGCGTTCCCCATTTACGTGTGCGTTCTCCTTCACCCCCTTCTCTTCGCCGACGAGCCACTGGTCCCCGGTTTCTGCATCGTCGCGGCCGTGATTGAAGGAGCAGACTTGCCATAATCTTCAACCCCGCTCCCCCAATATACCCCCCGATTTTTGTAGACTCCCCCTTAGCCCCACCTTTATCCACCCCCCTCCCCCCCGAAGACCACCGCCCCCCCTTGGTTACCACCCCCCCGATAAGTATCCCCCCTCCCCCCCCACCTTTAAATAGCGCGCCCCCCACCCCGCGCATCGGGCGTATGGAGCCCTTTCCTCTCCCCCCCCCTCCTCTTTCGTCCCCCGCCCCCCCCCCCCCCCTTCTTTCGCCCCTCCTTTTCTTTTTTAAAGGACCACATGTCCCTCTGATTCCGAACTAATAGGAACACCCCCCCGAGCACCCCCCCTGGGGAGACACTCTGACTCAGGGAGAGACGCAGCCCCCCCCAATCAGTTCCCTTTCCCCGGAAACCCAAACGGTCCCTTTTCGTCCCCCCTCATTCAACTCCCCTTTTTTCCCTAATTCCTTTACGCTGTGGTTTCTCCCCTCTCCTGATGCATCGACTCCTTCCCTTCCTAAGTGCTTTCTGGGTTGTTATGTTGCATATCAGCAATCCCTCATCCGAAGTGTAGGTATACCCCGTTCTTGGGCTGAGGCCCGGTTCTGCCTCCTTGCTTCCTCTATCCCCTCTTTCCCGTCCCGTTGAGTCGTAACTCTCGTCCCCCTGCCTTCTCCCGATTTTTTTTCTTTTCCTTCCTTCGCTTGGAGAACCCTCCCTGCAGTTTGCACCATCACTAATGGGACTAGCCGCGGATATCCCCTCCCTCTTTGATTTCTTTTCCCCCTCCTTGGTGTGATTTTTTCTTACTCTGATTTCTGAGCCGGTCACTCCTCTAGATTTCTATTTTCTCTTTTTTATACCCAGTATGGTTCCCTCTTTCAGAAACCCTTTTGTCTTAGGCATCCGGTTTTTCGACCCTTACTTGGCCCTTCCTTGATTGTGTTATCGTTGACGTTTCCAACGTGAGCATGCCCCTCTCTAACCGTTTTTCTCCCCCCTTTCCCCCCCCCTTTCCCCCCAGGCGGATGGCCTTCTGAACAGCGACGCTCGTTTACCCACATGTTTCCGACTCTTCCTCCCTTATAGGGTTACTCTACCTTCCTCCGTGCAGGCATTTTAGTTTTCTCCTGTCCGTTGTTGGTGCTTTTTCTGTATCTTGGACCATTCTTTCCCGAGTCATTTCCTTCCGAATGATTGCTTTTTTCGGTTGGGCTCGTGAAGGGTCGTCACTTCCAAGGTTGGTCAGAAAATTTTTGACATCCTTCTGTCCCTCACGGTTTTTTCCCCTTTTCTTCTAAATTAGAGGGAAAATGAGCGACCCCTCGACGTTTCCAGATTGAGCGACCGTCCCGGCCGTCCTGTTTTACAAATAGGGGTTCCCGGAAATTTTGAATTTGATATCTCTAGAGTCCTTTCTTCAATCATCCCCTCTCCTTTGTTGTTCCCTTAGGTTTGGTTTTTTTTTTGCGAAGCGAACCTCCTCTCAGTGGCCTCTTAGAACCCATTGGCCCCCTTTTGGCTCAGGTCTTTCCATCACTGCTCCGCCCGTGACGGGCTCCTGATTCTTTTTTTTCCCAACAGGACTTTTCGCGGTGATTCTATGTTCCCCACCCCGATTCAAAAACTGTCACGGTTCTCCCGCTTTAGTGACTTGTCCCGACAACTTTCACGCCGAGGTTATCCTTTACGGTTTGGCGGTCCTTTAGCCTTAGTAGGATTTTTCTATGCAATCATCTTTCTGTCTGTGAGTTCAGCTGAGTCTTCTTATAGCCTCTTTCGGACGGCCCGGAAGGCCTGCCCCCCCCCCCCCTTTGCTGTTGTAATTGCTTATGTTTAAATCCTTTCTTAAACAGGCTCATTTTCGAGACATTTCTCGTAATTTTTTTCCCTTCTACCAACGATCTGTTACGCTTCTCTTTTTTCTCCATTTCTACTTTCCTCCCTTTCGCTGTTTGGTTTCGTCTCACTCGCCTCTCCCCAGAGCTTTTTCTACATACGACTTTTATGCCCGTTCCCCCCTCCCACCTTGACTCTTTAAACACCAAGGTATTTTCCCCACCCTACTAGATATGGTCCATTATTATTCTGGACATTTTCGACTCCTGGTTCAAGCTTTTTCTCCAAGTTTTGCGATTAGCCCTGTTTCGACGAGATTTTTGCCACTCCCCTCTTTACCCTTCGTGGGCCAACGAGCTCTTTTCTTACTTGAATTTTTTCGGAATTGGTAAGTGGCTCCATTTGAATTCTCTTCTGCCCACGTTTTTTCTGCCCCCCCAGTTTAGATCAGATAATTAGTTTTTTTTTGTTTTTAAAACTCTTCTTCCCCAGCTCCCCCCTTTCCCCCAACCGCCTTCCCCCCCCCGGTTGAGACTAACTCCCCCAAGCCAAGTCTACATGTGATGTTTGGACTCCCCTTAAATGGAAGGTCCTCCCCTTTTTCTTTTTATCCGCTTCTTCCTTTTATCCTCCCCTTTTTAGTGACCGCCAACAATGGGATATACCTCTGCTCCTTTTTTCTGTCTTCGTTCCTTCCAATATCTTCTTTTCTCATCCTTTGTTGTTGAGCTTATGCTCCCCTCACTCCTATACCCCAGACTACTTTCCCCCTCTACTTCTTTCGACCCGCAATGTGTTTACAAAGAAGCCAGGTGCCTCGTGGGAGTCTCCCCCCCAAGTCCCCCTTTTGATTGCACGTCGTTGTTAGTAGACTTTTTCAATGACCCATCAGTTGTCGTTAGAAAATGCTTGACCCCCCCTCCCCCACACTCGACCAGCTCCAGTCTCCCATTTTGGATGACCAGTTTGAGAATCAGATTTCCTTTACCCTCCCAAACCACTTTTCCAATCCAAGCTTCAAAGCGCGTCTCCCCTTATTTTCCTTTTAGCCGTCCAAGGCAACGCGTTCGTTCTTTAACCCCATGTCTATAGAGCCTTGCCTTTTTTTTTTTTCTCTACAATTCTTTGCTCCTGTGCCCTCCCTTTCCCATGAATTGGTCTAGTTCTTTTACTGAGTCCCCGATGGTCCCCTTATCTCTGTTTTTGCCCCCACTGTTTTTTTTGTTTTGTCCCTGTATCTTTTTTATGGAAGGTCATACCTTTAAATGCCTTTACGTAACATTAGTCTCTTTTTGTTCCCATTTATCTCTCTTTCAGCCCGCCGAATATTAGAAAGTAGATTACTATATTCTCCTTTTTTCTTCAATCCCTTTTCTAACCTCCCCCAATTTTTAGAGAGCTCTGTCCGACCCGGCCCCTCCTTGCCCAATTTCCACCCAGGCTCCACGTAAATTTTTTATGCATCGCCGTTTTCAATCACTGCTCATCCCGACCCCAACTTCTCTCTTCCCACTGAGGCCCTTTAGTCATTATTATCACTGAGAGTACGGCTCCCCGTACTATTTCCCACTTTTCTGATGAAATCCTTTCTCTTCTTTCCCCCCCCCCCCTTTCGTCCCATTCCCTCCTCAAAATTTGGAGACCCCGACCCCCCCATGAAGGCCCTATTTTTACCCCCAGCTTTGGACTTTTTTGAAACTATCTCCCCCCGCGCCTACTCCCCACCACCCCCACGAAAGTTAGACGTCCCCCCTTGCCCCCCTCTGGACCTCCGTGGCCTTGAGCCGGTTTTAGTATAGTGATTTTAAGTTTCCCTCCAAACATTTCTTTTTTTTCCCAGCTTTGACCCCTTCCCCCTCTCTCCGTTCTCTTTAAGTCTATTCCCATAATGATCTGAAAAGAAAACGTCCAGATTACCTTACCTTCTCTTCCTTTTCTTCTCCCCCCGGTAGAGTATCTTAGATTAATATAAGGACACAATGACTCGGATTATCCGGACCCGTAAAATTTGAAATAGTACTTTTCTTGTTTTCCCCTTAGTCCCCACGTTATCTTGAAGGTCTCCATTTTCTCTTGAACCCCAACTTGGTGTTTTACCCCACCAACTCACCCGTCCCCCCGTTGCCATTCGACGACCCCTCTCTTCTATCCGCCTTCACATACCCTTTCAAAACGTAATCACCATAGGCTGCGGTTTTTAAGATTTTTTTTGGATCGTTTCCCCCCGATTAATTATCTTATGATTCTCCGCTTTCACAGGAAGCATGTCTTCTGATTCTTTCATGTCTCGACGCCAACCCCAACCTTCTCCTTTTGATTTCCTTTTTATCCAACTGGTTTTCATTTTCTTTCCCAGTTGTTTCTTTTCTTCTTTCCTTCCTTTACCCCTGGCCCCTTTTCCGCCTTGTTTCCAGGCCCGATGTGATCCGTCAAGTCCGTTCAGGCACCCCACCCCCCCCACATTTCTCCCCTCTTTGGAGGACCATATAGGCTGCCCCACCTCCCGTAATCAGAACGTCCAACTTCCCCTTCAATCAATCTCTCCTCACCCTTTTTTTGAGAGGGATTCGGTCTCTTCTTTGTCTTTCTTCGCGGATCCCATCTAATTTTGGTATGTGTGTAGATTTTACCTTTTCTCGAGTCATTACCCTTTTCACGCACCTTTTCTCCTCTATTTCCCCCATAGTGTTTGCACTGGAGGTCGTGACCCTCTTTGCTTTTCCCCCCCCCTTTCCCACCCCTCCAAATGCCCATTCTTCCCTCTGCGCAAGTTGCAGTAAGCGTCAAGGTGCTTGTACTTTCCCCGCCGCATAATTTCCCCCTTGATGCCGGACCTCCTTATAATAATTTTCCTGATATTATCTTTCTATCAAGGAATCCCAGACGTCCTGTCATTCTTTTTCTCCATTTTCTTCTTTGGGCCCCTTAGTTCTTGTGCCCACTTAGCTAAACGATCGTCTGCATTTTTTGGGCTCTTTATCCTGCTCATTTTTTTTCCCCGTTTTTCGACGTATTTCACCACCGCACACCTGAGGTTAGGAGTCCCCCGGTCTCTAAGACCCGTATCTTCATGTTTCCCCCTGCTTGATCCTCTTAATCTTCTCCCCCCCTTATTATATGATTTCTTCAAGGAGTTCCTGTGGGCAATATCTTTTTCCAGGATTTTTGATCCCCGGTCCCCCCATTACGCATCTAGCTTGGCATATCCGGGCAAGGTTGCTGGCGACGGAAACATACAGGCCCCCTCTTCCCCTACCCTGGTTCCAGTTTGCTCCTGCTTCCAACCCGATCGCCTCAGTAGACGACCACTTGCGTTGCTTCTCGGGAGGCTTTGTTACAAAATCTGGTTCCCACCAAAAAACGTAATAACGAAAGTGTGAGTATTTTTAGGGGCGGGTCGCCAAGTTTCTTAGCTCTCTTTTACTCCTACGTTTTGAGGAGGAGAGACGCTCTGCTTTGGCCCACTGGCGTATTCGTCTCAATTCCGAGGTTTAGATTTTCAATCATCTTGCTGATTCCTTTTTCGCGGGTTCATTCACCCCTTAGATTGACCCCCAAAACTTTGCCGTGGACCTCCACTCAGGCAAAGTTGTGTCGCCTTCCCAACGCGATTCCCGTGGTTCACCTTCGATTCCGACCCCCCCCCTTGTTAGTCAAACGTTGAGACCTCTGTCGCTGACCTAAAGCCTCTTATCGTACCGGTACTTCATGGCCTCGGGACTTTGTTGAGACTGTCAATGTACATAGATATCTCTACGATTTCTACGTCTCTTTTTGCCTGCCGACAGCCTGGTTCCCAACACTTTCTTGGCAAACAGGACGGTCCTTTTGGTGACTCCATCCTCACATCGGCGGCCTCTATTTGGTTTAATGAGTCTCCTTCATGTTCTTGAATCGAAAATTTTTCGCGCTTATCGATTTCCCTCTCAATTACTGTTTCCTCGGGATGGCCCAAACTTTGCTTGCATCCTGTCTAGTCTGGTTGGTTTGATTGACTTATGTTCGCTTTTGAACAACATTTTTCACTCAACGTCCTAGTCGGTCTTTTTTTTTTTTTTTGTGGGGAACTCCTTCCCCTTCAATGTCCAACAACCTTTCCTTTACAAGCTCCTAACCCGCCCCCAGACACTTAGAAAACTACTCCGCTCCCCCGACGGGCCCACTGATTTTTCTCCTTCCCATTTTTGTGAGCCCATTTTCAGAGCTCCCCGACTTAATGGGGCTGTTTCTTTCGCTCATCCTTCCTCCTACCTCCTAGTTTTTCTCTAGTCTTTCGCGACGACCACACCTGGATCGTCCCTGGTCTGTGTCTACCCGCGATTTTCTCCCATCCCCCCTCGCCCTCTCCTCCGTTTATAAATCGTTTTTTTCGGAGAGCCCCCTTTTTTTGTGTTTGGTCTGAGGCTGTTCCCGGGTGGAGTTCACATTTCATTGTTGTGGTTGCTAGGCCAACTACAACACTCACGTCGACCTGGTGGCTCCCAAACTTTGCGCCCCTATCTCTATCCTTTCCCCCAATCCAACAAAACTTCCTGAAGTCTCGGCTTATTGCGCAGCCAGGTCCGCGTTCAGACGCCTTTGTCCCCTCGTCCTGTCCCGAACGTCATGCGCCTCCCTTCTGTGGTCCTCTCCGAACCTGGCAGCGCACCGCTAGACTGCCGATTTGGCAGATCGTCTGTGACTCCAAGGTCTCTTTTTTTGGGGGAACGACGTTGTTTTTGTTTCCGCGTCGAGGTTTTTCTGGCAGACGACTCTGATCGTCACTTATAGTGAGTATGCAGTGCAATTCCAGCCTAGCAGTCGACCGCGCTTAACGTGCGACTGCTGTCGAGAGTCATGACCTTAAATTGGGCTCTCCGCGAGAACCGGTGGATCTTCATCGGGTTCGCTCCAACGGGTTTTCCCCACCTTCCTCGTACCCCCCCACCGGTTGTCCCTAATTTTTCCTACTTGTCTTCCTTTAGCCTCTTCCAAACTGCCTCGTCTTGCACCAACCTGCCGGTCTAGCCACCTCCTTACGTCCTCTACCCCAGTAGATGTTCCCCTTTTCCTCCCGCTGAACTTGGCGGTCTAGAATTGCACCAGTGATTTCTGGGCGTGGTTGAAATTGTCCTCCCGCCTCCGCCGTTCAAAAAAGTCGCGTCTTCCCCAAAATCATCTTCCCGAGGGCAGCCGAGCTCTTCCGCCTTTTTGGGTCGGCACGTCTGAGGACTTCCCCCGCCCCCCACACCATTTCCCGCCGGGCAAATCTTCTGTGAGTCGGCGTCCTTCTCTCTCAATGAATCGAAGATTTCTAAAATGTTCCCCCACTCTCAGGACCCTGCTGCTAATAGTATCCGTTTAGATTTTTGGAGTTCCATCCCCCTATCATTTGGACATTTTCGTTTCATTGACCCTAGGCCCGTCGCCCTATTTCGGGTCCTATGGTAAAATTCGAATTGCGAGATCCACTAATCGCCCGCGAACATTTTCGGCATTTTGACCAGTTTTCCCTCCTGGACTTGCAACCCCAATACCTTTATAAATCCTTTCGTCCTTCCGTTTTGCTCTCCTTTTTGATAAGGACTTTGCTTCGCAACTGCATTCCGTCGATTTTGCCCCTCGCCGCCACCGCTTTCCAACTAGGCGCTGTCCTCCACCCCGTTTCGGCCGGATGGCCGATCCCAAAAAGCCCCTGGTTCAGGACACGTCCTGGCTACAAACCGGCGAGAGCTCAAGCTTTCGTGACAGCTTTCATGACCTGGCGTTCTCTACCGTTTTCCGATTCGGTCAATCGAGATGTTTTTTTTTTAGCCCCAGG
>Ga0179593_1341065_pt1 | contig 13618 bp, 22 predicted proteins | sample CZODoug2_1_08_16_FD_185931 | JGI IMG/M metagenome (GOLD analysis project Ga0179593, IMG submission 185931) | Vadose zone soil fungal communities from Angelo Coast Range Reserve, California, USA - CZODoug2_1_08_16fungal (PacBio error correction) | ecosystem: Environmental > Terrestrial > Soil >... | reverse complement strand
CATTTTTGATCCCCACTTTTCCTCCCTCCTCTAGTTTCTAAGGCAACCTAACAGAATTTTTCTTTTCAACACTTCCCCTTTTTCACTTAAACGTGGGGAGAGTGGTTCTTATTCTGTTCAACAAATACGGACCTTATTCCCCCCCCCCCCCTTTTCCTATTTTTTTTTTAAGCGGGCCCAGCCTGTACTGCAGATCCGCACCCACCACCCTTTTGGAATATTCGCAACAATCATGTAGATTCTCTCCCCTTTTCCCCCTGTGCTCCTCACACCAGAAGTTTTCATGGAACCCCGGGAGCGACTGGTTCCTCATTTCTTCCTTGTTTTTTTTTCCCCTTTTTTCTCCTCTACAAGTGCGGTGCGTAGCATTTCGAGTTGCAAGTTTGTACGACGGGCATTTTCCCCCCAATTTTTTTTAATGGCTCACCTTGAAATTACGCTCCTCCTCTTTTGGAGTTTTGTCTTGGTTCCCCATCTCTTACTCCCTGGCTCATTATCCCCCCGCAGGATCCCATTGGCGCGTTTTGTTCTGAGTTCTTTGCTTAGGAAACAGGGTTGGGACCACCCCTGCCTTTTTCCCCTCTCCCCGATACCATCCTTAGGCGTCCTTTCCTTAGTCCCCCGGGCTTGTTTGGTGTTGGCTGTATCCCAATGCTGTAATCTGCTCCCCCTCTTATTCTGTGACCGCGCCCCTCTTCCTCCCTTTCCTCCCTCACTCCCCTGAATTGCTATTTTTTCCCCTTTTCAACCCTATTTTCATTAGTAGTATCTGGGGTCAAGTGACCTTTAGTTCTTTTCCCACTTGAGGACGTAGCCCCTTCCTCTCTCCCCTTCCTTTACCTCCCCCTCTTTTGCAGAAGTATACCTTACCCCCCGTCTGCACAATGGTTTTCCTCCTTTTCCTCCTCATTCTTTGATTTTTCAAACCTTTCCCCCTTTTTTTTCCCCTCCTTTTTCTATTCACCCCTCCCTTTTGAAATGAGCCACTTCTGTGTCCCTACCCCCGTTCATGACCGTGTTCCCCCTCCCCTTTCTTGCCGTCCTCCACCATTTTAGTTGACAACCCCTTTGGTCTATGGAATACCAATGACATCTGTGATCCCTGTTTTTCCTATGTGGAGACCCCTTCAAAACTTTGTTCAGATTTCTTTTCTCCCCTTGATGGGTCGCTCCAAAACCCGTTTTGGGATGTCTGTCCAGAACGCGTTCATTCTTTTTCTTAGCTTTTTTAATTGGTAAACCTCGTTTGCAACAATTGGGCCGGCTTTGTCCAGTTTTTCTTTTTTCCCGTGCTCTTTTCTTCCCCCCTCTACGGTCGTCCCGGAAGCCACCAAACGGTTCCTTTTTCCCGTTTTTTCCTTTTTCTTTGCCTCGGCCACCCATTGTGTTGACTGGCTCAAGCACTTTTCTCTAAGTTCTTCACTGCTAGGTGTCTCTAGGACGAGACGGCACTTCTCTGGATCGCGACGCAACCATGGGAACTTGTTGTCGTGAAAACAATGGGTTTTTATTCTCCGTATCCCTTGACACCCCCTTAGGGCCGGTCTTTCTGAGGACATTTCTCACCGCAGCCTTTTTCCCCCCTCCGTCTTGTTAGCTTTTTTTTGTTTGGCTTAGCCAGTGGATTTTTGGATATACCTTCTTGTACGGCAGCCCATTGACCCCCCCGACTTTCTCCCCTCCCCCCCCTTTTTTTTGTGTCCTTTCTGGCTCCTGTCACAACAGTTCAATTGAATGGACCCCTTTTTGGGCCAGGAGTTATCCCCACTGGTTTTCAAGCCGTTCGCTTTTCCCTTCCTTGTTGACTCTCCTTCTGAAACCCATCATTCTGGGGCTGCCCCTTTCCCAAACCCGTACTTATTGGTTTACATCCCCTGACCGTTTCCAGTTTGTTCTTCTCTCTTGAAAACCCTGTTCCTCCCGTACCGTCGCTGAGCGAGCAAACACAGCTGGGTCTCTTGTCTGGCTTTCCCCCCCCCCCTCCCCCGTCGGCCGGGGCCTTCCTTTTTTTTTTTACTGGCGGGACGCTGTCCCTCACCCTTTTTTTATATATTTTCCCCTCTTTTTCCTCTTTTTTGTTTGTTTGAGTTCTGATTTCGTCGCAGTTATTACTGGTCCCCCAGTTCGGTTTTTATTTTCTATTTTTAAGGTCCCGGCCCCCTTTGTGGGGGTTCGTAGTTCGCTTGATGAGCGGTTCCCCTCCCGGTGAAGGCTTTGACTTTCCAGGAAGATGTTTCCACCCGGGTTCCTTTCTTTTCCCTCCCCCTTTTTCTCTTTTCCCCCCCCCCCTTTGTTGCCGACTGGCGTCTTTTGCCTGCGTCCCCCCCCCCCTCCTTTCTTAGCCTTCTCTTCCCCAGTGGCCTGACCCTCTTTCCCCCTGTGACCCTCTTTTCTTTTTTCCTCTCCCGGCCCACGTCGTCTAGTGTGTTTGTTTGTGCAGTCCCCAGCTTTCCACACGGACGTTTCTTTTCTTTATTTCCTTTTTTCCCGTCTCCGCCTGTCGCAAAGACTTTTCTTTTTTCCCTTGTTTACTTGGAGCTTTTCCCCCCGTCCCTTGCCCCCTGTAAAAGAGGATATTACTCTCCCACCCCCCCCGGCCCCTTTTTCCCTTTTTCGTGTTAGTGTTCCTCCCCCCTTCCCTCTCCCATTACTCTGCGAGCTCCCCCCGCCAGAATTGGGAGGTTTTTTGTTTTTCCCCTTTCGTCAGTTGAGGTCAGTTTTCGTTTTTTTGTTAGGTTTCTCCCCTGGGATTGCGATCGGACTCCCCCCCTTCCCCCTATGAACTCCGCCCTCACTTCCGAAATCACGTTCAAGTGCAGGGAGGCGAATTTTTTTCTCCTTCTTTTGTCTTTCCCCGCATTTGGTGCACCTCTCCATCCGCCCGAAGGTGCGCACACCGCCAGGTTTTCTACTGTTTTTGGTCTTTGTAAGAAGCAGGGTCCCGCTGTTGTTTGGTTGGGGGGTCCTCCCGTCTGGTCGGCCCCCCTTCCCAAGCGTCGTTGGTATTTGATTTCTCTCTCCCCATACCTTACTATGATTCCCCTTTCTTGAAAAGAGGAGGGTCCATGTCGCTAACATCCCCTCTGTAGTTCGGGGCCACCCTTTTGAGTTTCCTTGTTTTCTCTTTCTCCTCCCCTTGCTTCTTCCTTCTCCCTTTTGCCCTCTGGCCATATTCAGGTCGTTTAAAGGTGGTGCATTGTACCCCGACCCATTATCACCCATAGTTTCTCATTCCCTCTTTTTGTCCCCACCTTCGGGTGGATGCGTAAATTTCAGAATACTTTCTGCTGCGCGCGTACTTGGACAATTTGTTTCACTCCTCTTTTTTTCTTTTGCACCTAGAGGTTTAGCATCCCCGGTGTCCCTGTAAGTGCACGGATGTTCTACGTGCTTTTACCCTCTCTGGGTATTTTTTTTTCAAATTGTCCTGGTCGATCCGCGTTTGTTTTATTACGTCAGCCGTTCCATTCTGTTCCCCCCCTCCCTTCATTAGTTCGCTTTTTTCTTCCGTCGAGGAATTTCCCTCATCCTTTTTCTCCAAATAACATCCCCCCGCCATTTGATAGGCTTTCTCCGTCATTTTTCTTTTCGCCCCCCCCCCCTTCAACCCTTGGCCTTACACTTTTTACTTGGTGCCTTCGGGTCCGCTCTCCTTCCCTCCAACATTTCCTTCTTCCCCTTTTGCTCCGCTGCTCCCTATTCCCCCTTTCGTAGTCTTTCAAGTGCTAAAGTGTACCCCCTCCCTGTCCCTTGGTGGCCCCTCGTTTTCCCCTTTTCTTCTTCCCTCCTTCAACCCTTTGTAGCTCGGTGTAGTACCCCCACGGGGTCTTTTCTTTTTCTGCTTTTTTTTTCCTTCCCCCCGATGAAACCCACAGCTTTGTTTTTAGTTTCCAACATTTTGTATGGCTCGTCCCACCCCCTTGTCGTCCCCCCAACATCTTTTTCTCTCCTTCCTTTTTTTTTTTTCTCTGGATATTGCGCCCTGACTCTAGGTACGGCGGAACTTAATCCTGTCCCCCAGGGGGTCCTTTTTTTTGTTGCCTTTTTCTTATTGGGCCGGCCCCCATCGAGGGGACCAGTGCCAAACCTTTCTTTTTCCTGGTTTTTAGTGACATCTTTTACTTCCATTAGTCTCAGGCCCTTTCCAACTCTTCCCCCTAACGGGTTCTCACCACTTCCCCCCGTGGTCGATTTTCCCCTCCCCCTTTATCCCCCTCCCCACTTCCGGTATAGTCGCAGCTTTTTTTCGATGGTTCTTTTTTTTCTTCACGTCACCACCCCACGTTAGCTTTCTCTCGTCTTTCTCGGTCGTATTTTCGTCCTTTTGTGTCACTGAAGAAGGTCCCAATTTTCCCCCCTTGTTAGCTTGCTTAACTGGAGCGACACCATGTGGTCTTTTTCTCCCTGTCCTTCTTATTTTTTTCTCCTGCCTCCCTGAAATCTTGAACGGTTCCCTTCTTTTTCGTGCGGTTTACCGGGTCTTATTTTTTTTTTTCCTTCCCCCAGGAGTCCGCCGGCCCGTATTCGGCGGATCCCTTTTTTCCCTTTTTTGCTCTCCCCCCTCCCTTTGTTCTGCGAAGACACAAACCGCTTCCTGATGCGTGTGGTTGATTCCCTCTTTTTTTCCCCCTTTCCTCCTCACGCGTTGTTCCGTTCCTTCTCTTTTGGGCCTTTCTGCCTTTCCTATTTTTCCGATCGAGTCTCTTATTTTGAACGTTCGCAGGTCCTGGGGGTTCCTCTTTCCGTCCCCTGAGGGCTGTCTTATTTATTCAAAACGTTTTCTACCGGTATATTCTGAGCCGACCCCCAAGGTAATGTCCCTGGTGCCGTGTCCCCTTCCCCCCCCCTTTGGGATGGTTACCCGTCCCCAGAGGACCCATGAGCGGCAGTTGCCATTGGTTGCCTTTTTTTCCACCTCTGTTTTTTTGTTGAGAATTCACTTGAACCCAACTGTCCTTTACGGCCGGTTTTGCCATCCCGTCTAACCACCCACGTTGTCTGGCCGTCCACACTTCCCCCTCCCGTTTCTTGCTCTGGGTGACTGAAACCTGCCCCCTCGTCCCTGGACTCTTTTTCTTTTTACAATGGTTTCCTGTCCGGCGTTTTCCCCCCCTATTTTTCTTGTGGCAAGTTGCCCCCCATTCGCGCTCTTACACTGACGGGAACTTCTTTCTTTTCCCTTTTGTTGGCAGTGTTTTCTTCCCCGAGGGGATCTAAGGTGCCCATCACACTCTCTACCCTCCACCGCCTGTTCCCCCTTTTTTTTGCTTCTCTTTGTTTTTTCTCACCGCGATGGGCTTCCCCTCCGAGTTGGCGTTTTTTTCCCGTACCTTCCTCCCCCTACTCCCCCACTATCCCCAAGGGTTTTTGTGGCCGACGGTTACTTAGATGAATCCGCGACTTTTTTGCCCTGTCGGTACTTTTTCCCATCGTTCCCCTTCCCTTGCTCCCTGTCTTAATTGAATCTTTATTTTTTTTTGTCTGTTCCATGAAATCCCATAATTCAGCCGTACACGTACCTTTTCTGGTACAAAAAAATCTTCCCCACCCAACAGTTTGCACATTAAGACCCTTCTACGGGGGTACGTTCCCCTGCTCCTGATTCCGTTGTCAGCGTAATTTTGTTGGAATGGGCATCTGTTTTTTCCCTCCCTGGAATCCCCCCCCCTTTCAACACCCCTTCCCTTTTCCCCCCCCCATGGAAACGCTGGCTCCAAGTTGGAGGAGCTTTACCCCGGGTTCTTGCTTTTTGTCCCCTTTCTCTTTTCAGCGACCATAGCCCCTCAACGCCTTTTTCCTTTTTGCCGAACTTTCGCCAAAGCCAGCCTCCCTTTCCCCCCACCCGAGATCGTTCCCCCCTTTCTTTAGTCTCCTGTCCCCCATCTCTTTCCCCCTCCTCCGTTTTTTTTTTTGTTTTCACTTTTTTCGTCGGCTGAGCGGGTTGTACCCTCTTTTTGTTTCCCCAGTTCCCTGTCCTTTTGGCGTTCTTCTCCCAGGGTTTTCTTTTTCCAGATAGTTCCGGGGTTTTCAGCCTCTGGGTTTTTCCCCCTCATCATTGTTACCCCCGTGTGTCCTTCTCGTCTTTTATCCTTTTCTTGGAATCCTTCCAGTTTGAGGGGAATGGGGTCTTCAGGAACCGGTTTTTACTTGAAGTTGATTTCATCCTTTCTTTCCCCCACGTTAGTTCCTTTTTTTTCCCGCTGACCGCCACTCTGTATTCCTGGTCACGTGACCCCCCGTTCGCACTTTAAGGTTTCCACGTGTGTTAGCATTTCCCTCTTTTTGCACCCTTTTTCTGGTCGTGCCGCTTGGATGGCTCCCGGAAGTTTTTTTTTTTTTTCACGGTCTTTTTACCAACCTTTTCTTTTCTGCTAACCCCCCTCCCCCTTCTGACCCCCCTCGTCGCCCCCCTGCTTTTCCCAACATTTTTGTGGCTCTCAGGTGTGCATTCCCCCCATCTCCGCTGGCTTGGGCAGCTTTTTTCTTTGCCGAGCTGCGATAGGTTTTTTCCTGTTAGTTCGGGCTGTGGTCGTCCTGTGTTCTTCCTTGGACTTTCGACCGAAGTTTTCCAGTAGTTACCCGTAAGACCCCCACAGGGTTCCACGCTGGGCTTTGACAGTTTCTGTGGCGCCCCTTTCACGTTTGGGTCATTTGCAGTGTTTTCCCCTACTTTAGTCTCCCCCTGGCGCACTTTTTTCCTGGACCATTCGCTCTCACTTAGTTCCTTTTGTGCCCCCCTGTTGGTTTGTGGTTTTCCTGATGGATGGTCCGCTTGGAAATCGAACCCGGTTTGGAAACCCCCCCCACCACAACACAACCAAACAAAACCACACAACCCCCCACCACACTGGGGTGGGTGGGGGGGGGGGTGTGTGGGGGGGTGTTGTTTGTTTGGGGTTTGGGTGTTTGTTGGGGTTTTATAGATCCCTTTTGCAATGCTTTCCCACCTTTCAGTACTACTGGTTAGTTTTTTCCCATTGCCTTGTTAGCTTCCCATAATGGCAGGGCGGACCGTCTTCTTTAGAAGTTCTTTTACCCGTGCTTTTTTACTACTTCGTTTTTCATCGGATCCAATTCCGGTTGGGTTCGTCCCGTTTGAGACACCGACCTTTTCTGAATGACCCTCCCTCCCCCATGTTTTCCTGCTGAAATGTTTTTTTCTTAATGTCCACACAGCAGCTCTCCTCGGCGGCGGTGGTATTTTTTTTTTCTTTTTGTGCCTCTCTTTTTTCTGGTTTTCCTCATCTGTGAGGTCCTGGACATTGTAACGTTCTAGTAAAAGTGCTTTTCCGACCTTGTCTAAAGTTTTTAGGTTTTTTCCGACCCCCAGGCTGGTATTCGTTTGTTCACTGGTCTCTCGTCCCATAAGCGGCCCCCTCTTGCTTCTTTGTTTGCCCACTTTCCCGCTGTAAGTTCCGCTAAAGAGCTTTTACTACCCCACCCTTGGTCTCAGGCAGGCGGGGACAGTTTTCCCCCTTTTCCTTTCTTTTCCCCCACGCTCCCACGTCTTCCCGCGAGCCTTGAGTCGCCGAACTAGTCACCAGTCTGCACGATGACCGACTATTTTCTCTCTCTCCCCGTCCGGCCAGGCGACCGTGTCTTCCTTTTTTTGTTTACATTGGATTTGTCGGATGCCTTTTACGTTCATCTCCTTTTACACGAACGCCGAGTTCTCAGATTTGCCGGTTTGTTGCCCTCTGTTTTAGGTATAGAGTGATCCCAAGTCTTTTCATAAATCCCCTTTCTGGGTTGATACCCTGTTTCCCTTTGTGTTGGACGTTTTTTTTCCTGTCCCCACCCTGCTTGGCGGGCAATCTCTCTTCCCCCTTCCTCGTTTTTTGTTTCGGATGTTTCTCGCCAGGTGCCGAATCTGCCCCCCCTTTTTAAAGCCGCGTCCCACCTGTTTGCCCCAGGCACGTACTTTTTTTCCCCTCCAATTGGGGCGGTGTGACCGAGTTCTTCCTTTTGGCTGACCCATTAGCCCCTCTGTACACCCCTTTGCTTCCACTCCTTATCCCTCGCTGTGCAGTTTCGACCGTCATTAGGGAGTGCTCCGCCCCCTTCCCCACTTCAGACTTCCATTTTACCAGGCTGCCCACCACCCCGACCCTGTCGCTCTTGTGCCTTTGACAGAAGTTGTAGTACTTTTCGGGGTATCCCTCGGTACATCACCTACAAGGTTCCCTGTGATTGTCGTTGGTTGGATTAGGTTTTTTTAGTGGCGAAGGCCAATAGGTTTCTCTTGAACCTTGTTCTTTATGCCCCTATTTTTAGTTATGGTTTATTTTCCCCCCCATGATTCCTGGTTCCGCAGTTTTCTTTACATTTTCTTCGGGCCACGCTGACGATTGCCCGCTTGGGCTAGTGGCCGACCCCCGTTGTCTTGATCTCCCCCCCTTGTCCCTTCCCTCCTTGCGTGTAGAGGCCCCGTGGTTCGCTCCCCGCCTTTTGGTCCTGCGCCACTTACACTGTCTTTTTTCCCCCCCCTTCTTGCTTTTTTTAACGCATTCTTTGTTGTTTCCCGCCGTAGTCTCTGTACTCATGGTCTTTAGCACACTTTTTTCCAGACCGGAGTAGGCTTTCGATGGTCGTCGTTTTGGGGGGTCTGCCCCCCCATTGACGGTCCCCGATTTTTTCACTGACGTTCTTTTTCTCCTTGAATGGGACCCACCTGATCGCTTTTCTCACATTTTCTCTATTTTTTTTTGGCAGCCACCGTTCACTGTCCGGTTCCTGCTTGATGTAACTTAAAATATTTCAACCTGGAATTCCAGTTTTCCCTCATGGCTAATAGTTAGTTTGGCCTTTTCGCTTCCCCTAAAGGAAACCGGTAGTGGAAGCCGTTTTCGTCTCCGGCAACCCTCGTTGCCCACCCCGTTGCCTTCATGGGACGAAACCCCTTGGTTTTTTTTTTCTTTGATTTTTCAGATGTTACTTAGTGAGTTCGGACCCTCGGTCCCGGGGGTCCGCCCTTGCCGGGATTACCGGAAGCTTTTGGATTGTGTTAATGGAGCTGGAAACGTTTCGTTTGGCTTCCTTTCCCCCAGAAATCTCCCAGGACAGAGATCCCCCCCTTGAACCCGATTTCCCATTGTTCGGTAAACGTTCTGACTTCGACCTTTCGGGGGGCTCTCGGATCTCGATCCCCTCCCCCCTTTCCCGTTACACCCCATCCGCCTTTTTGGAAACCATTTCCGCTCCGTGTTTTTTTCTTTCCCCGTTCAGATGAGTTGCTGAATGCGGTTACCGAATAGGGCTTCTTTTTCTTTCTGTTATCGGGGCAGTCCCCACCCCTCCCACCTTTGGTCACGAGAAACCCGGGCCCTTTTTTGGCCGGCGTGTGTCGTTTCGAACTGAGAGAGTTAGAGTTTTGAACCTCCCCCCCGCGCCCCTACCGGTTGACGGGGCGGCCCTCTTGGTCGTTGCTTTTTTTGATTTACCCTCCTCCGGGGCCAGATACCCGTGTGCTCTGGGTGGGCAAGTTCCCCCTGAACAACTTTTTTCCATCCTGCCCCCACTTTGCCCGTTGTCGTTCACCCCCCCCGAGTTACGGTTTTGGTAGTTGGACCCCTTTTTTGTGTTCAACGATTGTGTATTTCCCCTCCTTCTTTGCCCGGTCCCTGCCACCGCAAAGTTACTCCGTGTTTGCCGCCGGTCCGTCAAGGTGATCTAGTTTTGATTCCCCCTGTGTGTTTAAACCCTGTCTTTTTTACCGTCGTGTGGCCGAAACGCCCTGACCCTCCTTTGCGTCTGTTACTCGCCCAAAAGGCCAAGTTCGGGCCCGTGCTTGCCCATGATATGGGCTGGACCATACGACTTTGGAGTTTCCCCTTTTCCCTCTTTTTTTTCTATCATTTCTCCTCACTTTTTGAGAGATGGACGTCTTCCCCGGTCGCACTTCTTCTATGGTGTCACTCTTCGGTGGGCCCCCCGGTCCCGTACGATTTTTTTTTTTTGCTCCCTTGTACTCGGCTCTTTTTCTGCTGGCGGAAAGTTTTTTTTTTCCCCCCCCTTTGTTACCACGCTTTTGTGACCCCCGGTTTCTCGCTCCCCTTTCCGCCGGTGTCCCAGTACTGTGTTGTTTTTCATGCCGCCATCGATGGTTAACTCTTCCACCCCATCGTTCCGGGCAGATCCCCCCGGCCACTCTTGATCGCGCTTTCCAACGTATTTGCAGGTGGTTCAAGTTTGTTTTTTCCTTTTAAAGACCGGCACCCCCCGGGTACGGAGGGGCTGTTTTTTTTTTTTCCGCTGGCCGACAGGATTCCACGGGTGGTTCCTGGTGTTGAGACCCCACGGGCGTACCCCCCACCCTTGTTTGCTTCCACTTTCGTCCTGCTTCCTCGCAACATCCGATTTGTCGTGCGTTCTGGCCGTCCGAGCCCCCCTTTTTTTCCTTTCACCCCGCCGCATCTCCCCCCGGGGGTCCCCTTTTTTGCCCGTTTTTTTTTTGGGCCCCCTGGTCAGTTTTGTGGGTCGGGCGTTTGCTTGATCCCGTAGATTTCCTCTCAGTGACACGGTTTGTCCAGTTAACCTCGAAACCTTTTTTCTCCTTTCCCCTTCTTTTGTTCCGACTCCGGTTCTGGGCGTTCTGTCGCCTCAACGTGGTGGTTTTGACAGCGCCACACCGCCCGCGGGTTTCAAACCGGCCTCTTCCTCTAGGTTCCATTTCTGGCCCCTTCTCCCCGGTTCCGCGCGGGGTGTTGGCGCAGATGCGTGCCGGCCGTGATTTTGCGTCGTAACTTTGGGCTTTGATTGTTGATCGCTCCGACAGCTCTTTCGCATTTCATTCGTTTCATAAGAGGAGGTTCTTTTTGTTAAGCGTCCCATCATGTCCTTCTTTTCCCCCCGGGTAGTAAAAGGTGCTTGACGGTTTCTGCCGTGCTTGAATCCGTTTCGAATTTATTCATTCAATCCTTTTGGGTCCGTTCCAATGTTTTCATAGGACCCGTCCCTCGGACTCCCCTGAATAACTTCCCTTTTTCCAATATGCTTTTCCTTCCTTTTTTAATCAACAAATCTCCGCCTAGGGACTCTTTGCCGGTGCGTGTACAAGCATTTTTTCCGTGCGAATCCCTGACCTCTTCAGTCTTCTGTGTTTCGATTTCGCACCGGCAACAGCGTTTGAGCCTTGTCTGCCGCTCCTTAGATCTGCGGACAGGACTGTTTGTGTTTCTTTAGTCTCCTTTTTTTTTTCATGGCTCAGTCGGCACAATTGCTCGGTGCCGCCGGATGTCAGGTTGGTATAATTTCAGAGACCCACCACAGCCCCCCGGGCCAGCCGTTTGGGGGCTACCGGCGCTTAGACCAGACCATTGGTAATGTTCTTAAGACGATTCGACATGTAGGTCCCCCCCCCCCGCCCCCCACTTTTCTTTTCGCGTACTGTGCGGCTTACGTTTGCTGACGTTATGCACTGTTCGGCCATGCTTTTAAAGAGAAAGTGTGACACCCGTTTTTTCTACTTTCGTTTTACTTCTCATGTTTGAAAGGGCTGTTTTGAGCCATATGCGGGAGAGTTTTTTTGTTTGGGGTGTTGGTGTTACTCTCGTAAAGGTACCAGTTCCCGGTTTGATTGGTGATTCGTCCCAGTTAGGTATAGGGGGTGTCCCCCAAAATACAACCTCTTTTGACTTTCCCTTTTCCCCTGTGCGCGTCTGCGTCCGCACTTTGGTTTTCTCAACAACTCTCTAACCCCTACGTTGTTGTTGATGATGTAAAGGTTTTGCTTATCAACGTTGATTTCCATGAAACGTCATCGACCCCTTCAGTGGTTTTTGCCAGGTTGAGTTTCGGTCTGTGCCTCGGCCAGCCAGTGCTCTCCACCTTCTTAGTCGCGGTAGTTCGCATGTCCTGATTCTCCGACGTAAACTTTCCTTTTGACAAGCTAACATGCTGTCACCCCAACCTTGTGACCCCCCCGGTTCCTGGGTTCTTTTTCCCGTTGGCCTTGTTTTTTTTGCCCCCAGATCCTTCCGCGTTATCCGCCTGTTTTTCCCGATCCTGGTTCGTGAGATAACTTTTTTTGAGTTTGTTTTTTGTGTGCGGTGGAGTTTTGCGAATGGTGCTTTCGGGTCCAGCTGGATTCTTTTTTTTGTCCCAATGGTTCTGGGTCGCATTTTGTCTTGTCTGTCCAATTTTTTGATGGTGTAATTGTCTGGGACCGGTCGCCTCGTTGGTATACGCATTGACCTTTGGGCCCTTGTTAAAGGAGGCCGCTTGCCTTTTGAGGGGGGGATTGACCCTTTGTTTTTTCCGCCCTGCCCCCTCCGCACTTTTTCGTTTCTATTTTAACCGTGCTGGTTTCGATCACACGTTGTTTTCTTTCTGGTTTTTCTGAGAACTTGTTTTCCCTGTCTTCTTTACCTCTGTCTTAGATTACCACGCCGTCCCCTACAGTTTCTTTCGTCTTTAAGTCCTGGCGTCTTTTTGTTTTGGCATTCTGGCATCCCCTCTTTTTTCCCCAGTCGTAGGCTCTCTGATTTCTAGGGTTTTTTTTGCCCGAGGTTTGGGACCTATATTATCTTAGCACCCCTATTCCTTTGCCTGCACTTTGTGCTATCCCACTAGAACCAAACCGTCCCGACACAGGTATCACGTGGTGATGACAGATGGTTAACCCTTTCACTCTTTTCTTCAGTAACTTAGTCAACGATCAGCGGTATGCAGGCGTACCCTTCACCTCCCAACCAGGTCTGGCCACGAGTTGCCGGCTCCCCTTACTTTTTTTTTTACCACCCCTTGGCTGACTGAAAACATTCGGTCTTCCCTCATCAGGATTTTTATTTTGTTAATGCTATAAACAGGCCCTCCCTCTTCTTTTTGTATCCCCTCGACCTTCTGTCGCTTCCACCCCCCTTTTTCCTTGCCTTAGTGACCTTTTTTCGGCCCCGCCTGTTAGGAGCCTTTTCCAATTTATTCTTTAACGGTGAGTCACACCCTGTAGGTCACCTGGGATCCCGCCACTGTTTCCTCTGCCCCCCCCAAGCCCGCCGCCCGTTAATGTGCTGGGAAGCACCGTTGCTGTGGCGGGCGTTTTCAAGTTTTTTGGCGGCGGGCTGTTCTTTGGCAGGTGCTCCCCATAATGCCTTTAGCACACCCCTTCGTTGGTTGACCGGCATGGGGTTGGACGGGGTTTTATTCGGAGAAGCGCCAGCCTCTTTCATCTTTTTTCTGTTCCCTTAACGTTTCCCCCTTTTATAACAGGGCTTATACGTTCGTGTTTTCCTTGACCGCAGCCCTCCTTTTACCCTCCTTACCCGTTTGACGGCGTTAACGCACTTTGTTCCCAAAACTTTATCTCGCCCTTACTTGGGACTCAAGTATCGGTGTCTTTCTTGACCCTGATTGTTTTGTCCCACCACTAGACGGAGACCATTTAGGGGTCCTGGGCAACCCACCCGCCCCCCTTTTTTACTTTCCCAGTTTTCCGTTTCCAATTTATCATCCCTTCCTCTGCCCCGGGTTTGTTCAATTTCGGACCCTTTCGAATGGGCTGCAGCTTCCACCCTGACTCGGAAGTGGGAAATCCCCTTTCCTTCTTTTTCCCCCCTTCAAGTCGCCCTTTTTCCCTGGTGCCACCGAATTTTTGTGCTGACCCCCGGCCGGCCTTTCATAA
>Ga0179593_1315754_pt1 | contig 13618 bp, 11 predicted proteins | sample CZODoug2_1_08_16_FD_185931 | JGI IMG/M metagenome (GOLD analysis project Ga0179593, IMG submission 185931) | Vadose zone soil fungal communities from Angelo Coast Range Reserve, California, USA - CZODoug2_1_08_16fungal (PacBio error correction) | ecosystem: Environmental > Terrestrial > Soil >... | reverse complement strand
TCCCAATCTCGGTTCCCTGGCTTGTAATTTCCCTACTATGCCCACCTTTTCTTGATTTCTGCCGGCGTCCTTGCACTTTTCCCCTCATGTTAGGCTGCCGTCGCCCAGATTAGAGATGGTAGGAAACTTCCCCTTTAATAGACATCAAGTTTCCCCCGAACTCTTTTCCCCCACCTCCGTCTCCGAGATAACTCCGGCGACCTTTGCCAGGACTTCTGCTATACCCCGCCATCCCCTCTAAAGGGAACCTTGACTTATTGTTACAACTTGAACTTTTTGTTACCCTTCTTCCCCGTTCTGATTGAAAAGTTCTCCCTCCTGCTTCTACTCAGGACGCGATCTCCGGCCTCTTTGTTGGCCGCTCTCTTTTTATTTTCCTTCTTTCCATGTCCTCTTTCCCCCTTCTTCCGTCCGCACCCCCCAACACCTTTTGTTGGAATTCCTCCTATTACGTATAGTTGAACTTTCGCCCCAACCCCCCCTAGAATTCCTCCCCCTTCGGAGCAATTCTTTTCGGGCCCCTCTTCGCTTCAACGCGAGATGACTCCAGGGTGGCAAGGACTATATCGTCCTCCCTTTTAGTTGTCTTTGGTTGCTACCAAATTGCGACCCTGGTTGAGGTGCCATCTCTCACTCTCCTCCTTCTCCCCTCCTCTAGCCAGCCTGTCTCCACAACACACAACGGACCCATGTCCTGCCGCCCTATGTTGGACGACACCCCTTCCTTAGGACCATCATCACCCGCGCACCCCTTAATGATGGACCCGACCCCTCTTTTTTGCGTTTTCTCTCTTTTTTCGGCATTGATTACCCTTAAACCCCTTCCCAGATCGACCTGTCCCATCGGGCGTTGGGATAAGATTTACATTCTCTTTGTTTGTATTTTCTCCCCTGTCTGTCCCCCTCCTGCCCTCCGAGATTTTTTTTTTCTCAATCCCGAAGTTTCCACCCCCTCGTTCCTTCCATTTATCCGTACTTAGTGAGAAACACAATCGAAACCGACAGCCTGAGTCCGTACCGCTCCACTGTTTACGCGTCAAGGTATTCCTTCTAGTTTAATACCCCGATGAGCCCCCTCATTAGCGTCTGAATACCTTTTTCCGTGAATTTTTTAGCACAGTTTTTCCGTCTGCCCCCATCGAGTAGCTGCTCTGCTACTTGCGTTGCCGGTCCTCTTTCTCCAAACGTTTTTTTTTTGGGAGGTTTTTTTCAAAAAAAACGGTTGGTTTTAAGCCTCGCCGCTACCTTTTTTTTTTTTTAACCCTTCTCCTTTCTCTAGCCCTTCCAGGTTGTTTTTCGGATCGAACACCTTTTTACATTTCCTCTTGATGCCCCTGCTCTTTAGCGCTGCATCAGCGCCCACGCATATCAAACCCCAATTTGGTCTTCCTCCTTTTTTAAAGCCCTCGTTCTTTTTTGTTCCGGCTTCCTTTTCCTTTCGTATCCTCATCCCCAGCAATACCCCCGGATTCGATTACTATAGGGGCAGACTTCGCGACTGTGACCTCCATTCGAGATGGTATCATTCGTTGTGTACTGTTCTCGATTTCACCCCAACCCTCTTAGAGGAACTTATCCGGAAAAGTCCGATTCACATTATCCGTTCTCGTCTTGACACCGCATGTTTTTGCACCCATTCCCCCTTTTAAAATTTCGGTCGCGTACCCTCTCCCTTCCGTTACAACGACCGGACAGCGGCGCGTCCCCCAACCTTCAAACTTTCGACACTAAAAGATGATTTCCTTGCACAGCTCCCACTTTCTCCCTTGGCAAGCTCACCCCCCGGCCTGAAATCCTTCCTTTCTTCTCCAGTACGTCCTCAGGCGCCCCCAACCAAAACTCGGCCATGGATTGCAATCTTGTTTGCAGTCTTCTCTTTCAAATAGTTCCCCTTTTCCCTGAAAATCGCTTTGCGAGATCATTCTCTGCTGTCAAAGAAACACTACTCCACTGCTCTTCCGTTTCTCTTTTCCCCCTCTGACTTTTCCTACCCTCACGAGAGGTGCAATCTTTTTTTTTTCGGTCAATGAGCCCCTCTCGGCCGTACCCCTTCCAGGGAAAGAGATCAGTATTATTACTTGTTTATTGATTTCTTTTTTTTTTTTTTGTACTCCCCCTTCCCCCCCCCGTTTTCCTTTCGTAACGCTACTAACTTCCAAGAACTTTTGCTTGCAGTGACTTCCTTTTGACGACTTTGGTCCGCTTTTTTTCTTTTTGTTTTTCCAGTGGCCTGACCTTTTCTGATCCCTCTTCTCCATTTTATTGCGACAACGCCTCCACTGTCATCATATGAGCCGAATGTCTATTAGCCACCAGGCATTGCATGACTCTTTTATGATTCCTATTTTCCGGGTTTTCTGTCTCCCCTGGATTGAAGAGGAACTCCGCCCATTTCTGCATTTCTGATGGGTTGCTTCATATATTTGTCATAATGCTGGTTTTCGTTCATCCCCCCCGTACTTCCCGTTTCCCCAGAATCTTTCTCTCTAGATGCTCTCGCGGCTGTCTGCTTCCATGTCCTGACCAAGCCCCTCACAGTGAAACTCTGGAATTTTCTTCTTTTAAGGAGTCAGCTTCCTCGGCGTTTTTTATCTCTCACAAATCTTCTTCCATCCTGATATTTTTTTTTTTTCCGCATGTGCGACTCGACCATTCTCTCTGTCGTGAGAACTCGGCTTCTCTCCCCCCCGCGGAAGTTCCGAGTCTTCTTTTTTTTTGTTCCTAGCTCCCCATACCATCAGGTGACGAGAGGGCCCACCCCACCTCCTGTGTCGATTGCGAGAACAAATAATTTTCTATGAGTGACCCCGCTTTAGCAGCACACAACCTTTAGTATCCGACCTGAGTCATGACTTCCCCTCTTTCCTCCCCGCGACTCCCATTGATGGTCTGTTTATTTTTTCAGTCTGCTTTTTCTTCCTCACTCCGGGTTTTCTCTACCATCTTCTTTCCTCCCTGTTTTTTTGAGTGGTTCTCTCTGTGCTTCTCCCTCTGACGCCTCCAAACAACGGTACCTCCATCCAGGTTGCGTTTTTATGCTTCATTCCTTTTATGGTTGAAGTTGGAACCCCGGTCTCCCTTGGGCATCTTCCCCCCCTCTCAATCCTTACATGACCACTATTGCTTTTGCCTCCCTTCGTGGGTTTGGCGCATTCCTCTAGAAGACTGATGCGGGGCCGCCCACAGAATAATTACTTTTCAAGTTCTGGAAGACCCTTGGGTCTTAGTCCTTCCTTTTTGGTTTTTTCACCGACATCGTGCTCAGTCTGTATTCTAGGTTGAAGAACAACACCCAGATTTTGTTCATAGGGGGTTGCGAAGCTTCCCTTCTTTCGTTCTTTCTCTCAACCCAACCGACCCTCCATTGTCAACTGTCCGGTGGTAAGTACTGTTCTGAGCTGCCTCTTCTGCGCAATTTTTTCTCCCGAAAGACTGAACGACTCTTTGAACGAAGCGTCTTTATTCAGAGATTGCCCATGTCCTTCCCCTGGTAGAGAATAGGCACCAGCACGCCCCCTAGGGTGTTTATATGGGTTTTTTTGTTTTTTTTGCTCTCTTATTTGTGGTTCTTGGTTGGTTTTTTCTGTGGTTTTGTGTTGTTTTTTTTCTATTTTTGTGGGTTGTTTGGCTTTGTTTTTTTTGGCTTGTCTTTGCCACAGTTAAGGGCCAGGTTTTCAAACCTTTATCTCCTTCACTTTCAGATTCCCTCTTTTTCCCTTTTTCGTCATCTCCCATTAGGATATATGCGCGGCTATTGGTTTTTCGTTGTTCTCGACTCATTTCTCATCCCGGCTTCTGCACGGATTCACGGACAGACATCCGGCGCTCCGACAAAACCCTTGTCGTCGCTTCACCGTTTTTTTTCCTCTGAGTAGACTCGTTATGAGTCTTCGTCCCCCCCTCCAAACTCTCCAGCCCCTCATGCAATACCGCGACGTTCCCAGGACACTTTTCCCCTGAGATTTTTATATCACTTTTGACCACTTCCGCCGCCTCAAAAATCTTCTTGTCCGTCCTTGCCCTTGCCGCCCCACCTTAGTGTTAATGACTCATAAGCTAAAGTCCACCCCCGACTGAGAAGCGGTTACCATACGTCTTGGGAGGTGACCGTGCATCTTGACTGTTAGTTAGTCCAACCAGCTTTTTTGCCCAAAAAAAAGTTAAGACGGTTCCACGCCCTGGACCTACTACTGGAATCATGTTCCATCCATTTTGTTCTCCTTCGTCTTTGCATTTGCGTCTTCTAGTTCCTTTCCCGTTGATTCGCTTCCCTGAAAAACTGGTAGGAAGTGCTCCCTTGCCTCCCTCGTTTGTCAGACCCTTTTGCAGTTTGCTTGTCTCCTTGTATTTTCCTGTCTTTTTTCCCCCATGGCGCGTCTTGCTCCGCCAATGGTCAGAGGACTGCGCCCTGGAAGGTAATTTCCTGCCGACTCGGTGCGACTTGAGCGCCCCTTCATTTTTTCTTCCGGAAGGAGGTTTCTTTTCCTTCCCCCCGGATCGTCCCTTCCAGAAAACCCCAGACACTCATGGCTTCTTCTTCTTAACCCTAGTAGTTGCCGCCTGATTATCGCCCACGTTCCTTTTGGTGTTCTCTTCTGGGACATCCCCACCCTCTCCAAACCTCTTGCTCTCCTAACCCCCCCTTTTGGTCCTTTTCTCCTTCAAATCCGCTTATCTTTCGTGGTTACGATCTCCTCTAGCGGCTCATAACTCTTTTTCACATCCGATGTTTTGACGCCCCCCCCAACCCTGGATTCTCTTTTCATGTTGATGTTTTACCCCCCGCGGATGGAGCGTATTGCCCCCCTCTGCAACGGTACTCCTTTTTTTCTTTCCCTTAAATCGCTTCTCTTGAATATGAAGTGGTGAGACTGGCACCTTGCCTCTTTCTCCCGACTGTTTCCACTGTCCTCGACTTCCTGACATATAGAGGTTCTGGAATAGACTTACCTTTTCGCCTGGCTTCGTCTTTTTTGTCAACCTCCTTCTTCTTTGTTTTTCTTTTTAGACCAATTTACCCCGGATAGTACCCCGGCGTGTGTGTTGTTTTGCCAATTTTTCTTTTGTGGAACAAATATACCCTTCCTTTTTTTCCCTCTTTTGCTATTGGGACTTTTTTTCTTCTAAGACACCAACACTCTTGGTTCGGCGTCGTCCATCCTTCCTCTCTTGTGAAGGTAGAGAGAATCATTTGGTACCGTTCTGAATTAGATCTAAAAGTTGCCCTTTGGGGCTTCTTCATATCACATCAAGGTCCCTCCTTTTGTCTTTTCTCCACCACCTTCTTTCGCGGTCCCCCAACTTCTCTTGGTGATCCCTTCTTTGCTACGTTCTTCGATACATTGGACTTTGTACTCTAGCGATTGACCCCCATCGAAACTTTCCTCCTCTTGTGGTTCATTTACCTTTCCTAAGAATCGGACCCCTGGACTCCTAGTTCTTTCCCCCCCCTTGCCTTACTCCCTCCTGCAGAAGGCAGTTTCTCTCTTCGTACACTCCACACCCCTTATTTCCTTAAAGGTTGTTCCATTCTTTTTTTTTTGGACGACCCTTTCCCCTATAATCTCCCCAACCAACCTCTTTTTTTATGTTTTGTTCCTTTCGACTTCGCATTTTTCCGTTTTAACGGCGACCACCACCTGAGGATTCTGTCCAATTCAGAAGGGTTAAATAGTCTCCTCCTTCCCTCTCAAGTTTTCCTTCGCTTTAAGAGCGGTCATCCCACTGGCCCGCCATGCTTTTCCATCACCTGCTTTTCGTTTTTCCCCCCCCCTTGCACTTCTTCCCGTTGCACGTTCTCTTGCTGCTTGAGGGTATAGCACTTCAAGGGGAGGAATGCTTTCGGCCTGGCCCCGTTTGCAAGGCAGTCCCTTTCTTCATCCGGTCAGGTTCACTCCTCGCGCCCTTTGCTCCCGGTCAGTACTGATTTCCTTCTGGGCCCCCCAAAGGCTCTTAAGACTCCGAGAGTTTGTCAAACTCCTTTCCTAGGAAGAACCCTCAGGAAAAGAGATTTGCCCTAATCCCTTCTCATCCTGTTTTTTTTGTTATCTATCTTATTGCAATCTCTCTTGGTCTTTCTTTGCATTAACCTCCCGATTTTTCCTCATTTCCCCCGCTCCCTGATCATTCTGCCCCCTTTTTACCGCCAGGTTGGTGTTCGTCTTCGAAGCTCCCGAATCTAGCAGTGAGGAATTAACCGTCACCGGGTTTCGAACGCTCCCTTTTCCGTTATTGCCACCCCCCCCCCTCCTCTCGCCCCCACGCAGTCTATTACTTTTCCCCCCCTTTCATCTGCTCTACCCCAGCACGCCCCTACCTGGCATTTCTGTTCTCATTTTCAATCTTCACGTTGCCTTGTGATGAAACTATGCTTCCCCTAGTAATTCAACTGATATCCAGACGAGATCTTCAGATGGTCTCTCCTCCCGGCCTAAGTGCCCGCACATCCCTCATGTGTGTGGTCGCCTTTTCCCTCGTTCTGTCTTTCGCTCTCCCGGCACTCCTCCCCAAAACTTCTGGGTTAGTTGTGGTTTTTGTTCTTCTTTTTTTTGTTTTTTTTTGTTGCTTTGTTATGGTTAATTCATGAATATGCATATGGTCCCTCTCGGTCCACCCCCCACGGCTTCCTAAACTTCTGCGTTTTTTTCTTCGTGACGATGCTTCCCAAGGCGTCGAGTTTGAAAGGAATTTTTAGACTCATGAATGACTTATCCGTACGCTTTCTCCCCTGTCTTCCATAGAGACACCATATTTCCTCCCCCCTTTTTCTTTTGGTTTCGCTCATATACCGCTCCCGCATTCTCTCATCCTAGCACCTTCCGTGAGCACCCCAAAGCCCACCAATTCGAAACTCTCATTTTGAACCCTTCCGCAAATTTTTGCGAGGTTCCAAATAAGCCCTAGTGGGCACTAATGATGTCGATCCAGTTTTGAGATTCCTTGTTAACGGCATTCTTTCTACCTCAAAACTTTAATTCTTCGTTCACGCAGAGCGGCCTGCATTAACCCCCCTTGAGTCTGTTTTTCCTTTTCCTTTTTCCGCAAACGTCTTCCTCAACCTCTAACTTCCCGTCCGCGGATTTTCCCTCATCCCCCCCTCTGGCCACCACGAAGAGCCTTCCGATACGGTGTTCCCCTTTGTCTAGGACCCCACCTCTAATGCCTCGTTCTCCCCCTCTAAGCCCTTAAGAGAAATTCGCGTTTTTCACCTAGATCCCCCTCTTAGTCCCGAAGGAATTTGTTCTTACCTCCCTTTTTGCCAGTCATTCCCGTTTTTGAGACTAATTCTTCCCTCTGAGTAGTTTTCCCTCTTTCCAGGCGCCTCCTCTTTGATCCAAGTTAGTCCTCTCTCGGCTGGTTTATACAGCGCCATCTCCTGTCTTCCAAATTTGTTTTTGGTACATGATTCCTGAGGCTTTTTCTTAAACATTTGAACTTTTCACTGTTCCACTTTTCTCTCTTCTTCCGCTTGTCCCCCCCTCCATCTTCCACGCGATTTTTCTGCCTCCTGGTTTTCACTCCCTTCGCTCTATGCATATTTTAGTCTCTGCTGATTTTCTTCGCCCAAGACTACGGAGTCCCCCCCTTCATGGGAGATATTTGGCTTTTTGACTAAAGCTTGGTTTCTTTGTTGAGTTTCCTATACGTTTCGGCACTTGCATCAAAATCCGCGAGGCCAGTGAATTCCGGCAAGTCCGATCCCCTACTTTTTCCCAAGTCTCCCCTTGAGCTTAAAATTACTCCTTCCCCCTTTCGCTCCGTCCCTTAGTCCTCGGCGCCTGACATCGCTCCTTTCTCCCGTCACCAGACAGGAGACCAACCAAACATGCGTTCATATGGATTTCTCTTCTTCTCCAACTAACTAGGTCATTTCCTTCCCCACTTCCATACCTTTTTTCCCCCCGGCGCGTATTACTCCAGTCCCATAGTACGACTCAGTCTCCAACCCACCCTTTTCCCTTTCCACTGTGTTTTTGCACTGCCTGTCGGTCCAGGAGGCGATGTGCAAACCTTGTTGTAATTGTCATCCTCCCAAGAACCTCTTCTGAAATGGTCAAGCACCCCACCATTAACCTTTCTTTTCCCGTTTTTAATTGTCTTCATGAACTAGTTCATTCCCCCGGAGTTGATTCCGATTTTGAATTACTTTCTTTCTTGTCAAAGTTACTCACATACTTGGTCCCTTCCACCCAGCGGTACGACTCTTCCTTTAATTCTGCCTGAACCTTCTTGATCTTATTTTATTGTTCCTCTCTTCGGTTTTTTCACTGGGGTACGAAGATCATCCCGAGTTTTCGGGAAGTCCCCAAGTTTTTTTCTCGACTTCCTTATTTCCGTCTTCCCCCCCGTCCTCCTCCGGGATGTCTCACATCTTCGAACTTATCTGGCTACCACATCCTTCAATCCCTCCCATAGCGTCCCCAAAGTACCAAAACCTTCCTTTTTTGAATGACCCCCCCCCCCCCCCTCCGCAAGTCCCGTCTTTTTTTGGTCGTTCTCTGCTTTCACGCCGGAGGGGCAACGATGTTGCGAATTGAGTCTGTTCGCTCCCCCCAACCGCTTCTGGTCCAGGAATTCTTGCCAGACGCTTCGAGTATAGCTTCGTCTCTCCCCCCGGCGAACAGCGCTCCTGTTGACACAAGAACATACACATGTTCCCTGTGTGTAGTCTCCCCTTTTTTTGAGCCTTTCATAGTGCGACGCCCACTATGCTCAACGCTCTCGTGTTTGGGTTGCGGCCCCTTGAGAATGCCCATTTCTCCCCCTCTTTTTCCGTGAGAAAAACATTCTTGACCGTACGTTTCACACACCTGTCGCAATCTTCTCCCCTCCTGCTTCTCCTCGCATCTCTCGACGAGAGGGCCAACAACCCCTCCTCGCGCGTTCGCCCTCCTCTTTCTTTACTGCGCTCGAAGGACACACTGTTTGGTGCCTAAGCCTTTGCCAGCATGACGCCGTCTTTAAATGTTTTTTTTTAACCCCTTTTAGGCCTTACCTTTTTTTTTGCTCGTCCTTCGGCCAAGACTGCGGGCTAGCAATATAGCTTCTTTCCCCCAATCACTCCTTGTTTTTTTTAGGGAGGGAACCCCTGTTACTTTCCTCTAAAAACCCTTAACTTACAGGTGCGCTGTCGGTCATGTCCCAGCTAGTCGAGGGCCCCCAACCTTTTCCACCGTGTTTCTCTGTCGTCGCGACCCTCTCGCCGATATGCTTTTCAGCGCTCTGAACGCTGGGTTTGGGCTCTAGTCGAAGTATGCGGCTCCACCTTTCTCTCGACGTATTTCTTTTCCCTTTCCCATTGGTGTGTTAACACTTTGCCGTCATTATGGCGCCCCCCTCCCTCTTCCCATCCTGTTCGGATTTCTGCCTCCCCACCCCCCACGATCTGAGCAGATTGGTGGATAGCGTCTCCTTTCCCCCCGGTTGTCTCCTGGGATCCGATCACCCGATCTGATTTTTCTTCCGGTGGTCAGGAGGTCGCGCCTTGCTCGTAGAATAGATCAGCCCTGGTCCCCCTGACTTTCCTGGGTACGTCCGGTCTTTTTTATGTCAAGCGCTCGCTTCATATGCGGCGTATTCGACCCCACCAATCGGTTTTTTCAATTGCTGTTAGCCCCTGGTTATTGCAACCGACACCACCTTCCGTTTCCCCTGAGCGGGACAATTCTTCAGTTCTCCTGCTTTTCTTGGGTGGAGTAATCCTTTCTCCTCTGGGCCGATTTCTTTTGTGTGCTTTCCCTCTGTATCCTCCTGATGAGGACACTGGACCCCTAAGACAAACACCTCCCCGTCCCCTCGTCCGACACCACCATTTTTTCCGTCCTTTGTTTGAGTTCGGTCTCGCTCTGCGTTAAGCCCTGTCTCTTACTTAAGGAACACGCATCAAGCCCTCTTCTGCACTTAAGTCATGATGACTTAGGACGGCGGTAGAGTCTTTTTCAGTGTCCTCTCTTTTTTAAAAATCTCGTGCCGGAGTGCTTTGCCTCCCCCTTGCAACGCCCGGTGTCCCCTGAAGACCTTCCGGTTTTTTCCGGTGACATGTCCAGTCTAAGTTCTTTTGCTTCACCTAGATTTTTTCTTGAACAACCACTTTTGACGATCTTTTTCAATACCCGAATGGAACTACATTCCCACGCTTGGTTTTCTCCTTCGTGCCCTATGTCGTATAGCTGCTCTTCGCTTTTGCAACCTTGATGGTTTCATTGAGTTTTCCCCTGAATCGAACGTTTCTCGTAGCCCTCTTGTCTCCGTTTTTTTGAATTTCTGTTCGTTCGGCGTGGAACCCATTCTTCTGTTCGTAGTCTAGAGCCTTCTTTAATTATTTCCCGTGCAACGACCTTCCCAGGCGACTGGAGAGCGTCCGAGATAATTTTCTTATGCTCCTCTCTTATTTTTATTCGCTTGCATTGCCTCCCCCGTCTTTGAACCAGTGACAATAGGGTTTTCAATGCTTATTAGTTTCTTGTCCTTCTATCCCTCATTGCATCCCTGGTGGTGGATGATTGTAGTTGCCCTTCGATGGGAGCCCCACACGCAGAGATACCCCAAACCGTTGCGAGCTCCTCTTTTTTTGTACCCCCGGAGACCTCCCCGACACTCCTGTTGGTCTTATTTTCGTGGGCCTGCTGAGCATCGTGCGTCGCCCCCCCTATTTAAAATTCATCATTTTCCAACCCCCCCCCACATCCTCTTGAGCGTCCCTATACCCAAACCTTATGAGCTGAGTGGTTCCCCCCCTCTAGCAGCGTGGTTTTCCCTTAACCAAGATTCAGACTGAGCTGATTCCGTCTGTCCTCTCCGCCGAAGTTTTGTTAGACGTTCCCTCCTCTTGACAGGTAGGCTTTAAACGTCCCCCCTAAAGTAGCCCTCCATCTTTCCGCCATTTTTTTGAGGAACTCTAGTGCCCACTTTGCCTGAATGGGACCGCTGACATTTCCCGCGATCAATCCCTCCACCCCCCCTCCCCCCACTCTCCAACCCCTGCATTCCTGCACCACCCCCCCCCCCCCCACCAAAACCCCAATAGCCCATACATCTAACCTTAGCGCCCCCCCCCTTCTAGTCCACCTCCCAGCAAGACCCGCCACTCCCCCCCCATCAAACCACCCCCCCCCCCCCCCCCCCCCCCCCCCCCCCCCCCCCCCCCCCCCCCCTCCCCCCCCCCCCCCCCCCCCCCCCCCCCCCCCCCCCCCCCCCCCCCCCCCCCCCCACACACAACACCCCCCCCCCCCCCCCCCCCCCCCCCCCCCCCCCCCCCCCCCCCCCCCCCCCCCCCCCCCCCCCCCCCCCCCCCCCCCCCCCCCCCCCCCCCCCCCCCCCCCCCCCCCCCCCCCCCATCCCATAGCTTTTCTAGCTTTTCCCGATTTGGATCGCTCGAAACTTTTACAGCGATTAGGCTCTTTGGTTTTCCCCCTTGCTTAATGTCCTTGAACCTCCCCAAAATCGCTGAATAGCCTGGTAGGCTTTTTTCGGAAATTGCCAACCCAACCCCCTAGCTCCTGGTTTGGACGTCCTTTCTCCAGCCCTCCGCCGGTTGGTCTGGAAGATTTTGCTTATAAGAACTTACGCCCCTTATGTAGGCGTCACGTCTACAGTGACCCCTTGTATACCCCATGACAATTTTTCCCCTTCGTATTTTCTCCGAAACACTACCCCCCCAAGCTTCCCTTGGTTTCCCAACAGCCTGACTTTGGTTTTTTGGCCTGACGGGTTCTGCTTCCTCATTTTTGATCGTTCTTATTATCTACTCCCCTACCACCCGTTCTGCAAATGCGGGTCAATTTTTCCGACTCTAAGAACCTTTCTCCAACCCCCCCTAGTAGTTTATTTCCTCCCCTTTCCCATCTTCTCCGCTGAGCGCCTCCTTCCCGACCATCCAAGCCTAGCCTCCTTCTTGAAGATTCTCTTTTTTACGCTTCGCTCCGTCAGCTTTTCACTTCTGACTCCCCCCCAAAGCTGGTTTATGATTGCGGCAAGCATGATTCAGTCAGTACCACACTATTCTTTTCCCCCTTGCACCAAGAGGCCTTCTGCTTTCCCTTTCGAATCCCCTTCTCGTGAAGTAGGCGGTGCATACCCCCGTTTTTCCTTCCTCCGGGCCGTCCCCTTCTGCTTCCTAAGGTAGTTCCGAAATCTTTCCCCTGGTTCAATTGCCCCCTTCTTTTCTGATTTCTAGCCTATGCCCGGGTTGTAATAGCCGCTGTTTTCCTTGTATTTGACACTAATGGCTCTCTTCCTCCCGTTTTCAATCCTGCGGTTTCTGCTGTATCAAGAGAAGTTCACCCGTTGTCCCCCATTTTACGCTTAAGTTTCGCTTCGTTTGGAACAATCACACCGCTTGATCTCGGGGGAATGGAAACAGCCAGGCCCCCTATATCAGTCTGTACCTACCCCTCTTTTTTTGAGTCTATCTCGTTTTCCAATATTATCGGTTATGCTTGTTTCATTCATTCAGAGTGGTGTGATTCCAACCTGCGAAACCTGTACAGCTTTGCTTTCTTGTGATACGGCTCTTTGCCGCTCAAGCTTCCTCGTTTAGTGAAAACGCACAGGCTTCAACCATTCCCCTCTGTGCCTCTTTGCGCCCTCCGACTCGTCTCTAAACACCGCTCCTGTACCGAAAGTAAATTTTCCCCCCAAGCCTTATTCACTGGAACCCCTCCCCTCTGTGACTATTTCTGGACCCCATTCCCTTAAACCCTTCTGTGGATGATCCTTGCGGCCCTGATTCATTGCAAACCGCCGATGACCGATGAAAACCTCTTCTGACCCGGCCCTCGTGTAATTCGCCATCCCCCTTGGGTGTGGGCCCTTCCCCTTTTCCTTTCGATTTTAGGACACCATCAAAAAATCTTGGTGGAAGACCTCCTTCTCTACCTTGACTACTGGGACCTTTTCCCCTCTTCCCCACAAACCGATCTGATCTTCACCCCGGCTCGGTCTTTTCGAGGTATCGACCCCCATTGGCCTCTCTTCCACTGCGGTTGGGTTTCCTAATACTCTTGATGAATTCTTTTTTCCACCTGTCTTTCGACCCTTCTTCATCCGAGCACCCACAAATTCATTTTGACGTCCCGGTTTCGTTTTTCTCTATGATCCCCGTCTGCTCTCCCCGAGCCCCCCTCGTTGCGCACCCAAACGTCCCAAGTTCTCCTATTCCCCCCTGGCCCCTTTTCCTTTTGCGAGGACAACGAGACTGTTTTGGAGGTCTCTTTTCTACACGTTCTTTGCTGATCCTATTCTCCTTGTTTCGGGCCTACGCTGTATACCTACCCAATCATAGAAACGGTCTTAATTTTCCCTTCTCCAACCCTTCTGCCTGTTTGGTTTTGTCTTTCCTCTTCCATGTAGAACGATGAATAGGCCTCATTTTCTCGGCCTCCTTTCCACCAAACCCGCGAGCCGGTAAGATCCTGGTAACCTGTACCCTCCTCCGCTACGCTATGAGTTGAGCGTTGGCCCTCAGCCAGGTCAAGCTTCACGCGTCCAGTTTTTTCCTCTTATCACCAGATGCGCCTTTACTTTCCTTCCTCCTCCTTTTTCCTCTTCGGCGAAAGAGCCAATGTTCCGTCTTTCCCGGGTTGGTTGTTTGTGATTTCCCCCCTGCCTGTGGGTCTCT
>Ga0179593_1571256_pt1 | contig 13619 bp, 5 predicted proteins | sample CZODoug2_1_08_16_FD_185931 | JGI IMG/M metagenome (GOLD analysis project Ga0179593, IMG submission 185931) | Vadose zone soil fungal communities from Angelo Coast Range Reserve, California, USA - CZODoug2_1_08_16fungal (PacBio error correction) | ecosystem: Environmental > Terrestrial > Soil >... | reverse complement strand
ATTGACTGCCCTCCGCTCTTGAATCCCTCTTCCGGATAACACTCGCAGCAGCCATGAGATCAGTTTCCTTATGCCGTTTGATCGAACTCAAAGTTTGGTCTTTTTTTTTTTTCCCAGGTATAAAACCGCTGTTCCTCTCTGGAGATGACCTATCTGTTATTCACCCTGTTGAATCTAACCCATAGTAGATCTTTTGTCTGGATGAAGGAAGCGAACAACCAACTTTGTCCGTCCGGTCTTTCTCTTCCCCCTTGCCTCTCACCCCTTTGTTCCCCCAGCGTCCTTTTTACCGTGCGACTAAATTTTCTTTAGTTCCCCGTCTTCATTCATTAGAGAGACAACCTTCCCCCCTTTACTTCGAGGAATTATAATAGGTTCATTCCGGTACCTCCTGATCCTCTTTCCCGACAAAGTCGTTCTTGGTGCTCATTCGCCCCCCCGGAATTCCAACTCTGACCAATAGAGGTTTTCTCCCCTATAACGGGGAAATCTTCACATCTGCTTCCAACTGATATATTAGCAGCCGTACCTCTTTTTCATGCGTACGACTCATTCTGTACCGTTAGCCTACTCCTACCGATTGTGGCCTTCGCGGGACTCGGACCTTAAGTACCGTTCTCTCCAAACTCTTCCCTTACTGCGGCTTCTGTCGATCGTGTTCAATTTGTGAGTGTAAGGTCCTTGTACATTGCCCCCCCCCCTCATGATTGGTTATTTTTCTCTTCTCCCAGACGCCCGACATCTTTACGACCAAGGACAGTTGCTTTCAACCATTTGCGTCCTATCCGAGTGCCTTTCTACCGGTATTCTCTATGATTTCCCTGCAATTTGCTCCTTGCTGACCCCTCAACCCGATACTCCCGCTTTCTATACCCCTCCAGACACCTAAAAAAATACCCCCTTCCCCTCTGTAACTGAAGGGTTCTTTCCCCGTTGACATAAGTTTTTGCTCAGACTCCTTACCCTTCGGGTCCTAACACCGAACGTCTCACTTCCTACGTAGATAGAGGTCCCCCCCCGTGGCGTTTTTCCCCTCTCGCCAACGTCTCCTTTCCGGATCTAGGAAGGCCCAGTTCCTGCGTCGGTTTCACGAATTACCTCTTCTTTGCATCCTCTTTGTTGTTTCCAAGCACACTTTCTTTAATCCTTTTTTTTTTCTTTCCGGGTCTCGAACACCGCTTTCTCCATATCTGGTGGCAAGCGCGAGAGAACCCCTTTTTTCACTCCGGCTAAGCCTTCCCAGTTTTCCCATTCGTTTTATTTTGAGAGTTACGGTTCTCCGTCCAGTGTTAGAAGATCCAAGAGAGTTTCGTTTGCCGTGTACATATGCCTTTTTTTTTTTAGCGATGTCTTTTTCCCCTCTTAAGTTGAGCCACTCTTCCGATGATCGAATATACGAGCCAGCCTTTTACGGGTGGTACTCCGGACAGTGATTTTTTGGCATGCATGGCTGGAATCTAGAGGTCTTAATCCCCTTTTTTCCTACTCTTGAGAGAGACGTCGACCTTCTAGGAGATTTCCAAATTGATAACTAGCTCTCTTTTCTGATTATAGTTTCCTTATTTTTTCTTCAGTCTTTTTGTATCTTCTCAGAAGGACTTTCATTTCCCCCCCTGAGTATTCAACTCAGAAGTTATTCTGGTACCTCCCTTCAGTCTTCCTAAGCCTATTGAAGGGGATCTATCTGTGTCAAGCCGACCCTGAGGACTCAAAGAAACCCTCAAGCCTCATTAGCACGAGCCCCGCCCCTCGACTGGTCCTCCAAGTTCGGAAAAAATTCTGGATCCTTGGCTCTTCCTTTCTCTGGGCAATCTCTTAGCCTCCCCATCCTAGTAGGAAATGCTCAATGCGTCTCCTGCTGGGTCAGACCTTATTTTTTGATTTTTTTATCCCGTAAGACCTTTCCGGCCTACTCTTTTATACGGACATGGATTTCTTAGTCTCCCATCGTCCAGAGCTTCCCTATGATATTTTTCTCCCCGTAGATTTCTCCCTCACGAGGCCGACCTGATTCCTTTCAGGTTTGAAAGATTTGCGAGTTCCCAACTGCCAATGACCCCTTCTACCTTTTCTCCTAATTTTTTTTCGCCTCCCATTTTTGGAATACGGCCGCTGATCCCCCGCCCCGACGGGGATTCCTTCTTCAGTACCTAACCTCCCAGATGACCTTGCTCAGTCAAATTTTCCCTTCAGGACTCTTTTCCCTTTTGACCCCCTTCCACAATACTCAATGAGTTCAGTTTTTAATGTCCGTACTCGTCCTGTCATCGTGCAGTTCCCTTTTAAAACGTTTCCCCCCCCTTTCGATCCGGGGTTTTTCTTTTTGGGAAAACCTTTTGAAGATTTCTCTTTGTCCTAGTAGGGATTATACAAATATATTCTTCTGCTCCTCCTATATTTTCCTCCCTTTGTTGTGTGATAGATTTAGTCTTCCCCACCGTAATTGGCTTCTGTATAAGCCCTTCAACCGATCTGCTTTTTTTTCCCCCCCCATAACCCAAAAAGGATAGGGAACCCTTTGAGCAAGGCTTCGCGCAGCACATGCCGTTAATGACTCTGATCCCTTGTGCGTATTCCAAGGAGGTCCTTCCCCAATTTCTTCCCGCATGTGATTGGACGTAGTGCCGTTACTCGTGTGCCCGCTCCCTCTAAGACCCCTTTTTTTTAGTAGTTTCTTTTTTTATCTCCCCCCAAAGAATGTAGGAGACTCTCGACGTATCTAAAGAGCTGTCATGGCCCTTACCCGATCAACGAGTAAGGAGAAAACTTTAAGCTCCTGACTTTCTCTTCTTAGGAGAGAAGGTATTCTCTCAAAAAACGGTTCGTCTGACTTCATCTAGAGTTTTAAGCGCAGTAAGACCCGCTCGGATGCCTCCTTTCTGGGTAGAAGGACATGAGGTTTCCCGTTTAGCACCAGCCCCATAGTGGAATTTCAAAGCATCAGTCGTATCCCATTGATAGAGTTTTTTTTATCCTCGAATATTGTTTACCTCACCCGACAAGCTCTCTTCTTCCCCTATAGAGCAAAACCACGCAAGTTGTCACGCCCCCTCTTCTGCCATTCCGGTTGAATGAACACCCTTCCCAATGCTCGTTCCCTGTTTCCGGCTTGATTTATCGTTCCCCCACGCCCCCTCGACCTTCCCAGACGACATCACCCTTTCAGGTCGGACCTATCTTGCCCATTGCTTCACACGCCCCAGACAACTGCCCGTGTTCCTCAGTAGCCCGTTCATCTCTCATACTCCAACGAGCCTCTTTCTAACTCAGAGGACTTTATCTCAGACATGATGATTCCTTCTCCTCTCCCCACGTTAATTTAGACTCTCTCCCTCTCTGGACTCTCCACGTAGACATCATCTTATTCCCCCCGGAGCACCGTTTCGACTCTTGCGAAGCCCTTGCGTGGCTTCAACTCCCGTCCCCCTTCAACCCAAATAAAACATCACAAAAAAGACTTAGACGCGTAGCAGGCCCCCCCTGGCTCTCTCTCCATTAGTGACAGCGCGGATTGACTCCCAGGAGTCCCCTTTTGTTTCCCTTATCAGGAAGTAAGGTTCCGCAACCTCCCCCCTCCCCGTTCATCCCCTCTGTACTTGCACAGGGATTTTAATTCCATTTCTTGTTCTATCCCCCTTCTCTCCCCCAAAAGAGGCACTGTCTTCCCCCCTCCCTCTCCATGCCGTGCCTTCAACCCCAAACAGTATGAGACCTTCATTCCGCCTAAATTGATTATTAGCTTCTGACCGCATGTCTTCGAATCACCTTCACCAGATTTCGTTCTTATTCTCCCTTTCGGTTGTAAGCAAGGCCTTCCTAGATTAATTCCTAGAGAAACAATTTCCCTGCCTTTTTACTCTCGTTTGCGTCTTTGATTTTATTTTTAGTCTTGACCCAGGCGTACGTTGCTTTTGTTGATCTCCCCGTCTTTCCTGATGGGTACCCTCTGAGAACCGCGCTCGGTTTTAGCTTTTCCCATTTGGAATCATTTCTCCTGCGAGTACACCTTTGTCCGGCGTCGCTCGGAGTGTCCACCATGCCTCAAATTATTTTTCACGTCTGTTCCGATAAGCCCCTTATCAAGTTCTCGAAGAATTTTTCTAGTTAAAGTTCCTTCCGTCTTTGAAGCGTTGTAACTCAAATCGCCTTCTTTGTATTCGGCAATATGAAGAAATCATTTTTGTACCCACCCCCCACCCCCCTCACGTGTCCTTATTATCTCGCGAATTCCTCCATGTCCCCTTGTTCACTTGCCGAGGACCTCTTCTCAGCGATCTGAGGGTACGGTTTTTCCGACTTTCTTCTAGACCACGGCCGACAGCCGCTTCTTTCTGAACTGTCCCCTTCTCGAGAGACCAAACAACTGATAACAAGCTTCTCACTTTCAGGCGGTTGTTTTTCATTCGTATGCGAAAGCCGTACAAAAAAATTTGCCGACGTTTCAAGTGTCCCTTCCCCTTTACAGGTTCTTTGCTTTCCGCTCAACAGACAAGGTCCGCAATGGAAATCCGGCACTTTTTCGCTTTTTGTTCTCCCTTACATCCATGCCTGCAAGTCATAGTTTTCTTTTATCCACCCCCTGATTGCTTGATCAATCGAGCGAACATGTTCTTTCGTTTGTCGGCCCACCTATGTTTGATTCTCCCCTTCTGCACCCACCTCTCGTTTCTTCTCTCCTGCTAGATCCTTTTTGTAATTTCAATATTTACGTGACCCTGGACTGAGGTAAGCCTCTTCTCTCCTTCCTCCCCTCGTTTTGTTGACATCTACATTTGCTTTTTCCTCCTTGACTACCTATGTCCCAGCCCTCCCCCTCGCGAGAATCCCCCCCCCTTAATTCCCCGAACCTCGCCTGCAGTGTTAATACTTATCTTCTCCATTATGATTGCTTCGCAGTCCCCCGCCGAATGTTAGATTGAGTCCAACTTTTATCCCCCCCCCCCCCCTTAATCGACTTTCGCCCCCTTTCGTCTCGTTTGAAGGTCGAGCAAATTTTATGAATATTCGTTCCCTCCCCTTTCTTTTTCTCCCGACGAAAGACCATCAAACACAAGCTCCTGCATTTTAAAATTTCACGAACCTCCTCTCCCCCTCAGCTTTTAGTGGTAGTTCCCCCCTTTTTAGAATGCCTTATGCCGCCCCCAACGGCACTCTTTTCGTTGGAACAAGAATCGGGTGAATAATTCCCTTCTCCTTATCCGGTTAACATTGCCTCTTTGATCTACGTGTTTAGAGATCGACCCAACAGGCCACTCTCCTGAACATACCCGTTAGAACCTCTTAACTTCCTTCTCCAACGGTTCTTCCATGCCCCGCTTTCTACTAGTAGGCGCGTTCGGGTTAAAGAAAATTACTACCCTGTTCCCGCCCTAATATAAAGTTTTCGGCGTTCTTTTTTTCTTCCCCTCGGACGTCGTACTTTACTCCAAGAGTCCTTAGCTTGGGTTTTAACTACTCTCACGGGGTCATTTGATGAGGCTTTGACCTTCCCCCCTGGGTGTCGCTAGTCTCCCGAAGCGACAACGAGTCCCTGCAGAATTTCTTATCTTCCCCCACCCTTCTCTTGACCATCAACTCGGCTCTATTCGGATTGTTTGCCATCGTCTCGATTTTTGACCCCAGCCTCCCGCCAGTGCTGTTCCCATAAAAAACTCATTCCCAACGAAACTTCAAACACCGATCGCTGAGCCTGTTCGAGGAGTGGAATTACTTTGTTGTCTAGAGCGTTGGACTTCCGGACCGTGACCCCTTAACACGTCGCTACGTTACACTAGCGATGGAAGCTTTGCTGCTCTTTTCTAACGTCCAAAGGTCCTCCCCAAATTTTTTGATCGAATTTCGTCCCTACTTCGTTGGGTTGCAGTGACCATCGAATTCTGGTTGATGTAACGCTTCTTCCGCCTGTGTATCCGGTTCCACTGGTTACTCTTCACAGACCTTTTCAAGGCTCGCTTTTAGCTCCTTTCCCGACTTTCACCTTCTTTCCCCTTTTTCATTAGGCCCCGAGTCTTTCTCTTCTTTTATTTTAGTGGTTTCGCCCTTTTCTTGTCGTTTTGGGAGAATATGACTTTTTGTTCTCTCTGTGACCGCGGCGTTGGCCCGAGGCGGTGCCTATCGTTTGGTTTTCCCTTCCTTTGGCTTTAGACGTTCCTGATTGTAGTACGAAGTCTCCCGGCGACAGATACTGAGCGTTTTTAGACCGTCCGATGTCTTTTTCCTAACCGTCCCCCCCTCCTGCCTCGATGCTAGTTTCGGCTCTTTTCTGTCCTTCTCTCCCGGCTTTCGCCTTCTGTGTTAGTTTTTTTTCACTGCAAATCTTTCTCCAAGTTCTCATTCCCAGTGAGATGTTCGTTTCCCTCCTGCGGGTCCCACTAACGTATGCTAGTGCTCACCGCAGGCCTTATCAAGTTTGGCCCCCAAACTTAGCTTTTCAAGTGGAATTTGTCCACCCCCAATTCGTGGGGCTTGGTCGTATTGATCAGCGCAGGCATCTTCTCCTTTCACTCCTAGTGGGTACCCGGCGCAACAGCGTGCACTTTGTTTTCCCCCTTACGCATAAGGGATCTCAACTCTGACGCCTGTCAAATTCTCGGACCAGGCCTTTTGCCCCTTCTTGTGAAGGCCGACATTGATGGAATCCTTCGTAATGCGGACAGGCCACATCCCATCCTCGGCCACTCTCTCCCCCGTTCGCCTTTTCCGGCCAGTTGCGCTTCCCATTCCTTGCCATATGGAGGTATTATCCTCCCCCCCTGTTTCTCCCCCCCGACCAAGGCTGTGGACGCTGAGAATCCCCCTACCCTGGATCTGATCGATCTTTCCCCCCAATGCAGTAAAGAAGCCCCCTTCCGGGTTGACAACTCTTGCCCCATTCTTGAAATCCGGCCATTCATTAGCAGATCTCGAAGACTGCCTCTCCCCCCCTCCTTTGGTTTCCTCCCTCACATTTGGGTTTTTTGGGATGTACAACCCCGTCTTCGTCCGTCCTTTCTCTATTTTGCGCTTTTAGGGATTTTCCATTTCTTTACGATACGTGTGGGCGTCTCTTCTTTTTTACTCCCCTAATTTTTTTTTTTTTCTCATTCTAGGCCCTGTCCCCAGAGTTGTAGACAATCCACCCCCTCTACGCAGTTCTGATCGACTTCCGCCATTCACCCAAAACCGGATCTGCCACAATGCGCTTCACTGTTCTATAAGGTTCTCGTGATCTTGATCTCATCCTCCCTAGTTTCTCCAAAGGCGGATTTTTTCCCCTTATCCTCTTTTTTACGAGAAGGTTGACAGTCCGCCTCTGCTTAGTCAATTTGACTTTCTTATATCTCCCCAAATTATGGCGTACTTATCCTCCCCAACAGGACCTTCGAAGCGTTGATCGTATCTACATATATTTTGACTAGATCAAAGATTCCTTACTCCTGCGATGAGCTCTTAGGCATCTAATAGGTATATCTCCTCCCGCATGTGGCTACTTCACTCTGTTCTTCTTTTCTCTTAGAGTCCCCCTTTTCCCATGTCCCCGTCACGCGAAAAAAGAGATTTCAGACAAATGCCCCCTTTAGACCATCAGAAGTTAACCCCTGTTTTTTTATAGATTCGACATTTATCTTATCAGATGCTTCTAAGGTTGCTGATTCTGGACTTCCCAGTAGACAGAGCCCAGAATTTTCCGTCATAGGGGACATATTCTGTTGGTAGGCCATATTGATCAGCGTTAAGATAGGATTTGTTCCGTAGTCCTGCGGGACTTGCCCCCTTAACTCGCGCGACCCTTCCCTCCTTCACAACATTCTTTCGTGTTCTTCCCATAACACACAGCCACACCACCAACCCACGACCTTCCTTTCTGGACGTTTTTCCCTCCCAGGCAAGATTGCTCGCAACTTACTATGAGACTATTAGAAAGGTCTCAGAGGACTGTACCCTACGAGCAGATTTACAAACGCCAGATATGTAAAGTGCGCGTACGGGATTTTTGCATAGCATCCCTTCTACTTTAGAACGATGTATCTCGAAAGAACCTTCAACGGATTACCTTCCCTTTCCACCCAGGACGTCGAGCAACGACTGTAGTTTTTCTCACCTCTGAAAGACTCTCTACCCAAACACAAACTCCTCTTTTCACCCACAATAATAGCCCTTGAGCACGTTCGAAACCTTTCACTTTTAGACTGCCCTTTTCCTCAAGACAATGCCACACAGGGACTCATGAAGACTCATAATTTAGTCCAAGGGCGCCACTTGCGTTATCAACCTATATGCCGAAAAGTTCACAGACGATTGACGTCTCACCATCCTTTTGCCCGATTTCACTGGCCATACGATTGGTTGTAGCGCCCCTTTAAGTGCCTACCCTTTCGGATGAAGTTGTGTATAATACCCAGCCCGATTCTCTTTGGAGGAATTTCACTGAAGTCATTAGCGCCCTCCATGTCCCCCTTTCGAGCCTTTGCCGTCAAGCCTTCCGTCCCTTCTCTCTGGTTTCCCGTGATTCTTTAGCTTCCTTGTTTACGTCCCCCGTGTTAAGGTAATAGAGCGAACCCCCTTGACCGTTCACTTCCGGACACCGCCCCCAGGTTACGCCCCTTTACTCGTTTGTTAGTGATTTTATTAGGGTCGGCTTTCTTCACCTCAGGCGTTTTTCCTCGTGCACCTGATCTTAAATGTGTCCCGCCGCGCCTTTTTGATCCCCTTTTTCGACCATTGTTTTCCTCGTTCGCCGGAAAAAATAGTATGCTCGAGCTTAATTTCCAGGCGGAATCCCAGACAGCAATTCCGATAGTTTACCGACGCCGCACGTGATCATGGAGGCGTTCCTCGTACCCCTCCTTCTAGGTAACAATTAATCCAAACATCGGCGTATTATTCTCCCCAGCACATGCGCGGTCCTTGTCTTTTACACGAACTTCTCCGGGCCCCAGAAGTTCACTAATTCCCAGCCATTACTAAATTTCACTTTAGGTCGACCACATCCCCGACGTCAGACGTTTGGTTGTTCCCTACATGTCCGGTATTCGAAACACTCTCATAGGTACCAGTTGGCCCCCGCTTCGCTCCGAATCCCGATTCACTTTTCTCCTCGTCCGGTATTTCGGTGGTCTTGGCTGGACGCTTCTTCCACCCACCCACTGTTTTTTTTGAGTCTAAGTTTTCATCCCTGCAATGGTTGTACCGGTTTGTTTGTCTTCGTAAAAAATTGAGGAACAGCTCCCAAAGTTATGCTACCAGCCCCCGGGAAAATTTCCCTTTTAGTTTTTTGCCGTGTAAAAACTATCTGATGATATAATCAGACCCTGCTCTGCTCTGAAGCCGTTTTTTTATGCCCCAACTATTTCCCCCTCCTCTTAGGGAGCATTCAGCGGGCAAATTCTCATAATCGTTATCTTAGAGTGGTACGTCTACCGACTCCCTGACGTTGCTTGCGCCTGTCACGACGGGTACATTAAGGCGTGAGCGTCTTTACCTGACCTCCTTCTTCCCCCTCCTCCATACCAATTGGCGACGTGCTGCCTACTAAGTGGTACAGACTTCGGTCTTCGGGTTGGTTTTTTTTTTTTTGTTGCTAGCTAGTTACTGACCTTTTGGGTCACCGACAGAGTTTCTCTATGTCCGTTACTAGTTTCCCCGGCCTACAGGTCCCCTTGCGAATTAACCCTTCCAAAACGGTGGCGTACAATAATTCGCTCGAAAGAAAAGCAGTATTGAGTCCCGCCAATGACGTTTACAACGCCGTTTCACAGAGAGGCCTTATCATCCCCCAGCCTTCTTGCCTGCCCCCAGGCGCCAACTATTAGACCGTTAAGTGATGGCTGATGTCGTTAAGACCACCAGAATATTTGCTGGCCCTTTCGATGTTTTCCTCGAAAGCCAAAGAGAAAAAGCGTGAAGGTACCAATCCCTCGACGAGGCGTCCCGCTACCTGCCACGATTTTGTGATCCTGGTAGAGGTATTTCAGGATTTGCGGTCCGACTCCCAAAAGTAGTCTTTCCCCGGTCTGCTGAGTCACCCGACTCTTGGGAACAACTGGACCCTTTTATGGCTCGGTCCTACGGGCCATACCTACACAACTTCCTTGGTAGGTTTTAGCAGTATTCGCCCACGTTTCATCACAGACTTCTGACTCGGTTCAAGCCAATTTTTTGAGGAATAAGTATCGCCCTGGCCCAGTCGTTTGTGATTGACGACGGTGGTAGGGAACGCCGCCTGGGGGACAGTACATTGTTCTCTTCCTGTCCTACGCCTCCGATGGGCTACTTTGCATCTTTTTCCCTGACAGTTGATCGCGGTCGCAGCATAGCGAACTGGAGTAGAGGTGACGAAGAGTTTTTTTGGTTCAATTGGTGCGTGAGTTTCAGAAGCAGGAAGTGGCCCGCTCCGGGTTTCGCCGATAACAAAGCTGGGGGGGTTAGTAAGAACGGGCCTTGCCACACAATTCTGCAGTACCCATCCCCTTTCCTCGCTTTTATCTATTCGGCGTAATCTCAGTCTTTAATCGAGAGACCCGCAAAACGAAAGATGGCCCTCCACGTTCCAACGATCAGATACCACAGACCCAAGACGGACCCGGAGCGGGTTAAACACCCCTCGCTTTTTTTCTGGGTTTTTACTACGATTCCCTGAGTACCGGCCTGTTTACTTCCCCGCACAAAGGACACGAGCTAGACTCTGCCGAGTCTCTATTTCGGGATCGTAAGGCGTATTCGAAAATCCCACGATCTCGTCCCTTAATGCGTACTCGTTCACGCTCAGCGAATGTCGCATGCGGAACGGCTCCGCTAGATATACTCCCTCTGTCTGTTCTTGCCGCTGTCCCGAAATTGCGTAAGCAATCCACTGAAAACCTTGCAATTCATCCGTGCTAGTCCCCACTGGGGCTAAATTTCCCTCCCGACCCAGGTCGGTTTCGATTGGTTTACGAACAAAGTAGATGCGTTTCGCACGAAGCCACCATGGCATGCTTTCGCGTATCGAATATGAGTGGTTTCTGACTCCGTCAAGGACAGTTTCAGTGTTCCATAGTCTTATGCGCGTCCCTTCTTATGCATGTGTAACGACAGGACTCTCCCCGAGGTTCTCTGTGTTTTTTAGAATCTCCTTTTGTTGCAGATGAGTTTCCGAGACGTTGTCAGCCACTCTATTTAGACTGCTCAGATATAGACACGACTTTGTTTCCCAATTTTGGAACCCCGGCCGCGGAAGTGCGCTTTTGTTTTAGGACGACGAGTTCCTTCGCTTGTTAAAGATACGAATGAGGTATTGCCTCCGGAGCCCGTACGATTTCTATGCCATTTTTAAATCTCTATTTGCGCCGCCTTTTTGCGCTTTTCCCCCGTACTTCTAGCTCGCTGCGTGTCGGGCATACTGCTTTTTTTCCAATGCTCTTTCCCATGATCCACGTTTCCACCTTTGTCTCGATCTTTCTGAGTTCTCTTCCAGGTCTAGATTCTTTGGTGGCGCACGCTTAACACATGTACGGACCCTCCCCCCCTCCTAGTTCTGTCCCCCCCGTTCCCTCCCCACGCGATTGGCCCTTTCTGAAAAAGGGTTTCTGGGTGGGTTGCTAGACGCATTCTCTTGGCCCCCCCTTTCCGGAGCCGAAGCCCCAATTTTTTTTCTTTTCTTTTTTTTTTACTGCGAACTCCCTAACCTCCTTAACGTGCAAAACTCCGTTTTGACCCTTCTATGGGAGACGTACGTTCCCTTTCGTTAACGTTACCCCCGAAACTCTTTTTTCGTCCCGGCCGGCCCCCCCCACCCGGCTCCTCCCCTTATTCTCTCCCCCTACTCTCGACAGACGTCTTACTTTGGCGCGTATCGGGGCACACGTCTTCAATTTCGAGTTTCCCCCTCAGAGCGCCGCATGTCGGTCTGTTTGACTTCCCACAGTCATTCCCGGATAGCACGTATAATCGGCTCCTTTTGCAACTTTTTCCACGGCGCTGATATCATCCCACGACCTTCAATTGCTCGTTTTCGCTTTCCACAGTTTTTTCACGATTTGGATTTGAGAGGCACCTTTCCTGCCTCTTAGACTTGGGCCAAAATTTCCTTCAACTACGAAGCGTTCGTTTTCACTCGTTTTCCTTCGAACGGCATTTGGCATCGCTACTCCCCCAGGTTCAAAAGCCCCCCGTTCTGGATTTTGAAACGACTGCGAGCAAGGAACTCGATCGGGTAGGGCTTCCCCCAACTCTCACTGCGATTCGCGGAGTTCGTCTCTCTTTCATCCTCATTGTTGAGGCCTTGATGACCACGGTCCGGCAGTCAAGAGATTGTAGACACCGTCATCTCGGCAGTGCTCGCATCGTTTCAATCCCCCAACCCGACGTCCCCCTTTTTTTTTGACTTCACCCCGGCTTTGAACCTTCTTTTCTTGTGATCATACTTCCCCTCGGAGTTTCAACGGCGGAAGTTTTCCCCGTTTTCTGTGAGTGCGATCAGCCGGTCGTGATTCGTTCTACCTTTTCTTAATTCCCTCGCTTTTTTTCATGGTAGTTGATGATCTCTCCCCTTATTCCACTATTTCTTACGCTTTTACGTATCTCCCGATAGGGATTTTTTTTCCCTTGCTTTGGACCGCACCAGGCGCGTTCGGCCTCGGATTGGGTTTTTCCTTACCAATACTTACTGTTGCCTTGTTCGAGTTTGCGCGAGAAAGCCTCCGCCGGGTATTGACGGTTCAGAAAAAGAGTTGTCCTTTCTTCGCCCCTGAACGTATGAACCTCTTCAAGCTTTTTTGCCCCCACTGATAGGTTTTTCTAAGTGTGGCGATGCGCTAAGCCGATTGCCGAGTCTCTCTTTCGCCCCCGCCAGTTTCCCCCCCTGCGTCCTTTGTTGGGCTGCCAACCTGGCCTCTCTTCGGCCGAGCATCGTATCGGAACCCAGTCAGCTCTTCCCTCAAGCTTGAACCCTCGCAGGTCTTTCGGCTCCGATTGAAGAGATTGCTAACTTCTCCAGACCGCTGCAGCAGTAGAAAAACAACGTCCTCCGTACTCTCCTTCCCTTCCTTAGAGCGATAGCGCCCGTGCTACTTCCCGTGCTAGGACGCATACAGAATTCTGTCTCTGTTCCGCCGTGATACTCTCAGGCAGGCCCCCCCAATGACAAGTCTTTCCACCCCCCTTTTTGATGATGTTCGCCGCGCCGAGTGCTGCAACTGCCCTCCAATCCAGTCCAAAAAAACCCCATTCAGAGTCGCCCCCAACCCCGCCCGCTTGCCGGAGTCTCTTCCCGTCCCCATAGTGACCTTCCTTCCTCGTCCTCCCTTGACCCTCGTAGAAAACTATCCCTGCCGATCCGCTTAGAAGGACCTGTTAGTGACCACCTCCATACGTCCATAGTGCGTCTGCCCACCCACTGCGATTCCCAGCTATTGGGAGGATCCCCTGTCCCCTCCAAAAACCACTGCGGATGAAGGCGTTACTCGCTCAGCCGAGTTAGCTGCCTTTTCTCCCCGCGGGCCTTTTCCTCATTCGACCCTACCATTTGAACGTGAAGTTCAGAAGAATGAGACAGACTACCAATTCAATCTAGGCTACCGTGACCAAGTAGATCGTTGTGTACTTTACAAACGGTTTCGGACCGACGCTTCCACAAGTACCTCGTTTCGGGGCAAATAAAC
>Ga0179593_1355579_pt1 | contig 13619 bp, 13 predicted proteins | sample CZODoug2_1_08_16_FD_185931 | JGI IMG/M metagenome (GOLD analysis project Ga0179593, IMG submission 185931) | Vadose zone soil fungal communities from Angelo Coast Range Reserve, California, USA - CZODoug2_1_08_16fungal (PacBio error correction) | ecosystem: Environmental > Terrestrial > Soil >... | reverse complement strand
TTAACATATGTCACACTCGTGTGGGCGTTGTGCAGCTTCCTTTATATTGGGAGGCCCGTCCATTCTACTTCTTTTTTTCTAATCGGGGCTCTTCCCTCCATTGAATTTGGAATTGGTAATGCTGACGAGTCTTTCCTATCTCCCTTTCCCTCTGCTGCCCTCTTTTTTTTTTTAGGAGATTACAAATATCTTGAGTGCCTCTTCCCGACCGGCTGCCGATGAGGGAATATTTATTTGATCTTTTCTAGCGGACAGGAGCATAGTCCTCCCCTCTTTTTACCATAGAAGTCATCTTTTACCCCCCCCCCCTTGATCCACAAGCATTTCAGACTCTTTTTCCTCGGTGATCCGTTGCGACTCGATATGATCGTGAGTGGATTATTCTTTATACCACTGGATAGCCTTCTATGGCTGTGCAAACTGCTTCGCTCCTTCCGTCAAGGTCGGCTCCACCTTTCCTTTTTACGAAATTACGGGGGAACCTATTTATCTGTTGGTGACGGGTTGACAACGGACTTCTTCTCAGATTTTTCACTGCTATTCCCGCGATGTATGGATTGTACGGCCGGACACGTCCATCGGCCTAATATCACATATACTCCGATCCCTACACGAGTCATCCCCTTTCTCCTTTTTAGGTTACCATTCTAGTCTCCCCCTCTTCCGGATGTTGCCTCGTTTTGCATATCGTTGAGTCTCTCAGTTCCCCTTGTTTACCCCTGCCTAGGCGTCGGGGCCCCCCCTCTGGAACTACAACCCGGGTCACGGTATCCTTTTTTTCATTTCCCCATCTTTGTGCCTTCCGGGTAAGCTATTTTTTTATGCCATAGATTGCTCTTCTTCACAAGCCCCCCGCCAGCGAGGTTTTTTCCGAGTTACTCCAGGACCTCCACGCCGTGATTTCCTTTCTGAAGATTGTAGGGGCCCCGACGATCTGGTGTTTTTAGGCCTGCCCCCCCCTTAGTCGAGGAGGATATCCCCTATTTCTTAGGAACTGACGAAAAGGGGGTGAAATTCCAGTCGTCTTCCAGTCGTATCCTCCCTTATGGTGACAAGTCCTTAGAACGAAATCTACCCCTTTCTTGAGACGCTTTCTCTCCCCCTTTTTACGCGAGGATTGATTTTTAACCGTCCATTCGTTCAAAGCTACACTCTCCTAAGGCCCTGTGCGACTCGCCGTGTGGAACATTTCTCCCTCTTTCCTGCTTGAAACAGCTTTGTTGAGGACATCCGAGTGGGTTCCTGTGTGTTTTTACAACTTCTTTCCAGACTTTTGCCCTCTCATTCCAATTCGACACAAGCGCGTCCTTCTCAAGCGAACCATTGATTCGTCCACTGGAGTGATTTCTTTGCGGTCCGGTCTCCCCCTATCTTTGCGTATTTGGTTAATTTACAGATCCTTACGCCCCCCCACTCGGGTGTTCTTTGACCGGTAACGTCCTGACGCCCCACTCTGGCTGAGGTCCATCTCCCATTCCCACCACGATGCGAATCTATGTTCGCAACGCTCCTCCGTCGAACTTGCGTCGCATTCATGGCGGCTGAGTGAGCTGCTAGCCCTTTTACAAACTCCCCGTTATCGTTCATGTGTGCCTTTCCTCCTGCAGACGTCGGCCCACCCCTTCCCTCCCTGATGGACTTTCGAAAATCGGCGGTGAGCCTTTTCCTGAGTAGCATATTTCTTAGCGGACTGATCCATCACTTATCACTCCAGCCATGAATTTGTGATCGACGGCCGGGCTTTGCGAGAAGTCGACCAGCGTTTTTTTTTTTTCTCCCCTCTTTTGACTTAGTTGGGTTGTTTAATGGAAGTCCCTCCCCGTGTATTTGTTTCTTCTTTTTTGGACTCCTGCATCGGACACGTATATGACCCCTGGGCAGTCAAAGGCTTCAGCATCCTTGCTTTTCATACCCTCCCCAAAGTGTTCACACATGGGTTCCTCCTCGATTTTTTACTTTCCGTTTCTGCTGTCTCCGTCGTGGGGCCGACCCTTTCCGACACAGAATCGTCGGGAATGGATTTGACTTTACAACCAACCTCCTGCCTGTGAGCATTTAGAATAGTCGTAGATCCTCTTCCCCTTGGATAAACCGATTGACATTTTTTTTTCCCCTAGACTGGGAAGTATCCTTTTCTCCTTTTTATTCATGGTTTTAAATCAGTTCTCTCCCCTTTCGTCGCCTCGGCCTTTTTTTATAATCCCTCCGCATTTCCACTTGACACCAGCGTCGCAACCGTAACTCCTGTAAATTTGTGATGAGAAAAGGCTCGCGACGGCAGCCTTTTCGAAAGAGGTGAACCCACCCCCCCCCCCAGACCCTTTTCCTGAATCCTCTAGTCTTTTTTTCTTGGTCTCGGGTCTCGGCCGTACCCCTCCATACACGGAGTAGGAAGAGATCAGCCTTCTTCTTTCCCCTCGTAGATAAGGGTTTTCCGCATCCTTATTATCTCTTTTTTCCTCAATCTGAAGTTTTTTTTTTTATTTTTTTCATCTCTATCTTTCCGAGCTTTACTACTGGAATAAGCGCTGTCTTTCTCTCCGTACGAAGATTTGTCACTGTGATTTTTTCCCTTCCCAGACCTGAGAGACGCCCCGCTGGACCTTGGATCTTCCTCTTACCTACTTGTTCGTACTTCGGCCACTTGCTCCCCCCCAGTAAGCTTCGTCGCGAGAACTTTTCCTCCCAAGGAGGAGTGAACATTCTTACTGTCCCTTTCTTTGTTCGTCCTTTTATCGAGTCTTCTCTGATACTTGTCGTCTTAGGCTCATCGTGGGATTTCTGTTAACCTTCAATTAAACATTTTGGAGGATAGTTTTTCCCTAGTTTTGAAGGCCGTGGCCGTGTCCCTCGGAGTTGTGATTCCGCTGCTATGACGGTCCTTCCGTCAGGTCGATTCGTAGGCCGCTGTTGCTTTGTCTCCCCCCCACCCCCGCCACTCCGACGCGTTTTCGTTCTTCCGATTCTTCCAAAGACGGTAACCCCCTATTTTACACCCAATTATAGACTTCCCGAAGTCTCCGAGTGTTCTCATTTGTTTGTCCCACCTTGGATGAAGCCACTTTCTTCTGATGCCTACCCTTCCGTCTTCCCCCCCTCCTCTTTAGACGTGTATCTTCTGATCTCCCTATCCTCGGTCCCGATATAGTGACCAAATTCAGAAAACCAACTAAGACTTTTCCCTCACTCGTCCACCTCCACCCACAGCCCCAAGGCCGGAACTCAAACCCGACTTCCTCTGCTCGTCTGTGGGGATCCCCCTTGATGGACGCCACTATTTAATAGCTCTTCCCAACGTGGCTCTCCTGTGATCTAGCATCTTTGGAATTTTCATGAGAGGTCTTCTGTGCAAGTCCTTAACCGCGAAAGAAGTTTGGCGTTTTTCGTTTTTCCTCCCCCCGCCAACACTCTTCTGAGCCATTTTTACTATCACCCATGTTCGTTATTATTTTCTTTCTTTCCCATCCAAGTATTTTTATACGCTGTTTCCCCCTCTCCTTCGATGATATATCATTGTCTTGGTACAGACCGTACCCATGTCCCTCCGCATTAAACTTCAGGTTTACTGCTTTAAGGCCCCTTGCATTAACCCCTACCCGCAGTTTTTCTCACTTCTGAAAGCCCCTCCTCAGACAAGCATGCCCTTTCCATTTCCTCTATTTTCGCTGTGCTCGCCCTTGGACGCGGCCCTAAGCTTTTGTCCACCTTATGTCCTGTTAATGGATGGTATATTCCGTCTTGCCTCCCCTACTGTTCAAGATGCGCATAGGTGCTTTTCCTTCCAAACGTGCTCGTTCCTTAGTTCATTACTTTTTTCCTTCCTCTCTTTTGAACGTTAAACACCAAAACCCACACCCATTGGATGCGTTTTCCCCAAGCATTGAATCTTCAGGTCGAGGTGGAGATACCTCTCTTTACGCTCCACGGGCTCTTTCTCCACTTGATCCGTGGCTACTTCTCAAATTCTTACTTTTTAACCGACAAGGACGCCTTTCCTTCCTTTTTTGAAGTCATCCAATTTGATACCCCTTTCCCCCTTGCCCCTCATCTGTATTCCTAAAACTTTCGGTTTCTTCCCCCTACTTTTCGGCTTCCCCACCCCACATACACTGTTTTGGAGTCGTGTGCAAGATGGACCCGGTCCTTTGGGTCTGGTTCCCTTTCCAGCGCTGGAAGAGAGTACAGTCGCCCCTATGGTGGCGTGGGTGTCTTGATTGCTCAAGATTCCGAGTACAGAAATGGCGTTCCCTTTTTAGTGGTCCCTCACGCACGTCCTTCCCCCTTGGAAAGCCTCGCCTCTCGCTCGTTTTAGCAGTGAATAGTTAATCCTTTGCTCGAGTTTCTCGTGTAGACGTTTTTTTTCTAAATCTCCTTTTTTTGTCTGCCCCGCAGAGTGAGCGCTCTCCCCCCCATGCAGATGTCCCTGCAGTTCTATTCATGTTCAGACGCCCTTGCCTTGGATATTTCTCCGTGTCAGGCATTTTTAATATTCGGCCCGTGGTTCCATTGAAGATGCCTGAAAGGTGTGCGCCTCCGTACTCTTTCTTCTTGAATGACAGATTATATCTAGGCCGGCTATCGCCAGGGTTCGGAATTCGCCTCGTCCGCTGCCTTTAATCGTCCAATCAGAAGGTATCTTTTCAATATTTCAACCGCTTTTGATCCGGTAAGATGTTTCCTATGGTCCCTTGGGCTGTTCCTTTTTGACTGTCTAACATCTCGTTATTTAACACTTTGCCCTCCTGGAAGAGTTATCCTCTTTCAAATGCGAGTGGAATTCTTTCTCTAGTTAATCCCTTTTTATGTTTTTGTTGTTCTCTCTTATTCCCCTCCCTTGCCGCTACCCGAATTTCAGGTCCTTGTTCGTAGACCCCGCGGAGTTCTTTTTTTCTTAGAATCGACTGCCGTCACGCTCCATCATCTTCACCTTCTCCAAAAACTGTTCAGATTTTTCACCGCGTGTCATCCCCTCTTTATCGCGAATCCGGGCCCGGCTGACCTATCAGGCAACGACACCTGTCTGATTCGTCGTCCTTAGGAGAGTGAAACTTCCCTTCTCTGCTAGGATGTACGGTTCGTCTCCCCTTCAGGGCTAAGTCCATGACGTCTTCCCTTTGTACATGACATTTATTACCCGCTTACCTGAGGAATTCTAGCTTATCGCCCTTCGTCATTTATTTATTGGTAAAGGACATTTAACGCTCGCTTTCTCCTCCCCTTACTGTTTAGTCCCCTTCATTCGACACTCTATCAAAATTATTCCTCTTCAATCCAGTTTCCTCCTAGCGATGTGCCGAGTCCCAATCTTCACGTCAGGGGTCCGGTCCCCCCAGAAGTTACTCCCCACAGGGATGACGACATTCTTGAGCATCCCGACCCCCCCCTTTGGTTGCGGTTTCGCTCTTCATACCCGGCGATATGCCCTTTTCCCCCTGGGCCCCACCCTATGTTATTTCCCGCTGTTCACCCCGTCCTCAACGAACTACAATTGGCCTTGTGAGTAGCCCGAACTGCGAGTCCGACCCTGCTTTATGGTGTTTCGGATATCGGAGGATCTCTTAAGCTGTTCAAGAGGTTTAACATCTGGCTGACTATAACGCAGTTGCAGTGGATTATCTTTATACTGTTCATGAATAGGAAACCTGCCTTTGACGCCACCCTTGCCTTCTCACCGGGGATCTGTACGCTATTCCACGGGGTGGATGCCAGATCCTTGGAAGACCCCCTCCCCGTTCTTTTACCGTTGCAAGCTACACTAAAGTACTTCTCCGTGCCCGTCTCGCGTTGTGGATTTGATGGCGCAGCAAATTTGAATCCGCCCCTGAGACCTCCAATTGCTGCCCCCCTCATGGTTGCCCCATCCTTCCGTCCCTTTCATCACAAGCGGTGCAGAGACACCTTCTTTTTTTTTTACGAAGCTCTTCCCCTGAGTTGTTCCGGTTCGGGTCGCCCCTTGGTGTTTTTGATTTGTATTTCCCTTCCCCTTCCTTCTCCCCCTCCTTTATACTTCTGAGGTAAGGTAATCGACCTCCAATGGGCGAGCCCCGACCTATCCCTTTGCACCCCTCTTGCGACGTGCGAATATTGTTTCGAAAGATTAACTCTCACCCTCTATGACCTCTCCCCTTCCTCATTTTATTTGCGTGAACTTTTTCGCTCCCCTCACAAACATAATTGTTCGTGATTTGTGGCCTTCAGCCAGCCGTAAAACCTTTCCGCCTCTGCTTTTTCGGCTCCAGAGGCTCGTTGATACTCATTTTCTCCGATTTATTAATTTTCGATCCATCCTTGTACAGGACTCTCCCCTGAAGAGCTTGACGTGTTTGGTTTTCTTTTGGTCGAGTCATAATTGTCGGTTTCTGAGTTGATCCCGAACTTCGTTGTCGCCTTCCGGTCGCCCTTGCCTTGCGCTTTTTATTTCTTTTTATTCCAGCGACACGTCGAGCCCGCTGTACGCTTTCGGTATCAATTCAGCCTTAACCCAGCACGTTTCCCCCCCTTATCTGGTGGCACTCCGAGATTCTGAATTCCTCTGACGTTGTGATCTTCTCCCGTCGTGGGCCCTCCGTCCTCCTCCTCCCTCAGTTTTTGACGGGTTTGATAGCCGCTCCCACCGTCGCGACCTCTCCGAGGTCTCTGGAACGAAGTTTCCTCCCCCCCAACCCACCGTATGGGCATCCTTTTGCCTCAGGACTTCTCGCTTACATCAGTTTCATTCCTGGAAACATAATCCCCCCCCTTATTAGACTTTCTTTCCGCTGCCTTTGTTAAGACGATTGCTCTCCCGTCTCCCCCATCCCTTTTCGCCCGTCACCCACATTTCTCTCCCCCTATTCCTTCCTGCGCTACGCCTCCGTTTCCGTCACTTTCCTCGGTTTTCTCCAGACTGTCCCTTGTGAATAACAGTTGTTCTCCCACTTTCCCTCTTTTCTTTTCTCAGGTTTCTGCAAAAATGAAGTCCAACGTTTTCTTTATCCTTGGCTTCCAGTTAGTCGTGCTCGGCCGGTCATCTTTCTTTTCTCCCCCTTTGTTTTCGTTGAGTCTTGTTGCCCCGGAGCTCCCTGTTCCTGCCGATTTTCTCTCTCTACTCCCGCGCTGGACGTGACTGTGCATTCTTAGACCGGAGCAGCACGCCCTTTCTCATCTCCCCCCTTGATGTCGTATGTCTGCACCTTCTATGTTTTAACGGTTTCGTTAGTCCTTTTCTACAAGCGTGAAGTGACAGTATTCTTTCCTTTGCGTTCTTCTGTCTCCCGAGGATCATTTCTGAAGGCCGCCGGCCCGGAGGCTACTTCCTTTATTTTTTTTTTAACCCCTTGACTCCCGGCTGGAGGCTATTAAAAGTCTTCCTGTCACCGACTGTCCTTGTCTGTTAAAGGCGTCTCTTCTCATCCTCTGTCAGATGAACGCGAAGAGTTTCTCTTCTGTCAAACCTCCCGTTCTTCTCCCCCCTTTTATCGGAGTGTGTGGCCATACTTGTTCGACATTTCAAACCAGGGTTACCTCCTTTCACGATCCGTAGCTTTTTCCCAGACAGATTTTTTTTTTTACCTTTTTTTGTATTCAGACCTGCGTGATATGGCTACATTACCCTTCGGCCCCCCCCAAGATAGGCATGTCGCTTCTTTCAAGATCCTCAAGGTCAACGTAGGGAGCCCTTCCATAGAACCCCCGAATACGAAGTTTTCTTCTCGTGATCAAATAAACAACTCCCCCCTGCGTTTTCTACACCAGAATCAAAAATCACCGCCTCTTTTGCTGCGTGATGTTCTTTCAGGGGATTTCATTTATAGGTCTCGTTTCCTAGCCGAGCCTCTTGCACCATTTGCCGTGTCGCCGAGACTTTTTTCGGCTAATTCCTCCAGATTCTTGCCTGCTTCCTAGCAAGGCAAAATGACCTAGAAGATTGTTTTCCTTATTTAGTCTCGCCTCACCTCTCATAAACTTAGAGCCCCTCAGGTTCTCTTAGGTCTCTTATGCGCTCCTATTTCGCACTTTGTAGATAGTGTTTTCCTTCTATGGTCTTCGCCGGAATTTTTTCTTCGTTCCATCCTTCCATCCGAGACTTGATTTTGAATACCCAGTAATCACAGACTTGGGTAGATTCCCCCGCCCTCCCCCGACGCATCTCCCTCAGTTATTCCCTAGAAATTATCCCCCTACCTGCACAGACGCGATTGGTGCCAGTTTTTCCCAGACTATTTGTCCACGTTGCTTAGCTCATTTCGGAGATAGAGTTCTGTCCCCCCCCCTTACTCTGTTTCCCAAAGCTTCTTTTAACCGTTTCCCCCCCTTGAGACGACTTCTCGTCGCTTGCAGTTATCTTTCGAAACGTACAGTCGCTTTTTCCCCAATAACTCTTTATTCCCGGTGGAGATCATATTTACTCTTCCCCCCCCTTTGAGATTCTTCTTCAGGACAAGTGGATGTCTTTACATGCACACTTTTTACGTTCCATACGCGCCAGTTATTTTTTTCAGTTTTCCCGAAGAAAATATGTTATCCGTGTAGTAGACTCTTTACTCCATAAAACAGATACGGTTTGAACGGAAACAATACCTTTTTAGTAACGACTAAACCGGTTCTTTTCTTTTTGTGGACTCTTCCCCCGATTATGGCGGAGTGTGAAAATATTCGGTTTAGTCCCTATAGTTCACTGTTATTTCCACCACGGTTTATGATGATCCATAATTTCGAGGACTCTTTCTAATTTTTAGGTCCCTACCGATGCCCTATCCTTGAAGCCTCGGCCAGCCTCTCCTCTTCTTTCTCAACTCTTCATTTCTTCCTTTGTTGTATACTAGTTTTCTCCTCTCACGTGGGACAGTACCTTCGCCGGGCGATTCCTTTTCGATTGCCTCCCGCAGCGATCTTCTCAGTTGAGCGGCGATTCCTGCACTTCTTTTCTATTTCTCGCCCTGATCCCTTTCTTTGCCTCCTTTCAGGACTACAATGACCTTTGGCACCGCCTTACTTAGTTCATTACGACATCACTTTATAGCAAGTTGTTCTAAGACATTTGGTTTACTTATTCCTCTGCTTTCTTATTTCTGCCCTTTCTTCTTCTCCGTCTAGTGCCTCTGTTTGACCTTACAGTTTTGGGATCCCGTTTTAGCTGATGGGAGATGGATCTTTCCCTTCTTATATTCGGCATGGGGTGAAGAACTGTCCGTTTCTTCTCACGGCAGTCTTTCATTTTTAGTTTTCCTTCCCCGCGAGGTCATTTAACCTTGTTGGTTTTTTTTTGTTTTTCTGTATATTTACCACTAGTGGAAGCATTCAACTCCTTCCCTTTCCTGAGGTCCTCCTTTAGCTACTTCCTTGCCCTGCCTGATGACCTTGAGTTTTAAACTCCACTCTTTCACCCTTATTCCACCATCTTCATATAGACAGACGGTATTCCCGGCGACGAGCAGCTGGTGCATTTCTCCGTCTTCTACTCCTGAGTATAGCCGCTTGGAGCCAAATGTCATAATGAGGAATTACTGGGTTTTGATACACCTTCTTGTCAGCATTAAATTTGGCAACGATCTCTGTCCTCCTGTTCCATAATGGCAGCAGTCTCGATGATGCTTCGACCGTAGTCAATTCCCTTTTCTTTTTACGGCCAGCGACCAGCGGCTCTATCATGGGCGATTTAGGCCAAATTTTTATTTACCCTTCGACTGTACAGGCTTCCGCAGAATCCCCTTTTTATGAGTCGAGAGGCGAGGACCCAAGGTTAACCCCCCGTTGTGCTCGTACGGGGCCCTATTCAGCACCAGGTCAAAGAACCTTTTTCCCTAACCCGCTTCTAAAATAGGGGTACATTAATGTTCCCAGCCCCTTACTTGACGCTTGGCCAGACCAGTATCAGGGTTCGCTTTCCCCTTAAAGATAACTTTTTTTTTATGCTCCGATCAGGTCCGCACCTGATTTTGGTTTTTTTCCTGCCCCTTTCGCAGCGCTACCATCCTCGGCAAGACTATCCCGTTTCATTAGTCGGCCTACTTTCCTCTCATTATGAATTCCTTCCACCCGCCCGTTAAAGAATCGTCCACTTTGTAGCGGAATTGGATCTCCACCTTGGCGGTACTCTCATTTCTCAGTCTTGTTGCCCCCGCCCCGGACACCCCTGTGAACCCCTCCCCCCTTTTCACGACCTTACCGTTTCTCTTAACTCTCGGTTGTTGGAAGAGATGGACAGCCTACCTTCCCTCTTTAGTCTACATAAGCTTGATCAATCATGGAACCGCCTTTTCATTTTCCCATCCCGTCCCGTGCAACGTCCAAGTTGTCGTTATTCGCATACATGATTTTACCCTTCGTGATAGAGGCTGTTCGCGGTTTTCTAGGGTCAGTTCGAACCACGGGGCGATTTTTATAAAGGCCACTGACACCGCCACCACCACCCTCCCTTCTCTGTCTGGCCTCCCAGTTTCCTAGCCCCTTCCCAGTTCTATATTGTCCTGCGTGCCACGCGTCTACCGTGAGATCGACACTGTCACGAAAACTAGTCCCCATGTCTTTTCCTCCCCTTCATGTCGGCTGCTTCGTCGCTTGTGTTGGGACGCATATGGACCCCCTAAAACTCCAAATGGCGTTTTTTCGTCATTTGGCCTTATCATCCTATCTCTCACATATGCGCCGCGGCGTCCCATAGTCTTCCTTGATGCAGCGTGTAGAGGCAATTCCTTTATCCAGTAAGCCTGTAACCCACCCTGATCCAATCTCTCCGCCATGCATTTGATTCAGCGACGGAGGTGTTTGAGTCTTAGATGTGGTTGAGGTTGATCCCTCTTTTATCCTCTTTTCGACCAAATGGAAAGGTGCTTCACGGCTTGCACTGAGGATTTTTGCCTCTCCAGGACAGTTCACCTTTTATAGAAGATTCTTTTTCGCCCGGAAGGTACCATTCCCCAGCACGCAATCTATTCCAATCCAAGGTGACCAAAAATATTGGTTTCCTCCGAGATTCGATGTGACGTCTGCTCCCAGTTGTATATTCGTCTCCCCCTTTTTCCAGCTGACGACTACCAATTGGGGTTTTCTTGATAGCTCTCCCTCGTCGCGGAATCTCCTTGTGCGCTCCCTTATGAAGCCCCCCGATTTCCTCCTATTTCCCTTCTTTTTTGTCCCCCCGGCATCCTTTTACGTCATGGTTAAACTTCTTACAACTGTTTCTCCTTGGCCGCTGCCTTATAGATGCACCGCTTGCTCGCAACGCGAACCCTTAGTCTGTTGTAACTTTTTGTCTCTTGTCGGCCTTCTCGCGTTCAAGACATTTTCTTTCTCCCCTGAGATTTCCCAGTTTAATCCCGGTAATTGACTCGTTCTTCTTTACGCGTTTCTCCTTTCGTTCCTTCCCCTTCTTCCGTCCCTCCACCGGCGTCTTGACGAGACTAGTTCTTTTATTCAAAGTCGGATCCGCATCCCTCTCTTCTATCCTTTTTTTTTTTTTGAGGAGAGCTGGAGCCGACTACCGACTCTTATCTTTGTACAGAAGAGCGTTGAGTTCTTTGTGACATGATTAGAAACGGGATGGATCCCTTTCCAAGGGGATCCGACACCCATTACGAATTAAAGTCTTGCGGCAAACCTTAATTCGTGACGGATTTTCTGTTTTTCCTGATCCCTTTTAGACCATCGAACACTTGACAGAGTGAATTTCCCCGTTTGGATAGTTTCTTGTCGCCAGCGGCGAGATTCCCCCTTCACCTCGTCCCCGAGAGGTCGTCCATTTTTCCCTTATAAACCCTGATTGTGATTGGCACGTACGTAAAAGTATGGATTCCAGACTGGGCTCTCCTCGGGTTGGGTTACCGGTCTTAGAGGAAGTAGAATTGCCGTGTTCTTTTTTTCGCTCCTCCGTTCTTGCGCCTCTTGTGTACTCCGACGCGTTTCTACGTCAGATTTGAGTTCCACGACGGTAATCAGTATATCCCCCTGTTCCTAGAACTTCACTATCATATAGGCTTTTTCACCCCAGCTAGTTGTTTTATATTTTTGCCCTCAACTGGCTCTGATTCAGCCCTTTTTCTTTGAGCCCTCTCCGTCTTAAAAGCTCCGTTTTTCTTCCTTTTCAGTTTCATGATCCCACCAAGTATACTCCAGTCTCCACAGGGGCCGACCCGTAGCAACCCCCCCCCAGACAGCCCTGTGACACACTCCCAAAAGACAATGAGTTCTTCCCCACCCTCATCCGTCGAGGATGAGTCGTCTGATTTTCCTTTGCATCACTGCTTCTCTCGATATTTTCCTTCGCTACACTCATGAAACAGAGGCCAGCTTTCGAATGCGACAGCAGTGGGGACGGCTTTTAGAGATAGGCTTTCTGACAGCAAATTTTTATCCCTATCCCTTGTGCGTTTTTTTGGCTACCGCTCACATCACAGCCCATGGCCAGGGGGAGACACCATTTCTCTTTAGGAGCGTGTCTACCATAGCAAAGTAGCATCTGGTGTTTTTACCCTTGGTTCTTTTTTCTTTTTTCATAGCCTGGGCGGTCTTCCTGTTTTAGTTAGCCCTAGTGTGAAAGAGTGGTCTTCCGTAATGGGCCCTTGCAGGTACGCCATACCAAATCGCAAGACGTTTTCTATCCATTTCCCCGCTCCCTCAGTATCACGCCGTTAGAAATCCGTATTTTCTCTGCCCTTCCCTCTTTTTTTTTCTGCCCCTTGCCTGGACATCCTGATGGAAAAAGTGTTGCGTTTTCATGTCCTTTTTTCCATTTGCTGGGTCCTGCATCCCCCGAGGCAAGTGCGCGCGTTTTCTCACTTTTTCCCCAACGGCGACTTCGTCCGGTGGAGGACTGCCTGTTATTTCCTTTTTTCAACAGGTCGGTGCAAATAAACTGACTTTTCGGCTTCCGAATGTTAGTGCTCATCCTCTCCAGGTTTCCTCTTTGGAGTGCCGATAATGAAATCTTTATACGCCACGTGGCCTTTTGCACCGTCGTTCCCTTTATTTGAATATTGTCTGCTCTTCTGTCCTCCGTTCTTCCTAAACCACCACAGATCGCCTGTCCCTACAATTTGTCAGCATAAACCCCTTTTTGCGGTCGTTGGGAGTAAACCGATTCCATTTTCTTTTTGTGGCCATCTCTCCCCCGCCGGTGCCATGAATACCTTTCCGTAGGGCACCACGCTTGTGTGATCAAGAAGGGGAGGCCTGGCGTTCTCTGTCTGTTGCCAGAATCTCTCCCGTGCCCGGGTTCTTTTTCGCTCGTCGCAACGTTTCCCGATGTCCATCCTTTTCTCCCCCCCCTGTTCGCCGTCTGTGGGAAGATAAACGCCTTTCGATCCGTCGCTTCCTTTCCCCCCTACGTAGCTGGATCAGAGAGAATTTGAAGGTTTTCTTGTCGTGAGCAGGTCACATCTTGTAAGTTTTGACTCATGCCCTGCCTTTTTAATTAAGTTGATCATGAAGGCGCCACCGCCCGTTTTAGATTCGTTCTATCCTAAGGTTTCTTGATGACGGCGCTTCTTCTATTTTGGACTCAGACCCGGCGAGGCCGCTTTTCCCAATATGAGCTGTGGGACAGGGTTCCAATAGGGAGATGCCTTTTGCCATCTATGGCGGCCGGAGAAAGTTTGGTTCCTCACGGTGGAACGGGTAACCCTGGAACTGATTTACTTGTC
>Ga0179593_1326751_pt1 | contig 13619 bp, 16 predicted proteins | sample CZODoug2_1_08_16_FD_185931 | JGI IMG/M metagenome (GOLD analysis project Ga0179593, IMG submission 185931) | Vadose zone soil fungal communities from Angelo Coast Range Reserve, California, USA - CZODoug2_1_08_16fungal (PacBio error correction) | ecosystem: Environmental > Terrestrial > Soil >... | reverse complement strand
TCTCTTTCTTCCATCCCCATCGACCTACTCTTGTCGTCGGAAAGTTCGTTTTTCCCCCCCTTTGATCCCCTCTTTCGTCGCGAATTCAACTATTCAAATTTCGATATGAGACTCACCGTCGCGTCCGTCTTCTGTGACCCCGACACCCTTGCCGTGTCCCTTCTGGTGCCATGATTTCCTTTTCGATTTCCGCCGTCCGTAGAGCATGTTTGAAGAAAGGAAGAGATACTACGTTCGCTCTTTTCTTCTTGGGAGGTGCCGTTGGTTCCCCTGACCTAAGAGTTCGGTACCCTCCTTGGAATCTTTCTCCCCCCCATTTTTCCTGAGAAAGTGTTTTTTCCCATTCACACAGCGTCTGGGCCCTCATGAGGGTCCGCGGCTTTTTCCAGTTTCTTGAACCGTTCTTGGTTCATCCGTTTGCCCTGCCTGTTGCCTCTTGTCTTGCGACACACGGCCCCCTCCAGTTCGTGCCGTGTCGTGGTTTTTTTAGTCGCTCTTATTAACGCTAGAAGTGACGTCGCATTCCTTTAGCCTACCTGCCCCCGTCCTGACATACATTACCCCCTTACCATCTTTCCTTTCCTCATTTTTCCTACAAAGGGCTGAGAACGAAGGTTCGCCACTTTCCCTGTGGCCCCTCCCCCCCCCTTGTTGGGATAAGGGTTTTTCTTCCTGAGGTCCCTAATAGCGAGCCTGATTCCCCCTCCCCCCCGCTTTCTGAGTGAGTTCCCTCTGTTTTCCTCCCCCCTGGAAGAAGACTGAGCACCCCGCTCCCCTTGAACGAGTCGTTTTTCTTCTCCCCACTCCCTCTGCAATCCCTGTTTAAAGTCAGACTGCCCTTTAGGCACTTATGCCTAGGTCAACCCCCTCATTCCTCCCCGTTCAAGTCCCCGAAAAGTCTCGCCCCCCTTATAGCGTTTTCTTGGCCCCACGAACCTTGAATGATGAAGCTCTTCTACCGTTGCTCCCCCCTTCCTTCTCTCAACGCTCTAAAGACGCTTCCCTCCTCTCCCTCGACCTCAAATAAGTAGTTCCCACTTTTAACTTCTTTCCTAGCTTATATGGGGTTTTTTACACTTCCTTTTGGTTCGTCTGGCCCCCTGTTTGCCTTCTTTCGTTGTCCAAATCTCCCCCCCAATCTTTGCGGGAAGTAAATTATTCCCACCGAGAATCACGTTTTTGATGCGCCATTTTTCGTACCACACAAAATATCCTCGTATCCCTTGCTTTCCTGGTTTGTCGGTTCTTTTTGCTTCCCCTTCCCCCGACGCCCCTTCCCGCGAACTACCCCTCAATTTTCTAATTTTGGTCCGGTTCCGTTTTGATAAGTCCCTTTTTTGTGTCCTGGTAGTTTTGTCTTTTTAGTTCCTATCGACTCGCATACTTCCGCCCGCTTCTATTCGGCCCTTTTAAGAAAGGGACCCGATTCCCTGTCTTATCCTCTCTTTTCTCTTTTTCTGGCAGAACTCCCTCCTCCTCCACTTCGGTCTATTTTCTTCTCCCTTCCTGCTGCTACTTGCTGCCGAAACCGTGGTGAGTGTTTCTCTGTTTGGTCTCTTCCCCCCCGAAGAGAAATAGGCGCAACCAACGCCGTCTTGTGGTCGCCCTTTCTTGGCTGATCTGGACGGAGAGCACCTGCGACTTCTTTTCGTTCCATCCCCTACTTCCTCCCCCCCTTTGTCAGTCCTTCCGGAATCTAACCATTGCCCTTTTCCGGTCTCACATTGTCCACAACCCCGGACGTGAAAATTTTTTAATCCTGAAACAACTCCTTTCCTCAATATGTGTTGAACCCCCTTCTACTCTTTCTTGCTTTCTCTCCGGTTCCCAAAGCACCTCTATTGGATTTCTAACACAAACACAGCCAACTTCGCAACTGCATGTTCATTCATCCCCCTCATTCCTCTCAGTGTTTCAACCCAGTCCCTAGCGGTCGCCAGTCCAAACCGGGATCCCAAATTCAAGGCCCGCTGTGGCCTTCTCGGAATAATTTGACCCTAACCAACTCCGGACTTTCCCGTTCCCCCCCCATTCCGTGTAGTACACCTTTGCTCGTCTTTTTTCCCCCCGCGACAGTATTCCTCCCTCCCTCCCCCGCAGCTTTTTCCGGCTTGCACCGATTGAGGGGAAACCCCTACCGGTGCTGCTGAAAAACAAAAACTAGAAGGCGTAAGATGCATGTTGATGCGCAGTCTTCCCTTCGTGACCAGTGTCGACTTTGCGTTTTTTTTCGCCCAAATCTAAATCTGGGACTTTTTATTCCCGTTCTGGTCTTTCCTGTCACCAACGATATTGAACCGACCTTTTCGACTCTCTCCTGCTTCTTTCTTCTTTTTGGATCCCTTTTTCCCTTCTTTGTGCTGGAACATTTTCTTTTTGGCGAAAGAGTTGAGGAGTTTTCTCTGAGAGTTTTTTTATATATATTCCCTCCCGACTATTTGTTTTGTTTCCTCTCCTTGCAGGCCAACACCCCCTCCTCCCCTTTCTTTTCTGAGATACAAGTTAGTCCCCTCAGTTTTCTCCCCCTTTTGTTCTCAAATTCGTTTCTTTCTTCCCAGTTTCCGTCCGTAGCCAGTTTATCCTACAAAAACGTGAAGTCGACTCTCCTCTCATCTGCAATTCTTGACCAACCAGTTACTTTTGTTATTCGTTTTCCCCCTCCCGCGACTCTACATACTTCCTCCGTTTTTGATGATCTCGTTCTCTTTTCTCCAGTTCCTAAGGTCTTTTGTCACTCTATTGCAATGCAAAGAGGAGAGACCTAATTTTCTCCTTTTTTTTTGGCCTTTTCCCTGTCCCCGTCGCCTTTCCTTCGCTGGACTTTTCCTGAAATTTTCTGAGATCGGAGATTTTTCTCTACTGCACTTTGACCCTCAAGTGCCTGTTTTTGTCCATTGCGCCCGCGGTACCCCAACCGCGAATCTTTTTTCCGAATTTCCTCACAGATCTCGCTAAATATACTAGACACTCTCCCCTCTTTCTACCACACTTTTTCCTCCTGCCCCACGCTTTTTTCTTCCCCTTTTCGAGGAGTATGACTCTGAGCCCCAGATTCACCCTTTATTGAAGGTGCTTCCTTCTAATCTCCTTTCCCTTTCCCAAGCAGAGGGTTGTATTTTCCTCTCTCCTCCTCTCTTATAAAGTTGATCCCTCCTCCTTTCTCGAATCATGTCCCTCCTCCCGTCCTGAAGTATCTTGTTCTTTCATCACCTTGGAGGATTGCTTCTCATCTTTTGGAGGAATTTCTTCCTTGAATTTCTGAAAAGCCCTGGTCAACTACCCCCTTCTGAAAAGTTTGTTCCTATTCCGATTTGCCTTTCGCTCTGGATAGTTTCCCCCATTATGCGCAGGCCCCTTTCCTTATCGCTTTATTTCGGCCTCCCCTTTTTTCCTGCCCCCTTTTTTGAGACCTTATGGTATTTCCTTCCCGTGCACCGTCTTGGCGGTCTCCGTGGGGTTTTTTTTTCTCACTCAACATTATCAGGTAGATTTTTGTCCCCGTGGAGCTGGCCCGTCCCATTTTCATCAAGTTTGTTCACCCCTCTCCCAGTGACTCTTCCCTTGATTCCCACATTAAGTAAGTCTTTCCCCGGACTCGGACCAACTTCCATGTCTTCCCTCTTTCTGCAATTTCAAGGTCGGGGCTTTCACTTATCTGCGCTTGCAATTTCCCCTCATTCTTCTTTCGACTCTGTTCCGGCAGCCCCCCACTCCCCCCCACAATCGAAGGCCCTGGTCCCCCCCTCATGCATATTTGTTTTTCCCCCCCTTCAATTATACGCGGTCCACAACCTCCAAAGCGCCTGCAACCCCCCTCCCTTTCAAAGTCGCCGTCCCTCTTCTCCAAACCTCTCACACAGTCTCTTGGCTCCTCCCCCCCTCTTTCAAGCCACTCTCTCCCTCCGATAGGGTCTTTCTCTGTCCCCCACTGGCCACCCCTTGAAAGGTTCGTTTGAATTTTCCTGCGATCCGCCGCAACCGTCGCCCTCCCCATTCCCCCCCTTTAAAAGTAGTTCTGCACATCCTTTTTCCCCACACGCCTCTTTCATTATTTTAGGTTTCTTGCCTGGCACCCTGTTCTGTGTTTGTTGCAAGTCAAAACTCCTCCACAACCACCCCCCTCCAATCCTCCTTTCCCCCCCCTCGTGCCCCCCGATCCCCTTAATTTTATTTTTCTACCTTCTTAGTTCGGGTTTCAAGACTTCTTAACCCTATTATTTTTTTTTTGCTTTCCCTCCCAGTGGAATTCCCTTTCCTCCAAAACTCTGCCCCCCCTCTTCTTTTTCATCATAGCACTCCTTCGCGCAAGAGGTGCCTTTATAGGACTTGAGATTTAGTTTTTCCGTTTCTTTTTTGGTACCCTTGACTAGAACTTGCGTATTTTTCTGATCCTTTGGTCTATTTCCCTTTTTTCAGTCCTTTCTTGCCTGGTAACCTTCTGGTCTTTGGGCCGCTAGCAGATCTTTTACCTGGCTTGATGCTTGCTTCAGACTTCTTGAATTCTGTCTTTTGTTGCACAATTGCTTGTCTTCTTGTGAATCCGCCCCCCCACGCCTCGTCACAAAGGTAGGGCTTTCTTCCCTTTGAGAGACACTAGGACACCAGTTATCTTCTGTTGTCGGTGTGTACTAGGCATTGCTATATTTTTCTTGCCCTATCCTGCACCCTTCATCCTTTCGCCCCGCTCAGCCGGCCTTTCTCCCCAACCCTGATGTCCTGCCCCCTTGTAGGTAAGAAATCTCGCGCTGATATCTTTTTCAACTCCTTCGCCCGCGCAAAATGAATTCACCCTCACTTTTTTTCTAAGTCCCGGAGTCGCATGCACCTTTTCCATGCTTCCCCCCCAGTCTCCTTCGATTTCCTAAGGCTAGAAGCAGCCGCACCTCGGTGGCCCTCCTCTTTTCACCGCCTTTTCCCCCCCCTTATTCCCAGGTCCCAATTTCACTGAGTACTCTTTCCCGTTGATTACGAGACCAAACCCACCTTTTTCCTCTTAGGGTCCCAAAACCTGCCGATGAGATTAGCCTTTCCTTCCTTCCTTTTTATCTCCGTTTACTCGAAAGACTTTGGCTATCCCTTTTCCCTGTAGCTGCGTCACGCGCAGAACAACACTCGAACGTCTTTCAACTCTTTTTCGGCATCTCCTTATGAACTGGTTTGTGGTCATTCTGTCTCAATGCATCCCTCCGAGAAAGCTGTCGTTTCCCCTCACTCCCATTTTTTTCCTACTTTTGGCAGCTATATACGGATTCCTGCCTCTCTTTTGTTTCTTCTCTGATCTCTTGTGTCTCGTCCGTATTATCGTCCCCTCCTGCTGACCCAACGCAGACGGGCGTACCGAACGCTCTTTTTCCCCTTTTCGACCGCAATTCCCCTCTTTTTTCCCCTTCACTTCACAAGGTAATCTTTGCACTAGGTTTAATACTTCTCCGTTTTTTTCTGCAGGCCACCTCCAATTTGCTTTTTTTTTTTAACGATTCGCTATTTTCCGCCCCCCGTCCCAAAATGAATTCCCCTCCCAGAGACCGCGTACGCCTTGCGCTGTCGATTTGGGATCTAGATCCCTCCCAGTCTTTGTGTGAGCCTTCTTGCTCATTGTTTTTTTGGAGTCTTTTTTGCCCCGGTTTTTTTTTTCCCAACTCGCTGTTTGCCTCCGAGGGTCGGCTTCTTTTCGCTCCCCTTTTTTTCTGCCTGAAGTTCCTGGAAATCTTTTGTGCAAGCCCTTTCCTTCTTTTCTCGTTCAAACTCTTCCCTTCTCTTTTCTTGTGTTGCGTTTCTTCCCTCTCTTTTCCGCCTCTTTCTCCCAGCGCTTGATGCGCGTCCTCTCCTTGGCTTTGAGACCCTGGCCTTCTTTTCTTTTTCCGCTTTTCTCCTTTGCTTAAGTGTTTTTATTCAATGAGGCAGCTCTTTACGCGCTTGATACCGCCTCCTCCCCTTCCTGTACCTTTGACTTTCCTCTTTCCATTCCTTTCTCCCCCGTCTTTCCCGTCTGTGAACTTTTTCTCGACCTCCGGCGCTCAAGAACCCCCCTTTTGCCCCCCTTCACGATTTTTCTCGGCCCTTTCTAAGTGAAACCCATGCAAATCTCACTCCGGAACCCGTCCTCCATGTTCGGCGGCACCCACCCCCCACTTCCTTCCGTGATCAGGCGAACCTGCCGCGCAGATAATCTCCAGGCTTTATCCAGCATTTTTACTTTCTAACCTCCCACCGCGCACGGTTCTTTCCAACTCGAACTTTCGCCCTGACAATCTAATTCCTTCCCTTCAACACAAAGAGCTTCGATGTATTGCATGTGTTCGTTCTCCCAATATCATTTTGGGCTCTTTCGGTTCCCCTGTCCCCTGGCTTATATCGTCCCCCTCCGACAAAGTTCTTCGTTTGCCTAAATTTTTGACACGATTTGACTCATCTTTTTGATGATGCCCTTGTTTTTCTTTTCACCCAACACTCCCCCTCCTTTTTGCTTTTTCGCTTGTTCCTTTGTGTTGTCTCACCCCCTTTCCATTGGCCGAGAACTCGAAAAACATTAAAGTGCGGTTTTTTGTTGGTACCCTCTTTTGTCAATTTCTTCCCTCTCGTTTTGTTTCCCCTCCTTTTCCGAAGATAGCAATCCTTGCATTGTTAGTTTGCGGTGGCCGATAACTGAGCTTCCTTCGCTCGTCCCTTGTTCTTCCTCTTTTCTCGAAACCCCCGTTTAGCTGAACCTGTTCGAGTTTTTTGATGTCTCTCCGTGATTTTTCTCTGCCTAAAAAATTTCCGGTCCTTTTCTTTTTTGTTGGGAAGATTCAAGCACCCCCTGAAGAACCTTGGTTCACCCCCAAATTGCCTTTGGCCCTTACTTCTGATGATTTATATTGCCGGTTCTCACCCCATTAGGTACTCCCTAATTTGATTGTTTAACCCTACTCCTCCCTGCCCTTTTTCAAAGGCAGGCCTTCCAATCGCCCTTTTTTCCGGCTAGACAGTTTGAACCGTTTCCCCCCCTTGGCCCCATTTGTCTTTCCCCCCCTCTGGGTTTTCCCCCCTTGAGCATGTTTGCACTTCTCGCACGAGTTCCCCAAGCTAACTCCTTGTATTGTCCACCCCCCCCACCAACCCGTTTTCTCCCCTTCAAGCGATCCCATACCCTCATGCTTCCGGTGGCCAACACCAACCCTTCCCTTTACGCCGGTCGTTCCCAACCCACGTGCTCCCCAACTCACGGCCGCTTTCGTCGGCATATAATGGAAACACCACCCCTCCAGAGAGCCTGACGATGTGCCATTCCCCCGCTTAACACGTTTTCTCCGTCCGTTAGTCACAGATCTTCCCTTTCAATTTCCCTCCCGTTTTCATCTCCTTCGTGAGGAAGTTCTCTCTTTTTTTCGCCCCCCAGCCCGTCAACTACAAGGGGGCGGGGCCTTTTTCAGGGCTTATCGTCGCTAGTCCCGGAGAACCCCCCCGAAAACTCCGTTTTCCTTTTAGCGTTTCTCAACGACCCCCCCCTTGCTTGACAACTTTTGCTCTGCCGTGTCAGGAACACACTGCTATCTTTACCCCTTCCCTCTTGCTCGTGCCGAAGTCATATTCCCCTCTCCTCCTCATGTGCTTGTGTTTTTTCCATCTAAGGGGTCCCTCTTTTTCGTGTGCCGATAGAGGCGGGGGGGGTCTCGATCTTCTTAATGTCCTCTCAGAACAGATCTTTTTTTTACCTCCCCTTCGCTTGTCCCACCCCAACACCCCTTTTATTTCTCTTCGAAAATTTTCGTCTCGTCAGGATTCATGACTCTGTCTCAACCTTTCTTCCGACTGACGATTTCCTGCTCCTTCTGCCCAAGTACTGCGGATGCCCCCCCTGGACATTTTTCAGAAAATTGCTTTTGCCCCCTTTTCGCGTTCAACACGTCTCGCTGGTAGTTCCGCGCAATCTTCTTTTAAGATTTCTTCTTTCCTCCCTTTGTTTTTTTCTTCCTTTTTCCGTCCCTAGATTGCGTTTCCCCCTACCGTCCCTCCCTTTGTACGCGGTTGTGCAGCCCCCTTCTTCTCTCGCCCCCGTTCATTTTTGTCCTCTTTAACGGAAAGTCACGTCCATTTCAGCTTCGCTGCGACCTTGACGGAATTTTCATTTTTCCTTAGATTCTCTAATGGCCCCGCCTTTAATTTCTCGCTTTTTTCCCCTGCTCACGTCGTCACCCAACATCGACGCTTTTTTCGACTTTAACCGAGATTCTATCTAGCGGGCACGTTTTCACATTTAACCCGTGCGGTATGTAACTCCACAAGCCCCTGAAGAGTGAGAGTACTTTAGTTCATGAGCGCGTCAAGTCTCTTCCTTTCGCCCCCTGTGGGCCTGAAAGCTTCAATTCCGGCCCTAATTCCTCTTTTTTCCCAGCTTTTTGTTCTTTTAGATCTCCCCCCCCCTCCGATTTTTTCATAAAGGATTTTCTCAGTACTTTTGCGTCCCTCTCTAAAAAATGCTTAGCTTCCCGGTATAGTTCTTTTGATTCAGGCTCCCCATTGGGATTGCCCCCCGTGGCGCCTCGAGTCTTCTTTCCTTTATCACTGTGGCGCTTTTTTGAAAATGACCATGTCCCCACAGGGTTGGACACCGTTTGTTCGTCTGATCTCTTTAGTTTGTCCTCTTTCTCGTTCAAGGTTTGATTTCCTCTTTGGTTTTTGGTCATCTTTTCATTTTTTTTCCACTGTTAATTATTGTTCGTTGGTCCCTCATTGAAGCTTGACTTCCGGGTTTTCTGTGGTGTGCTTCCCAATCCACTCCTCTGTGCACCTTTTTTACTTTTGGCCACTCCTTTCATCTTTTGTGTCCCAAGCCACAGCGTGAGTTTTCATTTCTCACCCCATTCCTTTTTTCCTTTGGTTTCCCCTGTCGAAGAATTGACCCATTCCCTTTCTCTTCGGACTTCCTCAACTTCATTTTTGCCGGCTTTTCTGACGCAATCTGATGTTCCAATTGTCGCACAATTCAGAAACATCCAAATCCCGCCGGTCAGGGCCCACGCTCCTTTTGTTTCGACCTTTCATTCATGGTTATAGGCCCCCCCCACAACTCTCGCGAGGCAACCTTTTCCGTCAAGTGCCGCCCGCGAGAGAAGATTCCCCCACCAACCCCAGCGAACAGTTTCTGCTCGTTTGGCCCTTACGCCAACGTCCCGAACCCCTCTATTCTTTTTTCGCTTTTTTTTTTTACCTTTTTTTTTTTTTTTTTTTTTTGTCTTTTTCCAGTTTTTCTTAGACCTTTGCGGTTAGATTGAGATATCTTTGAACTTTCCCGACCCTGCCCTCAACGTAGTGAGGCCCCCCACACACGCTTTCCCCCTACCTGAAGCTTAATGAGTTCTTCCTCTCATCTTTTTTGGCAACGTTTGGTTTCCATCCCCCACCCCCCCTGAACACGACCAAATCCAGGACCAAAATTTTCGATGTTTTGTGTACCGAACAATTCGCATCCTCAACGCTTATTTCGTTCAGACTGAGTGCCCCCCCGAAATATTGTCTTGTTTTTCCTCCCTTCTAAAGGGGCCCCCTGTTTCTCCTCGCCACCACAAAAACTCTCCAGAGTTATCATCCCCCATCGTCCCCACTCTTCCGGCTTTTGTTGTTCCGTGCACTTCGTTGTCGGATTTCCGAGATTTCCTGTTTCTTTTCCTTTGTTTCTTCACTGCTTCGATCTGCCTTTTCGTCGTCCTTTTATGGCTAGCCCTTTAGAATTTTTTTCCTTGCTTCCCGGGTATGCTCTTATGTTCTGAATTGTTTTCACCTTAGCAGCCATTTTGCTTCTTGCATGTTGCTTTTTAATTGGATGCTCCCTGGCGGCTCTTGATTCCCCCTAATCCACACCCTTTTCGCCCCCCTTTCTTGGTATTCTGGAGGCTGATTTATCGGAACTAGTACTCGGCGGTGCGGCGGCTCGGAATTCGCTGCCTGTCCTTAATCCCCACATCCTCTCCCCTTCCAGCCTTGCATTTAGACCCACTTGCGTCTTTGGACTTTCTGCGTACTCGTATATCCTCGAAGCATTTTTTCCCCCGTTTTTCCCCGCTCCCAATCCTTCCCCGTCCGAACTATTGTTCTCTGATGGTTTCCCCTATCCAACTGAAAGTATGGACCCACGCCCCCCGGTCAAACCAGCTAGCTCATCTTCCGCTCGCCGTAGCCTCCGGCCATTCATGATTCCCAGCAGGCCCTGTTGACCCCAAACTCTTGGCCCCCCCCCACCAGTCTTTCCTTTCCAATTGATAACCCTGGCCAGTATCCCATTCTCTTTCCGATGATACCCAACTCGCCCTTCCGCGTTAAGGACCTCCCCTTATTCTTAGGAAGATAGAACTTGTGCTTCCCCCTGTTTTTTTTTTCCCCTAGCCCTGCCCTTGGCTTCTCGAGTTCCCCGGACCTTTGGCCCTTTCCCTTACTCAAACAACGTCCCGCGGACGGGAAAGTATCCTGCGGTCTCTCGTGGAACTTTTGACTTTGCAGTCGGCGCACTTTTCTTCTTGCGTTCCTTCCGAATTTAGTCCCGCCCGGTCTCGTCTTGGCTCCTTTAGGGGACTCCTCTACCTTTCGTTACATATTTTAATCCCTTTTGTTTGGCTTTGTTCGCTACACGTTATAGTTTCATCCACTAAACCGACGTGACCTTTGTTCCCCCCCACAGCTGGTTTTTCCTTTTCCAGCCTTTTTCAGTGCGACTCATACCCGAATCACAGTCATCTATGCAGTGCGTCTATTTTTCATCCGTTTTGCGGAGTTTTCTATTTTCCGTACAATCTTTTCCGTTCCCTCTTCGATCCAGCTAAGTATTTTCCTGCTTCCGGTAGCCCCCCCTTTGCGAGCACTTAATTTTAAGGTCGAGATTTTCCGCTCTCTTAGTCCCTTTCTTGGAGGTTCGATTTTGGATCATCTCCTCAAGGAGGGACTATCTTGCCTATTTCTCCTTGCGGAATCATCAGTGGTCAGGTTTTTATTCTGGTTGTTTTCCATAATGTGTTACCGGCTTCTCGAAGTCTTGTTAGATTGTCCTCTTCTAGTAGTGTGAATTTTTGCCCCTCAGTTTCATTGCCTGATATGAGCCCCTCTGTCCCCTCTTTTTACTTGCTTCTTCGTTTCTTCGCGCTTTCGCTCTTTCCCCTTCCAGATTAGAGCCTCCTCCAAGTTTTTTTAGCATCCGTTTCCTTCCGTTTCCCCCGCTTGCGCCGGCGATACGGTTGTTTTTTCCACTCAGTCATCGATCTCTATGAATGATTAACCCGCCTCAGCCGGACTGTCCGTCGTCCGCCCCTCCTTCCGTTCTCTTGAGAGGGTGAATTCTTTTTTGATTCTCTTCCTCTGCCAGTGCACATGTGCCCCCTCTTCCGCCTCCCTTGCTGCTGAAAAACAATAACCCCCAAGCCCACTGTCAACCGACGCCCGTCCGAGTCGGTATTCTTCCCGTTTATTTACTTTTTTATCCGACACCGCCCGTTGCTCTTATCCTCACTTTTTTTTCTCCGCCGAAGCCGCTACGCATTTAGCACGCCCTCCTGACCGCGGCCCACCACACGCAAATGCTTTTTTCGGTTTATGTGCTGTTTGATAAACTCTCTGCAGATGTCCGAGGTGACCCGTTCCCAGACAGGACTTTTCTGCTTCCTCAAGCTTCAATCTTCCCCCGGTTCCTTCAATTTTCTTGGACCCCTGGCGCCTTAAGAAGTTTTGTGCTGTTTCCTAATGGTGTACACCTCCTATTTGTAGATTTAGTTGTTTTATTCGTTTACTTCAACTCCCCATGCCCTGAAAGGTAATCTCACCTCTCCCGCCTCATTAGATCCCTTCGGGTTCCCCCTTTTTTGCGCCCACTTCCTGATGGTCTTTTGTTCGTTCCATGATACAGATCGCACCCCTTTCTCCAATTGCGCCTATTATTCCCCGTTTTTCAGTTCTACCATTTATTTGGGTTATTCGGTTCGCTTTTGTTTCGCGCCTCCGCTCTATGTTGGGATTATTCTGAGCCCCTTCTGTTCCTGCACGCGCCTTTTTATTACCTCCACGTGGTGTGACCGTGTGCATGTCGAGTTGTTTTTTTCTTCACCCCTTTTTTTTAACCATAAAATTTTGTTCGCCACCAAACTGCTCTTTTCCCCTTACCGGTTGGAGTTGGACTTTTCTCTTGCGCCTTGCACAAGGGTTCACTTCCCCTCATGTTTGGCACCCTCCGTTTTACGCCCTTTCCAATTTGGTCAAGTTACTTCCCCCCCTGACTTCAACCCCTTTCCTTTGTCCTCGCACCTTTTGCACCCCAAGTTCTTTCAGGTTTCATGAAAGCTTTCTTTTTGGTTGCACCCCCGTGATCGGTCTGTGTTTTTTGTCCCATTCTCGCACCTGCACCCCCCCCCCTTCCTCATTGGTTTGAAGAAAACCCATCACCCCACACCCCGTTCTTCCGCAAGCTGCTCCCCTTTCCATCATCTGCTTTTCGTGGCAAAAAACTGCATTAATTGGTCGGCCTCCCCCCCACTCCCTATAATGTCAAGGTAACCCCTACGTCCTTCTTCTGGACCCCCCCACCTGCTTCATCCCGATTCCCCCCTTTAACTCGTCCAACCCGTGTTCTTCCGAATTTTCTCTCCAGTCGTTTATAAAGTGACCCTGCGCCTCTGAGGTTTGTCACACTCTCAGTGTGCGCGTCCTATCCCCCTTCCCTCTCCTTGGGCCTCTGGATTGTCATGGTTGCTCACTGTCTCTGACGGAAAACGTGGATTCCTTCTGCTTTTCTCCAAAGACAAACAGCTGCTGATTCACTTGACTTTGATTTTTTTCCCAGGAGTTAAGGACTTTCGATATTTCCGCAGGAATCTACATGATCGAAGCGCTATGTCCTTTTTCTCTCATGAGAACTCTCAATACGGTGCTTTTTTTTTGAGTCACCTTCCCCTTCTTGGAGCGAGTTGATGGCGGCGTATTCTCTTTTCTCCGATTTTCCTGTGTAACCTGTTTACTCTCCAGGTCTGCGGGTTGGTTTTTACGTTCCTTCCCCCCCCCCCTGCTCCCATGCGTTCGCTTTCTTGCCCGTTCCCCCTCATAGTCCTCGTTGTTCTCAAAATTTAGGTTTAGTACATCTCTCTGCCCATGCCCTCGTTATCCGTTCCAGTCCTTGCCAATCACGTGACGGCTTCCCCTTTTTTTCCTCTGCCTGCTGTTCCCAGGGTGCGGCGTCTGATGCGCTCTTCCTTTTTTTCCTGAATTTCTTTCCTCCTTTCCCCTTTTTTTTTGTAGTGAAAGTCTGAGGATCTTTCGTCCCACTCCCGCCCCTCTCCGTGTTGTTCAAACGCTTTCCCCCCGCTTTCGCCACGTTCTGTGGCCTTCCCCTTAAACGCTCCAATGGCAGCTCGCTTTTTTCCGGACCCCTTCCTAAGGAGTACAGCTCTGGAGTACGCTGCGCTACTTTCCATTCCCCATTTGATTTGTTAATCGCGTAAACCCCCCCCTCGAATTTTTTTTTTACGGAACAGAGATCCTTCCATCTCCTCCTTTCCCCGCCTAAGGCTTCCAAAGTGCGGTTTCCCTCTCCCAGACACGTTTTGCATACTCTTTTTTAGTCGATCAAGTTCCTTGTCCATATCGAATGTTTTTTCTGACTTTCC
>Ga0179593_1683471_pt1 | contig 13620 bp, 9 predicted proteins | sample CZODoug2_1_08_16_FD_185931 | JGI IMG/M metagenome (GOLD analysis project Ga0179593, IMG submission 185931) | Vadose zone soil fungal communities from Angelo Coast Range Reserve, California, USA - CZODoug2_1_08_16fungal (PacBio error correction) | ecosystem: Environmental > Terrestrial > Soil >... | reverse complement strand
GCCCCTTTATTCCCGGCTAGGCTTCTGGACACAGGCGTTTTAGAGTAAGGATAGCCCCTCGCTATTATTAGCTCGCCTTTCCTTTTTAGCCGGTGCTTCCCCCCCCTTTTTCTCTAAAGGTCGCGTTCCCCCGGGCCGGTATTTTTTCTCTGCCGGGCCATGCCGATCGCCCCCCCTTACCGAACAAGCTTCATTTATAACCCTTTTTTCAGGTTTCCCTTTTCCGCTTATGGAAAAGTTCCCCTTCCTTTCAAAAAATCGGTGCTTCTTGCCTGGGCTGTGCTTCTCGTAGAAGTTTACGCCCTCCCCCTGTTTTCAACCAAAGAAAGCGATTGAGCATTTTCTCTGGTTCTTTTCCGGATCTCTCCCTCCTTTGCGGGGGTAGGTGTTCGAGGGTGGCTTATAGAAGTTAACCGTCTCTTTCCCCTTGCAGGCTCCGAACGCATCTTTTTGTCACTTTTCCGACACCCCTTCGATTCTGTAACACGCGGTGGGGCGTGTTTTGGGAGCGAATCTTTTCCGCCGATTGACGTTCCCCTTCCCAGATTCACCGCACCCCCTTTTTTACCCCCCATTCTCTACTTCAGCAGACAGGTTCCCTTCTTAAGAAAGAAGTGATGACTCATTTCCCGAATTAGGGCTCAATTCTTATGGGAAAACCCCCCCTTCTCCAAGGGATTTCAGATTTTTTTTTCTCCGGGCCCATTCCCCCCAGAAACCTTTTGACCTGTTTTTTTAGCTCGTGCCATTTGTGGAGAGACGTTTCTGGAGTTATGTCTATTAGGACAATCCAGGAAGGGATTGTTTCTTTCCGGTCCTTAGTATGGAGAATTCTCCCCTCTCCACGATACGTTAAGCCGGGGTGTAAATCTTTTTTTAGTTCACTCTCTTTTCCGGTAATGGCGGAGGTCCCAAGGACCCCAGGGAGAAAGCTGTCGGTTCCTTTTTGGTGGAGATAGACTTCCCTTTACTTTTCGCCCTGGGGCTACGAGTCTGGTGTCCCCCCCAAGTGGAATTTTTCCTCTTGGATGCCAGAATGGCCTCGGCATGTCTCGGAGAAAGGGCTCACCAAGAGAAGGAAGGGGCTTCGGTGTTGGAGTCTAAATATATGCCTAAGCCCCTCCCCCTCTGATGCCTCCCTTTTTTTGACAGAGGAGGTTTTTTTCCCTGAGGCCCTTAGGCACGAGATGGAGATCCGCCAGGTTGCTTACTTTGTCAATCCGCGCACACAATCGCGAAGGGAAAGCGAACAACAGCATAAAACTTTCAACTTCCCACTTCCCCTTTTTCAATCCTAGGGAAGTCCGACCACTTTTGTTTCCTTCCCCAATAAAGCGAGGAAGCACATTTCTTGTTCATTGGTTTCCCTTCCCATCGTTTTGCCTTATCTGCAGCTCCATAGAGATATCGTTATACTCCTTTCTTCCGGGAACTAAAGTGCCCCCCCCCTTCCCCCCTCTTTTTTAGGCTTTCCTTCTCGCCCCCTGTTCATCTTCCATCGCCTCCTTTTCGAAGTACATTCTTTAGGAACGAAATAGAGCGAGTTTTTTTTCCATGCCCCGCCCACAATCCGAGTGTGTTCGCCCCTTTTTTCACTGGGTCCCCTCTGATTGCAAGCCCGGTCGTGCCTGCTAGCTTCAAAATCTCACCCGCAGGTGGACCCTCTTTCCCTTTTTGAGGTTTTTTTCCTTTTGCGACTCATGGAAAGGGGGGTTTTCCCTCTCTTAAGATGACTGTCGCTCAAACTAGGCGGACTTTCCTTTTCCCTTCATTTTCCCTTTTCAGGTTGTGGATTCCTGGAATCTTCACCATCCCCTTCCCTTAGAGGGTACCCAGATAGAGAGAGTCCTCCTTTGAGAGGAAGGCTTTCTTTAAGGATCCCCTTCCTTTATGCTCCTGGTGGTGGGACGACCGTCCCCCCAGAGTAAGATGAAGTACTAGACTTTCGTATGTTGATGGATAATAGACCTGTGGAAGGCCGTTAATCTTTTTGAGTGAAGAGCCAAAGACAGGGCATTCCCCTATCCCCGAGTAGGCACTTCCGGTAACTTTTTGGGGAAGAGACCCTTCTCTCCAACAATTGTTTTTTTTTCCCCCCCCTGCACCTTGTCCGGGGTCCTTGTCTCGAAAATGATCATTTCTTGGTTCCTGCCGAAAGAGAGCGCGCTAGCGTGGTCCCCCTGTTCTAGGAGGCAGAGTGTTAAAGACCTCCTTCTTCCGAACCGTACCATTGTCCTAACTTTTTTCTCTCAGGCGCAACCCGCAGAAGCCTGTGTCCAGGAATTTCCCGTGTTTTTATTCCAATCGGCATTTCTCGTTGCCCCACCTCCGACCTCTCTGCGGCCTTGGCGTTTCCCCCGCGAATGGATCGAACATTTCTCCCCTAAGTCGAGCCCTTTTGATCAGCAGGCAATTCGGTCTTTTCGGTATCCACGCGGATTTTGTAAGAGGGGTCTCGTTATTTTTCGTGTCTCGACGACCTTGGTTATCCTTCCCTTTCCAGACTCTTCCATTGTACGGCTTCCCCTGTTTACTTTTCTTTTTTTTGTCCTCAGTCTACTCATACTGCGCTTTATCCCCTCCTAGGATTCGTGCGCACCATCGTCTCGCAGGGAAGATCCCCCCTTAAGCAGCCCCGAATCCTCCTTTCCGCTATGCTCCCCCCCCTCCTCCCCCCTTTCGCATACGACCTCAGAGCTACGAGGCGCCTTCCTCCCCCGGTCAGAGCTTCATATCTCTCTTTTCTTGTTGTTTTTTTCCCATGTCGGCCCCTTTGTCGATTGCGCTGCGCTAGCTTTTCGCCAGAGGAGCTCCCTCCGGGAGGAGGTTTGTGTTGAGAATAGTGCCGTATTCCCTGTCTTTTATCTTTGCCTCTCGTCCATTCTACGATTGCTTGCGCACGTACTTTCTTCTTCGGGGCTAAGATCCGTCCTCGCTTCTGGACACGCCCTTCTTCTACAAACACCAAACTGGGGATTCGAATGCAATGGAAGATCGGCAATGCCTTCTTCAACAATTTTCGTCGGCCTCACCCATCGGCGACCGTTTCACCCTGTTTTTTCCCCATGAAGCCCCCTCTTTCCCCTGGGCTGATCCCGCGCGACTGAGGTCGGCTCAAAATGTCGATCCCTTCGCTGGTGGTGGAACCCTTGCTCGCGAATTGGTCGACCGGTATGGGCGACGGTCCCCTCCCACCCTTCTGACGTGGCCGAACCGCAGCCCTCCCCTGGACACCTTCCCCGGCGGGCTTTCATTTACTCTTTTTTATCTCCCCTCTTAATGTCGGCTGTCAAAGTCGCTCGGCACTATTGACCCAATGGGTTTTGACCCCCGCGCTTTCCTCTGCCCCTCCTCCATTGAAGAATTGGCTTTCAGAAAACATTCGACGAAGGGACACGTTTTCCCCTTTTTTAACCAAGAGGTGAATCTCCTGCCTTCCACCTCCCTAGATCTCTCCTCCTTAAGCCACGCGAGGAAATTCCCTTATAGCCCCTTTCCCAACCTAAGGGCCATTTTTCATCCCCTTTCCTGCGAGTGAATTTCTTCTGACGGTCGACGCTCCAAAAACAATGCCAGATTCTTCTCTGGTACTGGTTCTGACGTCCGTCTACCGCCGTCAGTTTTGAGGAGACTATGCTCTCTATGTTTTGCTTCCGACGGCCTTCCCCGGTTTGTACAATACTTTCTCCCCCCCTTCTAAATCCACCCCCAAAGGGTGATGCCTTCAATTCGTAGAATAGTGAGCTTTCCGGCAGAGAATGAGAGCATCCCCCTCCCCCTTGGCGCAGGCTCTTAAGTTCCCTTGCTTCCCCCCTCAGGCGTCGCTCTTTGATTTTGCTGCTTTATCGGGCCTTCTCGGTGGACTTTTTCCTTTGTGGGGCTTCTCTCTCCTTTCTGCCATGCCGGTTCTTAGTGCGCGTTGTCATTCCGTTTCGTATTTGCGGTAATCGTTCTTACGTCGAGAACCCCAATTGGTCATCCCCTTTTTTCCCCCCTGCAAAAAGCCCTTTCCACATATTCTTGAGGACATAGTAGCGACTCTGAGGAGCATAGGCTCTGCCCCGCGCACGCGAATGCGACTTTGAACGCGTTTCCACCTCCTTTTTCAAAGCGGTTTTTTCAGCCAGGCGGTATTGAGTTTCCCGTTGCCTAAGAGAACCTGTTTCCCTATTCGTCTTTACCTTATGTCTGCTTTCATCGCGCAAATTTTTCTACCGGCACCCCCCCATGGAAGGCGATTGGCCTTTTGATGCTAGACCCCTTCTTTCCCCACAGCCGCTGCAAACGCTCTCTTTCCTTGAAGGCATCGTCCGCACTATGGTCTTCTACCTTTTGGCTCCTCCCCCCCGACCCTGCTCGTTGCGAAAGGGCTCCTTCTGCGCCGCGGCAATGCGGGCCCCCCCCCTTCAAAGACGTTGACTGACTGCATTCTTGCCTCCTCCCCTTCCGCAATTCCTTGGCTTTGATCGCAACCAATTTTTACAGCTTGAGACCTTTTGGCAAACGCGACAATTCGGCGGCCATTGCACGCTCGAAGGCCTCTCTGAGTTTTTCAAACCCCCTTGAACGTCATTTTCTTCGGGTGCCCTTCCGAAGGAAAGCCGCCCCTGCCCTTCCTTAGACCTTCCTTCCGCCCTATGCGACAACCCCCCCCCCCACACACCTGCAGCTGAGACAAACAGACCTTCCAAAAGTTAGTTTTCTTTCCGCACCGTGGGTCCAGTCTGCCTTTTCCATACCCCCCTCAATTTGCCCCAAGTCTTTCCTAATTAGGGGTACGTCTTCAGACCCTAGTGCCGGAAAAGCCATCCATACGACCCCTGCATCGAGGTGTTTTTCTGTAGGATGTGGGTTTTTTCAGTCCGAGTTCCCCCGCCCATCCTCGCTGTTCTGATGCGGAGCAAGGCCCGGCTGGGCCTGCGAACACATTGACACTTTCTCTTTTCTGCATTTTCTCCCTCTTCCACTCGGGTATCTGCGCCACCCCTTCCCCCCCCCTCCCCCGCAAAGGTTTTTTGAGCTGACTTCCGCTGCGGCTCCCCTCTCGACAATCGTGTCCGCTCCCTTTTTTCTTCGTCCCTCTAGCACAGCCCCCCAATCTCAGCAACGCGTTTTTTCAATTCGCGCGGGTTTCCTTGACGCGCCATCAACGCTCGTCCCCCCCCCCCTGTAAACAAAAACGTGGAGCCTCCTTTCTTGTTCGTTTGTGCTGATCGGCCCCAAAGCTGATCTCCCCGGCCCTTTTCTCTTCGTCCCCCTTGGATCTCAACGGCGTCCCTATTCGACGGCCCCTTGAATCAAGATCGAAGCCTTCTAGCGTTGACGCTCACTCCCTTAAGACTAAGCCTTCGCCTTTTCCCCCTGTTCCTCTCTATAGTTTACTCATTCGGCCTCTTTTTGTTGGTGAGATAGGTCACTGGTCACGGCTTGCCCCAGTCTCCTTGCCGCTGACGGTCGTTGAGAGTCCTTCGGGGCTCGCTCTTGTTCTTCTTGGTTCACTTCGACGTTGATCCTGAGTGGCGAAGGCCTTCTCGAGAAAATGGTTTTTTTTTTTCCCGATCAGCGGGCTTTTCATTTATTCAAGACATCTTTCCCCTTTCCTCCCTCCCCCTTTTCAAGGGTTTCGCGAGTTATGGAGCTTCTCACAGCCCGCGGAGAATTTTTCCCCTCTTTCTCGATGCTGTGGCTGTTTCGCTTTGCCTTGTCCCAACTCCCCCGCGTATTTTTGCTTTTACGACGATTGTCGAGTGTCCGCAGCGGAAGTCAGCTCCCCACTTTCGGGGATTTGGGTCGAGGGTTGGCCTTTTCCTCCTTACACCCCGTTTTATCCCCGTCGCCTTGCTACTCGAACGGCAGGCTATCCTTTTCAATGATGTTTCCGACCCCACCATCACGATCGTTCGTTGAACACGGCGAGTTCGGCGGGACTTTTTCGCGACCTTATTTAATTGCGATTGACACCTTTGACCATCCCTCCGGGCAGGGTTCCTAGCTATGGATTTCGATATTGCCTGGTTCCGTCCCCTTGAAGGATTCTGAAGACGTCTTCCCCCCCCTTCTGACTTAGGCGATGTTCCCCCAGGGGTAATTTCCGATGAGGACCCCCACCGTTGAGGGCCCCTCCCGCAAGAAATTTTGCCCGGGTTGTGATCCTTTTGTGTGGAGCCGTTGTGTCGTCCTGATCTTTTTCAGTAGGGAACCATCGAAGGCGGGTTTTGTTGCTCGTTTTCATGGGCCCTTTCTCACTCTCCTACGGGTGTCCGCCATGATAGAGACTGCTTGCGGAGGGAATCCCTCTGTCTTTCCCCCTTTTGTCGAGTTTTCAAGGCCCCAAACTTCTGCCGTCTTTCCTAGACTTCCTTTTCGCGGTGCTAACGAGAGTGGTCTTGAAAGACCACAAAGTGACTTTCCCCCCTTCTTTGGACCGGATGCACCTTTTTTGAGTCCTCCTTTTTTCCCTCCCCCCCTCCTTCAAGGTGGCTTTGTATTTTTTTGAGCTTCTCAACTTTTGAAGGCCTCTCGTACGGAACCCTCTTCCCCCTGCGAAGTTTCGAGGATTGGCTTCTGCTGCTACGCGATGGGCAAGGACACTCGCAACTCCCATGCCGTTAAGCAACACTGCCGTTTCCCCAGCCATCAAAAAGATCGCACTTACCACGATAGAACCCCTGTTCCGTGAGAGAACCCCTTGTCTCAGCAATAACCCCCTGGCCCCGCCTCCCTCTGGGCTATCGGCTCTTTCACAACCGCAGTTTTGCGAGGGCAGCCTTCTTATGCGACCCCCCCCTTTCGATTACATGTCCTCTTTTTTGTTAAAATCTTTTCCTGCAGGTCACTGCAGCCAATTGGTGGGCCTGACTAGACTACATTTTTTCCCCTCGTCCATTTTCCGATCCCCAAAGTCTCCTGAACCAGACAACGCGGCCCAGAACCTTGCCTAGTTTTTCTCCTCTTGCACTACCCCCCCTCTGTGGCAAGCGAACCGGATACTCTCCCCCCCACCGCGCAGGCTGGTTCTCGAAGATTCACTTTTTTTTTCGGCCCTAAGCCAATGCGACTGCTTCCGGGGGCTTGAGCGCTCTTTCGTTTCGTGATAGATCAACTACTAATTTAAAGCATACCTTTGGTTCGGTTGTTTGTTTGTGGCCGGCATCTAGTCACCCTTACCTTGGTCGGGCAACGGGGAAAAACAGCTTAGCGATTTTTCGCCGAGAGTTCCGTACCCCCTTCCCTGACATCGGCCTTTCCTTTTCCCCCCAGTCAAGATGCGCATCTGCAGTTTGGGTTTTTTTCCTTTTCCCCTCGCCGGAGGTGTGTTAGGGTTGAATTGACCCCGGAACCGAAAGGGGTAAGGACGGGATTTCTCCCCAATTTTTTTTCGCCTGATAAGATAGGCCTTGCCGGTCCCCTACGATAGTCTTAAAGAGTCGTACAACCCCCCACCTTTTTACCTTCCAGATGTGGTGAGAAAATGTCTAATTGGCCACGAAGATTCTAGCGAGCTCTCGTCGTCTGCCCCCCTGGTTCATTTTCGACCGCTTGTTCCCGGAAGACTTTTCTTTCACGTGAAGATGCGGGCACAATCTTCCCTTTTCCCCAGGCCAGAAGCCGCCCTTTTTGTTTCCCTTCTGCCGTTTGTGATACAGTTGGCCACCCTCCTTTTCCCTTTCCCCCCGCCGTGTCGACCTATGCGGCGCCCCGGCGTTTCCCCCACCAGCGAATGGATTTTTGACCTGCCCCTCAGTTTTCGAACTTGCCTTTTCAATCTTCTTTCTTTCGTCCTCGCAAAAGCCCCGGAAGATTCGTTTCGAGTAAGATTTTTCCCTCTCTCCCCCCCCCTACGAAATTAGTTGATTATACTTACCCTTCCTCCTTTTTATTTTTGTTTGTCTGTCTTGCTTGGACGGTCCTCTTACTACAGAGTCATTACTTTTCCCTTCCTCAGAATGAGATTGTCTCCCGGTCACAGCGTCTAGAAAGGTGGAGTGCCTCTCATCCCCCTCGACCCTGGTTTTCCTGATTTTTTATCTCCTCCTCACCCTGAGATCCGATGCCGCGCTAGTGCCGCGCCAACCCCCTCTCCACGGTGCCCCTAAGCCTTGTAATCTCCTTTCGTTTTTTCTTTTTATCACAAGTGACACCGCTGTCAGGATTGAGAGCTTTTCTTTCTGCTGTGGCCCCCCTTCCCTCATTGTTTTTCTCTCGTCTCGGGAACATGATTCGGTCTTGTGTCAAGGCATCGTCTCCGGAGACGCCGTTGCTTGCGAAAAGTGCCTCTCATTTGCTTGATAAAGTCTCTTTCTTTCTCGGGTACTAGAGGACCTTTTTCCAAGAAGACAAAGTTTCAACAACAAAAAATGTAACCCGTGCCCCTTTTCTTTTTCCCAAGGTCATGGCCCACTGTTCGTCGATCAAACCCCGGCTCGCCATAATATTCATTTCCTTTTTTCTCAGATTGAGACCTGACCCCCCCTCCATTGCCTCTTTATCCCGCCATCTCGACTGCGGCCTGCCGGCTCAAAAGTATTTCCCCATTCCGCTTTGTTTTCTGAAACGCCTTTTCGCCGCCTGTCGACAGGGCGGGCCGACAAGCAGTGCTAACGTGTTCGGACGTTATAAGCTGGCCCCCCCCCCCTTCCCTCACCATTCTTTTTGATTTGGCCTGAGAGCACCAAACAGTGATGTTCCGCATCTTCATTCTCTCCCCCCGGTCGGATGGACCCCCTTTATGACCCCCCCCCCGGTCCCCTTCCCTTCTCTAACGCCCTGTCATTCTATGCTTTACCGAATCTTTCTTGGCGCTCCCAGTGCGGACGCCGGACACTCTGGGTTCCCCTTTCTCTAAACCTTCATCCCCACCTGTGATCTTAGAAGATCTTCCCCCCCCCCCCACCTTGATCCGATTTGCTGAAACAGAAGACAAGGTATGAGAGGGGAATTTCCTCCAGAGTGTCTCCCCCCCCTTCATTTCCAATGAGAATACATATCCCCCCAGAAGGAGAGGAGGACTTCTGAAAGGCGAAGTCGAAACACACAATACCCTCTTACCCACTGTACTAGCCCCGACGATTTCGGTCCCTCGGTCCCCCGCGTTGTTTCGCGATTTTTCTCTTTCCGACCTGTGTTTTTGCCCCCCGGAGGAACGAAACTCCTTCTACACACACAAAGCCCCCCGGGATAGGAATGTAACTAGTGAGCCTCAGGTGTATGTTAGCCGACACCTCCTTAAGGTCTCGAACTTCCCCCCCACAAGGATCACTCTGGAGATAGAGGGGATCACAACCTTCTTTTCGGTCCCCAAGCAATGCTCGTTGTTTTCGGCGCCTCTTCTCTGATTAATCGCTCCAATATAGCTTTCTCAACGAGGCAAGGTTCCTGCGCGTGGTCTCTTTCCGATTGCGGTCATCGAAAAGTTTAACTTCCTGAGACAACTTTCGGACGATGCTCTAGACAAAGTTTATCAGATCCCTGCAACCTTCCCTTCGGCTTCCCATGATGGGGGAATTAGGCGTGAAAGCTTCTTTTTTTTTTATGTGAATTTATGACGACCCCTGATCTTTTCAGAAGATACGAAATGAAGGGCTCACAAGAGGTTATTCTTTTTTTTTTTCTGCTTCTTTCAAGTTTCCTTGAACAGGTTTCGGGGGTAGAAAGTTCGATGTTTTGATGCTGAATTCCTCTTTTTCCGATTTCATTTGCCCATTTCTTAACGTATTTAAAACACTTGAACTTCTCCTGGTTTGATAGCCCCGAGAAGTAGAAGCCTCTAGATAAAACAAAAGCCCTCTTCCCCACCAACGATATTGAGTCCCTTTTTTTTTCGCATTCTGCCTTTACCGATATTAGAGATTTTCTAAGCTCAAACCCTCCAAAGCCCCTGAAGTATCTTTCCCTTTTTTTTTCCTCCTTATGCTCGCCATTAACTTTTCATCCCCTTCCCCACTCCGTTGACCAGATTGCAACTGTGTGGTCTTGCCTCCCCCTAGTAGGCCCCTTCGCCCCCCTCTTGCCCCAGTCGTCGCCCCCTCCTGCTCCTTTGGCAACCTCCATGAACAGGCGGAAGCTTAAGGCCTCCGTCCCGAGCAGCGGAAACCGTGCTCACGGATCGGGCTTTTCCCGACTCTTCTTCCCACAGCCATTCCTTTCTTTTCCCGAAGCCGCCATATCTTCCGACTCCTCCACAACCCCTCTTTTCCCTCCAGCTCGACAACCATGCCCCAGCTCTCGTCCCTTTCCCCTTCGTGTTTCCTTGCCACGTGAAAACCCTTTGAGAATTTGCCCCCCTACGTCATCCAGAATGGCTTACTTTCAGAATCCTTCTTGCCTCCCGGTCTCTTCCCCCCCTATTCCCCTCCCTGTTGTAGGGAGGTTTATAGGAAGCCCTTTATCGCTTCACCATGCCCGCATGTGTTCATAGGGAAATACTTTTGGGTGTTTTTTTTTTTACATACTTCTGGGTTTACATTTTCCCTTCCCCCCCTTCGGTACGAGGAGCCTTTCCCTCCCGTGGTCCTGCCTCTCCCAACCCTCTCCCCCCCTTCCAACGAAAGTTCTTTTTTCCCGACTGAATTCTCTGCTGTGAACCTCTGACCCCGGTTTAGGCTGCTGCCTCTTTTTCCTTTTTTCACTTGCAGCCCAGCCATCTCACGGTTGAACTCGAGGGGATGTTACATTTTCTCCCTAACGCTGGGAACCCCTTCCCCCAACCATTGGGGGAGTCAGTCTTTGTCGTCTTTTTCTAGGGCCATTTACCCCCGGCTGATTTCCAGAAATCCGGTCCAGTTGAGCGAAGGTATCCCCCCCGTCAGTGATCTAACCTTTAGACCTTTTTCGACGGACTCGCTTCCCTTCTTCCTAACTCCTCGAATCCCCGCAATACCTTTTCGAGGAACCCGAGAATGGGTCAAGATTCCCCCAATATATTATTTTCCGTTTTTTTTGTTTAGTCTATTCAGGATTTTTCCGGCCAGGTTTGCAGTGTTACTTTGACTATTAAGGTCCATCCCTTCGAGATTATTCAGAGAGGATTTTCATATATGTCGAAGTTGTCTTCCCTCCCTTTTCACGTTCCAGTATTGCAAGGCCGGACTTCCTCCTTATTTTCATTTCCCCCTCTTTCTGCACCTTCCCCAAGATTCATTCCATCAAGGGTTCAGGGTTCCCGGGAGTCTTTCTCCCCCGTCCTGGACAACATTCACTTCTTTGCCGGTCTTCTTCCTCTTGTTAGAGCAGTTTACGAAATGAAATCCTTCAAACCCGAAGCCGCGAGTGTTTGACGCCGATGTTTCCTCTGTCGCCGCAGTCTAAGTCCCACTCCCCCCTGCGGGTCTTGTTGGGGCGAGGTTTGGTTCATCTTCAGGAATAACCTCTGCTCCCAAGTAGCCGGATCCCCCCCTTCCTCAGTTGTCACTTTTTTTTCTCCACCCCCCTGTCTTGATCAGCTGAACACGAGATTTTGCTGTTCCGTGAGGCATTTCTCTTCCTTTTTCCCCCTGCAATGACGCCCCCCTATCCCCGAACCTCCCCCCTAAGGGCAGGGGAATCTCCTACTGGATTTAGGAATGCCTTCCCTTTTTTCCCGAAACAAGACGGCTCTGTCCTAAGTTCCTTGAGGCTATTATTTTCCCACCCCATTCGAAAAGGGTATTCAGCTGCTTGACACAAGTTCTTCCCCCCCCCCTCCCCACGTGCAAGAAATTGTCGCTGGCTCTTCAGTGTTTTTGGAGCGGTCTGTGCGAGGATTGTGCGGAATCTTCCCCCTCTCAAGGAAGGGCTGTTCGTCGGAGTCATGGCCCCGCATACGTTCATCTTTTCGCCTGCTTTGAAGGGGCATTCGATCTTTCCCGACTTTTCATGGATGCGTTTTTCCACCGGGACTCAAGATGTCTGTTTTTGGCTCTCCTTGCAAGGCTTCGGGACTACCGAGCGTGGAGTTCCGACCACCCCTTGCCTTTTCCCCCGTCTTTGCAGGGATGCAGCATCGTCAGACTTCCTCCTTTTCGCAACGAGACTTGCATTTCGGTGTGGGGGATTTCCAATCTCGCAGGCCCCTTCCCTTTACTGACGATGCGCCACTGTCCGGGAGATTTCTGCGTTGGAGCTCTGGCGCGCACTCGCTGGCGATCATCCCTCTTTTTGTTTTTCAATGCCTTTAAGCACACCCCGGCTACAGCGCAGCCTCCCCCCTCCCCCCCATCCTCCCTGCACAAACCTTTTCGTTACCCCCCCTCTCCTCCCGAGGGTCTTCGTCGCAAAGGTTTAATACCCCAGTACCCAGTCCTGGCTTTCCTCCCCCCTTACGTTTTCGTACACCCCCAACTTCCCCTCGCGTGCGATTCGAATGCGATGCTCCTCTCGTTAGGAATTGTTTTTTGGCCGCCGTCCATTTTTCTTTCATCCTTCTTCCCTAGACTCGCCCCCATTGGCGTTCTCGTCCCATTTCTAAGAGTGGTCCGCACCCCCTTAGCGCCTCCAAGACCCGCGAGAACCTTGCACTCTGAGACTTTCACTAGACCATCTTGCCCCAGCTAATAAGGTCCTCCGCCGCCACCAAAAGCTGAAGGACTGGGCCTCCTTGCATTTCCTTTTTGGATTACCCCATATGTCTCTCTCTTTAAGCCATTTTGGAGGATTTCAGATGAAGTGTAGCTAATTGCAAGAATTTCCCCGGAATAAAATTGTCAGCTTCGCTGGCCTGTCTTTTCCAGATCCTAAAAGGACGTTTCGCAAAGCTAAATCTTCCAAGTCCCTATCTTCCGGCTTCTTAATCTTCTCGAGGAAAGTAAGATTTCCCATATGGCCGGGTGTGGTGGGATTTCCCTTCCGCGTAAGGAAGGATATACCCCTCGGAATATGGCATATATGGGCCTGACTGGGACTTGTTCTTCCGACTGGATTTCCTCGCAGTTTGGTCGTAGTTTTCCTTTCCCCTTCCCGCCTTTCCTTGAACTTCCCTCTCCCCCGCCCGGCTAAACGAGTAGTCCCCTTTCCGTGCGTTTCTCTTCTACCAATGCTTTTTCCTCTCTTCTCAGCGATAGCGCGCGTCTTCAGGTCGGGACCCATTGGATCGGAGAGCGCCTCTTTTTGCCCTTTGATCGACTAAGATCTTTCCCCCCCCGGTGTAGATGCTCTCCGAGAAAAGCCCGCCCTCCAGCCATGGTTTCCCTTCAGCGGGGCCTTTCTTTTATTACCCCGTCGCCCTGCTCTTGTGCCCCCCTCCTTCGACCCCCCCTCGAGCGGACGGCGTTTCCACAAGCGAATGGATCGATTTCCAGCCAGGCCTCCTAAGTTTTCCCCAAAGCGGGAGCCCTCCCATTTCTCTGTCTTTTCTCTTTCTCGCCCCTCGTCAGTGCTTTCGGGTCAGACGATGTCTTTTCGACGACATGGTTATCCTTTCGATCTTCCATTGTCTTTCCTTTTTTTTTTTTGTTTTTACTTGTTTTCTTGATTGGCTTCTCCTTTTCCCTCAGATTTATCCCCCTCATCCCTCTTCTTCCTGCGAAAGCCAAGTTCCGAGGACAGGAAGTCCGCACCGAGACTCCTGTTTCGAGGACGGCGCTTTTCTCATTCTCCCCATGAGGAGCCTCAGAATGAATCTCTTTTCGCCTTTTGCCGTTTCCT
>Ga0179593_1647269_pt1 | contig 13620 bp, 22 predicted proteins | sample CZODoug2_1_08_16_FD_185931 | JGI IMG/M metagenome (GOLD analysis project Ga0179593, IMG submission 185931) | Vadose zone soil fungal communities from Angelo Coast Range Reserve, California, USA - CZODoug2_1_08_16fungal (PacBio error correction) | ecosystem: Environmental > Terrestrial > Soil >... | reverse complement strand
TATCCCCTCCGTTTTCACCGGTTTCTACCCCGGGTCGATGTCTTTCCCCTTTTTTTTCGACCCGTCATCGAGACGGATTTTTTTTGTCCCCTCTCTTCCCCCCCCGCCAGGCCTTCCCCTTTTTTTCTTTCCGTAAAGTGCTCCCATTCCACCGTTCTGCCCCCCCTCCGCATCTCGCCCCTTCAAGTTTCCAGCCTTTTATGAATTTTTTAGTTTCTTTCCCCCCCCGCGTTTTCTTTTCCCCTCCCAGACGCATGCCGGGTCTTGTTTTTTTGTCTTTTGACCCCCCCCAGACACTGACCCCACCTTCCCAGCTTTCTGTCTGGCTTTTTTCTCTCTGGCCGGCCCCCCCTTTTGGGCCCTCGCGCTCTTTCCCCCTCAATCTTCCATTTTTCTTCAGGACTCTAGATACCCCCCTAAAAGGGGGGTGTTCGGGCCAGGGTTTTTCCATGTAATGTGGGGCCTCTTTGAAGGTCCCTTACAATTCTCTGGACTTTTTTTTCTTCCAAACTAAAACCACTCCCCCCTCTTTTCCCCCATTTTGTGGGGAGCGGGCGATCCACCTGTCCCCAACCCTTTCTTTTGTGTACACCTCTCCGAACTTGTTGCGGAGACCTGTCCCTGGGTTCAACCGTGCCCAACTTGACCCCCCCCCCCCCCCCCCCATCTTGTTTGTTGTCTCTTCAAAATCGGTTTCAAGAAATTTGTACCTTAGGACTTCCCCCAGAGTGCTCTCGTGTTTTCCTGCCCTTTCTTTGGTCTTTTTTTTGCGGAAATCAAGTACTTTTTTTCGTTGCCTTCGTTCCGAGATGCGTGGTCACAACTTCATTTTTAATCCCTTTCTCTTTTCCCCCAGGTCCGAATGCCGCCACCTTTAGCTTTCCCCCTTTTTCTCATGCGGAGATTCGGGTGTTTGTGCTGGTTGAACTCCGTTTCGTCACCCCTTATTCCCCCCCTACTTTTTTCTTCTTTTTTTGGTTTCTAGAGGACTCTTTTCACTTCCTCCGGGGTTCTTTTTTCTTTCCTTCCCCCCGGTGCCCCCGCCTTCCCATCTCCCCTCACTCTTTTCACTCGACTACCCCCCCCCCATTTCGACCCCGACGCGCCTTTTGTACAAGATTTTCCCCTTTTTTCATTTTTTCCCCCCGCGTTTAGTCTTTTTGATGGGGCCAGGTCTTTCTGCACCCTCCACCCTCAGCACCATTCGTTGTGTCAGTGTCCCCCCCTTCCCCAAAACACTCCCCGGGTGCCCGTTTTGAATCTCCCATCACACAAGTCACCCCCCGGAGCCTATCCCAAAATGTAAGAGTTTTTTTGGCTTTTCTCGAAGTTCCCCCACAACCAAAGCGTTTTTTCAACTTTCTTTTGGCTCCCAATTTGTCCTTTTGGTGCCAGTCCGCGAAACTCGTGCTCGCTTTTGACACCCCCCAACCCTCACCCCCCCCCACCCTCTCCAACCCCCCCCCCCCCACCCCCCCCCCCCCCCCACCCACCCCCCACACCCCCCCCCCCCCACACCCCCCCCCCCCCCCCCCCCAAAATTTTTAACGACTCCCCGGTCTCCTGTGGTTATTTTTTGGACAGCTCGCCGACTCTCACAGGTCTCTTGTTCTGGTTCCCCCAATGCTTGTTTCAAAGATGGATTGACCCTGGTCTCGGCTCCGCTGACCACCCCCCCCAATTTCTTTTCTTTCTCCCCAAAAGCTGTGAGCGCATCCGATGCGTACCTTGGCGGTTTTAGTCCGGTCCCCCCCCCACAGTCCTCTCCTCCCTTTTTTTCCCCAGTTTTCCTGGATTAATCCCCCCCAATGTTTTTGCCGAGCCAAGCTCCCAGTCCCCCCCTTTCGTTTTCTTTCCTTGATCTACAATTTTTGAACACTTGGTCTGTTCTGGACTAGTTTTTCCCTTTTTCTAGTCTTCCCCCCGCCACCTTGGTAGTACCTTGTACTTCCCCCCCCCCAATTTAGCTTCCTCCCCCCTCCTTTTCCGTTGGTTTTGTTGCAGATCCCGTACCTTTTACTTTTCGTTCCCCCCTTTTCTTCCCCCTTTCTGTTTCTCACTTTTCCGACGGAAGTTCCACTCGCTTGTTACGTTCTTGATAACCTTTTTTTTAATTTTTTTTTTTTCTTTGATGGCTGAGCGCCAATCTTTTAACCCCACTTTTCCCGAGAACTTCCCCGTTCAGTCTTTTTTTTTTTTTTTTTTTTTTTTTCGCCTTTCTGGTGTCCCCCCCTTCCCCCAGCAAGTAACGTCGTTGGATCCGGGCAACTTTCTTCCTTCCCCCCTTTCTCCTTGTGTGTCAGCTGATTTTCCCTCTAGATCTTCCTCATCTTTTCCCCAAAGGCTTTCCTCTTCCCCGTAGCGTTCCCCCCCCCAAAAGAAACCTTCCCTTCTTTTCCGTTGCCGATTTCCCAATTTTTGTTTCCACAAGTGCATCTTTTTCTCCCCCTCTCTGCCTTTCCATCAGCAGCCTTTTTTCAAGACCAAGTGACCCTGTTTTTTGGATTAGGATTGCCCCACTTCCCAACGCGGCCCCCTTTTTTTTTTTTTTTTCTCTGCCCGCCTTTGTATATTCGCTTCCCCTTTGTTTCTTTTTTTTTTTTTTTTCCACCTCCGAATATTTCTGATGGCTTTTATGTTCCCCGTCTATTGCTCACCCCCTCCCCGCGGATGGCGCCTTCACTCCCCGCGCGTCGTGGTGCCCATTTTTCTGTTTTTTGTCCCGATTGGAACAAAAGGTGTGGTCGGCTGATTGAAGCCTGCGTTCATTCCCCCGTCTTCTCATGGAAACCCCTCATTTCTCTCTAATAAACGTAGGTTAGTTTTGATTCATTGTTGACTCGGTTGGATTTCCCCACAAACCTCCCCTTTTTCTGGAGTGTGTTTAATTTTTTCCAACAAATGGGTCCCCAGCCCTTCTATGTCCCTGCCCCCTTCCAGGGATCTGTCCCTTTCCCCCCTCCCCCGTTACCCCTTCCTGGCACGACTTTGAAGGGACTTCTCCAGTGTTTTTCTTTTTTTCCTAGGCACGGAGCTACCCTGGTTTCCTCCGCTACCGAGACTTTCAACTGGACTGGGTTTGCGTCGTTTTTTTCAAGGGCCACACCCCCCCCCGGTTTTCGGTTTGGTCCCACCTTTTTTCCCAGTGTCGCCGCCTTTTCCCCCTTTGCTTGAGGCCACCTCCGTTTTTTTCTCTTCTTTTCTATCCCTGCATTAATTAGATCGGTTAGTTTTCTATGAACGTTCTTCACCGGTGCTCCCACCTTTTTCCACCGAGCCCCTAAACATTAACCCCCTGCTGCCACGGCTCAAACCCACCCGGTCGTTCTCCTTTGTTATATGATTTGGAGAGGCTTGCCCCCACTTCCTTTTGAGATGCACGGGCGCCCCTCTATCCTTTCCATCCGACAATCTGATTTTATCACCCGTCGGCCCCCACCCCCCCCAACCATTTGCTGCACCTCCTGGGTCCAAAAAGTCTCCCTAGATGTGCTCCCGGGTGGTCCACTTCCCCCCCTCTCACCCCCCCCCCTTCACCCAGACATTGTGATTTTTTACTTGATAATTTTTCCTTTCTTGAAATGATCAGCCTTTCTTCGTTCGAGATAGTTTCAACCACGGTCCGGTCCTTTCCCAGAATTTTTTTAAGGCTGGTTTCTTCCCCGTCTTGGTTACCCACTCCTGACTAACGAGTTCCCTCTTTGCCCCAAAAGGTGTGAAAACCAATCTACAATTTTCACGACGAATCTTCTTTTCTTTTTTTTTTTTGTTCTTTTTTTTTTTCTTTTTTTTTTTTTTTTCAAAGCTTGGGTAGATTTTAATTTTTTCCCTCTCCCTTTTTTGCGAGACGATCAGATTTTTTTTTTCCACCGTCTTTAACCTTTTTCTATGGTGTCATTTCCCCCCCTAAATTTTAAGACACCTCTTGCCGATATTTTTTTCACAGTCCGGGAACAAAGAATAACGCCAGATGCAAATCTCCTCTCTCAGCCCCATTTCCCTGGACCATCAGGGTTCCCCCAACCTTACATACCCCTTGACCTCTTTTTTGTTCAGGGTCTTTTAACCCCTTTTTTTGAGTGCATTCTCGATATTTTTTACTTTCCCTCGGGATGGTTGGGAGTCCGCATGATAACCCCCCTCTACATTTAGTTTTTTATTTCCCCCTGCCCTCCCTCCCCCCCTTTTTCCCCTTTGCATGATTCCTTTTCTTTCCCCAAGATTCATCCCCTATCCCCAAAGGAGGTCCCACATAATTTTTTTTTGGAAGCAGTTGTACGTCGTTGTTCGACCCTCATTTTTAGGGGACTATTTGCTTTTGTATTCCTTGTTCTGGAGCCCTTTTTTTTTCCCTTTTTCCGTAAACCCCCAAACTAACCCTCCTTCCTCCCTCTTTTCGGGGATTGGCTCTCCCACAACTCAAAGTTTTCCCAAATTTCTTTTCATTACCTTCCCACCCCAGGGTTTTTTCATCTCTCCTTTTCCCCCATGTGTTGGAAAAACCGTTCCCACACACCCCATACGTTGGTTTTTTTTCCTAGGTACCCCTTTTTTGTCAAGTCCCCCCCCCTTTCCAGTGATTTCGTCCTTTCCCTCATTGTCCCCAGGTAGTTCCTGTTCCCCCCTTTCCTTTGTGGGTCTTCCCCACCATTTTCACTTTCCCTTCCCCCCTCAGGATTTTCCCCCTTTGTGCAAATTTCTGTTCCCCCTCTCTGGGTCTTCCCCATCCAATGGATAGTCCCCTTCCCTAGTGCTGGCATGTCCAGCTTCCCCCCATTTATCCTCCCACTCCCCTTCGGTTGGCTGGCCGGTGACTGGTTCAACTTTACGTTTTTTCCCCCGTCCCCAGTCCCCCCCGGGTGGGTGTGCTTTTCTCGAGCGGCGTCACATTTTTTTTCTCTCCCCTTGGTTTCAACTTGGAGATCATTCTCAGTTTAGTTTTCCCTTCCCCTCCCCCCCCTTTTTCATTTGCACCACCAAAAAACTTGACTCCCCCGAATCCCCCTTGCTTTTCCCCCCAAGATTTCCCCCCGCCTCCCCGCGTCGGTTGAGCCCCCCTTTTCCCCGTCCGACCTCAGCAGCTTTTTTTTTTAGTCTGCCTGAAAACACAAACAGCAAATGGTTGAAAACGTGGATTTAGAAAGCAGACATTCAGCGCAGGGAAACCCACGTTTTTTTTTATCTCCGCCAGGGTCTACACCCCCAACACTCCATTTCCCCCTCTTCTCTTTACTTCCAATGTTTGCAGCGCGACCCCTTTCCAAATTTTCCTTTTTTGGCCCCCAAACATTTTTACGAAACTTTTTTTCCAGTTTCTGCCGTCATCCTCCCAGGTTTTTTTTGGACTCTCGTCCTGTCCCACCCCTTTTTTATAGGTGAAAACCTGTTTTTTTTTTTTTTTTCCGTCTGGCTTGAGAAAGATCGTATCCGTTCTTTCCCCCACAATCTCCCCCATTTCTTACGCCCACCCACCCTAATCGACGGTACTTTTCGGGACGTGGTTTCCCCTTGTGTACACGGGGGTTGGACTTGATTTCATCAGTACCTCCATGGGCCATAATTTTCATCAGACTTTTGGATAGCAGACAAGAGTCCCTGTTCTTTTTCTTCCTCCCTTCCCCCTTTCCTCCATCTTGGATTTTTGAGCGAGTCTTGCCTTCTGCCCCTTTCTTGACCATTAAGGTGAGATGACGATCCTAACCTCTGCTTTCTCTCTTTTTCCTACCCTACTTTCCTGTTTTTTTTTTTTTTTTCTCTATAAAGATAAGTTGTTTTCTGTTTTCCTCATGCTGTTTGGTCCCCCGAAGAGGACTGCCCCACCATCCTTGCTCCTTCCCCCCCTCTTAAGTTACTTCTTACTTTCTGGCCATTTTTCCCAAGTGTAAGGAATATTTTTGACACACACAAAGTATTTCGTACAATTTTACTGGGCGTTTTTTTTAAGACGGTAGATCTCTCATTATTATTGGACCGGGTTGAACCCCACTCCACCTTTCAGGTGATTTATGGATGTATCCCTTCTTTTTTTTTTTAATACCCTTTCTTGCTCATGTGGCCTGCCTTCCCCGCCTTAACGCCTATTGTTTTGCCTCTTTTCACGCCGTTTTTTTTTCCCCGTCATCCCCTTTTTTTGTCCTTTTTAGGCCCTTTTGCGTTTTCCCCCCCCCTGAACTTGGTGACCGTCTTTTTTTCCCTGTTTGCCCGATGTTCGTCCACAACCCTTTCCACCACCCCCTGCGGTCTTTTTCGTCCCCCGATCCCCCATGCAGTGTTGGTTTCCTTTTTGGACCCCCGGGCTGTTGGTGTGGTTTCCCCCTGAGGGAGCCCACCGTCATCCTCTTTTTGCTGTTTTGAGTCTTTTCCTTTCACACTTTTTTCTTTTGTTGGCAGCATCGACTCTTGGCTCCTTTTTTGCCCGAGACACTGGATCACGCTGCTGTGTGTTTGTCTTTTTCCCTTCCTTTACCGTTTTTCCCCGGGCGTTCGTCGGAACTGGTTTTGTTTTCCTTTTTTTTTTTTTGTGTGTTTTTTGGTTTTTGTTTTTTTTTTTTTTTTTTTTTTTTAGTTGAAAAACGGAGTTTTTGATTTGTTTGCCCTGCCCCTTTGGAAACACCCTTCCCGTTAGTTGGAACCCCCAAACTTTCTCTTTCCTCTCTCTCACGGTTTGGGGTGGGTCCTCTTTGATTAGGTCCCCTTGTCGTTTTTCCCCCCTCCAACCGGATTTTTTTTAACAGGTGGGCTTCAACTTTTTTTTGTTTTGTGAACGCCACCCTGCTCATGCTTCCTTTATGGCAATGGGTCCCCCCCCATATTCTTTCTCCCTTTACCACGTGGGAAATTTTCAGTGATCTTCTTTCCTGCCCGCCAGAGTTTGTCCTTTCCCCCCGTACACTTTGTTTTTTTCCCCATTCACTCTTCTGATGACGGTGGGTTTTTTTAATTCTTTGTCTGAAACTTACTTGGAACCCCCCCCCCTATTTTTTTTTTGAGATTGTTTCCCTCGTTTTGCTAGATGTCTCCCCACCGGTATGTTGCCCCCACCTTTGGTCTTGTTCTTGAGGAATATGTCCCCTTCCTTCCCCCCTTTTTCCCATTTGTGTCGTCGGGGTTTTCCGATGATGGGCCCTTAATTTTTCCCCAATAACCCTGAGGGCCCCCCCCCCCTTTCCTCCCCCCCTGCCATCCACGGCCCCCTCCCCCACCCCCAAGGGTGTGGGACTCCCTTCCCTTGATTGGAGGTCTATTTTGGTCCCTTCCCCCTGCTCGCCGTCCACTTTCATTGCTGGCATCACTCTCCTCTTTAATCAATGTCCCCTCCCATCTGTGCTTTTTTTTTGACCAAAAAGAGTCCCTCTCTTCCTTTTTTTGGTGTTGATCCCTCACCCCCTTCCTTTACCCCCCCGACCTGATTACTTTCCTTTGCCCCCTCCGAGCCTTCTTGTCCGGAGAGCTTATCCCCCGTTGTTCCGTGAATGAACGGCGGCCCGCTTGACTCCCCCCCCCCCTTTTTTTTCGTCCTAGATGACCTTGCCACCTTTTTTACCAATCATCCTCCGTGTAGTGTGCCCGACGGGTTAAATTACTTATACTTTTTTACACCTGTTGTTTTTTTTCTGTCCTTCTGCCGATTTACCTCATTTCTCCCCCCTTCCCCGATGATTTTTGCTTTCTCCGTTCCTATCTCCTATATGGGTTGTTTCTGTTTCCCTTTTTTTTTTTCCCCCATGGCCTTCATTTCGTTCCCTGCGACCCCCCTCCCTTCGGCCCTTTCCCTTGACATCTTCGCATCCTGGCTGTCCCTTTCCCCCCCAAAATAATAATCACCTTAATTGTTTCTAGGGTCCCTGTTTCACCACTGAAATTTTCTGCTCCTCCTTTTTTTTTTCCTTTTTCTATGGTTTTTGGTGAGTGCTTATTTTTTTCCCAACCTTTTTCTCTGCGAGGGAGTAATACGTCTTCCCCCCCCCATACCCCCCCCTTATCCCGAGCGTGCCCCCTACATGGGGGTGTTGCTGCTCCCTCCGTGCGAGTCACTTGTTTTTGATGGTTGTCTGACATTTTTGTGCTCGTTCTTCTTTTTCCCCCTTTCAATTCCCCACCCCCAACTCCCCCAATCTTCCTCCCCTTTTTTTTTTGTTCAGAGGGTCGATATGCCCTTTTTCTAGCCCCCATTTTTTCCCCTTTGTATTGTTGTTACACAGAACACCCATTTGGCGACCCGAATCGATAACATGTTTTCAACCCCATCACCCCAATTCGGGGATTTGTGTTTCCCTTTTCTAGAGTCCCCCAGTCCATTTATGGTCTTTCTCTTTATAGTCCTTCAGTTTGTACGTCATTCGCCCTTCTGCGTTTTTTTTTTCCCTGGATCACAGTCGTTTGCCTTTTTTGAATGGAATTTTTTTTTTTCTTAATGATCCATCCCCCCAGGGTCTATTTGGACACCCAGCATTTTCGTGCAGTATTGTGAAGCATTCCCCATTTCTCTCCCCACTACCCTGAGCGCGCGTGTGGTGTTCTTGTTTTTCACACTCCGCTTCCGGTTCCCCATTCTTTTCCCCCCCCCTAACCTAAGGTTAGTGTATCTGCTCCCCGCTTGTTTTTTCCTTGTTCGAGTCGCCCTTTAATCATCCACCCCCAGTCCCTCTTTTCATTCATCCCCAACAACCCCATTTCGCCCCCCTTACCGTAAAACTTTCAATCGTGCCCTTTTTTGGCCGTTTTGAGGCCCAGGTCTCTTGTCCCTATCCCTTTGTTCCCTTCTCCCATGTCCTGACGACAACTGTTATTTTTCTAGTCCCCCTTTTCACAAGACTTCCTCTTTCCCCCAAGTTTTCGTTCTCCCGCCGTACACCTGCCACCCTGCGCAACCCACTGAATTCAGCGTAACTCCCAGCCTTTCCCCCCATTTTTCTTTTTTCCCCCCATCTTCCTTCGCGCCTCCCCAAAGTTCCTCCTATCTCAGGACGTCCACCCCAACTCGGGTCCTCAAAATAACACTTTTCACTGGGTCTTCCTTTTCCTGTTTTGACGGCTGATGGACACAATTTTTCTACCCCCCCCCCCCCGTTAATGAGTCCGTCTTCTAATTTTTTTTTCCACTTGCCACTGCTAGAGCCCCCCCCCGTATTGAGAACAGCCATCTGCACTCTCCTCTGCGTCCCCCCCTCCCTTCCAGCGGCGTTTCTTTTCCCTTTCCCCAAACGAACCACCTTTCTTTTCTTCGATTGACTTCCTTCCCTGTTTTTTTTTCTCCCCCCCCCTTTTCATGCGGAACCACGCCCACCAACTTAGCTTTAGTTATATTTCTTCCTCAAATACCGTTGCCCAGATGTTTTCTGCGCTTAGTGTAATGACTTTTTTCCCGAAGTGAATCCGGACCAAGCCTCCGATTCAATCAACAAATTCTTCTTCTTCCTTTCGGCCAACCTTTACCAGTGTTTGTGGATTCGTCCCCCCCTCGTTGAAGTCTTGCCTCAAGGAATGGGGAATTTGCATTGTTTAGTCCCCCCCCGTAGGCCTTTTTGGAAAAGGACCCTAACCTTATGCGATCAGTTTTTTTTTGCGAATCCCCCCTCTTCTATTTTTTTTTGGTCTGTTACGCTCTCAGTTTTTTTTTGGGCAGCACTCTCCTTCCCCTATCATCGGTTTTTCCGCACCCCCCTATGCGTCCAACATCCCTTTTACCCTGTTTTTTTCTTTGCCCTTTGTCCTTCTTGTAACCTTGGCCCCCCCTCTTACCATTCGCGCTTCGCGGTTCGTTCCAGTTTGGTCGTGGTCCTTTGTTTTCTTGGGGTTGGGGGTTTTTTAACCATCCCGGCCCACTTTTTTTTTTACCTGCCCTTCCTTGGATTTTCAGTTTTTTTAAAACGCTTTTTTCTTTTGTTTTCCAGGATGCTCTCATTTCTCCTAGTGAAAAAAGAGGGCCCCCCCCCTTATCCCCCCTCTCACGGAGGATTGATTCTTTTTAAGGTCTCGTCGGGTCGGTCACTTTGTCTCTCCAAATGCGTTTGTATTGGTGAGTGCCTTGCTTCCCACTCTCTCATTACCCCCCCTTCGCTTTCCACCACCCGAAGGATCTTCCTAAACCTTTTAGGTTAATCTTTTGGTTTTTTTACTTTCTTTTTTGTTTGAATCTTCGCGGAGTTTCCCCCCCCTTCCCTGGTAGTTTGAAGAAGTCAAAAGATGTGACAGAGTCATACAACACCCAAACATCCGCCCTCCTGCTAACACAACATATAACAACTTTACCCACAACAAATACCCAAACAAAAACTTCCTTCCCCAAAAAGCAAAACGCAAGCCCAACAAAAGCACACACAATAACAAAACCCAATCAAATAACAAAACCAACCAACAAAAAAAAACCAAAAAAACAAAAAAACACAAAAAAACAACAAACACCGGGGGGGGGTTTGGGAACCTTACCTTGGGTTGGGGGTCTTTTCCCCCAAATATTCCCATGGAACCCACCCACATGGGTTACCCTTCGCGCTTCTTATGTTCTTCCCCTATCTTTTTTTTTGCCAATGGAATTTCCTTCCTCCTGGTGGTCCCCCACCCCCCCTCGTGTCCTCTGATACCATGGTTTCCCCTTCCCCCCCTGAGCCTCGCCAACTCTGCGGGGCTCTATGGTCCACCCCCCCAACCCTCGTTTTGAGAGAAGTGGACTTTTTTTCCCCAAACGTGTGTCCCTTTCTTTTTTTCACCCCCTTGGTGGCTTGTGTTTGGAGGGACACAAATTTTTTATATGTTCTCTTCGCATCCCCCCTCCCCCCCCCCCTTTAAATATATGGATTGTTTTTAGGTTGTTCCCTGCCCCTTGCATTGTCACGTGCCCCCCCCAAATTTTTTCCCAACCTAGGCCGAGAACCCAGTGAATGATGCCCAGAATCCCCGTGACCGACCCACCCCTTTTGGTTTTTTGTGTCCTTCCCTTGTTTTTTGTTTTAGTCCGGGGTGTACCAGGCATCGGTGCGCGACACGGGGTACCTTCCTTCCCCCTTCCAGTTAGCAGCTTGGGGGGCCCCACATTTCGTCTCCCCATCCCCCACAAACCCTTTTTCACTGGCATGGTTTCGATCGGCGATCGTGTTTTTCCCCCCCTCCCTCTTCCCCATTCATTTCCCCCCTCTTTCTTTTTTTTCTTATGCGACGGCCTCGCCTCGCTGTCCGTTTTTCTGCCACTTAAGGATGGTTTTTTGATCTTTTTCACAAGCCCCCCCATATCGTATCGCTTTACTTTTGACCCCCAAAGTGTACCTCCGACCTGCCTTGGCTCATACGTTCGGCACTCCCCATCTCTTTTCCCATTCCTTCTTTTCGTTTTTTTTTTTTTCTTGAGGATGTATTTTCTCATTTCTTTTCGAAATGCGTCTGCCCCCTTTGCCCTTAGACACTCGAGCTTTTTCCTGTTTCCCATATCGGTACCCCCCTTTCTTTTTCCTGTTCTTCGCCTGCTGATTATTCTTTTTTTGCGCTCTTCCGCATCCGGTCGTTTTTTTCCCCACTTTCATTCCTTCGGTTTTTTCTGGAAGTAGTGATGGTTCCCCCCACCACCGCAGTTCAATATTAGAGAGTCTTGGCCCCCCCACACTTCGACTGCACGACGTCGAGGGGTGTGGGGTTCTGTGGCGGCCCGTTTGCCCCCGATGGATTTTTTTTCCCCCCCCCCACTAGCTTTTTTGCTGTGCCAGAGAGGCCCGTCCCCCGGCGCTCCGGAGAGGCAATTAAGTTAACCAAGCTCTCCCCCCCCCCAGATAAATCACGTTACCTCGTGACTCCCTACCAACACTTCCCCCCCCGGGTTGGCCCGCGTGTGTTAGATTGGATTTTTTTGGGGCGGCGTTGTATGTTTTTGCCCCTCTTTTCTTTTTTTTTCGCCTGTTTCTCCTTGTGCAAGGCAGTACCCCCCACTCCCCTCTCAATCTCTCTTCTTAGATGGGTGCTTTGCCATAGAGACCCCTACTTGTTTTGTCTTTTCCCACCCCCCCCCCCCCCCCCCCCTTTTTTTTTTTTGGTCACCGGGGTCCCCCCCTGGTTTTTTTTAAAAGTCCATCGCCTTTTTTTGTTTGGGACCTGTTCGTCTTCCGCTTGCTCGTCTCGGTTACGATTGCCAATGGTCACTCAAACTTTTTTGCTGCCTTTCCCTTCTTTCTTTCAATTAATTGTCCTCTGTAGTGTCTCCTCTCAAGATCCCCCCCCTTGTCTTTTAGCGTTCCAGACCCTCCCGTGCCTATTATTTTTTCTTTCTCCCACCCTTTGAGGGAGAGGGAATTGACAGTTTCTGGGTGAAATCGTCCCCCTAGTCAACTCATTCCACCTCCTTTTCTTTTGATATTGAGTTTGTGTTCTTTCCCCCCCTTAGAATAACTTTGGTTCTCGGCCGCTTCCCTGCGTCCTTTCACTCTTTTCTCCCACTTCCGACCTGCTCGTCGGTTAAAACCTCGATTCTCGTGTCTCGGCCCTGACTCCAAGCCATCTGGTTACTGCCACCCGTTTACCCTCTTTTTGATAGATCCCCCTTTCCCGCTGCTAACAAGTTTTTCCTGCGTGTCACCCCCCCCGAAAAAAACCAACCAGAAGATTTCCAAGGCAACGACCCCAAGCCGTGGTTCCTTTTTTTTTTAGTTTGTTTCAAATCCCCCCGCATCGCTTTGGCCACAAAACCGTGAGACATCTTTTCCCCCTTAGTCCCCCCCGGTTTCCAGGTTTGTACTCGTCCGGACTTCCCATTTATCGGGACCTCTCTTTTTTCAACCGAATGGTTCTCGATCTCAGCTGCCCGCTCCTTCAACCCCCTTATCGACAAACCGTTTTTTCCGATCCCCTCCCACCTTTTTTTCTGGCCAGGCTCAGGTTTTAATTTCCTGCTCCCGTCCCCTCCGCTTTGGCGCGTCAAGCCCGCACCTAGATGTGGGTTTTTCCGTTTTCTCTGCCAGGGGCAACCTTTTTTCCTTTCCCCGAGATGGAGCCCGCCGTCTCCCCAGTTCGTCGCCACGTAGTGGCGGTCAGCATACTTCAAAACTTAGCTTTGACTTCCTCCTTCCGTTGTTGGTTGTTGAGTCTCTCTCCAATCTCCTTTTTTTTGTAAAAGGCTGCTTCATCCTACCTGTTGTGTTGTTCGACGACTCCAGTTTCCCCCCCCTCGCTTCCAGACAATCTGAAGTTGTTTTAGTTCCCCGCACCTTTACCTTTTAAGAATGTCTGTTTTTTGGTTTTGCTGTTACCCCAATCCTAGCACTTACTCAGTATGTATTAACTTCTTTCCCCTGGACGGGTGATTGTGTCTCCCTTTTCCCCGGCCCCGCCCCAATTTCGTATGTGCTGTTCTTTAACCTACCAATCTGCGCCTTTGTTTGCCCCCTTCACGCTTCCACCTCCACTTTTTTTTCCCCCCACCGGTTTTTTTCCCCGTTTTGACGCTTTGGACGCTTGGGTCTCCAAAAAGACCCTGCCCCTTGCCTTCCTTCCCCTTGTCGTACAATTTTTGCCCTAGAGCTGTTTCTTGTCGCTGGCTAATGCCCGTTGGTTTTTTCTGCAGTGGTGTTTGAAACGTTTTTGGTCCATTTTTCGACCTTCCCCTCTTCTTATAGCCTTTTTCCCCCCCTTGTTTTTCTG
>Ga0179593_1688037_pt1 | contig 13621 bp, 11 predicted proteins | sample CZODoug2_1_08_16_FD_185931 | JGI IMG/M metagenome (GOLD analysis project Ga0179593, IMG submission 185931) | Vadose zone soil fungal communities from Angelo Coast Range Reserve, California, USA - CZODoug2_1_08_16fungal (PacBio error correction) | ecosystem: Environmental > Terrestrial > Soil >... | reverse complement strand
CCGATCTGTTTCAGGCTCGCTGTGCCGTCACGTTCTAATTTTGCACTTGTAGGCAGCCCTACTGTTTGGCAAAGCGATTGCCCGAAGTTTTAAATGTTTTCCCCCCGGCTCCTCTCGTTTCTGTTTTAAGGCCTGAGAAGATGTTCAGGTAGCCCGATGGATTCCAGCTCGTGAGTGATGCGGTAGGTTTTTCTCTCTGCCTGCCGATCTTTGATTACCCCGGAAGCTCCCTTATTTCAACCTTTTTTTGTAGGGATACCGATCGTTGCAGGGAAGAACTAGTCGGCTGAAGTCTTAGTGATGATAGTACCTCGGCCGCGTTTCGTTCGTGTAGGTTTCGGTGACGAGCTCGCGCCCCTCAGCGACAAGGAGTTTGATCGTAGGTTCGTCCGAATTGCGCCGTCGACCTCTTTTAAAACTTCCTTTTCTTTCCTCATGTGCATAGGATAGTCACGGAGTACTTCCTTCTAGTTCGTTCACGTACTTATCTTACTCCGTGTGTAAGTTCCGAGCCACGCCCTCTTTCACGAGCTGTTTCCCTCTCAGTGCGACCCATCAGCGCGGCGATCCCCCGGTTATGAGGAATGTGTCTGTTATAATTCGACAAGGCGTTTCATACCCTTTTGAGAGAGATCTTTTCGAAGATGTAGCGCTGTATAATCCAAATGATGATCATCCCGGCTTCCGCGATGATCTTGGGAGCACCTATACGTGACAAGACGCACGCCTTCTCCTCCCCTTTTCTCCGAGGCGGTTTTGTGAGCCATTAAGAGAGAGTGAACTCCGAGAATTCTTTCAATACAGGGGACGACCTCCTTCCTGTCCCAGGGGAAGTTCTGCCCTTCTCTTCGCTCTACGGGTCGTGATACCTCACGTTCTACTTTTGCTTTGACTCTAAGAGATAGGGAACCCCCGACCCCGAAGACGAAGACCTAAGCCGCTCCTGAGGTTATTCCTCTTCGAGCGCGTCATCCCCCGAAGGAGTTTTCCGATGGCGCCCTTTTTTCTTTCCCCGACGAGGATGATACTTTTCTGTATCTCCGATCCTTAATCGTCTTCACGATCGTCGGCCCTTTCGAAAACACCCGTTGAATTTACTAACGATATCTTCTCCCCTGACCCCTCGCTCCCGTTCTCCTACCCATTCTCCCTCAGGGCGCAGGACCAGAAGTTAACGGCTTTCGCTGTGGCCCAGTCGGGCTTGGCATGACCCCACAAGCCTTGAGAAACCGGAAAGTTCCCCCTGAACCCAGATCCTCTGGCTGAAAGAGAAGGCAGATTAGTAGGACTGATGAGCACCCCCCCCGACTGAAATTGCGTCCCGTGTCTCGAAGAAGTACTTTAACTTCCTTTCTCGCTTCACTGACTTCCGCTGTTTCCAGGAAATAACACCGTCTTTGGAAAAGAAAAAGGGAGGCTTCCCCTGGCCAAGTTGGTAGAATTTCTTTCCCCCACGAAAACCCCGACCACTTCGCTCGCTCCCTCCAGATAGGGTTCCCCCGGTTTAGCCGGGAGATGTTCCTCGACTCTTTTCATCCTAACGCATAAAGTTTATTGACCTGCGGGTCCCAAAGAGTGGCGAAGTGGGTCTTCCGATTCTGGCCTGTTCCGGCCGGCTCCAGCCCCTTCCTCCTTAGTCCTCCGTCCTCGAGATGAAAAGGTCGGGGAGTCCCGTTTTTTGCTCGACTTCTCCGAGGGGGATGCTCGACCCTTTGGGGTGCAGACCTTGCGGGATTTACCCCTCTCGATGCCCTTCCGGCGACTTTTTTCGACAGACGCCCCTTCGGAGCCCGCACCCTTCTCCGATTTTATGCGTGAATCTCTGGCGGAGATTGTCTCGTTCCTTTTCAAGTCCAAAACGCCTCCCTTTCGCTGTCGGTTTTCTCTTTATGGTTAGAAAGGGGCTCCGTGTCTCGGCCGGTTTTACTCCCATCCCTGCCTCGTTCCGAAGATTAACCGCGTCCCTTTTGAGGGCTGGCGGCCCGATGCTGCCGCAGGGAATCCCTGGATCGGGCCCCTCTCTTGGATCTGTCGTCGCATTTGTCCTATTTTCTCCAAGGGAGGTGATGGCGCAGGCGCGGACCCTGTCGAATGTCGGGGCTGATTCTCCTCTTGCGTATGGTAACCACTCGCCGACTCGAAGGCCGTCCTCCAGATAGAAGACTTGGTGGTCAGGAGACTGCGCGATGTGTCCTGCTAGACGTTATCAGCTAGAAGATCTTTCTCCCCGTACGAGATGCTTGACACTTAAAAAGATAGTCAAGACTCCTTCCTAGAAGGGCCCCGCTTCGAAGGTCCCTCCTGTGTTAGACCCTACCGATATGCTGCCACGGAGACTGCTTTTTCTCTCTTTTCTAAGAGATGGACGCACCGCGGCAAGAGGAACATCCCCTGCGTGCTCTCCTTGCGACGGCAATTGCGTCTTTTCGCCAGGCGCCGAGCTTTTCCTTTCCGTCAAGGCGAGCGCTAAATGACAGTCCAAGATTAGGTGTCTCGGCCCCCTGCCGCTGTTCCCTGCGCAGACGGCTCGAGATGCGCTGGCCCTTCGGCCAGGATCGCTCCCCCGCTGCTCGAAGCCGTCCGTTTCCGGTCGCGCTCACTTCTTAGATTTACCTTGCTCGACGGGTACGGTCACGTTTTCCTTTCTCTTTGCAGGCGACCGTGTTCCCCCCCCCGATTGCCTTTTTTGTTTTTGAGAGAGTAGCGTGCAACGATCAGGTCTTTTCCGTCGAGCCGTTCCGTTTACCTCCTCTTCCCCCCGGGAGCTCGACCGGACCGCTCTCACGTCGTCGAAGCAGCTGGAATTCTTCCTGGTCGGCCGAAGCTTGCCCAGCGCTAGCCTTTCCCTTCCTCTCTCTCATGCGCCGATTTTAGACGCGTCGTTTCCTGATTCTCCTTCGTTTTCTCTTGTAGCGCTAGAACGGACGGTGTTCCCCCCTTGTTCGGCGCGTGCTGTTGCAACTAGACCCTCCCTTCTCTTTTCGAGCAACGCGACAGGTTGCTGTCCGTCGTGTTTCGACTGACCCCAGAAGATAGAAGGTGACCTTTTCCGCATAGCGGCCGACGGTTCCCCCGTCGTTATTCAGCCCGCACGCAGCCTGGCCTATTTCTCTTTTTACGAGATTTTTCATCTTTGCTCCTACGGCCTTTGTAGGAGAAGTTTGAATCGGCGTCTTCTTCCTGAGCAGCGGGCGCAGGAGCTACCACCGGAGGCTCGTTGTCTAGAGGAGTTCTCCGGCCCGACGCTTGCTATCCATCAGGAAGGGGCCAGTCTCTTCTTAGGAAATAACAGCAGATCTCTCAAGCCGAGGAACTCGCCTTCCCTTTCTCTGATCAGCCAGTGAGGATCCAGAGGCATTTTCCCCTTCTTCGGCATCCATCTGTCGTGCGGAGGGGAAGTTCGCTCGGCCGTTTTGTAGGCGTTCGTTCGCCTGTCACACTTCCTCTCCCCCCGAGGACAACGTCAGACAATAGTCGCCACTCCGCGTCCGGGCGCTTGATATCTCCTCAGCCTTCGCCTCGGAATCTCAGCCATGCCGTTTTCGCTCGGAGAAGTGCGGGCTCCGAAGGCCAGACGTTTCTTCTAACTTTTCGGGCAGCTCCGATTTTCCACCTCCCCGGGGACGGAGTCCCCTCTGAAGCGCCAGGTCTCTCCCCCCTCGTGAGAAGGCTAGCCGAGATACTATTTCCCCGGCTTTTCCCTAACGTTGTTGCCGAGCGCGCGGTCGCCTTTACCTCCTCCGGAAAGATCGGCCGCTCCCCTCGCCACTCGTGGTGGAGCCCTTCCTTCCCGAGTTCCGCGGTCGTAGTAGCCCCCGAGCTCACCCCTAGCGCTCTCGGGGCGTGGCTTGTTAACCTCCTTCAGTTTTGGAGGGGTGATCCCGTGCCGTTCTCCAGCCGTGTTTTTTTTCCTCAACCGGGAGGTCCTGCGCGGCCATTTCATTCCCTCTCGGAAGTAGGCTATTCGGCTCGGTCTCTTTCCGCATGGGGCTTTTCTCGAGGCGTCTGCGCCCCCTTTTCTGGCGCCGGCAGACTCGGGTCATTTTAGGCGGTCCCTTTGCCATTGAACTTTTTTCAGTCCCCCTCCTTGTCGTCCCTATTGCAGCCGTGACTTTTTTCCTTTTCGCGGCCCTGCAGGCGTTTTCTTTTTTGCTCTCGGTCTGCGAGACGGACTGTCGAGCCATTGGGGTTCACCCTCTTCCTAAGATATGGGTGGCGATGGTTTTTTGACGCAGCTCGGGGCTGTCGTATACGCAGCAGGAAGAGCCTTATCCTACATAGTTGATCAAAGTATCCAAGCTGATCCGGCTCGTTCCGAGAAGTACCCGAGGAAGAAGAGCCCCCCCCCCCCCCCACTCCGGACCGAGGGACTCTTCGTTCGTCGTAGGGTCGTTTTGGGTCAGAGATTTTTCTGTCATTGATAGTGTTCCCACCCCTTTGAGCCGTCCTTCGCTCCAGAGTCTTTAAGAAACGTTTTCCCCGGGTGACTTCTGATCGAGTCCCGGCTTTCCCCTTTACCATTATACGCGTCTCCTTGCGCAGTCGGTGTCCTTTAAGTCTGCCTCCGTTCGTCCTATGGTACACGAGGTAGAGGGGTCTCCGATCAGCAGCGGCGATCCGCCTTTATGAGAAGCGGATCGCGTAGCCTCGTTTGTGCGTTTCCCCCTTCCTTTTCTCCTGTCACTTGCGCTTATACGCGATTCCCTTTCATCACGGGACGTTTATCGCGCGGCTGATCGGGGAGCCCCCTCTTGACCAAGATCGGCAGACGGCGCATGTGCTTAGGTCTGTTCCCCCCCCTCTCTCGCAAGTCTTTTTTTTTTCGAGGCGTACTCCGGGGAACAAAATAGAATAATGAAGTCCCAGGGGAGCCGTTCTTCCCTCCTCGTTTTTTGCGACTGACGTCGCAGGCTTCTACTAAAGAATATCCTCGAGAGCTCGGCCTTCCCCCGTAGGACGAACTCAACTACACGAGGCCGGGAGTTTGTAATTTTCTTCTCTTTTCTGGAGTGAGAGTATAAAGAAGACGGTTCTTCTTTCCTCTCGAGTGGTAAAGTCTGTGCTTCTGCTCTCCCTTCCGGCCCCCCAGAGATGGACCTTGAGCGGACCGGCTTGACTAGCACCCTGAATCTCACGATATTCGCCCTCCTCCTTCACCTCGGGCGCAGGCCGGATCGTCCAGACTGCTTCGACATCGCCTTTTCCTTTCCCCTTAACAGTTTTTTTTCGCCGTGGCGCCATTCTGCTGCATGACCCACAAGTTTCAATGATCTTAACGACGGCCTTTCTTTTCCCCAGATCGCGGCTTTGCGCTTCTTCCTCTATGCGCAACTCCCGCTCCGTCCTATGGCTCGAGGCGAAGATCCCCACTCTCGTAGTACTTCACTCTCTCCCTGAACTGACGGGAGGTTGGGACTTTGCCCTCAAAGGGGGGAGAACGCCTGCCAACTACGATAGCGGTTATCCCCTTAAAGCAGCTGAGCTTCCGATAGAGGACCCAAGCATTTCTCTTTCTGCTTACATAGCTGGGATACCAGTCGATGACTTTTTCCAATCGGAGGGCGGCTATCTGGCTCCCGGTACCGGAGACGCGCTAGCTCGCACACCGGCCCCCTGCGTTTTTCTTTGCCCTTCTGAGGGGAAGGTAGTCGGTCTCCTTATCAGAGTTTTAATGCTTTTCCCTTTCGCGGCAGACTTTTTCGCCCCTTCCCGCTCATTAGAGCTTTTTTTCGCGTTCGACGCCGCCACCTTAGAGAAAGCAACTTCTCTCTTGCGCCTAGCCTTCTGGTCTCTATGAGCATTGAGTCCTGAGCCTTTCAGTTTTGGTTCTCAAGTCCGACATAAGAAGATGTAGTGGTTATTGTTGTCTGCGTTAGCCGGGTTTGCTTCTTTTTTCCAGGGCGGAACGTCCTACACGTACTGCCGATGATCACGGCTCCCCCCTTCCACCCGGCGAACCCTCATCGATGGAGGATGTGCCCGGGATCCGCTGGATTCCTCACTATTCTAATCGAACTGCACTTCTTTCTTTCCTCGCGGCTGAGCGACCCCCCTTCTGTTCTTGCCTAGGAGGCCCCTGGCGCTGCCCCTGCTGGTTCTCTCTTTCTTTCTGGAATCTGTCTTTTTTCTCCGAAGGCCGGCCGGCGACCTGCCGCAGGTGGGAGAGACCTGCGTCCCCCTTCTTCCTTCTCGCCGGAGGACCTCCTCCTCGACGAAGGTATTTTCGCTTTCAGAGATTTAAGCTTCAGACGTCCCCCAACACCCCCCCATCGACGCGGCCCAGTCTCGTCTGCCCGGAATCCCCGACGGTGTTCTGCCCCCCGTCAAGCGACTTCTATGATTTTTCTCTCGTTTCCCGCCACAGGTCGGCCCCTCAGTGAGCGGGCTTTCCTCCCAGCTCGCAAATTGCTTTTTCTATTTCCCCATTCCGCTCCGAGCGTGGAAGTGGCGCCGGTTTTTTCTCGTCCCAGCTCCTCTCCTGCCGACTTCAGCCTAGTGCGCTCTGTCCTTCGCAAAGGAAGGCAAGATCGCGCGGCCCGCTTAGGACCTTCTTTTTTCCTTTCCAGATGCTCTTACGACGTTGCGCAGTTGCCTTTTCTCTCCTCCCACTTAAGATCTTAACTACCTGCTCGACTGGACGTCAGATGATCGTGGAAAGCTCCTGGACCACGAATTCTCTCTTTACTCCTCTTTTTTTTTTTGTTCTCTTTTTCCCTGTTCGCTTCGGTTTTTCTCCGAGCAGGTCGGTGGCCGCGTTCCCGGTGCAGCTCGACAGGACCCTCGAGAACGTAGTCGAGAAGAGGAATTTCCTCTCCTTCGGCCCGAACGGGCCACGCGACTCTTCGCCTATTCCCAGCGCGCGATTTCTTCTGAGGGTCTTCTTCGCCGCGGTAGGTAGAGACCTTCGTTGACGGCAAAGTACCCCCCTCTCCCTTTCGCGATGGTTCAAATCGCCCGACACTGAAGAGAGTCCAGAGCCCTTCTCTTCTTTTTTGGCGGCCAGTTTCGAAGAACAAGTTTAGCGTGCTGTCGCCGCCTCGCGTAAGCCTTTCTACCCCTTCGGGATTCGCGCGCAGGTTCTCTCCCCTCTGCCAGTAGTTTGTTCGCCCCTTTTTTTTTTTTTGGAGGAGTGGCAGTGTGAAGGAGACGGGCAGCCTCTTCCGCGCTCGGCGTAGGAGTGGTTAGCCCGCGGGCGCCTCAACGGAGGAGAGATCTTTCCTTCCTTGCCTTAGAGCGGTTCTTTTTTGCCAAAGATCTCTTAGGACTGAACCCCTCTCGCTCCCCCTTTTTCTTACGCCGGCGTCCACTCAAGCGGTGCGCTCACGTGAGGCACAATAGGGTGCCTTTCATGACCCGACTTTTTTCTTCTCCAGCGGATCCCGTTCAGGGCGCCCGGCCTCCTATTTCTCCCCTAGGGAGTTTTCTTGCATTCCGTTTTCTCGTCCTCGCCTGTCCAAGGCTAGGAAGACCCGTTCGCCCCAGAAGTTCGAAGAACACCCCCTCTTTCTTGCTGCAGTGGTGATCTGAGCCCCTCCCTTTGCCATTCCCCTTTATCTCCTCTCTTCGCAGATCGTTTCGTTGCGGGCTCAGAAATCCCCTTTTTCGGAGGAGAACTCTCCTTCCCCGTAGTTCTCGAGGCGTCCCTACTCTCTTTCCCTTTCCCTTATGTTTTTTTTCTGCAATCCATTTCTCCTGCCTACGACCTGCGCCTGGACGACCCGGAACTTGCCTCTTTCCAGGTCGCGGTGCAGGTGTTTACTTCTCTTGCGAGGGTATCCGGGACGTCCCAGGCTTCTTGCCCCGCCGTTCCTTTTCTCTGAAGTGGTCCATTATTTATGCGGTTAGTAGTAGCCCGTATCGATCGACAAACCCCCATCCGCGCCACATGTTATGAGCTTGCCTTTTTTAGGTTTTTCCGCCTCAGCGAGTTTTTCACGTGCCGTTCTCCCGCCCCGGTGCGGTACTCAAGCCTGGTTCTTTCCCCTCGGCCGTCAGTCAGGAGCTCTTCCTTCTCCTCTTTTTCTTTTCCTTCTTCGGCTCTTCGCCCGGTAGGACTATCGTTTCCGTTCCTTTCTGCGCCCTCTTTGCCTTTTTCCGCGATCTGGGTCTTGAAGTCGTTGCCGTTCGTCATTGTGGCAGGAAAGGACAGTCACTTTTCTTCCACGAGCTCCCCTTGAATTTCTGGACGTTCGCGACCTCGGTTCTTCTTCGATGCCGGCCTTCTTCTCTTTTTTCTTCTTCTTTCCCTATCGTGAGGATGCCGCGGTGGGTGGCTCTCCGCGCTCGCGTCTCCCCCTCTTTTTGTCGTAGACGGCAGCAGGCCAGAGGTTTGTCGGGTCTCCCGCCCCCATGCGGACGGCGCTTGATACGCTCCCTTCCGAAGAGGAAGAAGAATCTCCGGCCGCGGACGTCTTTTTTTTCTTCTTTTCTTGCTTGGGGCCCTCGCTCGGCGCCGAATTTCAGCTTTTTATGTGAGGACGTAGTTTCTTCCTCCTTCGTCCTCTTCGTAGGGACTTTCCTTCCCATGGGAATTTCATGAGAGAGGTCCCGGATTTACTTTCCCTTCTAGAGGTGTTAAGTCATCCCTGTCTGTGTTTCGGCCTTCCCCTTTTTTCTCCCTTTCGTCTTCCTCTCTTTTTGTCCCAGGTAGAGGTGCGCCCCTTCAGAGCGGCGATCAGGCCCTCTTTCTAGAGGGGCTCTTTCATCCGCGACCGCTATCCCGATCCCCGTTGTTTTGAGAGATGGGGCCCCCGACTTCCCGCGCTTCTACGCTCCCCACATGCTGTCTCATCTCTTTTCCTTCAATCTGCCGCGATGATCGTTTCCCCTCTTGACCAAGCTCGGTCGAAGCTTTCCCTTTTGCGGAGCCGGACATTCAAGGAAGAGATCTGAAGTTTCCCCCCCGAGAAGGAGGAGTCTTTCCCCCTTCGATAATGACTTCCAAGGGGCCCCCCCTCTTTCCGGTCGAAGACGGTCCATGGAGTGAGTAGTGATCTCCTTCTACTGTAGATGATCTTCTCAGATTCGGCCCCCCCATTCACCCCTCTCCCTACTTCCTTGACTCTTTTCTTTCCATCTGCAGAGGTACTGCGCGTCATACAAGCCGGAAGCTTCCCCGCTCTTGATCGGTCGCACCCGACGATCGGGCTATATGTTCTAAGCCTTTTTTTTCCCGAGCGATTCCCCCCCGCACCGCCGGATCCCCCCCCTCTTCGCCACGGCTACCTGACCTACTGGCTCTAGGGCACAGGTTCTCTTTCCCGACCATAGCCACTGCCGAAGGGCTCTGACGAGCCCTTTGTTCAAGCTCGTTCCTTTTTTTTCCTTTCCCAAGTTCAATGAGCCCCCAGACGGCCCGGGCCGACCGACCCAGATCGGCTCCTTTCCGGCGACGCGTCCCCCCAGACTCCTCTCCTATTTGCCTCTTCCCTTCAACGACCTAGTTTTCCCTCTCGCGCCTGAAACTGGACGGCGGGGCAGTGACCCTTCTTGCGGGGAGGGCCTGAAGTCGGCCTCCACCCGCCCGCTTCCTCTTTTTTTCAACTTCCCGCAGGCCGGCCTCGAGGGGACCATCCTTTGCGCGCTCTTTCAGAATTCCTCCCGCATGCCAAAGGTCTGACAGGCGGTTCTCTTGACCTCTTATTCCTGTCCCGGCGACTTTTTTCAGAACCGGCACCGTTGCTTTTCAGTCGAGCTGTCAAGTCCTTGTCTGTCTTTTTTCCTGTCGTCCCGGCGACTCTACGGTGCTTACTTTCCTTCCCTAGCTTTTCTTTTTTTAAGCGCTCGACTGCCATCCGGTCCGAGTTCGACGCGCACTTCGGATTCGTTCCCTCACTTTCTCCGATATTCCCTTTTGGCGGAGATGCGCCCGGGCGTCCTTCAGAGTCTCCCCCCTCTAGCAAGACGCTGTCGTGGTTCCTCTTTCTGGTTAGAACGGGTCGTCTTTCTTCCTAGTTCAACTGCCTGAATTAAATGAAACTGGTTGAAGGCTCTTTTCTTCTGGTAGGCCGCCGGCTGAAAAGGGATACGCTCATCATACGGCCAGCGGGTTACATCTTCCCTGAAAGTTTTCCTCGGGGCGTGAGCGGCGTGTTTTCCGGATTCCCTTCTGTCCTAGTAGTTTTCCCTCGGAGAGTATTGTAGGGCCTATCTTCGATCCCGGCGCCGCTCTTTAAGGCCGGACCCTGTAAATCCTTGTCCCTTCCTGCGCCTCTCCTTCCCTTCCGGACCTCTTTTCTTGGAGAGCGTCTTGCCGAGGCCCTCCCTTCCTCGCTTCCGAAACTCTCTTCCCTTCCCTACGCGTCAGCGGTTCTTTCCACCACATCCCGTCCCCTTCTTCTCCCCCCTGCAAAGAGGCCTTCGTCCAGGCCTTATTTTTCCTTCGCGCGTTCTCCCTTCTTTTGCACGGTCGGCCCGTTTTCCGTGCGCGTGCTATTCGACATCCCCTTTTTGCCCTTTGCCCCTCTCTTTGAGTTTCCTTTCCCGCGATAACTCGACCATCCCTGCGATCTCATCCCTCTAGAATCTTCTGCCTCCTCGGCGCTTCTGTCGGCCAGGAGAGTATGGAACCTTATTCTTTTTTTATCGACTTAAGTTGCCGAGATTTTCTTTTCCTTTAGAAGCTTTTTTCCCCTGCAACCTACCTGATCTTTCGGTTTCCCGTTTACCCTTTCTGACGTGTCCTTTCTCTAATCATTGTGTTTTGTTTTCTCTTTTGGGTCACGGTCGCGTGTCACCTCGGCAGCGTGACCTTCCGTCGAGCAGGTGTTCTCTCTTTTCTTTTCCGCAGACCCTGTCGATCAGCTGGAATCCCCGTGGCTCCTTTCCCTCGATTTCTCTCCTTCTCAAGAGAGACTATGAGTTTTATTTTTTGCATAGAAGAGGAGATCACCTGAGATCAGAATTCCCTAGAGTTCATTCCCTAGTCTTCCTCCTTTGGCTCAGGCAAGTGAATATCTTGGCTATTCTTTCAAGCGCAAGTCATAGGGCTTCCGGTGGCGGCCAGTCGGGAGAACGTTTCCTTCCTCCCTGAGATAGCCCTTTTTTTTTTCCTCCGAATCAGGTGCTCTACCACAATTCTCCGCCCCCCCCCCCCCCCCCCCCATTTTTTCGGAGTAGTCGTGCTCTAGTTTGGAGTGAATAAGTCGAAGGCGGATTCCTCAGAGCAGTTTCCTCTCCTCTGCACGGAGAGCATTACTTCGAATCTTTCCCCGGACAGTCCTCAAGAAGGGCCTTCCCTAGTTCAGAGATGGGGAAACCGTCGAGCTCCCCCGAACGCTGCTCGACGCTATTTCCTCTTTCCAGACGCAGCTCCCCCTTCCGCGGTGGAGATCATAGAGGCCCACCGACCCTTGGATACCCTCTTCCTTTTCCGATCCCTGGTACAGGATGCGTTCCTATCGGACGACCGAAAATCCTTTTTTGGAAGCGGCGACAGATCTCTTCCTTTCAGTGTTAGTCTCTCCCTTCCAACGTCCGAGAAGTATGCGTCCGTATCCTCGAAAGAGGAGGTCCTGAGCAGTGGTGATTTCCTCTCCGACGCAGCCCCCCCCCCCCCCTTGAGCCAAGATCGGAATCTCCGCCCTTTTTTCGCATCTCTGCGCTCGGGCTAGAAGCAGACTTTCCCTTTTCGAATCGTCAGCCCTAGCGCTTCGCCCAACCCATTGGACTTTGGCTCCTGAGCATCCTTTAGTTCCTCCTAAGACCTGCACTCGTTAAGAACAGGCCTTTTCTAGTTTTCTTGGTGTCTTCCTGGACCGACGACTTGCCCCCACTTCCGTTCCCCCCCCGGGAGAAAGGGCGTTACAGAGTTAATGCTTTCGTAGAGCAAGCGTATGCCCCCCCCCCATCCCCTTCGCGCGCATCTCGTGCCGGCGCTTCGTCTCCTTTGTGATTTTCCTCTGAGTTGGTCTCAAAGTGCACTTTATCCAGCCCTTTTTGGTCCTCAGCAGGAGGTTTTTTTTAGTTAATTCCCCTAGACGAGGTCTCCCATTTCGTTTCCCTAGTCGGCCTGCCCTTCAGTAGTGGGAAGCGTCTGAGCGCGCCTGCGCGGGCAGACTGTCCCCCCCGATTCTTTCTTTCATTCGTCTTTCTTAATGAACTTTTTTTTCCCCAGGCAAGCCGACTTTGCTTCGGAGATGCCGCGTGAAATGCTACGTTCGCGCCCTAGCGTGGCCTTTTCTTCCGGCCTGAGTCTAGCGTCAGGTAGACGTCCAGTACCCTTTTTTCTTTTTTTCGGCCGAAGATAGGGTCCCGCGGGGCTGAGGTCGTTTTAACGGCAGCAGGCCCTTCCCTCGTCTAGTCTCCCTGCGGGACTCCCCGGTTACTTGTCCTTCTCCCTCGGAGAATTTGACTCCCGGACGCGGGTGGTTTTTGTTTTTTGTAGCGTTGTTTTTTTTGTCGGGATTGGGGCGTGGTAATTCGAGCAGGGCGCCGCTTCCCTTCGAAAGGACATGATATTGATTACCCACTCCCTTAAGAAGTACTCCTTTTCGGTGGGGAAGACTTGCCTCCTGATAGAGTCGTACTCCTCATTCCCGGGCTTTCCAGGTATCTTTTCTTTGTCGGCTCCGCCTCGAGCCTTCTTTGTCTTGGGCAGAGCTTGGTAAAGAGGTAAGTCACCGATCAGCGACGGCGATCCTTTCCCTTTCTCTCTCATGTGGATTTTTTTCGTTTGCCCACACCCCCCTACCTTTTGTTGTTGTTCGCTTCGGGCCTACCTGGTCGAGCGTTTTCACATTGCTGCTCCTCCTTTTATCAGAAGCAGCGATAGGGTTCTCCCCCTTTACCCAGGCTCGGCCCTTTTTCCGTGCGATATCCCCTTGCTGCGCAAGGGAGAGACGACGTGAACCATCCTCTCGTCCTGGGCTTAGTCTTTCCCTTTGACTACTCGCTCATTGCAGTCCTTTTCCTCGTTCTTCACTTTGACGGAATTTTCTAACGATTTTGATAGCCGTTTCCCTTCTGAGCTCGGGACAAGACCCCTCCGTACGAAAAGACACGTCCCCGGAAGAGTGTACTATTCTTCCTCGAGTCCTTCGAGTCACTCTTTTGTTATTTCGGGACTTACCGAGCTGATGATACACTTCTTCTTTGAAGTTCCTCCGACCCTCCCCGGCGAGCGGTCGAGCGGCGGAAAGAACGCCACGTTCTCCTCACGATTCTTAGCCCCTACTCCCTTTCCCTTGTCCCTGCAGACCGATTAGCTCTGCCTCCTCTTTTTTGAACGTCACATTCACCCTGCTTTTTTCGTGGCCGCCCCAGTCTTTTTTGCCTGGAATGCCACTTCCCCTTGAAAACGACTCCGAAACTGAACCTCGGAGGCCGGCCGCCCTCTGGAGATCGCGGCATACGCTTCCCGCCGGGGGAAAAGCTCCCGCGGGCTCTGAAGAAGTTCACCGCCTCCTTCTCTTTTGGTCATGGATAATGTACGGTTTTTTTTTAAGGAGTGGTTCTTTTTTAATTTATCCTGATTTGGTTATGGTCCCTCCGGTCTTGTGATTGTTTTTTTCTCACCCCCCGCTGATTGTGCGGTTCTCAGAAATGAACCTCGCTTTTCTCACGGCCCTGTTCCGACCCGTACAAATTCCGTGTGCTCGCGCTGTTCTTCCTCCAGACCGAT
>Ga0179593_1659806_pt1 | contig 13621 bp, 13 predicted proteins | sample CZODoug2_1_08_16_FD_185931 | JGI IMG/M metagenome (GOLD analysis project Ga0179593, IMG submission 185931) | Vadose zone soil fungal communities from Angelo Coast Range Reserve, California, USA - CZODoug2_1_08_16fungal (PacBio error correction) | ecosystem: Environmental > Terrestrial > Soil >... | reverse complement strand
ATCCTTCCCTTTTCGACCCCAGGAAGGCCAAACCACCCTAACCTTCCCGACAATCTGGTTTTTCTTTCCGAATCCCTTTCGAGAACGGAAAATTCCACTGAGGGGGAATGACTTTCAGGGGGATGAACACCGGTTTGCCGACTCTGTCGACGTGATCTGGTTTCGTTTGTCCCCCGTCCACGACTCTCCAACAATTCTTATCCTTCTCGCTGTTCTCTCTCCTTTACAGCTTTTTTAATCAAATACCCTTTTGCATATCCATAGAAGGAGAGCCAAACTTCTGGGACTTCCCTTTTTTCCTTCTAAGACCCGTTTCACTTGGATTTCTGAGATTTCCTTCGTGGGTAGATTTCGTCAATTTGACTTCAGGGTTGTAAAAGAAGTTCCAGCCCAGTAATTTCTCTTATCTCTTCCTCCCGGGCTGCGTTTTCTCCTTCAAGTCTAAGTAGTTGCCTAATAATTTCTTAGCCCCCTCCCCCCCTGACGTGATAGACGAATCTTTCCCTTGATCAGTTACCGATCCCCCTTCTTTAAGCTTGCCTCCCCTATTCCTTCTTCCAAATTCCGTCTTTCCCGCCAAGAGAGGTCGATAGTACTCCCTTCTCCCCTAGAGGAGGTTTTTCTTCCTCACTTCCAATATCTTATGACGATATGACAGCTTACCTTCCCTTCCTCTTGCTTTGAAATCTTCTCTTTCATCGCCCCGCCTCCCCCAAGATGCGGCTTCGCCATATGTCCTCTTCCCCCCAAGAGATTGTAGCCCCCTCAACCGTGATAGTTACGCCTTCCCCTCTAGTTAGGCCAGCAGTCCCATGAACCAGAAAGCTCCTCGGAGCTTTTCCTTCTTGCGAAAATCTTCGTCCCTTCTGTTTCCCTTTATTAGCCTCCCTTTCCAGCAGATTCATACCGACGTCTTTTTTTTCCACGAGTTTAGATTCCTTTCCCCTATGCTCATCTCCCCTCCGCTCAGACGATCGGAATATCCACCCCTTGATACCTGATTTTCAGTGTCCCAAGTCCTCTGATCATCCCTTCGTCCTTGTAGATTCGGAACCATTCCTCTTCTTCGCGCTCCAAAATCCTCCGTACTTTAAGATAAGCGGTTTATTTTTCCAGTTAAGGCGACTGACTCCCTAATCCAGCTAGGCCTTCCTAGCATCTTCTTCCAAGAGATAGCCCCCTTTGTTTATCCATCCTCCCAGCATTCGTTTCGCGCTGATCCTTCCTCCTCCCTATCTCCGAGACGGGCCTGTTTCCTTTTCCCCCCGTGAATTGTAGAGCGACTTTTTTCAGTGAGAGGGTTGATCTCCCCCCCTCAGGATAAAGATTTACCGCTCTCCTTTTTCCCCCTCTACTTCTCCGTCTCTTTCGACGCCTTCCCCTCCTGCCGCAGGATCCGTGCTACTCCCGGAAGGTGTGAAAGTCCCTCTTTTCTTTCCGGTCGTTTTTATCGGTGGAGAAAGATCTGTTCCCCTTTGTCGAAGCTGAGCGTATTTTTGATGTCCTGAAATACCTCTCCCCCCCTCTCTTCTATGCTCTATGCTCCCTTCCTTCGCCTCGAACTTCTACGTACTCTTTTTTTTTAAGCAGGCTTTGCGGATAACCCCCCCACAACATTGACCTCATCTCCAATCTTGCGGACTCCCGCTCTTCTTCCTTCCTCCACCGAGGTGCGGTCCAGTTCGGAGATTTTTGAAAATCTTCTATCTTTCAACCCCCTTTTTGAGCTGATTTTTCCCCCCCACCGTGAAAGTTCTCAGGGCACTCCACCTCCCGTAACGAGCTTCTTCTTTCCCCCCTTTTTTAAGCTTGCCCGAGTTATTGTCGGAAATGTTTTTTCCTTTTTTCCCGGGCAACTGAAGATAACCCCAATTCGGTGTCCCCCCTCGGTTCGATGGCTTGAAACCATCCTGGGCCCCTCCCTCCCCGTCTCGACGATGTCTTCGCATTCCCCTTCTCTCCAGCATGTCCTCCCCCTTTTGCAAAGCAGATTTTCTACCGAGAATCAAAGCACAGCCCCACCCCCATGATATGGCGCCCCCTTCCCCTTTAAAGTAGGGCGAAGTAACTTCTCCCCTTTCCCTTTATCTTTTAGCTACTCTCTCCCTCTCTTTCAAGGGAACGACCGAATGATCATTGTGCTCCTCTTTTTGAATAGGAATACGCGCCGCCCCTCCCTCCTTGAAAGGCTTGAATACCCCTCCCCCCCCTGCCCCTTTTCCTCTTTGATGCCTCCCCCCCAACTCGACCGACTCAGTGCTGGTTTGGAACCTCCCTTTTTAGTGAATATCTTTACGAGTTAGGAGTCCCTTATGCCGGCCGCAATTTGTCGTTGGATCCGAGCCCTTTGCACATTCCCGCCATCTTTTTCGTCCTCGTCCTTCCCCTTCTCATTTGTCGCCTTTCTAGAGGAAGGGATCCCCGCGCTGACTCTCCCCCTTTTTTGGAACTTTTTATTGAACCACGACGCTCCCAAGGTGTTTGCTATCCCTTTCCCCCTTTCTGCTGATGGAGTTAGTCTTTCTTCGGATGTCCCGCATTGCGGCTCTTTTACTGATTTCCCACCGCTTTGCTCCGCGGCCTTCACCCCCAGACGTCCTGTTTTTTAAGCCGAGCCGCCAGCCTTTTCCTGTCTGATTCCTTTCCGCGCTTCCGGACCACGATGGCGCTTTGCTTGGGCTACAATGCTCTTAGTCAGTTTCACAGACGAAAAGATTTTTACTTTGTGCGCGGCTTGCCCCCTTGCTTTCCTCTCTGCGAACTGCCTGGCTCTCGACCAGATTCCCGTGAAGGCGAAGCCGCGCCTTCGCCTATCTTGTTTGGGCCTTAATCCCCCCCCCTGCTATTGGCGGCCCTTGGCTTTTCCCCGTTTTGAAGGCCTCGTTTAGCTCACCCCCTCTGTCCAGATGATCTCAACAGGCAGTAACGTCTAGATTTTCTCTCCTTTTTTTCACTTCAGCGCGGGCTGCTTTTTTTTTTTGGTGAAAGTCTTTTCAGCAACTGGGACTGGAATGCTTTCCCCGCCCCTTGCTGAAAGCTACGTCTCCCCCCCACTATGCCCCCTTCTGTCCCACCCTCCCTCCGCCCCTCTTCCGCGCTCGCTTCCCCCTTCCCTCGCTCAAAGACGCTCCTCCTTCCCACAAGTGATGTTTCTCGTTTCCCCTTTTTTGCCTTCTAGGAGTTGGGGATTGGAGCTCGACACTGCCTTCCTGTTCAAATCGGTAACGCCATCTAGAATTTCTTTCCCCTTTCTCGGTTTGAAGAAGCAACTTGTTTTCTTTTTTTTTCCACCGGGTAATAGCCCCCCCACACTTTCTTCCCCTTAAAACCCGTTGGCAGACGTCGGTGCCCTTTTCAATTGTGGGAATGCTGTTTTGCTGCTTTTTCTTTTGATATATATTTTCCTCCCAATAAGTTGTGTTTTCTCCTTCTCCATTTATGCCAGGAAGCTCCCCCCCCATGCACCCCATAATCTTTCACCCACCTTCACGAAACGGGAGCGAGCCCCTTCGTTTTATGTTAAGTTAATTACCCCCTTCCTATTGGATATCCAACCTTTTGCAAACTTCAGATATTATTGAACCTCCGCATTTCAAATTCTCTGATGCTGTAACGATGAGCTCTTCCTCTGTTCAGCCCTCCATACCAACGGTGTTGTAATCCTCCCCTTTTAACGTATCAGGATGCGTTCTATCAGTCCTTGGATTTCGACGCGCGGGCCGTATATTATTTCTCGAAGCTTCCGAGAATCGGATTCTCTTGGTAACAAGAATTTTCCCTCCTTTAAGTGACCTCGTTTTTCTCCTTCTAAAAGGGGAATTCCCGTTGGTACAGAAGGTCGACCTTTCACCCTTTGAAAATAATTTTCCCCTCCCCACCTCTTTTTTTCCTCGAGAACTTGAATGACGTTACTCCCTCCCTTTCCTTTTTAAAGGTTGTTTGTGAGCGCTAGCTCTTTGGAATGCGGTCAAAGGCCTTTTCCCACCCCTAGTCCCTGATTAATGAAAGAAGAGAGTGCTGTCCTCAGGATGCGACTGCACCTTCTCTTCTTTCGCTCGAGACTCTTAAAAGGCTCTTTCCCTTGGAATCGTATTCTTTTTCATTCAAATCTTCAACAAAGCTATTCCCGTAGCCCAAATAGAGATAGACCCCCTCTTCTCTGCTTGTGTTCGCCAAGGCCCCCCCCCCCTTGCTTAGTCTCACTCTCCCATAGTGGCAGCGAATCCCATGCCAGACCATCAGCCGGTGTCTTCTCTAGGGCCCTGCGCATATGTCTTTCCCCCCTTTCTGGTTAAGGGGCCGAGGTCCCTTTTACAGCAAGGTAATACGCCTAGCGCTCTGACCTGTCGGGCACGCTTTCCGTTTCACAGATTCATTGATCCCTTCACAGATTTCCCCCCACAACCCTTATCCGAGTGTTGCATTTCCCCCTACGCGGATCAAGGCTCTGGCCTGTAGATCGTACCCCCCCCCTGCTGCAGCGCCTGCTAAAGAAGCCCCCCGGTAAGTTCTAACCTGGTCTAATCGGTAAATCGCTCCCCTCGCAACTCATACAATGCGCCCAGTTTTTAGTATAGCCGCCATTCCTTCCCGCCAATGGCTGCTGGCTCGTCTTCGCGGTTGGAGCTTCCTCCCCCACCTCTCTTCTTTGGGAGTATGGTCCAAGCTACTTCTGGAGCTTTTCTTTGTTATGCTGGCATAGCGTAAAAGATCAACCCCTTCTCCTCATAACTTAGTTCTGTTTTTTCGTTTGCTAGTTCGACTAAAAGCGATGCCGTCTTAGATTCTTTTTCGGTCAGGTAGCCCTCCTCCGTAGTGGGGTCGACCGCTTTCTTCTCTTTTCGGCGAAGAATTAGCTTGCACTTTTGCAATGGCCGCGACTCGCTTCCTCAAGCCCTCCCCTGCGCGAGTCGTGGTTAGAGTCTTCTCCCCATTTCCCCGAGCATCGCTTACCTGTTGGACCGAATTGTTAGCGGGAACGTAGATCCCCACCATGCGTCTCCCCCAATATCTCCAATCTGCCCTGAAGTACGGCACTCTTTATGCTACACCTCTCGGATTGATCACTTCAGTCGGCGTTTGGTGTCCCCCCCCCCCCCCCTCCTTTTCTGTACTCTCACTCCTTTTTCTTTTTTTTAGAGCACCCTTCAGTCCCCCTCCCGGCAAACACGGTTTTTTCAGGTGGGACTTTCTCTTAGCAGATGGAGAGGGTGGTGTCGCTCCATGTGTGAAGGTAGCGTGCAATTTTTTTTTTTCCCCAAATCGGGGTCACCTCCGATTCCTAGCACTGAGCTTTTCCAGACCCTAATCCCGTGTATTCGCCATTCAAAGCGGCTCTCCCCCCCTTTCTGACCATGCCCAAGCGCATGTCCCCTCAATCAAAGCACTAGCAGCAGCCCCCCTACCTCTCTGGCGGCTTTAGCTTCGTTGAGAAGTAACTTCCTTCATAAGCGCGCCGACTTCTTCTTTCCGCACGGCTCTTTCCCACTTTCTTATTGTTACTCTTGCATCCTTCATTCTCTTCCCCTACCCTCTCTGCACGCAAACCAGTGCCAGGCTTGACACCAAACTTTTCTGCTGAAGATCTCCAAGCCTTGACCCTGAATGCGCCGATGATGCAGACCCAGGAGCGTGAACATCTCTATTAGGGGCGCGATCTTCCCTCATTGATGAGGGTGAGATTGAGCCCGCAACTTTTTACCCCCTGCCTCCGCGTATTATCTATTCGGCCCGTTTTTGGCGGACGGTGCATCTCCAGCTCTCGGCGCTTTCCGTCCTTTTCCCCATCGCGATCAGTAAAGGTTTTTCCGATTGATCGCTGCGTTCCTTTTTTTCTTCCTGTGTACACCCCTGTCTCCGTTTTTCGTGACCTTTTTTCTTCTCTGCTTTAAAGAGACACTCGCCCCAGTAGCCCTTGTCTTGGCAAGGGACGCACTCCCCCCCTATGTTGGTTAATTATTAGAAAACGACTGATTTTTTTCAGACGAGATTTTTTGTTTTCTCTCCCAATGCCTCTTTGGTTTCGTCTTCTTTCTTCCACTTTTCAGGCTGGCGCGTTGATGAACAGCCGATTCCCGAAGCACGCCTTGAACTGCTCTTCCTCTTTTTAGAAGATCGTCAGGTCAGGTTTTCCTCCCTACACCGCGGAGTGCTGGAGGCATGCCTCTTTGGCGGAAACATTTTCCTACGGCCCAGGACTCGAGGATTTCTCTCAAACCTGAAACTACAGACGGCAGTAACTCCCTTCCTCTCCGCCGGTCTGCGTTTAAAAAAAAGGCTTTCTTTCGAAATGCTCTTTCCGTGCTCCACGCATCCCGTGCTGATCTACGCGCACTTTGAAAGGTTGACACTCCCTCGGCTTAATTCGAGAAAATCGTCCCCTCCCTCCTCCTCATAAGTTCCGTCGCCAGCCAAGTGGCTTTTTAAACGAATTAATTCCCGTTCTTCGGTAGATGCACCCCGGGGGGTGGGGTGTCCTCCGATCAAAATCGTAAAGCCTATATCTTCCCTCAAATTATGAAGGTTACTGAGGCCTTAATATGAGTTCGCGAACTTTATAGCCAAGTCTATAAATCTTTTCCGTTCTCTCCCCTGTATCACTTATGCCAGAAGGGAGTCTTTTTTGGAGTCTTAAGGAAGTTACTTTTCTCATATCGTTGTTTTTGTGATCCCAGATGCCAGACCCCCCCACCCAGCCCTTTATGGCCCTAAGTGGGACACGAACGTTCGACAGTAGTTTAATTACGGAGTTTGGCTTATTAAAAACTTTTGCTCTAACATCAGCACCAATCTTTTCCTTAAAGGACCAGAAGAATTGACAGCTCTCCCCTCTAGATGTGGCACGTAGATTGATATCTCCACGAACGATTTAAGCCCAACTAACCTTTGGCATATCCTAGAAGAAAACACTCATCCTGCGTTTATCTAAAAAATTTCACCCTAAGCTGACTTTCTGCAGCGAGGACCTGATTTTCTCGAAGGAAGGATCCTCTTAGTATGTCCCTGACTTTGCGTCAGTTCATTTCAAATCCCAGGCTGCGTGGTCCCTGTCCAGTTGCTGCCGCTCCCTTGCCCCCACGCCGGGCTCTTCAAATATTGACCTTTCTTCCGTTTTTAAATCTGCTTTTTTTGTCAATAGCGAGGGCCTTCGTCCTCAGGTCCCAAGATCGTCTTAGCCCAGAAGTCCGGAGTTCCGTTCGGCTGAGCCTTTCTCCCTGTGGGCGCGAGACGTTACCCTTCGTCGATATCCTCGTCTTGGTCATCCGCCCAGACTCTCCCAAGTGCTCTACCCAACGGCTGCCCCCCCAAGAGGCCTCCACTCGCACAACGTCGTTGCCCTCCATCCTTAAAGTGGGAGGAATTTTTCCAATGACCCCTGAAATCCTGCGGTGCCTGGCGCTCTTCGCGAACCTTGACTGGTAATTGGTGAACCAAGAGTGTTCATTGATTCATTTACCGGTCAACGAGCGCCTTGTTGGCAGTCCGTGTCATCGCCGATCCAGCGCCGACCCTCTCATAACGACCCAACCTGATAATTTGTTGCCGCGTCACACTTCGAGGAACCTTCAAGCTTGGCGTTTGTCGATGCGCCATTCATCGCTGGCCGCGCCGGCCTTTTTTTCAACGTTAAGTTCGAAGATACTCCTTCGAGAAGTCGGCCTTTCTCCCTCAGCAAGGTCCAGTCGCTCAGTAAAGATATTGCCAAGACTTCCTTTTTTTCAGCACCCACGGCTGATTGGAGCAGCTTTAAGGCTGCGTGGGCCGGGAGGTCAATCCTTGCGCGTGAGCTTTCGTTCGGCCAGCTGGCAGTAAGCTTCACAAAATTGAGGCTCTCACTCTCATACATCCGCCTTGCCCTCTTCGCAGTCTGCTAAAACCCTCAGAGAAGTGATCCCCTGGAGCCCTTGCCGCCAGAAAACAGTGTTTCCTGTCGATCTTCTTCTCTTTCGGCTTTTAAAGATTCGCACCCCATGGATTACGATTGCTTGAATCCTCATATTCCCTCATGCCCCCCCCTCGTAGGTTTTTGAGCTTCTCTGACCGATTAACTGCGCACCTTTTTAGCGGCACGTTCTTGCTACCCCCATGCGCCGACCCTCTCCCATCTTCGAAGGTTTTGCTTCTGACCTGCATTCACCGAGGTGGCCCTTCCCGTCTTCCCGATTTTGCCAATCTCTCTTTCCTCCCCGTTTTAGAGAGATGGCCAAAACCCTGACTCGACAGTGATCATCCGAACTGGGAGTGGTTATTTAGTAACCTTCTCTTGAGAGTAGTTAAGGTGTCGCGCCGTGTGGCAGTCTCGTTGAACGTGACGAGAAACTTTCCAGACAGTTAATCGATTATGTCCGCATCTCTGGCCCAGCAGCGCCATGTCTTCGCCTAGTCTATCGCAGTCCATTGTTTCCCCCGCTGAAGCTTTCGCCTACTTAACCTGAACGTTCCAGACGCCACCCCTGCTTAACTTACGGTCCCCCCGACCTTCATCCTGCCTGTTTTTAGCGTCTAGCGAGCGAGCCATAGAAATACTTTGATGCGGCGGTGCTTGGCCCTTACTTTTTTTGCCGCTACTGCCGATCCACTACACCCACTCTTTACCTACTCCGGCTTTTTGTTAAGTGACCTATCAGCCGGTATTGATTTCCTGAAACGCATTTGGAGTCGCAATATCTTTACTATGGTGGCTATGCGGCGATCTGAGTTGAGCGCGCGAACTTTACCCGAAATCCCGAACCCGGTTCATTTGTTTAATTCGTAACTCTGAAGGGTTCGCAATCTTACCTCGCGGCCTGATACTTTCCCCCTGTTCTTGCACCCTCCCAGTATCAAGGGTTGGGGTCGTTTTCCGATGGATGTGCTGTGCATCTTGCTCTTAAGCGGGGGCTTGAATCTTCTTTGTGGACACTCGGCCATCCCCAAGCTACTCTCTTGTGGGCCAGAAGGGCCGTCTCCCCTAGCTATTCGGAGGATGTTCGTCTTTACGAACCCTTGCGGCGCCTATCGGTGGCTTGGTCTCCCATGCCTCTCTTTTCTGCGAAGGAGCGATTTTTTTCCCCGCTAGGTGAAGGTGCTTTTGCGTTATACCAAGAATCGGGCGCCCCCCTTGCATGGCTTTAGCTCCAGCAGGACCTATCTTGCAGGAGGCGAAACCGCTCTTGTTTTCTTTTTTCCTTCCTCGTCTGCTCGGTTACAGTGTTCAAGGTTCTCTAGACCCCCCCGATGGAAAAGACTAAGACGTCACATATTTCTCTGATCTTGCAGTCGTTCTCGTTTGACAAGTTTTCCCCTTTCTACTGATGTGCTCGTCCAACAGTGGCTGAGATAAGCTGGGCCTTCTGGGACTGATTCTCTCCCTCTCTACGCTCAACCCCTCCGCCGCTCTCATCCTTTAACACGTTGGGTTGAAAAATATGATTTGCGGCATTATAGAGATTTGTCGGGATTGCTGACTAACAGCGCCCTTATCTCCCTCTGTAAACCATTTTTTGCATTTCTGCCCCCGCCCCTTTCCTCGATGGTTCGCGCATGTTAATCTCCAAGGCCCATCGTATGTCGAGCGTGAGTGTCGCCATGCCTCTTTTTTTTTCACTCTGCCGGGTTTTTGGGTGTGCTCTTCTGTCTCGCCCTCGTTGTGTGGGGGGGGGGTCTCCCCCTCTTGTTGTTGTCTCTCTTCTGCTCCCCCTCCCCCCCACTTCTTTGGGATTTTTGTCTCATTAATGTGACGTTACCCTCCCCCTATTTTTTCATGGATTTTTTGTCTATACTTAATCGGACTTTCTCCCCTTTCCCTTTTTTCTTTCATTCCCCCCTTCTCATCGGTCTCTGTTTCCCAAACCTGACAATTTTTCCTGTTATGTGCCACAAATATCACTTTTGAATTTCCTGATCTGTTTGTATTATCGCCATGTCTCATTTTCTTGAACACGGAATCGCTTAGTGATCATCAGATATTTTGGTTTCAACCCTTGCTCCCCTTTACTTCACGCCATAAAAAACTTCTTTTTCACCCTCCATTTAAACGTAAGGGTTATGCCCCTCCCCCTCCTTTTTTCTTATCATATTAGATAATGGGTTTCTTTTTTCCCTTGTTCGGCTGACATTTGATTTTTGAATTTCACTTTCTCTTTTTCACATCTCCGTGTCCCACTCCTAAGTTTAAGCTTGTTTTCCCATCACTTCCCCTTGCCTCCCTTCCTTTCTGTTTTTTCTAAATATACATGTTATGCATCTTTTTCCCCATCCGGCCGAGTTTTTGCTTCTAACCTGCCCTTTAGCAAAAGGTACCCTTTTCTTTGTCACCTTTTTCTTCGAGGCCTTTTGAGCCCGTTCACTTTCATTTTCTGTGTTTTCTTGGTTCCTTCAACAACTTTCTATGCAGTCCATCCGTAGATGTCCGCTTTTTTCCCTAATTCTATGCCTTGTCTGGCTCCCTAATCTGTACGTTCTCCTTTCGAAATCCGTCGAGTTCCTCTTTGCTTTTTTTTGTCTTCATTTTACCGCACAAGTTTCCTTTCTTTTGTTATGTCTGTCCCCAATCAATTCTCAAACTTCCCAGTAAAGTGAGTAGTCGCTGTTCCACTGACCCATACGGCCTTCCGTACCTAAATCCCACCACAATAGCTTCTGCTCTCTTCTCCCTTCCTCTTTCTTTTCCCAAAGAATTTATCTTTTAATCCGACCTCGTTGTTGTTTTTGCATCTAGCCCCCTTTCGGCTCTCTTAAGTCTTTTTGTGGCAGTTCTCCCAATAAAGGCCCTTGATCAGCTTTCTTCTCTTCAAGTCCGTTCGGTTGATATGCAAGGGTACTTTTTAACGTCCATACACCATCTGCTCCTTCCGTTCCCTTTCAGAAACCCCAAGACTTTCATGAAGTTTTGTTCCATGTTGGCTTCTTTTGATCAGACGCCGTACTTTTCCTTACGCAAGCGTCCCCCATTAATCCTCTTCTTACAAAACCATAAGATCTTTGCCTTGGTCTGCAAGCCTTGTAGCTGGTGAAATACCAATCCCTCCCGACCGTCCCTTTTGGTTAGTCTCGAATTTTTCTCTCCTTTCCTACCTTGCCAAAAAAACGTTTCCAGAAGTATATGATGGCCTGCCAGGTTTTTTTTTTGTCCATTATGCTCCGATGTGTCTATATTTTACCATAACTTTCCTTCCCCCCCCCATGCAAGTGGGGCCAGGTTTTTCTTGCTGTATGCCTTGTGACTGCGTTATTTTGACCAATCCTCCGCATCTCCATTTTAACAGCTCTCTTTCCCCTCCCCCAACTGCACTTTTAGACAAACTTCATCTTAATCTTTTGGCTTGGGATGTGTTTAGTACTTTCGATGATAGCGGAGTTGGATGCACCCCGTGTTAGTCATTGTGACCCGTTTGCCCTCCGAGCCATTGGTGTATTTACTGCTCTCCGGTGTATTTTGTACAACCATTCCCCCACCCCCATTTCGCACATTGCGTAATCCTTGATCACGGAGATTCAAACCCCACTTGTATCTGGCCTCTCTTCCTGATCAGAGTTACCTTTTAGACCCACATATACGTACCTTCTAACCTTTATGAAAAAGGCTTCAGAGAAGTCTCTTTTCAATTTCTTCTCTTCCGATTTCACAAAACCACCAATCTAGTCAAATATCACATCTTGTAATCCCCGTCCTCTAGTTGCGTTCTGTTCACCATGGGGACTTACACCAAAGAATCTAGATCCCTAATACCCTGTAGCAAAAATGTCGTAAGTTAGTCTTTCCCAAGACTTCCCCCCTATGCTTGAAAGGTTGACCTTTTCTGGTAACAAGGAAGTCGATCCCCTATTGGCTGAATACGACACATACCGCTCCTTTTCCATGCTGTGAGCCCCTTATTCTCTTCTCCATGAGCTTTTTCGCCCCGACCAGAGGTTTCGACCGTCTTTCTGGCCTTGGACCTAGCAAAACATGTCCCAGAACTTTTTCCTCGCGTCTGGCTAGTGGATTCGGGCCAAAAAACTCGCTCATTACTACCCCCCTCTTTCTTACGGTTAGTTCGATCCCAACTTCTTTCGTCCCCCCGTGGTAACTGGTTACGTGCTATCTACAACTTACATTTCTGTAACCCTTCATCGTTTTCAAATCCCCCCCCTGCACTTTTAAATGACTACCCATTACCGGAGCTTCTGTTTCCACTCTCCCTTTTTATGCAGAGATGCAGCATGTCCCTTCCTCCTCTCACCATTTGTGATATTTCTCTATACAGCCAGAAATTCCAAAAATTTTTAACCTTGTGCGGTCTTTCGATTAAACTGGAATTAATCTCTCTACTCCCCCCATGATATTCCTAGTTAGCAGACTATCCCCCTAACTCAGATTATGATATCAGATATCCCCATCCAAATTGATTGGATATTATCTCCAACCTTGTTCTCCCGCCCCCTCTTCCCATTCGATTCCCCCCCCCTTCTCTTCGTGTCCTGACTGTGTTCAGATTTTGGTTTTCAATCAACTCCTTGTTCCTTCCCGGTGGGCCCCTGTCCTGCTTTTATTCCTCTCGCTACTGATAATGTCGGCTGTCCCCCCCTTCGCAACACTGTTTCGGTTCCTTCCTTCGTCGTAATGTAGCAAGACATTTCCCTTACTTTTCTGGGGTTTGAGACGATATGTTCTCCTTACTCTTTTTTTTTTCTCTCCTTTCCTCCGCTGGCGCTGGCTCCTGTATTATACAATTACTTGGCAGACCGATTTAAAAGTGTTTTTCCCCCTTCCGACTGCCCCGATCTACGTTACTCGTCAGCCCCCCTCCTTCTGCCGCAGTGGATTCCAGTTCCCCGTTCCCTTTTTTTTTTTCCCAACCCCACTGAATGTCATGAACGAATCTCTTATGGAACATGCGCTGACTCCTTTTATGAAAACTGGTTTTGCATCCATCCGGGGCGATTTTTATCCCCCCTGATACTTCAAGCGATGGTATTGGTCTTTCTTTGCATGAGACTCTATCCCCTACCCCCCTTTTTTCCAAAACCTTTTTTCTCTATTTCACACATCCCTTTAATCTTCATTCCGCCCCCTTCCATTTTTCCTGTTGTGATGGTATTTCTGGTGATATCAAACTCCTTTAAGGAGTTTTTGCTTTCCCTCATCTTACCTGTTTAGTTTTAACTAATGCTCTGCCTTTTTTTCTCCTTTACCATTTTTGCTTTTCATCCGTGCTTTTGAAAACCTTCTCCCCTTTCCGGTTCCCATGTTCTCGTTTGGAGATAGGACATTTTTTACCCCCTCGACGTCCTTATGATTGTCGAACTCGCTTTTCTCTCTTTCGGATGAAGCGCGTTTGCCCCCCAGCAAGATTTTCCCCCTTAGCTTGGACTTGCTCTCCATTAGAGTTCGTGCCCAATGCCGCTTTCGAAAAACATTTACGAGTTTTTTCCCTGGATCCCCCCTTGACTCAGCCAGAACCACATTTTGCCCATTCTGAGCTAGGGGGTCCTTCCCTTCATTTGGCCTCTTTATTACCCAGTCTAGATGGACACCATCCTGTCCGAAATAATCCCCTTGCCGTCCCGGCCTTTCAATATCATCTTCCAGGCCATCCCTTGCTAACTGAATTCTTGAGATCTTGACCCTTTCCCGAATTTGTTGAGCCTCTCTTGACAA
>Ga0179593_1592377_pt1 | contig 13621 bp, 13 predicted proteins | sample CZODoug2_1_08_16_FD_185931 | JGI IMG/M metagenome (GOLD analysis project Ga0179593, IMG submission 185931) | Vadose zone soil fungal communities from Angelo Coast Range Reserve, California, USA - CZODoug2_1_08_16fungal (PacBio error correction) | ecosystem: Environmental > Terrestrial > Soil >... | reverse complement strand
CCCCTTCCTCCTCCCTTTTTTCTTCCTTTTGAAGCCCGCTTTAAGTAAAATGGATGGGTGTTTCCACGCTCGAACGTGTCGGGATCAAGCCCCCCCATCTACCGCTAGCGGACTTTCTTCCCCTTTTTTCCTTTCCCTTCCTTTGGCGTATTTCAGAAATGGGCCCCATTGCTTTGGAAGCGTGTCCCGAGCGGGCGGACCCTTTTTTCCCTTCCCGAAGCTGTTAGGCGCCCCCCTGGCGGTATTGTCGGCGCGCTCCTTTTCTCTTTAGGGCCTGGTATCGGTCCCTTTTCCTTCCCAGTCGCTTGTCGGTTTTTTGAAACATTCGTCTCCTCGGCTATCTATCGCCGTCCTGCTTTGCTCTTCATCTGGCCGATTGGACTAATGGATGCGCACCCCCTCTGACCGCGTCTATCGCCTCGCAGTAGGCCTCCCCCGCGACACCCCACATAGTGTGAAGGAGAGTTTTCTTCGGTGTCCCGTCGAAGCATTCCTGGGCCTGAGGAATGAGATTTACCCCCTTTCCGTCCGGAAGATAGACAAACCTTCTGCTTCATAAAGGCGCTTCCCCCCCCCCCCTTTCCCTTCCGTTTATGAATCATTGACGGGATGGAGCATCCCCCTTGAGAATAAAACAAATAGATCTTCCTATCTGGCAGAAGGTATCTGGTCCCCATTTTTCCCTTTTCCCTTTTTGCTGATGATGTTCCCCGAGGAAGGAGAGGCCCTTTTCCCTTTTCCCATTTGACGCTTTTCATAGTATAGAATGTCCCCTTGAAGAGGCCCCCCCCCTTTTAGGCGGGCAAAGAGAGTAATACCTCCCCTTTTTTCTCATTCTGGGAGTAGACAGCCTTATGAGTGACTTCGTCATCACCATCGCCTCCCCCCTCCCCCCCCCCCCCTTCTCGATCTCGCCGAGCGCGTTCCCCCGACACGCAAACCGGGTTTTTTCCTTTGTCACAGCGTCTTCCCCCCCCTTCTCTCAGCTTTAACTCCCTCCCCCGCTATTGAAGGTCAGGCGTCTTCTCCGGAAACTCAATCGTGCCATTCGGTCTTTCTTCCCCGCCATTGACATTCGAATTGGCGAGGAGCATGAACGTTCGTCCCCCTTTCTGCGAGACGGCGGGCCTTCCGAGAGAGGTGGCATCCCCCGGCTAACTGGCACTTATCCTTGTTCCCCCCCATCCGGACGGCGGATAAACGATCGCCTTCTTGGTTCTGGCGTTCACGAGAGCCTTCCTCCCGCCTCCCTCCTTTTTTTTTTTTTTTCGAAGGCCGGTGAGACGCTTCTCTGCCCGGCGACCGCAGCCAGGGTTTTTTTTCTTCCTTCCCAGCTCAAGCGATCCGACGTCTAATCTTTCTCGATTAGGGCCACATCATAGAGAAACTTCTCCTCCCCACCCTCATTCAAGTGCGTTTCCCCTGCCGGGACGATGAAGCCTCGCTTCTTCCTCTCTTTTTTTCCCATTCATACGACGCGCTCCCTTTTTCTGCCCGAATCGGTGAATGAGACGGCTTCTCCTTTTCATCACTGGATGTAGCCCCGCGCTGTCCAGTTGGCGCCACCCTGGAACGCGACTTTGGACAATGGCCTATCTCAAGACTCTCTCCTTTCTCCGAGAACGTTGAGATTCCGTAAAAGGTGGTGAAGCGCTTCCTATTGGACGCAAGCTATATTAGCATTTTTCCTCCCCGCGGTGGAAGGGGGAGACTTCCTAGAACTCCCACAAGTACTTTTCCCCCGCTTGTCCGCATAAAAGTATCCCTGACAATTCCGCTTCTTCACGGCCCTCTTCCTCCCCCCCTTTTTCAGCACCCATTCGCAAAGACGATTCCGACCCTTTTTCCCTTTTGTTCGTGGTGATATCCCAAGGACCTTCTTTTTCCCGACGTGACAGTAGAAGGTTCCCTCTCCTCTGTCCCCCACCCCCTCCGACGGCTTTTGCCCTTACACCACAGATACAGCTACTGCACCTCGAACGTTTCGCGAGGCTTTTGCTCCCCCCCTTTCAAGGGAATATATCCTTCCCTTGCACTTTCCGGCCATTCGACGGCTGTTGTACTCCTAAAACAAACATCCTCCCTGTAATTGGTCGAGATTTTCATGCCCGATTGCTCTAGTAACCCTCTAACGCAGCGGCTTTTCATGGGGAGGTCCCCCTTCTCTTATTTCGGGCCGCCTAAGGGCGACGCGATCTTTTTTGAGACTTCCTTTTTTTTTTTCTCAGATCTCCATTTTGACAATCAGTGAGACGGAAATTTTTTTCCCAGGGAACGCATACCCCAGTATCCCTCTCTTTTTCTCTTTTGGGTTAGATGCAATCCGAGTCCAAAATTACAGGCTTTTCTCAGGGCGTTGTTTGGTCGGATGTCCATACACGTCACTTGAAAGAGCAGTTTCGATAAGGGTCCATTGGCGACGCAGGCGAACTCCCCTTCTTTCTTTTTCTTTCTTTTTTGAATAGGGAAGAGGAAGACCGTGATTCTATGGTAGAACAGAGCCCTCTTTTCTCGGAGGTAAGGAAGGTTCCTTCCCCCACCACGTCGACTAGTCGGATCGTCGATACATTTGGTAGATTTGTTTTGCGAATGGGATGATCTCCGGTTTCCTTATTCTGCGATGCTGGGAGCTTCGGTGATCTTTTTTCACCTTGACTTGTCGCTCTCGGGGCTTTTTTTACCCCGTCAGACCCTTTGTAGGAAGGTCACGGCGATGATTTCCTGCCTCCGTACCACCGTGTCGGCTGGTGATTCTTTTTTTTCTGAAGGACGGCTTTCGCTGCGGAGGAGCTTATTGGTAAGGAAGCAGTCGAGGCGCCCCCCTCCCCAACTGCCCATGCGGAGGATATCCTCCATTCCCCCCTCCCTAGGAGGCGCGTCTCCTCGTGATAAATAAAGAGGAGAGCGTCGTATCGTTTTTCCTTCCTCGAGATAACGGCCCGGGTTTTCGTGCACTTGGAACCCTGCTTTTTCCTCCCCCCTAGGAAGTTGGCGCTAGTAGCGATGCTCTTCCGCTAGTGGGAGGGCGAGACACGATTCCTTTTCCGTCATCATGCGCGCGACACATTCTTTCCCTCTCCCCCCCTTCCTCCTGGAATCGTTGCGCGTGACGCCAGAACCAGCGAAGTTTTTTGTACTGCGGCACCGATACGTTTCCCTTTTCTCTTCCTCCGGTTTCGCTGCGCCGCACGTTTCGATTTCCTTTTTCCCTCTTCCCCACTGCCTGCTAACCCTGGCTGCGTCAGCTCGAACCGAAGGCAGCATTCTTTTAATAGAAGAATGCCCTTTTCCCTCGGTCTGATGGGAAGGCTCGCCTTCCAGGTCCGCCGCGTGCCCTGATCGACAAAACCTCGTGTTCCTCTCTTCTATCCATCTCTCCTTTTTCAATAGAGTTTTTATCTTCGAGAGATGAGGTCGTCTTGTGATGAAGCGTTGAGCGATTCCTCTCCCTGACGCCCATAATGAGTCCTTCCCTCTTTCTTCGGAGCGTGCCTCAGAGAGAAAATTCGCCTTTTCCCCGGCGATAGGCGGAGAGACAAGCGTCCCCCCCCCCCTTCCGCTCCGGGCGAGGAAGCTCATCGCCATTTTTTTTCCCCCCCCCCTTACGGGCCAGATACAGGGCAAAAGCGATTTCCTCGTAGTTGGAGGCAGCTTTTTTCTCCCCAGCACAAGATGCTGACTCTTCGTGGTTGTATTCTTCCTCTTCCTCTCTTTCGATCTGCGTTTTTTTTTTTCGTGTCGGGAAAGGGGCCCCGGAGGATCGGTTCCCTCCCCATAGCCACCGCCGGCTCATTTTTTTTCCCCCGCGGGGGAACTTCCCCCCTCATAACAGTCTCCCCCCCGGGGTTCTTTTTTTTTTTTCTTTTCTTTTCTGGGGTTTTTTTTTTTTTTTTTTTTTTTTTGTAACCTGGCCCGCACGGGGTTCCTTTTCCTTGGTGGGGGTTTTTTTTTTTTTTTTTTTTTTTTTTTTTTTTTTAGGGGGTGGTGTTTTTTTTTTTTTTTTTTTTTTTTGGGTTTTTTTGGTCGTGAGGGTTGTTTTTGTTTTTCTCATTGTGGAAATTTGGAGTCCCCCTTTGCTCTGGCGATATCCGCGGTCTTCCGCTTTTTCTAGGTGCACCAAGGACGACCTTATTTCCCTATGCTTTCCTTGATAGCGCTAGGCGATTCCCCCTCCTGATTTGTCGAAAATGTGCGGAACCTTTTTTTGTTCTCGAAACTTCACGCCAGATAGAATCTCCTGAGCAAAAGTAGCTCTCTTCCCCCTTTTTACTGCTGGTCGACTCGCCCTTTTCTTTCTCGGCATTCAGACAAGAGATTTTAAAAGCCCCTTCCGGTCATTTCGAAAGACGTGGCCCCCTCCCCCCTTTGACTGAAATTTGAGGTACTCCCCCTTGCGGCTGGATTGTTCTCCCCCAGAGAAACGTCAGAGATTGTCCTGTTTTCAATACGCCAGGAAATTCTCGGCCGGAGAAGAGCCGTTTTTTCTGCAGGCTTTTCTTTTCTTCCTAACAGTGGTGTTGTGGAGTTCCCGATGTAAGACTTTTCTCCCCGGCAGAACGCTCATACACCCCCCTGGCCTGGGGATTTGACTTCCAAGCTCGAATGTTCTGCTCGGAGATAACCGCCCTTCCCCCCCCGCAAAGTTTGGCTGCTTGAAGAGCAGAAGCTTGCACAGCGGAATCGGTTCCCCTTTTGATTTGTAGGGCAAATGTGTTTTTCTCCAATGGCTTTTTTCCCCTCTCGGCGCACTCCTTGCGTCCCTGCAGCCCGGGGCTAGGCGACCAGCGTTCCCCCTTTTCCCCCCCCTTTTTTTTGCACGAAGTGGAGGGTTAGCAGATCTTCTTATGAGGCTTTTTTTCTTTCCCTAGAATTACGGAGATGTTTCTCCGACACAAATAGATTTCCTAGCTCTATCTCTACCGCGTCTCGTCCCTTTTGCCGATTTGAAGGACTGTTTTCCTTTTTTCCCTAACTACAGATCGCCGACACCTCTTTCTCGACGTAGAGATTGTCTAGTCCACAAGACGACACCCCCCCTTGTTCAATTTCGTGAGGAACGGCTCTTTCCCCTTGCTGCGGAAAAGTTTCATCGTCTTCATTGAGGGAAAGATCCGCCTTTCCTTCGGACAGGTTCGCCCCAAACTTCCCTCTCTCTTCCGTGCCCCTCTTTCAACCCGCATATTTCCCCTCCTTTCCTCTCGCTCGGCCGCAACCCACTACGCCCTCGTGCGTTGCGCTTTCATACTACCGGTTTATGGACCAGCAAGCATGGACCGTTTTCTTTCCCTCTCGAAGCGCGGAGCTTCGATCCCCCCCCCTTTTTGGACCTGGATGGTCTCTCGCCTATCTCCTTTTCCCTACGATTGACGACGTTTCCAAGAATTAGAATTGCTCTCCCGCGAAGAAATACTTCGTCCCTGCGAATTATGGGGGTCGTCGCTCCTTCCTACCCCCGGGCAAAGAGTCATCACCCTTATGTAAGAAGACGCCCCAGAAACAACATTATATGGCCAGTGCTGCAGAGCTTCCCTTGATAGGCAGTGGAAAAGCCTTTTTTGTCTTATTCCCCTTCTCTGCTGACTGTGTACCTTGAACGAGATCTCCGCCTCAGAAGTAGAGAAATAGCGCTGTTTTTTCCCCCGCCCAAGCTGGAGATTTCCTTCCCCTTCGGTTTGAGGAGAGAAGGCAGCCCTTTCTTCCTGCATTTGCTTGAGGGGCCTTTCCATCCTCACTCTGAGAAGACAGTCGAGGCCCTGTGGCAGACGCCGCTTTCAATGGATTTATACAGGTATTTTACACAGCAGGACTTCCGGATACACTCCCCCTTTTCCTTGGAGTTCAACTCTAGGACAAGAAGATTTTAAGAGGATTTTTCTTTCCCCTGAGAGCTGCCTCCTCCAGGATTTTCGACCGAAGCAAGGGTCGTCGTTCCCCGCTCAGCGATCCGAACTCCTCCTTTTGCTACCCTCTCCGTGCAACTTATCTGATCGTTTTTCCCCCCCCTTGCAACAGTTTACAAGGAAGGAAGAGGAATGTTTTTGTCTGCGCGCCGGAAAAGGAAGAGACGACTTCTCCTCCCTCTTTCTCTTTTCTGATACGCGATCTATGTAAAGAGCTCCCTTATTTTAGAAGCCGTCCCTTGAAATATTTTGAGAAGAGAATCGTCCTCTCTTCCCTCTCATCCGCCGGATCCGCCGCCCTCCTGTCCCCCCCCCCTAAAACGTGGTAAGGAGATGACCAAGTGTCCTTTTCCCTTTGTTCCAGTAGCATCCTTTCGGTCCTGGACGTGTGTTCCTCCCTTTTACGCCGCACTTGAACGGCCGTGAACCCTCATCACCGACGCAGGAACCTCTGCGCGCTCGTCAAGGACTCCCCCCCCTCCCCCCCAAGATCGCCCTCACCAATTCGAAATGCCCGACGATTTCTTTTTTGACTCTTGTTTTCCCACCTTTTTCCCCGTCAGGTACCAGATAGTGAAAGTCTGACTTTCGCGATGCTTCCCCTCCTTTTTCTTATCGAGGATTCTCGTTCCCCAGATCAGCTACTCCACAGTAGGAACCTCGATCTTGCGCCGTTTCCGGGGAACCTCTCTCTCTCTCCTCCCCTCGGTCAAGGACGTCAAGAATACTAAAACCCTTTTTTCCCCTTCCACCGGGCCCTGTAATTTTGTGAGCACTTCTTTTTTTCTGCAGGGACCCCCTCCTTTCTGGGTGATAATGTTCTGTAGCGAATTCCATTCCAGTAGACCTTCTAGGCAAGAAGAATGGGGCCCTTCTCCTTCTCTTATTTTCATCCTAAGAGGTGTGGTTTTTCTTTTCCTTCTAAAATGAGGCCGCCTTGCGACGGACATGTCCCTTTTTTCCCACTGGGGAACGGCATCACCATTATCCTCCCCGGCGGGGAGAGGGTCCTCGTCTCTCGAGGAATTGACTCTCAAAATTAAAGGGATGTGCCTTATCTTCTTTTCCTTCTTCCGTTTCCCCCGTCACTGTGAGAGAAAGGTGAGAAACGGAAGAGCCTTCCTCTTCCTCCCCTTTCTCCGCCGGCGCACCCCCCAATCCTCTGAAAGGTAGATTGTGCCGACTATTTGGCGTTCCTTTTTTTTTAAGAGGGCCTCCCTCTGTCTTTCAATTGGAGAACAGCGCGCTTCCCAGTCGCGCAGGTACTTCCTTTTTTTTTTTTTTTTTTTCTCTCACCACTCCCCCCCTCTTCGTCCCCGATACAGTTGCGAAGTTGTGCTTTTTTCCTTGACTATTCAGCTCCTTTCTTTTCTGAGAACTGGTTCTTCGTTCAGGTGTAACCGAGGACTTTGTTTTTGCGCGTGGTCGGACCCCTTCCCCTCCTCTGCGGACGGGAACAAAGGTCTTCTTCTTCCCTCGGGCATCAGTCGTCGGAGTGGGAAGCCCTTTTTTCCTCTCCGCGGATGAGCGGGCCTTGGCCTTGGCCACAGGCCGAAGTAGAGGAGAGGCAATGCCCATGAGGAGGATATTCCCCCCTTTTTTTTTTTTTTTTTTTTTTTTGGGGGGGGGGGTTTTTTTTTTTTTTTTGTGGGGTGGGTGGTCCATGAGTCGGCCACGGGCCTTTTCTTCCCCTCGGATGCTTTCAATAAAGAGGTCTTCTGTTGTCTTCCTTTTCTCTTCCCCTCTCCTCGAAAGGAATTGTAGGTCCCATTGAATGAGGTTGCCTCCCTTCTTTTCCAGTTGCTCTCCCTATCGTGATTTATTCACTTAGAGATAGATGAGCTGGGAGGTCTTTTTCCCTCCACTGGGCGGCGGTCGAAGATCCGTTTTCCTCTTCTCCTCTTTCTTCTACAACAGACTCAGATGGAATCTTTTCCTTCACGCCAGGAACCCTCCCAGTTCGTATAGTGTATAAGAAGTACGGTTCCCCCTTGCCAGTGCTGCTTGATGAAGCTCTCTTCCCCCTCTTTCCTCCTTTTTTCGTTTTCTCCCTTTCCTTCGTCCGCGCCTTTAAAAAGGTAATGGCTTTTTTTTCCCGCACACCACACGAAGCCCTCTTTTTTTCTCTCCCCCTTTTTTTTTCCCTGTACTAGCCGACGGCATCAGCCGCTCTTTTCTTCCCGGTCTCTATCTGCAATTGGTGAGCACCCCTTTCCCCACCCCCGGTTGAGTGTCAGAATCCCGTGCCCATAGCACTCCATAGAGGTTTTTTTCTCTTTTCCAGAAGATGTGATGTGACCGCTCTCTCAAGGTGCACGACAAGAATGCAGACTTTTTAGTAGGCGCGTTGCACAGCCTTCTCCCTCTCCCTTTCCCTTTCTTGCCGAGTCATCGTAGTTTCTTCCTTCTAGAGAAAAGGTCCGGGTTACCCGACGGCCGCTAAGGATCCTCCCCCCCTTTCTTCCCCCTCCCCCCCCCCCCTTTTCCATGATTGATGGTCAATCCTTTTTCCATAGTTCATCCCCGGATGGGAGGCAGAAGCCAGATCTTTCTCGCCTGATTCAGCCCCCTCCTTTTTTTTCTCTGTCCTTGATGAAGCGCGAATCTGCGGTTTTGTCCTTCCCCTTTCACCCCCTAAAAGGCTCGAATGAATCCCTTTTCTCCTCCCCTTTCCTTTTTCCCCGCAAGCGGAGGAAACGGACACTCCTTTTTCCCACGCGGTTGGTGTTCTTTGCCGAGTTTGGAGGCCTTCTTCGCTAGTCCCTCGTCGGACTTCTTTTTCTAGGTGACGAAGCCAGTCCTTTTTATTTCTTGTTTGCGAGCGCGGAAGAGGCCTTCTCCGTCGCCCTAACGCGATGGTTTCTTCCCCTTTTCCCTCCCTCCTTGCCGTCGTAGAAACGCTGGGTCTTTCTTCCGATCTATTCGCCCTTCTTTATAGAAGAAAAGAACGCCCTCCCCCTTCTCACGCGTCGTCGGAGAGGAAGTTTCCTCCCTCCTCTGCTCTCTCTTTCCCCTTCCCACGAAATTGTAGCGTCCCCCCTCCCGCATCACTGGAATACTGTTCCGCCAGTCAGGAGAGTCTTTTATCCCCCTTTCGGCTGGAGGTGAGCCCGATTTTTTCCCTCCACTAAAGAAAGAAAGTTTCTTCTTTTTTTTTTTCCCCTGATTGAAGAGTCAGGAAGGTCTTCCTTTCTTTTTTTTTTTAGAGAGATCATGCCTTCTTTCCATCCTTTTTAGCCCGTAATAGAAAATGGCCTGGTCTTGCCTGGCCACGCTCGACCTTTTTTCTCAAAGCCAGCAGCAAAGTCTCCTGCTCGTCCTTCCGTGGTGCCGGAAAAGAGACTTCCCTTCGAAATGGATTCTCCCCTTCCCCCCTCCGGCGCATCTTTTTTTGCTGAACTGGCGCTTCCCAGACAGAGGGAGAGTCATGGCGGTATGTTTTCTCGCGTGGCTCCTCGGGATCTGTCTGGCTTCTTTCGCTTGCGGCAAAGAGCTGTTTTTTCCCTCCTTTTTCCCCCGACCACAGCGCTTGGGGGCTACTTCCTCTCCTATCCGAGAGCGATCTACCCTCTTTCTTAAGGGATGCGCACTCTCCTCTCTCCCCCCCCCAGTAGTCTATAGATCGTCGCGTTCCTAACAAACTCTTTACCCCCCCCCCCCCCCCCCCCCCTTGGTAATAGTGATGACGGCTTTTTCCTCTTTCTTCCCTTTTCTTTTAGCCCTGGCCCCCAGGTTGGTATGTCTTCTTCCCGATCCGGCAGTTTTTTTTCCCCTTTCTTCCCGGATCGCCCACCGCCTTCCGATCCCCACCCCGAAGAGGACATTGGTTCCTTCGCGGATGGAGCACCCCCCCCTCCTCTCCTTCCTTTTTTTCACCAATCGAGTTGCCGCTTCATAATCATGTCCCCTTCCCCTCACATCCGTTTCCCCGCTTTTCTTCCCATTACGAGGAGATCCCGGTCGCGTACCCCTTCTTTCCCCTCCTGGTCTATCAGCATATCGCCTTCCTCTGACGAGGAAAATCCTTTTTTTCTTTCCTCCTCCGGAGGGCACCAAGATGGCCGTACCTTTCCTTCTCCGGGGAGTCTTGGGATCGGCGATTCAAGAACCTCTTTTTTCCTTCCCCCCCTCCCCCTCCAGCGATCCCTTTTTTTCCCACCACCTCTCCGTGATAGAAGGATTTTTTTTCTAGGAGTCTCCCCCCCCCCATGGGTTGGTTTTCGTCATGATGGCCCTTGAACGATCCTTTCCCTCGCAATCGCGGCTGATGAAGGTCTTCCCTTTTCCCCCCTTTGCGTGGAGAAGGAGGGTAACTCTTTTGAGCCTTCCATTGAAGGGGTTTTCCTTTGGAGCATGAAACGGTCCGAAAAGAGAACTGCGCTCCAGCCCTTTTCTCTTTTCCTCTCGGATTCCCCTGGACCCCTTAAGGATCCCTGGCCGTCCTTCGGATACACGATAGACCCCTTTCGCTGGTTTTGTCCTTTTTTTTTCCCCTTTCTCCCCTCCCGATTTCCAGGCGGTCTTTTTCTTTTTGGTGGCGCTGGAGGCACTGATGCCGGACCCTCGCTCGGTCTCGCACTCAAAGCTTCCCCCTTCTCCCTCCTTTCCCTTTCAGCGATAAATCGGCCTTACTTGTGTTCCCCCTCATTAAAGTGCGTTTCCCTTTTTTTCCGATGAAGATCGAGGGCTGGGATCCCTCTCCTCCTCTTCCCTCGTCTCTTTATTGAAGCATCAGCGGTTGACTTTCCCTCTAATGTATTCACTTTCCTAGACTAAGAATGGGACAGTTGGACGCTTTCGTCCTTCATTTCCCCCCTCTCTCCCCCTCCCCCAAGAGAAGAAGACGGCGCCTCTTTTTTTTCACTTTTCCCTACCCTCAGAAAAGGTGGTCATCCCCCCCCCATTTCCTAAAGAATAGAATTTTTTCATTTCCCCATTTCCCCTTTCCGAAGGTGTCCAGACCCTCCCCCTCCCAGACTAAAAGACGTTCAAAGGGGAAAACGTCCCTCACCAAGGAAGCAATCCCCCTGGAACAGCAGAGCTCCCCCTTTTAAGGAACTCTCACAAAAAAGATCGACATAACACTCTTAGAAACTTGTTAGCAGAAGATCCCCTTCAGAGGCCTTTGGTGATGTGATAAAAATCTGTCAATGTGCCTAACCCTTCAGTGGGAACGTCTTTTCCTGAGAGTGTTTTTCCCATTTAGCTTGTTTGACCCCAATATGGAAAACTATAAGTCTCCCCCCCTCTTCCAATCAGACCCTTCTCTCTTTCCGTACAAGGGGAAATATCTTTCTCAGGAGAACTTTTCCCTTCTTTTTTCTTATAATAAAAACAACAGTCTCTCTCTCCCTGTCTTCGAGTAATGCCCCTTCCCCCCTTTCTCAGCAGAGGAGTCTTTTTCCTTTGTTCCCGTCCCTTTTTCTTCCCTTTTGAAAGTAAGTAGCACTTCCTTCCTCCGTGCTTTGAAGAGATATTGAGATCCTTCCTCCGTTTTGTTGTTGATAGGCTCTTCCTCCCTTTCCCTCCCTTCGGCGTGCGCCAAGAAGGGAGAAGGGTTTTTCTCCCCTTACACAGGTTCTGCCGCAATAAAAATCTTCTGGTCTTTCCCTGAGCCCTCTCTCGGAATTCCCCCCCCCTTCCCTTTTTTGTTCCGGATATCGAGCGGTTTCCTCCATAGTAATTTGACCGGTCCTCCCTGGAAAGACGAGACCCCCCCTTTTTCTAACAGCCTTCTCCCCCTTTTTTGTAGGATTTTATAACAAGGTCTTGGGGGTGCCTTTTTCTTCTTGGTGGCAGAGGGCCTCGCCTCCCTTCCCCTTTTTTCCTGTCGAACATCCCTCCCTTTTCTCCTTCCCCCCTTTCCTGGGCCCGGTCTTTCGGTGGAGTATCACCAAGGAATCTTCGGATTCTTTTCCTCCTTTCTTTTTTTTCTCTTTTTTTTGCCTTGATCGTCCGTGCGATCGCTTTTTTTTCCTTCTGGTCGTGAACAGCGTTTTTCTTTCTCTTCCGCGCGTGTAGGACAAAGTCCTTCCTCTTTTCTTCCGGGAAAAAAGGCGATGGCTTCTCCTTTTCCCGCTTTTTTCAAGTGTAGGATGGTTTCTTTTCCTTGTGGGGAGGGTCTCCCCTTCTTGCTCCTTTCTTCCCTCGGGCGGGAATAGATAGGCCTTTGTCGGCGCCCCCTTTTTTTTTCCTTCTCCCCCCTTTCCCATTCGGTGGATATACAATACAGTGATTACATTCTTTCCCTTTTTTCCCGCTTCTCAGTCACGAGGATTCTTTTTAACTTCCTTTTTCCTCGGTCTCTCATTCAGGAGATCCCGATATTTGGAATTCCATAGGACAGACGCTTTTTTTTTTGCCGGCCATATGATACTCCCTGTTCTTCTTCGCGAGGCCGTATTTTTGAGTTATAAGTCGTCCCCTTCGGCTGAGAACGACTAAGCCGCCCGTGTCTGGTATAAGTTGCATTAAGGCCTCTTTCTCAACAGCCTCCGCCTGAGATTTTTCTTCTTTTTGAACGCCAGAACAGCGAAGGGTCGATCTGGTCTCTTCCCCCCTAATTCTTGAGCGACTCCTCGAGATTCCCTCTCTCTCGAAGTTCGAGTTCGGGCTCCTTTCCACCAAAAAATGTAATGGCTGCAGTCGCTTACGATTGATAGTTCAGGAGCCCCCCCTTGTTCTTCCCCCCTTCTTTTTTCCTCCCCCTCTCGATGGCGCGACGGTTTTTCGCCTGCAAGGTCCGGCTTTCCCGGATCGAAAAACCCTGTGGTTTTCCCTCCTCCTGCTCACGAGCGGAGCCCGCCGAGAAGTTTTTTTTTGCTTTACCCTTTTGAATCCTTCTCTCTCTCCTAAGATAGGAGTCTTACTCCCCTACTTCTTCCCTTCCTTCTTTTTCTCCTTTTCACGCATGCGAGAGCCCATTCGACCTCCCAGGTTTCCTGAGAAAAGAGTACATTTCCTTCCCCCCGCCGTGTCCGATCAGGAGCCTGCGGAATCTCCCTCTCTTCCCTTTTTGTCCATAAATTAGGAAAGATCTTTTTTTTTTTTCCCCTGGTCTCTCCTTCCCTCGTCTTTGTGAGAAATAAGCGATCTCCCCCCAAGGATGTGCATACTTAGGGGGAGGAGGCTTTTATTGTAATGCTCCTCCCTTTTTTTCTATCCGGCACCTAATTAACCTTTTTAAATCTACTTCTCCCACGCAGAGGAGAAGGGACGCCCCCTTTTTTCCCTGCTTCTCCTCCTGATTACCAGAGGTGGTAGATTTTTTTTTTTTCCTCTTCCTGAGAGGCTCTCTCCTCGTTCTTCCCTCTTCTCTTTCATGTGAGAAGACATTTTTTTTTCGCGTACCTAGAGGAGAGAAGTCTTTTCCGATTGCCTTAGAAATAACTCCTCTTGTTTCCTTCTTTCCCCTCTCTTGGAAGTATAGAAAAGGCCGGTCCCCTTCCTATCTCTTTTCGGATCGAAGGAAAAGAACGCCTTTTCTCCTCGTCAAGCTCCCCCTTCCTGGCATTCCTGGATTGTCCTGAGGAAAAAGCACTTTCCTCCTTCCATTTCGAAAGAGCATCCCCCCCCCCCCCCCCTTCCCCCTTAGCAGTGCCCCTCGGGTCTCTTCTTATTTTAGGATGGAGGTGGCCCGAAGCCCTTTGTCGGCAACTTCCTCCCCCCCTTTCCCTTTCCTTCCTTTTCTTATGAGAGGGTGACGGAGCACGTATGCGTTT